>Ga0070675_100000731_pt1 | contig 22889 bp, 24 predicted proteins | sample KBSM43metaG_FD_65343 | JGI IMG/M metagenome (GOLD analysis project Ga0070675, IMG submission 65343) | Miscanthus rhizosphere microbial communities from Kellogg Biological Station, Michigan, USA - KBS M4-3 metaG | ecosystem: Host-associated > Plants > Roots > Rhizosphere > Soil ... | reverse complement strand
CGGCCCCTCGACCGGCTTCCGCGTCGGCGACAGGCGGCACGTCGCCTCGGTCATGTCGCTGTCGCAGTGGTGCTTGATGAACCCGTGCAGCCAGGAGCCGATGTACCCGCCGCCCGACACCGTGGACAGGTAATCCACACGCCGCAACAGATCGTGTTCGGCGAGCCCCTGCAGGATGCCGAGATTGAAGGTCGCCGAGCGGATGCCGCCGCCCGAAAACGCCAGGCCGAACGGCTTCATCCGGTGCGCGTTCGCCGCAGCGCTCCGGCCCTCGTCGGGCTGCACCGCATCCTCGTCCTGGAGGAGCACCCGCCGGCGGCGCCAGGCCAGCCGCTGGAGTTCCTCGGCGTGAACGATCCGGAAATCGACGCTCTGGTCCGGATCGCCGGGCATCGGCTGGTCGGTCATGCGACGGCTCCACTGGGGTGGATCGACAGACCCGCAGACTGTCGATCAGGTCTCGGCGGCAGGACGAGTTTACGCGGCGGTTCAGCTGGTCGAAGCACTAAACGTCTCCGAGGGGTGAAAGGCCCAGCAACGGCTGAGCTGTCGAGTGTGCTCCGGCCCATAAGTAGAATGCCGGCATGGCGTGGGATTGGATTGAGAAGGGTACGAAGCGGCTGCAGGAGCTAGGCAGCGAATACAAACAGCACCACGCGCTCGTCGAGCGGCTGCTGCTGCTGGACCCGGAGGTGGCGCGTGACGAGTTGCTCCGCCGCTGGCCGGCGATGGACGACCGCATGCGCGCCGGCATGAAGATGACGGTGGCGGGGCTGACGCTTTCCCAGCAGGCGGCCTCTGCCACCACCGAGGCGAAAATACGCGGCGAGCGACTGAAGGGTCTTCACGCGGCCATCGAGCAGATGGGGCGGGCGGCGGCGGGCGGCGGAGAGACCGCGTTTACAACCGGCGCGGCGCGCGTCACCCAGAAGCTCGCCGGCGTGGCCGAGCGCGCGCGGCCCCGGGCCGAGGAAGCGTTCGAATCGGCGCGGCGCGGCATCGAGCGTCACGCCCCTGCGGTGGAGGCGGCGGTGAAGACCGTGATCTCCGACCTGCTCAAAGGCGAGATCCCCGGCGGGACGCGCGGCGCCAAGCCGGGCGCGCCAGCGCAACCAGCCGCGTCGGCACCGCACGAGGGGCCGGAGCCGCAAGGCACGACGGCCCGGCCCGCGCCCAGCGAGACGCGCGACGACCGCGTCCACTCGGCGGCCACGACCTACGCCGGCTCCGCCACCATCACCGGGCAGTGGGTCGGCACGCTGCGGCAGCCTGGCACGACGGACACGCTCGGCTGCGACCTTCACGTCGCCGCGAGCGGCCGCCCGCTCTGGGCCTTCAACGACACCGACGGTTTCCACAAGACCGAGCTCACCCACGCCGGACAGAAGCTGCAGTACATGCCGCCAGAGCGCGGCGTGATCACGGTGATCGTCCACTCGGTCACCGGCTCGCCCACCGACACCGGCTACGTCGTGGACTACGCGTTCGAGCGGTCGTCGAATGGCTATCTCACCCAGCGCTATCAGCGGATCGCGATGTCCGGCCGTCTGCATGGCGCGCAGCTCGAGGTCACGTACTCCGTGCAGGGGCTGTCGTCGTTCGGCGACAAGACCGGGCTCGCGGCCGGAGCCGAGACCTCGGAATATCGCGGACCGCTCACCAAGCAGGCGTGATACGCTCCGGCCCTGCTCGCCCTACCCCTTTCGAGTACCAGGAGGATTTGTCCATGGAGCCCACCACGCAGACGGTGCCGGCGGAGGCCATCGAGGCTTACAACCAGTACATTCACGGCCACATCGATCGGCGCGGGTTCATGACGCGCATCAACGCCATTGCGGCCACGAGCGTCGCCGCGACGGCGATAATCGAGGCCCTGACCCCCAACTACGCGGCGGCCCAGAAAGTGGCCCCGACCGATCCGCGGCTCAAGATCGAGCGCGTGACCGTGCCCTCGCCGAACGGCACCGGCAGCATTCGCGGCGTGCTGGCCCGCCCGGCCAGCGCCGGCACGAACAAGCTGCCAGCCATCCTGGTCGTGCACGAGAACCGCGGCCTCAACCCGCACATCGAAGACGTCGCGCGCCGTCTGGCCCTCGAGAACTTCATGACCTTCGCGCCCGACGGCCTCACCTCGGTGGGTGGCTACCCGGGCGACGACGATCAGGGCGGGCAGCTCTTCGCCAAGGTCGACCGCACGAAGATGGCGGAGGACCTCTACGCCGCCGCGGTGTGGGTGAAGGCGCGGCCCGACAGCACAGGCAAGCTCGGCGTCACCGGCTTCTGCTTCGGCGGCGGCATCTCGAACGCCCTCGCCGTACGCATGGGATCGGATCTCGCCGCGGCGGTGCCTTTCTACGGCGGCGCGCCCATGACGGCCGAGGTGCCGAAGATCAAGGCAGCCGTGCTCGTGCACCACGGCGGCGAAGATGCGCGCCTCGTGGCCGCGTGGCCCGAGTATGAAAACGCGCTCAAGGCCGCCGGCGTCAAGTACGAGGGACATATCTATCCGGGAGCCGTGCACGGCTTCAACAACGACGCCACCCCTGCACGCTACAACCAGGCCGCGTCCGAGGCGGCCATGAAGCGCACCATCGAGTGGTTCAACATGTATGTGAGGGGATGATCCCCGGGGCGGTCCGAAGACCGCCCTCTACCAAACCCAAACTCGTCGGGCGGCCTTCATGGCCGCCCTTCCTCTGTACATCGACGGTCTCCTCGCACGAGCTTCATCCTCACCCGGCGCGCCTCTTGCTTTGTCACGAGTGACTCGCGGGCGAGCGCGGACCAGCGCAATGCATACACCCCGTGGCGCCCGTGAGTCTTGAAAGTTCTACAAGCGGGAGGGGACAAAACGATGAACCGCACACTCATGCGCGCCGTTCGGATCGGCGTCGCGTCGCTCTTTTTCACCGGCGCCGCCGGCTGGGCCCACGCCGCGGACGCACCTGATGCGTGGCTGACGATGAAAGCAAAGATCGCGCTGATGACGACCGAGAACCTCAGCACGTCCGACCTCAACGTCGACACGGTGCAGGGCGTCGTCACGCTGCACGGCAAGGTTCCGACCCAGGCTGAAAAGGCAAAGGCCGAAGCCGAAGCCCGGCGCATCGACGGCGTGAAGGACGTGAAGAACCTGCTGCAGGTGGTGCCCGAGTCGGCGCGCAAAGTCGTCGAGCGCGCGGACGATCAGATCAGGGATGCGGTCGTCGCAGCGTTCAAGGCCAACAAGCGCGTGAACGACAGCGGCATCAAGGTGCAGTCGGTCAACAAGGGCGTGGTGCTGCTCGCGGGCAAGACCGACTCGCTCGAGGCGCATCTCGACGCCGTGCAGCTAGCGAACGCCGTATCGGGCGTGCGCCGCGTGGCAAGCGAAGTGCAGGTGACGGCGGGAACCTAGGAGTCGAGGGCCCTTCTGGCTCCTTTCGGACGGATTCGCCATGGCTGAACACACCACGACCCGGCAGGAACTCATTACCGCGCTCAACGGCGATCTGGCGCGCGAATATCAGGCGGTGATCGCCTACGTCGTGTACTCGCAGGTCATCAAGGGTGCCGAGTACATGGCCATCGCCAGGGAACTCGAGCAGCACGCGGCCGAGGAGTTGGCGCACGCGCTCACGATTTCGAAGCACATCGATTACCTCGGCGGCACCCCGACGACTAAAGCGCTCGAGGTGAAGATTTCGGACGACCCGCGGCAGCTGCTCCGGTTCGACCTTGAGAACGAGAACGACACCATCAAGAACTACCGCACGCGGGTGCGGCAGTGCGAGGCGATGCAGGAGTATGCGATCGCGGAGGATATTCGCGAGATCCTGCGACAGGAACAGGAGCACCAAACCGACCTGGCGACCGCACTCGGCGAGGACGTGCCCGACGTGGCCGACCTCGCCGCCACGCGCCGCTAGGCAGTTGTGCGCCACGCTCAGCGGCTGCGGCGGCGGGCGCTCCACGCGCCGGCCGCGAGCAGCCCGAGCGTGGTGCACGCCATATCGCACGCGCTGGCAAGCGACGCGATTCGTGCCCGTACGCCGTCGGCCGCCGCCCGCTGCAGGGCGGCGGCGCGCAACGGGTGCACGAGGCCCAGCACAAACGCCAGGGCCACGGCAGCCACGGCCGCTCCGGTAGAGAACATCAGCGGCGCCGCGACAGCGGCGGCGCCCAACGCCAGGAGCCCGAGGTGCCGCCCGTCGCTTCGCCATGCGCGTGCAGCCAGCCACGCGCCGGCGGACTCGCTGAGCGTGATTGCGGCCACGAGCCCGGTCACGCCCGAGACGCTGGCGTCGTGGCTGGTTTGCGCCAGGAACGCCGCGGCGCCCGCCACGCCGTCGAGCACTGCCACCGGCACAATCAGCCACACAAGCGCCCACGTCCGCATCCGCGGCCTCGAGGGCAGTCCTGGGCACCCCTCCGCGTCAGCGTCGCGGGGATTGGCGTGGCCGGCGGCCGGCGGTTCGGTCATCAGGCATGCCAGCACCAGGCCGAGCAGACAGCACGCCACCTCCGTCGCAAACGCGGCCCCATAGCCGGCGACTGCGACGATAGCTCCACCTCCGACAAGCATCGCCACGAGCGCGGCCTGCGTGACCGCCTCCGTACGTGCCTGGATCGATTGGAACTCGGACTCGCGCCCGAGCGCCGCGCAGCTGCGATACAGGAGCGCCTGGTCGGCGCCGGATCGGAATGCGTCGGCGATGCCGACAAGCAGCGACGAGGCGAGCAATCCCGCGGGCGTGGCGGCGTGCCAGAAGGCCAGCATGCCGAGCACCTGCAACGCCGAGCCGATGATGAGGCTGATGCGATGGCCCAGCCGGTCGGCGAGCCATCCGGTGGGCACCTCGAGCGCGAATACGCACAGGTCCCCGGCGGCCAGGAGCGTCGCGACGAGCGCGGGCGCGAAGCCGCGCTCCTGGACGAGCCAGACGAGGTAGACGCCGTGCAGGACGCCTTCAACCGAGGCGACGTGATACGGCAGGTAGAGCCGGCGGTTCCGGCGGAGGCGTCAGTTAGGCGGCACGAAAAAAGAATAATCTAGTCGCGCCATGCCGCGCACGCCGATCGCGGCCGCCGTCCTGGTGCTGCTGCTCGCGAGCTCGCGGTTTCACGCGCAGGCGGCGGATGCGCCCCAGTTCGAGGTGGCGTCGATCCGGCGCAACCTCTCTGGAGACCCCGAAGGATCGATCGGACCGCAGCCAGGCGGCCGGTTCCACGCCCGCAACGTATCGCTGCGCTTCATCATCCAGGTGGCGCACGACCTCCCGGCGTTCCGTTTGACCGGCGGTCCCGGCTGGATCGACCAGGAGCACTACGACATCCAGGCTAAGGCCGCCGACGCAGTGCCCGGGCCGCAGCTCTACGCGATGATGCGCGCTTGCTCGCGGACCGTTTCAAGCTGGCGCTGCGCGCCGAGACACGCACCGTGGCCGGCTTCGCGCTCGTGCGCACACGGGCGAACGGGCCGCTCGGACCGGGACTGCAGGCGCATCCGGAACCGTGCGGTCCGCTGCCGGTGACGGCACTGCCGGAGGAGGGGCCGGACGGGATGCCTCCATGCGGCATGGGGTCGGGATCAGACCGCCGCCTGCGGTTCAGCGCGCGCCCGCTCGCGGATCTCGTCGCGCATCTGTCGCGCCGCGTCGCCCGGCCCGTCGCCGATCGCACCGGCCTCGAGGGGCCGTTCGACATCCGCCTGGACTGGAGCGCCGACACCCAATCGAGTGCGCCGCTCACGCAGCCCACCGACGGCGTATCGCTCTTCACCGCGCTTCAGAGCAGCTCGGCCTCAAGCTTCAGAGCGAGCGCGTGGACGCCGAGTTCTTCGTGATCGACCGCGTCGAACGTCCCGCCGAGGACTGACGCCAGACCACTAGTTGCCGCGCCGGGCGCTGGCGTGCTCCGACAGCGCCCGTTCGAGCGCGTCGATGGCGCGCAGGATCTCGTCGCGGCGCTCTTCGAGCTCGTGCAGCGCGCGCTTGTGCCGCGCCGCGTCACGGGACCGAGAGGTGGGGGTGCCGGGACCGGCCTCGATCTTCGCAATCGCCTCCTGCCGCAGCTTCAGCGACAGATCGTTGCACTGGCCCGCCTGTTTGAAGGCGGCCAGCGACTCGGGGAAGCGCCGCAGCTCGTCGCGGACGATGCCGAGGTCGAACGCGCCCTCGCATTCCCCGAAGTCGATCGTCACCGCCTGCTGAAAGTCGCGCTCGGCGGTGTCGAGGCGGCGCATCCGCCACTCGATCACTCCGGACAGCACGTAGACGCGGGCGTTGGACATCTGCGTGCGGGCCCGGTCCGCATCTTCGCGTGCCATCGGCAGGTTGCCCAGACGCAGCTGGTTCCACGCGCGCCAGTAATAGGCCTCGCCCACCATCCACTGCCCGTTCTCGATCACGCGCGTCGCGGTTTGAATCGCGTCCTGCGCCCGTCCGAGCTGCGAGAGCGCCACCGTGCGGCCGATGAGCGCGTCCGGGTGATTCGGCACCAGCGCGAGCGCCGCGTCGTAGGCCTCGAGCGCCGCGGGCCATTCCTCCCAGCCGCGATGCGTGTTGCCAATCCACACCGCAATCGCCGGCGAGCCAGGGAACGCCACGGCCGCGGACTCGAGGCGCCGCAGCCCACCCTCCTGATCGCCGCTCGCCGGGTCTTCAATCAGATACCGGCCGAGGGCATAGTCGGCGTCGACGAAATCGGGCTGGGCGGTTCGCAGCGCGGTGAGGTGCGGCGCCTTCCCGGCGTCGCAGATGCCGAGCGCGTACTGATAGAGCGGCACCTGCGCCATCGGATCCAGCTCGCCGGTGAAGCTCTCCGCGTTCTCGCCCACGCGGCCGAACGCGCAGACGAGCGACAGGTCCAGATAGCTGCGAAAAAGCTCCGACGCCGGCCCGGACCGCAGTCGTTCCCGCCACGCCGGCACCGAGGCGCGCGCGTTGCGCACGCCGAGCTCGAACAGGGTGTAGCGCTCTTCGCTGAACCGATCGGGCGCGATCGCGTCGGCCATCGTGAGATACAGCGCGTGCGCCTCGCCGGCGGGCGCCGCGGCGCGGGCCTTCACGCGCCACTCCTCGAACGGCAGCCCGAGTTCCTTCGAGCGCAGGACCAGGAGCGCCGCCGCCTCGAACGCCTGCGGCTGCAGCCCGCGCGCCTGGGCCAGGTCGTACGCGCGCTCGAGGCAGCCGAAGCAGCCTTGCCGGATGAGCGCGGCCACGTCGTCCACGCGCGGCGCCGCCGGCGGCCCCGGCACCACCACCGGCCGCTTCGATGCGCAGCCCTCGGCCAGCATCACCGCGGCGACCAGGAGGCAGACGGCGCGGACGGACCGCATGATGGCCAAGGAGTATCGCCGACTCGGCCGTGCGGTGCAATGGCGAAGGCGGGCGCGCTCGAGTTCTTTGCAAGCCATTTCGTCGTGCCGTCCGTCCAACATGACGGTCATGTGCGGCCCCGTTCGCGCGCTCCTCGTGGTAGTCACCGTCGCGGCGGATGCCCGTCAATGCTCAGACACCGGATCGGCCGCGCGCGTTCCTCGTCGTCGTCGACGACCTGCGCCTGGACTTCCGCAGCACCCCCGCATGCGGAAGCTGCTGCAGGACCTGCGAACAGCGGACGCATGGTCATCTCTGTCCCCGACCTGATCCCGGGCTGCTCACGCGAAGAACTCGACGCGGCGGTCGCCCGCCTGTCGCAGCCCTAGCAGCCGGGCCTAAGACCCGCAATTCACGCGAAGAACTCGATCAGCTCCGGCGCGATGGCGTCGGCGCCCACCATGTGGTTCTGTCCGGCGAGCGTCCGCGTCGTGGCGCGCGGCAGCACCCGCGCGATCGCCGCCTGTGCGTTGCGCATCCACGCAGGACTCTTTCCGCCGTCCATCACCAGCGCCGGCATCGAGGCGCCGGGCCAGTGCCCGGCGGGCAGCGGCCGCCCCTGCTGGTACGGCGTCGTCATCCCGAGGTCGTACTGCAGCGTGTGCCCGATGACGGTGAGCTTCTTCCACACCGGCATCAGCCGCATGAAGAAGATGCCGATGGCGGGCACGCCGACCGCTTTCATGAACATCTTCACGGCGTCGCCTCGCCGGTTGGCGGCGATGAGCTGCCGTACTCGCGGCAGAAAGTCGTCGCCGAGCGGCGGCCGTGAATCGTCCACCATGAGCGGCGCCTCGTAGAGCGCGAGCTTCCGGATCGGCACGCCGCGATCGGCCGCTTCGAGCGCCAGCACGGCGCCCGAGGAGATGCCGTAGAGATAGACCGGCTCGCCCGCCTCACGCACCAGCGCGGCGATGTCTTCCACCTCCCGCTCCAGCGACCACGGCTGCGTGTCGCCGCTCTCGCCGCGGCCGCGCCGGTCGTAGGTGTAGACCGTGAAGTGGAGCGCCAGCTGCGCAGCCAGCGGTTTCATGGGGCCGGACCCGCGGTAGCACATCGCCCCGTCCACCAGCACGAGCGGCGGCCCCTGCCCCTCCCGGTCGAAGCCGATGCGGGTGCCGTCCTTCGAGATCACCACGGCCATGACGTACGTCCTCCTGCATACACGTCGAACGACGCCGGTCCATTTCGACAGGGGTCGAGCTACTCTTGTGGCGCCATGAAGCTGCTGCCTCACCTGGCCATCGTCACCGCGATCGTCGCCATCCCGCTCGCATGGAAAGGGCCGCCCGCGCTCCAGGCGCCCGCGCTCCAGGCGCCAGCCGCGACGGTGCCAATCTTCGAGTACGACCCCACATTTCCCAAGCCCATGAAGGAAGACTGGGCCATCGGCCCGATCGGGGGGATGGCGGTCGATCGCCAGGATCACCTCTACGTCGTGCAGCGGCCGGGGGCGCTGGCGTCGAACGAACGGTTCACGGGGTCCGACGACACGCCGCCCAAGGCCGACTGCTGCACCCCGGCGCCGCCGGTACTCGAGTTCGACCAGGTTGGGACGCTGATCCATTCGTGGGGCGGCCCCGGCCAGGGCTACGACTGGCCGCAGACCGAGCACGGCGTCTTCGTGGATGCCCAGGACAATGTGTGGCTCGCCGGCAGCGGCCAGAACGACGCCCATCTCCTTAAGTTCACGCGCGACGGCAAGTTCCTGCAGCAGTTCGGCAAGCCGGGGACGAATGGCGGCAGCGCCGACACGCGGAACCTGGGCCAGCCGGCCAACCTGACGATCGATCCCGTGTCGAACGAGATCTACGTGGCCGACGGCTACCGCAACCGCCGCGTCATCGTGCTCGACGCCGCGACGTTCGCGTTCAAACGGATGTGGGGCGCCTACGGCAACAAGCCGGACGACACGCCGCTCGGTGCCTACAACCCCGACGCGCCGCCCGCGCAGCAGTTCCGCCTGCCGCACAACATCGCCATCTCGCGCGACGGCTTCGTCTATGTGGCCGACCGGCCCAACAACCGCATTCAGGTGTTCCGGAAGGACGGCACGTACGTCAAAGAGGCGTTCGTCTCGAAGCGCACGCTGCTGCAGGGCGCGGCGTCGGGCTTTGCGCTTTCCACCGATCCGCAGCAGCGCTGGCTCTACATGATCGACGGCGCCAACCACCACGTGTGGATCCTCGAACGCCAGTCGCTGCAAATCGTCGCGCGCTTCGGCCAGCAGGGGCTGTGGGGTGGCGCGCTCAACGTGCCGCACGCGATTGCCGTGGACGGCCGCGGCAACATCTACGTGGGCGAGAACTTCGACGCCCGCCGCTTTCAGCGCTTCAACTACAAGGGCCTCGGCCGCCCGCGGTCCGGCACTATCCCTCCGACGACAATCGTTCGGTGAGAACTGACGCGGGGGCCGGCTTGTAGGGCCGGCTTTAGCCGGCCCACGCGGGCCGCCTGAAGGCGGCCCCCCACGTACCGGCCCAGGGCCGCCTGAAGGCGGCCCCTACGTGCTGATCGGCCAGTAGACGTCGGTGCGCCAGTTCGCCGGGTCCGGGTGCTCGGCAGGATCGGTAATGTACGACTCCCACGGCGCACCGGCGGCGCGCACGCCATGCTCCTGCATCCAACGCTCGATGGCCGCGTAGGTGTCCTGCAGCTTGTCGTACGCGCCCATGTGCACGGCCACGGCCGCGGGACCGCCCGGCAACGTGATCGCTTCGATGTCGCCGGCGACGGCCGCCGGAGCCGCCAGCGGCGTGCCCACCTCGATCGTCATCAGGCCCGGCCCCACGTCGGAGTAGCGTGCGAACGGCCGGCCGGCGATGGCAAGGCTGTTCTGCAGCGCATAGGGGTAGGTCTTCCCGAGGCCCTCGGCAATTGTGGCGGCAATCTCGGCGCGCGCGATGCGGCGCTTAAGGACGAGTGCGGGCTGCGGCTGCAGTTCCTGGCGCTCGATGGCGGGCGTGGACATGACGCGACTCCTGCTCGAATCTTCGAGCGACAGGTGATAGAGCGTGAGGCATGGGCCGGACGCCTCCGTGATCTCGGCGTGGCGTGCGCGGGCCTCGGCCGTTGCGGCCGACTTCGCGGCGGCGCGGTAGCGCTCGGGGCTGCGGCCGAACCGGCGCCGGAAGGCGCGCGAGAACACCTCGTGGCTGGCGAATCCGCTGTCGAGCGCGATGTCCACCACGCGGTCGGTGCCCGTCGCCAGCCGCGCCGCGGCGCGGTCCAACCGCAGCCGCTGCGTGTAGGCCTTCGGCGTCTCACCAACCAGGCGGCGGAACGCCCGGTGCAGGTGGAACCGCGACCACCCGGCGCGGCCGGCCAGCGCGTCGAGCGACACGTCGCCGTCCAGGCGTCCGCCCACGTGGCGGAGGAGGCTGAGCAGCTCGGAAGGAGTGGGCATCGACAGGCGAAATAATAAGCAAAGCCGGCCGCCAGTGTCTTGACGTTTCTTGCTGCGGCGGTGCCCTCGAAGTTGGAGCGCGAAGCGCGACTCACATTGAGTGGCTGGCCGCGGCTGCGCCGGCAGGGAGCGGCGACACTCAGTTCGTCTACCGTGCGGCGTTGATCAGGAGTTGGCTCGGGCGTAAGCCAGGCACCGTTCGAAGACTTCGAGAAGCAATGGCGGCGGCGGGAGTCGCGAGTTGAACTTTCGGCCGCCCGCCGCCACTAATGGTGGAAAGGAGCCACGCCATGGATACTCCCACCCGACGTCCGGCCCGGCGCGTGACCGCGACTCTGGGCCTTGCGACTGTCGCCGCCCTCGGTCTGTTCAGCATCACAGCGGTGGCCGCCTTCGCCGACCTGCCGGCCGGCTGGTTCAAAGCCGGAAGCCATCCGGCGGAATACGACATGGGCCTCGACGAGACCGTGCACCGTAACGGTGGCAAGGCGAGCGCCACCGTGAAGTCCATCGCGCAGAACCTGAACGGGTTCGGGACCCTGATGCAGATGTCGCAGCCCGGCGAGTACCTCGGCAAACGAGTGCGGATGTCGGGGTATGTCAAGTCCGACAAGGTCACGAACTGGGCGGGCCTCTGGTTCCGGGTGGACGGACCGAACAACGGGCCGAACCCCAGCTCGCTGGCATTCGACAACATGCAGGAGAGGCCCATCAAGGGCACGACCGACTGGACGCGCTACGAGATCGTCCTCGACGTCCCTGAGGCAGCGCAGCGGCTCGCCTTTGGCATCCTGCTCGCGGGCGGTGGCCAGGTGTGGATGGACGACCTGAAGTTCGAGGCAGTGCCCACGACGGTGAAGACGACCGCGATACCGATCGCGCCATCGACACCGCCGGCGGCGCCGTCGAACCTCGACTTTGAGAAATAGCAACGACGACCACGACGATGCCGACGCGCGGCTGCTGCGCGCCCACGCGCGCGGCGATCCGCACGCGTTCGACGATCTGCTCGCGCGCTATCGCAGCCGCGTCCTGCACCTGGTGCAGTGCCGCGTGGGCGCGAGCAGCTTGTGGGTCGAGGACATCGCGCAGGACGTGTTCGTGCAGGTCCACCGCAAGGCGGCCACGTTCCAGGGGCGTTCCAGCCTCAAGACCTGGCTCTACGCCGTAGCCATCAACGTCTGCCGCCATCATCAGCGGCAGGAACGCCGGGCGCCGTCGGCTTTGGCAACCCACCTCGACAGCATCGAGCCGCTGCTCCCGCTGCCCGACGAGGCGCTCGATCCGCTCGAACAGTTCGAACAGCAGGAGCGCGCCGCACTCGTGCGCGAGGCGTTCGAGGAGCTGAGCCCGGCGCACCGCACGGTGCTGCACCTGCGCGACCACGAAGACATGAGCTACGACCAGATCGCCGTCGCCATCGGCGTGCCGCTCGGCACGGTCCGGTCGCGCCTGCACAACGCCCGGGCCCTGCTGGCCACCACGCTCGGCCGTCGGGTAGAGGCCATGAGAGGATTGACACGATGAACTGCGCCGACGCCGTCGAACGCCTGAGCGCGGCCCTCGACGGCGAGCTGCCGCCGGCCGACGCCGTCGAAGTGGCGCGTCACCTCGATGCGTGCGACGCCTGCGCGCGCCGCCTCCGCACGCTGCAGCAGGTGCGCACTGCCGTCAAAGCCGCGGCGCTCGCGCCCGTGGCCGGGTCGGCCTTCGATGCGGGCGTGCTCGAGCGTGTACGCCTCGAGCGGCCGGCGACCGCCGTGCGGTTCAGCCCGGCGTGGCTGGCCACCGCGGCCGCGCTCATCGTGGCCGTGTCGTCCGCGATCGTCATGCTCAACGACCGTGCCGCACCGCCCGAGCCGCCACGTCGGGTCAGCGTGCCTCTGGGCCTCGACGCCGCGGCGGCCGTGCCGGGCTGGAACGAGGGCCGGGTGATGCCCGGCGCCGACTGCGGCCTCCCCGAATCTGGTCCGTGCATCGTCGAGGGCGCGCCCGCCCTTCTGGTCGCCAACTAGCCTGCGCCGTCGAGGCGGCCGCCACCACAATCCGCATCAAGCGCGCGCACGGCGGCGTTGCTACGCTTGCGTCATGACGCGTGACACCGCCACGGTGAATCCCATCGCGCGGGCGCTGTGGTTCGTCGAGAGCCACTTCGCACAGGAGATCACACTCGACGACGTCGCCGCCGTGGCCGGCGTTTCGCGCTATCACCTGTCGCGGACGTTCGGCCTCGCCACTGGATCCGGCCTCATGGCCTACGTGCGCGGGCGCCGGCTCAGCGAGGCGGCGAAGGCGCTCGCGGCCGGCGCACCCGACATCCTCGCGGTCGCGCTCGAGTGGGGCTACGGCTCGCACGAGGCCTTCACGCGCGCGTTCCGCGACCAGTTCGACCTCACGCCCGACGCCGTGCGGGCGCGCCGTCACCTCACCGACGTTCCTCTCACGGAGGCCCTGCGCATGGACGACTCGATGCTCACTCCACTCGCTCCGCCACAGATCGTGGACCAGCGGCCGCTGCTGGTCGCCGGCCTCAACGAGCGCTACGACAACACCGCCAGCGCCGCGATTCCCGCCCAGTGGCAGCGATTCACGCCGTATCTGGATCACGTGCCCGGTCAGGTGGGCCACACCGCCTACGGCGTGATTCACAACAGCGACGAGACGGGACACGCCGACTACCTCACCGGCGTCGAGGTGACGGATTTGTCGCGGCTGCCCGCGGAGTTCTGCCGGCTGCGGATTCCGGCGCAGCGCTACGCGATCTTTATCCACACCGATCACATCTCGGCTATCCGGCGCACCTGGTTCTCGATCTGGAACAAGGGCTTGCCCGACGCCGGGCTCGAGGCCACCGGCGGCCCCGAGTTCGAGCGCTACGACGAGCGCTTCGACGGCCAGACCGGTACGGGCGAGGTGGAGATCTGGGTTCCGGTCAAGCCGTGAGGACGGGGCGGTTCAGCGCCGCGGTTCAGAAGCTGACGCCGAGCGACACGTGCGCCCGCGCCGAGCCCTCCTCGGGCCAAGCAACGTCGACGTCGAGCATGAAGACGGCGGCGCCGAGATAGACGCCGCCGCCGATGCCGCGGTCCCACGGCTGCTCCGACAGCCGGGTGCCGGACAACCAGACGGTGCCGGCATCGACGAAGCCCTTCATGCCGAACCGCCCGATGCTCAGCGGCGGGTTGATCGGCACGCGCAGCTCGGCCGACACCGCGGCCAGGCTGTCGCCGGCGCGATAGCCCGGGCGGTACCCGCGCAAGGTGGTGTTGCCGCCGAGCAGCGGCTGTTCGGCGGGCGGCAGCGGCGCCCCCGCCCGCGCCGCCTGCGCGCGCAGCGCCAGCACGCTGGAGCCCCCCACGCCCAGGTAGCCGCTCGCGTCGAGCAGGAGGCGATGGGCATGGCCGGTCTCGAACGCCACGCGTTCCCACCCGCCGCGCGCCAACACCGCGTTCCGCGGAAACGACGGGTCGATCCGCGTGTCCAGCGTCAGATGGGCGCCGATCGCGGAATGCCGCACGTCGCCACCGCCGAAGTCCACCCGTTCAAGCCGGCCATCCCCGCCGGCACGCAGCCACGTCTTCAGTCGCCGCTCCGCCTCGAGCCGCAGTCCCGTGCGCGTGTCCGCTTGCTCGTAATGCGGGTTCACGCGACGGTTGATGGCCAGCGCGCCCCGGACCACCGACACGGGGCCCTTCTCGAACGGCCGTTCGAACTCGGCGGCCGCGCGCCGCTCCCCACCCCACGACAGCGGCACCGACAGCCGGCTCCGTGATCCGGCGATGCCGCGGAAGCTGGTGCGGACGCCGTAGGTGAAACCGTAGCCATCGGCGTAGTTGAGAATCGGCAGCCACTGCTGACCGGCGCGAAGCCGCCGGAACGGACTCGGCGTCAGATCCTCGGGTGTGACCGCCGGGCGCTCCTCGACCAGGATCATCACCAGGATGTCGGCGGGGTCGTCGAGCGAGCGGAAGCGCTTCAGCACCTGCGCGCCGTCGAAACGGCCGCTCTCTTTCAAGGCCTGCTCGGCCGCGCGCAACCGCTCCTCGCTCGCGGGATCGCCGGTCTTGAGGCCGCTGATTGCCAGGATGTCGGCATCGGGCGTCGCGTGGTTGCCGTGCACGCGAATCTCGATCACCGTCTCGCCTTGCGCGAACGAAGGGACGGCCGCGGCCAGCAGTACAGCCACGGCGACAACGGCCGCGAGCGCGCGGCTCACCGGATCCTCGAACTCACCGAGGCGAGGCGGTAGTCGTGATAGTCGGTGGCAAAGCGCCCGTCGACCTCGCCGGCCGCGGTCGAGAAGTCGAGAGCGATCCGGATCGCGCGCGGCAGCCACACGTCGGGGAACGGCTGCCCCATCTCCATGGACGCGGTGACGCCGTCCACACGGAGGATCGCGCGCCCGGGAAGGAAGTCCCACGGCAAGTTGCTGAACTCGTACTTCAGGATCTGTTGTGCGGCCGGATCGATCCACAGGGTGATGAGCGCCGTCTTGTTCATCTTGGGCTCGATGTCCACGTCGCGCTCGCGCACCTTGCGGTTGGGTCGCGCCTTGCCCTCGCTGAACAGCTTCGTCGGGTAGTACTCGATGCGAAGGACGGGCCGCCCTTCGAGCGTCTCGCGGCCGGCCAGGGCGTACTGGCCCGGATCGAACTTGAACTTCAGGAAGTAGGCGGCCGACACGAAGCCGGGCTCGAGCGCCTGCCGCACGCCGTCGGCCGTGGCCGGCGCCGCGTCGGAGGCGGCCGGCGCGTCCGGAGTCGCACCGACGCCGGTGCGCCGGGCGTCGCGCTGCTGCTCCTTCTTGATCCAGTCCTCTTCGGCCTTCCGCCGGTCGGCGTCGGAGAGCTCCACCCCGTCGACACGCAGCGGGCTCCTGACGAACACGCCGTCGCGGGGGAACCAGAGGTACTCGCGCCGCCAGCCGTAGAGGGGGGTACCACCCGGGCCGAGGAGCTGAAACGTCTCGCGTTCATCCAGGACGTACTGCTGCAGCTTCTTCCAGTTGTCGTCGCGACGGGCGATGACGGCGGCCATGAACGCGTCGAGGTCGGTGGGGCCGGCCGCGGGACTCCGAGGCGGAGTGGCGTCCTGACGCGCCGCTCCAGCCGCAATCGAGCAGACCACGACGGCGCACACGAGAAGCGGGAAACGATGGCGCACGCTGAAACTCCCGGCGGGCAGGCGCTTCAGTAGACGCACCGCCCGGCGCGGCGGTTCCGTGCTCAGGCTACTTCGACGGGGCGTCCTCGGCCGGACCGGTGTCGAAGGACGAGCCGGCGAACACCTGGCGTCCGTCGGGCAGCTTCACCGAGCGGGCGTTTGCGCCGCGCGGATTGGTCTTGGAGTGGAAACCCTCGACGGTCACGACGTGGCCGGGCTTCAGGGAGTTGCGGTTCCAGCCGCGGCGCATCAGGCCGTTCGGCGGACCGAGCTCGAAGTCCCAGTTCACCACCTCGCCCTTGTCGTCCTTGACGTCGACGTAGATGCGCGCGTGCGGGTTGGTCCACTCGAGTTTGGTGACCGTGCCGGTGACGGTGAGCGGCTTGTCGCGGTCGTATTCGGCGGCGAAGGCATGGTGGGCACGGACCGGCACCGACCCGATGAGGGCGGCAAGGCTGACGGCGCCCGCGACGATCGACCTGGACCTCATCCCTTCAGCTCCTTGGCGCGGCCCGCCTCCGCGCGCCGCGTCGAGCATAATACCGCCGTCCGCGGCCCGCCGCGAATTCGAGGGGATGGATGAGGATGACTCCGAACGCGTCACGCACTCTGGCCGGTCTCGCGCTGTTCGTGGCCGCGCTGTCGTCAACGCTGTTCGCGCAGTGGCCCAACCACCCCGATCCCAGCGTGCCCCGGACGAAGGCCGGCGAGCCGGACCTCGACGCGCCGGCGCCGCGAATGCCCGACGGCAAGCCGGACCTCTCGGGCCTGTGGCAGGGTCTGAACGCCCTTCCCGGACGCGGTGGGAATACGCCGGCCGCTCCGCCGGATGCGCCGCCCCAGGCCGGATTCCGGGATATCGGCCAGAACATCACCGGCGGCTTGCCGTTCACGCCGGTGGGCCAGGAGCTCCTGAAGGCGCGCGTCGCCAACAACAGCAAGGACAACCCGGAAGCTTGGTGCCTGCCGATGGGCATCGTGCAGTTCCACACCCAGGGCGCCCCACGGAAGTTCGTGCAGACATCGAAGCTGCTGGTCATCCTCTACGAGGCCAGCTCCGGCATCCGGCAGATCTTCATGGACGGCCGCAAGGCGCCGACCGGCGATCCGCAACCCTGGTTCTACGGCTACTCGACCGGCCGCTGGGAGGGCGACACGCTGGTGGTCGAAACCACCCATCTGCGCGAGGACGGCTGGCTCGACATCATCGGCTCGCCGCTCACCGACGCCGCCACGCTCACCGAGCGCATCAACCGCCCGAGCTACGGCCGCATGACGATCGACATCACGGTGAACGATCCCAAGGCCTACACCAAGCCGTGGACCGTGCGCGTCAACCAGCGGCTCATGCCCGAGCAGGAAATCATCGAGTTCATCTGCGAGGAGAACCAGCGGTTCGGAAAGCAGTAAGGTCAGGTGGGTCGGGTAGGTCAGGTGGGTCAGGTGGGAGGTCAGGTAGGTATTGCAAGCCTGATAGGTTTATCGGATCTGATGGGCCAGCGTTTTCACCCACCCGACCTACCTGACTTACCTGACCTACCTGACCACAAAAATCACTGAATCGGTTCGATCCTCAGCACCATGCCGTCGCTGGCGGTGCCGCCGCTCGCGCCCTCGGTCGCAATATAGAGGTTGCCGTCGGGCCCCAGCTCAATGTCGCGCGGGCGGATGCCGAGCGGCGTGAGCAGCGCCTCGCGGCGCTCGGCCTGCGACGGCTGGTTGAAGGAGACGCGCAGCAGCGTGCGGGTCGTCAGCCCGCCGACGAACATGCTTCCCTTCCAGCCCTTGAACCGGTCGCCGTTATAGAACATCAGGCTCGACGGGCTGATCGAGGGCACCCAGAACATGCGCGGGTTGTCCATGCCGTCGCGCTGCCACGGCTTGTCCGACACCAGCGTGCCCGTGTAGTTGCGTCCCGTCGACACCAGCGGCCACCCGTAGTTGTGGCCCGCCACCAGCACGTTCACTTCGTCGCCGCCGAGCGGGCCGATCTCGGCCTGCCACAAGGCGCCGGTGTCGGGATGGAACGACAGACCGTAGCCGTTGCGGTGACCGTAAGTGAAGATCTCGGGCTTGGCACCGGCGCGGCCGACGAACGGATTGTCGGGCGGCACCGTGCCGTCGTCCTTGAGACGCAAGGTCTTGCCGACGTGATTGTCCAGTGCCTGGGCCTTCATCCGCAGCCGGTTGTCCTCGGACCCGTCGCAGCAGATGCGATCGCGATCGCCCACCGTCACGTAGAGCGACGCATCGGGACCGAAAAAGAGACGCCCGGCCATGTTGCCGCCGGTCTCCCAGGCGTCGGCCACGAAAATTTCCTTCACGTCGGCGAGGATGGTGCCGTCGAAGCGGCCGCGTGAAATGGCGAGCGTGTTGCCCTCCTCGCCGCGTTTCGGATACGAGAGGTACACCAGCTGGTTCTGCGCGAACTGCGGATGCAGGGTGATGAACTGCAGGCCGTTGTCGCTGGCGGGATGCGGCGGCGCCTCCCACACCGGTTGCGGCTGCAGCACGCCGTCGCGAATCATCCGCAGGCGCCCGTTTTTTTCGCCGACCAGGATCGTGCGCGCATCGGGAAAGGCCAGGCTCCAGGGATGGAACAGGCCGCCGGCCACCAGCGACACCTTGATCCGCTGGCCGGTCTGCGTGTTGAACTCCGCGGGCAGGTTCGGCGGCGGCGGGGCCGCGCCCGGTCCTTGCCCGATCAGGGGGCCGGCGGCAGGCAGCAGGAGCACAGCGACGACGACCCACAACAGGGTGGAGCGGCGATTCATTGGCGGCCTCGTGAAAAGGATGCGGAGGCCGCGAATCCTATCACGCCGCTACGGCCACTTCTGCCGCCGTGCGCGTGGCGGGGGCGTGCGCATGAGGCGTCCGGCGAACAGGATCACCACCACCACCGGCAGCAGCGCCAGCACCACCAGCACCAGCAGTTCGACCTCGGTGATTGGCGTGGCCGGCGCGTGCGGCGGCGGGCCCGGCTGAATGTCCCACCGCCACGCCCACGGCCGCAGCGCCAGCGCCCAGAGCAGCAGCGTGACACCGGCCGTCGCCGCGGTCAGCGCCAGCCGGCCGGTGCGCATCCACTCGCGCAGCAGGCTCATGGCCAGATCTCCGAGGACGCGCAGCGCGAACGCGCCCACCGCCGCCCATCCGCCGGCGCGTGCCGCCTCGAGCGCCTCGGCGAAGTCGAGCGACATTTCCGCCGCATAGCGGCGGCGGAAGGCCTCCGGGTACAGCCGTAACAATCGAGCATAGGCATGGACCACGACCCCCTCCGTCGTGCGCGGCGGCTATCGCCGCGCGGGCCTGGGCACACCGCGCGAGCGTCGCGCCAGGCGCACCAGATCTTCGAGCCTGCGCACCTCGGCGCCCAGCGCCTCGCGGCCGTCGCCGGTCAGGCGGTAGAAGCGCCGCCGTTCGTCCCGCACCGACAGCGCCTGCGGCGCCGCGGCCTCCAGCACCCAGCCGGCGTCCGTGAGCCGCTGTAACGTGCCGTACAACGTGCCCGCACCCATCTTGAGCGTGCCGCCGGTATGGTCCTCGACGCTCTTCATGATGGCGTAGCCGTGCTTCTCGCCGTCGGCGAGGGCAAGCAGGACGTGAAAGACGGCGGGCGTGAGCGGCTGGTACGTACTCATCGGCATCAGCGGCGATCGTAGATCCATACGTGCATGTCGCGGTTATATCCGTCACGGACATATCTGTCAAGGGCACGTGCCGGCGGCGCAGCACCTGCTGCGAGGCAGGGCGAAGCGCCCACGGGGAGGGCGGGCAATCACCGCACCTAGCGAGGCGGCGCTTACAGCGGGGCAGGGCGAAGCCTTGCTAGCGTAATATCCAGCCTGAGCGTGCGCGGACGGGTCCTCCTCTCACTCGTCGTCGGCACCGTGCTGGTGGCGGTCGCGGGGCTGCGGGGCGGCGGACAGGCGCCTGCCGCGGCGCCCGCGCCTCCCATCGCGGCCGAGCCTGTCGAGGGGGCGACGGCGGCGCCGCCCCGCGGTGGTATCCAGGCCTTCGACGAGCCGCTGCCCGACGCGCTCTCCCCGCGCAACGCCAGCTACGAGATCGACGTCCGCCTCGACACGCTTCGCAAGGAACTGACCGGCCGCGAGACCGTCCGCTGGCGCAACATCAGCTCCGCCACCACCAGCGAACTGCAGTTTCATCTCTACTGGAACGGCTGGCGCAACCGCGACTCGACCTGGCAGCGCGAGGATCGGCTGGCCGCGCCCCCGGCGCGACGGCAGGAGACCGAGCCGCGGCCCGAGGACGCCGGCGCGAGCGACGTCACCCGGCTGAGCGTGACCCCGGCCGGCGGGAACGCCGTGGACCTGACGCCGGTGATCCGCTACCTCGCCCCTGATGACGGCAACACCGCCGATCGCACGGTGATGGCCGTGACACTGCCCGAGGCGATCGGGCCCGGCGGCAGCCTCGAGATCGACATCGAGTGGACCGGCACGATTCCGTTCAACGCCGCGCGCACCGGCTGGATCGCCGACTACTACTTCTTCGGGCAGTGGTTTCCCAAGATCGGCGTGCTGGAGGACACCGGCTGGAACACCCACCAGTTCCACCGCGTCACCGAGTTCTACGCCGACTTCGGCGTCTACGACGTGCAGATGACGGTGCCGGCCGGGTACAAGGTGGGCGCGTCGGGCCGCGAAATGCAGCGCGTGGACAACGCCGACGGCACGACCACCCATACCTACCACGCCGACGACGTGGCCGACTTCGGCTGGACGACGAGTCCGTCGTTCATCGAGGAACGCCGCGCGTTCAATCACAAGACGCTGCCGAGCGTGGAGATGCGGCTGCTGTTGCGGCCGGAGCACCGCGGGCAGGAGACCCGTCACTTCGCGGCCACGGCCACGGCGCTCGAATACTTCGGCGAGTGGTTCGGCCCCTATCCCTACGGCAACATCACCATCGTGGATCCGGCGTATCAAAGCCGGAGCAGCGGCATGGAATACCCGATGCTGTTCACCGGCCGGTCCAACTGGCTGGCGCCGGAGACGGTGGCGGAGCCGGAAGGTACGATCATTCACGAAACCGGGCATCAGTGGTTCTACGGCGTCGTCGCCACCAACGAATTCGAGCACGGCTGGATGGACGAGGGCATGACCACCTGGGCCACCGCGCGCATCATCGACGAGGCGCGCCTGCCCAACACGCTCGCGGTGCGGACGTTCGGCACGTTTCTGCCGTTCACCCCTGGCGTGCCGCTGTCGCGGGAGGTGAGCGGCAATCGCATGCCGACCTACCGTCCCGACGCCGAGGCCGACGCGCAGACCACGCCCACGTTCCGCTACTGGCCACGCTCGGCCGGATCGATCACCTACGACAAGACAGCGCTGTGGATGCACACGCTGGAGCGGCACCTCGGGTGGCCGACGATGCAGCGCGTGATGGCGGCCTACTACGACCGCTGGAAGTTCCGGCACCCCCGGCCGCAGGATTTCTTCCAGGTGGTGAACGAGGTGAGCGCGCAGGATCTCGCGTGGTTCTTCGACGAGGTCTACCGCGGCTCGAACAGCTTCGACTACGCCGTCCAGGAGCTCAAGAGCGAGGCGGCAGGCCAGGGACGATTCCGCAGCGCGGTGGCCGTACAGCGGCTTGGCGAGGCCGTCTTTCCGGTGGACGTGGTCACGACGTTCGCCGACGGCAGCCGGGCCACGGAACGCTGGGACGGCAAGGACCGGCGCATGCTCTATTCGTACGACCGGCCGTCGCGGCCCGTGCGTGTCGAAGTGGATCCAGGGCAGGTGCTGCTGCTCGACGTCAATCGCACGAACAACACGCGCACCACACAGCCGCGCGCCGCCCAAGCCGCGCGCACGTGGTCGCTCACGTGGATGGTCTGGCTCCAGGAGCTGATGATCACCGCGGGATTCTTCGGCTGATCGTGGTGCTGCGCGCCTGGAGCGACGGGTGGCGGCGGGTGGGACGCGCCCGCGGCATGGCCCTGGCCCTGCACGCGCTCACGCTCCTCCTGGCGCTGCCCCTGGCCGTGATCCTGCGCGATCAGATCGCGGCGCAGCTCGGCGCCAGCGTCATGGCCGGCGCGGCTGCCGACGGAGTGAGCTACGACTGGTGGATCGAGTTCAGCGCGCAGGCCCGCGGCCTCGGCACCACGTTCACGCCGTCGATCATCGGCTTCGGCTCCACGCTCGACGCGCTCAGCCGCGTCCTCGATGCGCGCTCACCGCCCGCCTCGCTGCTGTGGCTCCTCGTCGCCTATCTCGCGCTCTGGACGTTCCTGAGCGGCGGCATCCTCGATCGCTACGCGCGGCAGCGGCGGACCTACGCGCACGGGTTCTTCGCCGCCGCGGGCCGCCTGTTCTTCCGCCTGGCGCGGCTGGCCGCGGCCGCGGGCTTCGTCTACTGGCTGCTCTTCCGCTTCGTTCACCCGTGGCTGTTCCTCGATCTCTATCGCGACCTCACCCGCGGCCTCGGCGTCGAGCGGACGTCGCTGCTGTGGCGCCTGCTGTTCTATGCGCTCTTCGGCGCGGCGCTGCTCGCCGTCAATCTCGTCGTCGACTACGCGCGCATCCGCCTGGTGGTGGAGGATCGTCGCAGCGTCGTCGGCGCGCTGCTGGCGTCGCTGCGTTTCGTGCGGCGGCATCCGCTCGCCGCCGCCGGCCTCTACGCGCTGAACGCCCTCGTCTTCCTGGTGCTGCTGGCCACGTGGTGGCTCACGGCGCCCGGCATTCACGGCGCCGGGCCCGCGATGTGGGCGGCATTCGCGGCGGGGCAGCTCTATCTGCTGGCCCGTCTCGCCATCAAACTGCACTTCCTCTCGTCCCAGACCGCGTTCTTCCAGGCCCGTCTCGCGCACGCCGCCTATACGGCCACGCCCGCCGCCGTGTGGCCCGACTCGCCGGCGGCCGAAGCGATCGCGCGATAAGTCATCGGGGCGGTCTGAAGACCGCCCCCTCCCCCACTTGACACGCGAGCCG
>Ga0070675_100000726_pt1 | contig 22932 bp, 18 predicted proteins | sample KBSM43metaG_FD_65343 | JGI IMG/M metagenome (GOLD analysis project Ga0070675, IMG submission 65343) | Miscanthus rhizosphere microbial communities from Kellogg Biological Station, Michigan, USA - KBS M4-3 metaG | ecosystem: Host-associated > Plants > Roots > Rhizosphere > Soil ... | reverse complement strand
GGCCGCACGGTCTCGACCATCCGGCCACTCCGATCTTCGTGGACGTGGTCGAGCGCCTGGCGGCGAGCGCCCCTCCGGCGCCGCGGCGCGAAGCGGCCTGGCTGCTGCTGCTGCGGCCCGTCGTGGCGGCGGTGGCGGCGATCACGCTGCTCGTCGACGGCGCTCGCGATCCCGACACGCCGGCGCGCGCCCGCAAGCAGCTGGGCGCGCTGCGCAAGCAGCTGGCCAGCGTGCTGAGGCGTGGCCGCAAGCAGCTGGCGATGTTTGGCAAACGGTGGAAGCGGTTCCGCAAGGAAGTGCTGTGAGGATCCTGTTCCTCGGGCGCCACTACACCTACTTCCGGAACTTCGAGTCGGTGATCGCGACGCTGGCCGAACGCGGCCACGCCGTGCACGCCGCGGTCGAGCACGGTGATTCGCTCGGCGGGCGGGCGATGATCGAGGCGCTGGCGGCGCGCTTTCCCGATCGCGTGACGTTCGGCGAGTCGCCGGTGCGATCGGCCGACGATGCCTGGGGCGATGTTGCCACCTGGATCCGGCTCGGGCTCGACTATCAGCGCTATCAGCACCCGCTCTACGACGACGCGCCGCGCTTGCGCGAGCGCGCGGCGGACCGTACGCCGGATCTGTTCGTTCGGCTGAGCCGTGTGCCGGTGGGACGCGGCTGGCTCGGCGCGGCGCAGCGGACGGTTCTCAGCCGGCTGGAGCGCGCGCTCCCGGACGACGCCGCGGTCCGTGCCTATCTCGAAGCGCAGCGGCCCGACCTGCTGCTGATCACGCCGCTCGTCGGTCTCGGCTCTTCGCAGATCGACTACCTGCGTGTCGCACGGGCGATGGGGATTCCCACGGCGCTGTGCGTGTGGAGCTGGGACCACCTGTCGAGCAAGGCGCTCATCCGGGAGTGGCCGGACCGCGTCTTCGTGTGGAACGACACCCAGAAGCGAGAGGCGGTCGAACTGCACGGCGTGCCACCCGCACGGGTCGTCGTCACCGGCGCCCAGTGCTTCGATCACTGGTTCGATCGGCGGCCGTCGCGGGATCGCGCCGCCTTCTGCGCCGCGGCCGGCATACCGGCGGATCGCCCGCTGGTGGTCTACGTGTGCTCGGCGTTGTTGCAGGGCAGTCCGCCCGAGGCGCCCTTCGTCGTCGACTGGATTCGGCGCCTGCGCGCGAGCGCGTCTCCGCAGCTGGCTTCGGCTGCGATTCTCGTGCGCCCGCACCCGTCGCGGCTGTCGGAGTGGGACGGTCTCGACCTCACCCCGCTCGGCCCGGTCGCCCTCTGGGGCCGAAACCCGGTGGACGCCCAGTCGAGGAACGACTACTTCGACACGCTGTTCTATGCGTCGGTGGTGGCGGGGTTGAACACCAGCGCGTTCATCGAGGCCGGGATCGTCGGCCGGCGGGTGTGCACGGTGCTGGTGCCGGAGTTCTACGAGAACCAGATGGGCACGCTGCACTTTCACTACCTGCGCAGCGTGGGTGGAGGTCTGCTGACGGTCGCTGACGACTTCTCCCAGCATCTCGCGCAGCTGGCGGCGGCCCTCGAGGATCCGGCGCCGCCCGCTTCGGATTTCGTGCGCGAGTTCGTGCGGCCACAGGGGCTGACGACTCCGGCGACCGGCATCTTTACCGGCGCGGTCGAAGGGATGCGCGAGCTCACCGCCGCCCCTGTCGTGCCGGCGTCGGCGCCGTGGCCATCGCTGCTCAGCGCGATCCGCGCGGCCCGCCGGCGCGGCTGGTTCGAGCGGTGGTTCCTGTCGGCGCGCGAGTATGGCAGTGTCGCCGCGCTGCGTGCCGCCAGCGCCACCAAGCACGAGCACAACCTCACGGTCGCACGCACGCGCGAGGCGCAGCAGCGGGCCCGGACCGACGACCGGCGGCGCCGTGAGGCCGAGAAGACGGCGCGACAGGGAGCGCACGAGGCGGCCAAGCGTCGCCGTGCCGAGGCACATCGGGCGCAGAAGGCGCGCGCCCGGCGCCGGTTTCGCTTGAGCCAGGGTTGGCAGTCGGTGTCGCGACGGGTCTTCGGCACCCCACGTGCGCCCGAGGAGCGGTGATGCGAAAGGTCTGTGTCTTCATCGGTTCGCGCGCGAACTACAGCAGCATCAAGTCGGTGCTGCGCGCCGTGCGCGAGCACGACGGGCTCAGGCTGCAGCTGATCGTGGGCGCCTCCGCGCTCCTCGACCGCTTCGGCTCGGTCGTCGATGTCATCGAAGCCGACGGCTTCACGCCCGATGCGCGGGTCACGATGATTGTCGAGGGCGAGACGCCGGCCACGATGGCCAAGTCCACCGGACTGGGCCTGCTCGAGCTGCCGACTACTTTCGAGATGCTCAAGCCTGACGTCGTGGTGAGCGTCGGCGACCGCTTCGAGACGATGGCCACGGCGATCGCCGCGGCCTACATGAACATCCCGATCGCACACACGATGGGCGGCGAGATCAGCGGCACCATCGACGAGAGCATCCGGCACGCCGTCACCAAACTCTCGCACATCCATTTCCCGGCCAACCGTCAGGCGGCTGAGCGCATCATCCGGATGGGCGAGCCGCCGGAGACGGTGCACGACGTCGGTTGCCCGCGCATCGACCTGGTGAAGGAGATCGTCGACAGCGCAGGACCGCTACCGCACGCCGAGTGGCTCGATCGCGAGGGCGTTGGGGCACACGTCGACGTGACGAAGCCGTTCCTGCTGGTGAACCAGCATCCAGTGACGACCGAGTACGGCCAGGGCCGGCAGCAGATCTGGGAGACCCTGCTGGCACTCCACGAGCTGAAGATGCCGACCATCATGCTGTGGCCGAACGTCGATGCCGGCTCCGATGACATCGCCACCGGCATGCGGACGTTCCGTGAGAAGTACCAGCCGGACTACATCCGCTTCTACAAGAACTTTCCGATCGAGACCTACGTCCGGCTGATGCTGCTGTGCGGCTGTGCCGTGGGTAACTCCAGCGCGCCGATCCGGGAGGGTGCCTTCATGGGCGTGCCCACCGTCAACGTCGGGACGCGGCAGATGGGCCGCGACCGCGGACCGAACGTGCTCGACGTGGAGCACGATCGCGGCCGCATCGTCGAGGCGGTACGCCGGCAGCTCGCGCACGGGCGCTATCCGTCCGATGCGCTCTACGGCGACGGCGCCGCCGGCGGGCGGATCGCCCGCGTGCTTGCCGAGGTCCCTCTCAGCGCGCAGAAGCGCCTGGTCTTCTCGCAGCTCGTGTGATGCGCACGCTTGCGGTCATTCCCGCGCGCGGCGGGTCGAAGGGCCTGCCAGGAAAGAACCTGCGGCCGATCGGGGGCCGCCCGCTGCTGGCCTATACCGCCGATGCCGCGCTGGGCAGCCGGGTTTTGACGCGCACCGTCGTGAGCACGGACGACGAGGCGATTGCCGCGGCGGCGCGGTCGCTCGGGCTCGAGGTGCCGTTTCGGCGGCCGGCCACGCTCGCGGCCGACAACACGCCGATGTTGCCGGTGCTCCAGCATGCGCTCGGCGAGGTCGGCGCCGATGCGTTCGACGCCGTCGTGCTGCTGCAGCCTACGTCGCCGCTCCGCCGCAGCGGGCACATCGACGAGGCGGTGCGGCTGCTGGAGTCCAGCGGCGCCGATTCAGTGGTGAGCGTGCTCGAAGTCCCGCACCAGTTCTCGCCGGTGTCGGTGATGCGGCTCGACGAGGGCCGGCTGCACGCCTACCTCGACGGCCCCACCGTGACCCGGCGTCAGGACAAACCGCGCGTGTTCGCGCGCAACGGACCGGCCGTGCTCGCCGTCCGCGCCGGTGTCCTCGCCGGCGGGTCGCTTTACGGCGAGGACGTCCGGGCGCTGGTGATGAGCGCCGCGGATTCCGTCGATATCGATTCGGCCGCGGACGTCGAGTACGCCGCCTACTTGCTGGCGCGCGTCAAGGCCTGAGCCCTCCGATCCATTGATGAACATTCCGTATCGCCGCTTCACTGAATATCAACCGGTCGACATTGCGCGTCTGCGCCCGGGCGGCTCGTATGCCCAGCTGATCGCGAAACGTACGCACCCGATCGACGAGCTGGTCCGGGTGCACGGCCGCATTCCGGAGGATCTCCTTCGCCCGCGGCCCTGCCCGACCTGCGGCCGCAGTACGCCGATCCACGAGCTCGATAAGGACCACATGCAGCTCGTGCGCTGCGGGACGTGCGATCTCGTCTACGTCACGCCGACGTTCGACGAGGGGCACTACCTCGAGGTGTACGCGTCGCAGGAATACCAGGACATCGTGCGCGACCTGGGCATCAAGAGCCACGACTACCGGGTCGAGCGCTTCGGGAAGGAACGCCTCGGTCTGATGCAGCGCCATCTCGCCGAGGCGCGGCCCCGGTACCTCGACGTCGGGTGCAGCACGGGCTTCGTCGTCGAGGCCGCGCGCGACGCGGGCTGGGAGGCGATCGGGATCGACCTCAATCCGTCGGCCATCGAGTTTGGGCGCGGCCGTGGTCTCGACCTTCGCTCGGTGGCGCTCGACGACGGCGGCTTCGAGCCGGCCAGCTTCGATGCGGTATCGCTCTTTGACGTGCTGGAGCACCTGATCGACCCCGCCGGGACGCTTCGGGCCTGCGCGCGACTCCTGCGGCCGGGCGGCATCGTGTTCCTGTACGTACCGAACTACGACTCGGCCTCGCGCCTGCTCATGGGGCGCGACGCGCATTTCATCTGGCCGACGCACCATCTCAACTACTACACACCGGTCACCGCCCGGGACCTGCTCGAACGGCTCGGCCTCGATGCGGTGTACGTTGCCACCGAGGGACTCGACATCGTCGACTACCTCTGGTACCGCCGGGAGATGCAGGGGGCCGACGACGCGGGCGTCGAGGCGATTGCCGACACGCTCCAGTTCTTCGTCAATGCCGGCGCCTATGGCAAGAACCTTCGCGTGATCGGCCGCAAGCCGGTATGAAAGTTCTTTTCGCCGGCCTGCACCTGGGCTACTTCCGCAACTTCGACTCGGCCATCGTCGAACTGGCCGCGCGCGGGCACCAGGTGCACCTCACCGGCGACGAGACGGAGGGCATGGGCGGCCAGCAGCTCGCCGCGCGCCTGGCCGCGCAGCACCCGGAAGTGAGCTGGGACCTGCTGCCCTCGCTCGAGTCCGAGCCGTGGTTCGACGGCGCGCGGCGGCTGCGCGTCGCGCTCGACTACGTGCGCGTCCTCGCGCCCGGGTATCCACGCAAGCTCCGGGTGCGCGCCGAGGCCCGCACGGCGCGGCTGGTGCGGTGGGGGAGCCGGGTCCTCGGACACCGGCTCACGCGGTGGCTGCTGATCCGGTTCGAGCGCCTGATGCCGGTCAGCCCGGCGCTCGTCGAGTACGTGCGGCGGCAGCAGCCGGACCTCGTGGTGCTGACGGCCTTGACCTACTCGCGCTCGCAGCAGCTTGACCTGTTCAAGGCCGCGCGCGCCTTGCGGCTGCCGGTGGCGGCCGCGATCATGAGTTGGGATCACCTGTCGAGCAAGGCGCTGCTCCACATGGCGCCCGACCGCGTGATCGTCTGGAACGACGTGCAGAAGGGCGAGGCGGTGACCATGCACGGCCTGGCCGAGTCGTCGATCGTGGCCACCGGCGCGCAGTGCTACGACCAGTGGTTCGAGCGCGCGCCTCACCGGACGCGCGACGAGTTTTGCCGCGAGTTCGGCCTGCGGCCCGACCGGCCCTTCGTGCTCTGGGTGCACTCGGCGCTCAGCCCGACTCCCGAGCCGCCGGAACCGGAGCTCGTCGTGCGCTGGATCGAGGCGCTGCGCCGGCACGCGGATCCGCGGCTGCGCGAGGCCGGCGTGCTGGTGCGGCCGCACCCGGAGCGGCTCAAGGAGTGGGCGGGTATCGACCTCGCGCGCTTCGACAACGTGGCCTTTCACGGCGGCAATCCCATCGACGCCCGCAGCCGCGACGACTACTTCGACTCGCTGTTCCATGCGGGGGCCGTGGCCGGTCTGGTGACGAGCGCGTTTCTCGAGGCGGCGGTCGTTGGCCGGCCCGTCCTGACGTTCACGCTGCCCGAGTACCGGATGCACCAGGAGGAGATGCTGCACTTCCGCTACCTCCAGACCGTTGCCGGCGGGCTGCTGCACGAGGCCGACGACTTCGAAGGGCACTTTCGCCAGCTCGCGGAGGCGCTCGCGCTCTCCGGCGCCAGAGACGAACGGAACCGCGCGTTCATCACCGCGTTCATCCGTCCGGCGGGAATCGAGACGCCGGCCACGCCTGCGTTCGCCGACGCGATCGAGGCGGCCGCGCGGATGCCGGCGCCGCGTGATACGCAGCAGGGGCGCCCCGCGTGGCTGGCCGGCCTGGCCACCGCGGCGGCGTCGAGCTCGCGCAGCGGGATCGGCCGCTGGCTCATGAACGACCACCGCGCCGACGTGTGGGACGAGCACGAGGAACAGACGCGGCAGGCGGTGGCAGATCGCCAGCAGGCGAAGGAAGCGCACCACCAGTTCAAGGCCCGCCGCAAGGTCTGGCGTCGCCGCCGCGACGTGGCGCTGGCCGTGGGCAAACGGCTGAAGAGCACCTGGCGCAAGACGCGGCACCGCGTCGCGGTGACGGTCTATCGCCTGCTCTACGTGACCGGAGTGCGGCGTCGCGAGCTGCCCGGCACCGGAAAGGACTAGGGGGACGAGAGTGCGGGCGATCGTCCTCACGAGCTCCATGCGCCGGCACGCGTTCGTCGCCAATACCGTCGCGGCGCGGCTCGAGGTCGCGGGCGTGTGGTGCGAGCGGAAGTCGTTCGAGCCGATGGCCGCGGCGCGGTCGGCCGCCGACGCCGACGAGATCGAGCGTCACTTCCAGGCCCGGGACGCCTCGGAGGTGGCCTGGTTCGCCGATCACGAGGCCCCGCGTGCCCCTTACCGTCAGGTGCCGCCCAACGGATGCAACGATCCGGCGGAGATCGAGGCGATGCGGCGGCTGGCGCCCGCTGTGGTGCTCGTCTTCGGGACCGGCCTCTTGAGGTCCGCGCTCATCGACAGCTTTCCAGGGCGCATCGTCAACCTGCACCTCGGCCTGTCGCCGTACTACCGCGGTGCGGGCACCAATTTCTGGCCGCTGGTGAACCGCGAGCCGGAATACTGCGGCGCGACGATTCATTTCCTCGACGCCGGCGTCGACAGCGGGCCGCTGATCGCTCACGTGCGTCCCCACCTCCGGTCTGGGGACGGACCCCACGACATCGGGAACAAGGTCATCGTCGCCGCGGCCGCGGCGCTGGCCGAGGCCGGCCTCGCGGCAGGCCAGGGCGGCGTGCAGGCGGTCCCGCAACCCGGCGGCGGCCGGGTCTACCGCCGCGCCGACTTCAGCGCGGAGGCCGTGCGGACGCTCTACGCCAACTTCGAGACCGGCATGATCGACGACTACCTGGCGGCGCGCGACGCGCGCGACGCGGCGCTGTCGCTGGTGACGCTCGAGGTGCGCCGGTGAGCGCCGGGTCCTGCCTGGTCGTCATGTACCACTACGTGCGCGACGCCGCCGCGACACCGTTTCCGGACATCCGCGCGCTGCCCCCGCAGGTCTTCGAGCAGCAGTTGGACTGGCTGCAGCGGGAGTACACGCCGGTTGGCCTCGATGTGCTCGAGGCGGCCGTCGATGGCACGGCGACGTTGCCGCCGCGGGCCGCGTTGCTGACCTTCGACGACGGCTTCGCCGATCACTACGACGTCGTGCTGCCGATCCTCCGGCGCCGCGGGCTCACCGGCGTGTTCTTCCTGGCTCACGCCGCGTGCGCGGCGTCGCCGCGCGTGCTCGATGTGCACAAGACCCACTTCCTGCTCGCGCGACTGGGCTCTGCGGCGTTTGCCGAGGCGGTGCGTCGGGAGTGCGAGGCGGTCCCGGCAGGCGCCGGCAGCCGTGCGTCGGTCTTCGGCCGCGATGAGTGGGAGCAGGCGGACGAGCGGTCGATCAAGCACCTGCTCAACTACGAACTGCGGTTCGAGGAATCGGCGCGGATTCTCGACGCCCTGTTCGATCGTCACCTCGGTCCGCAGGAGACGTTCGCCCGTCGTCTCTACCTGCAGCCCCCGATGGTGCGCGAGATGGCGGACGCGGGGATGGTGTTCGGCTACCACACGCGGTCTCACCGGATGCTTTCGCGGCTCGCGCCCGATGAGCAGAACCTCGAGCTGCGCGACGGCGTGGGCTGGATTCGCGATCTCACGGGGCAGCGGCGCGTCTCGTTCTGCTACCCGTGGGGCGGTGCGGGCACCTACACCGGCGAGACCCGCCGTCTCCTCGGCGCGCACGGATACTCGGTGGCGTTCAACACGACGCGCCGGCCGATGATCGTGGGGCAGGACGACCGGTTCGACCTGCCGCGTCTCGACACTCGCGATCTGCCCCCGTATACCGACGGCCCCGCCCCTGCGGGCGCTCCCATCCAGGACGCATGACGGTCGATCTCACCTCGACGCCCGAGTTCCAGGCCTACCTCCGCGCACGGAAGGCCGTGCAGCAGATTCAGGCCGCCGTCCGGCCTCCAGGCACGGATCCCAGCGCCTACTGGGCCGAGGAGCTCGAGAACATCGACTACCTGAGCGAGGCTTCGCCGCTCATCGTTCGAAAGCTGCGCCATCACTCCTTTCACATCACCGGCATCCGCCCCTACGACTACCGTCACAAAGGCGACAACCGGCGGGAGTACTTCGAGGCGCGGCTGGCGGCCCTGCGCGCGCTCGGCGGGGATGCGCCGCTCGTGTCGGAATCGCCGGCGCTGGGCGGATTCGGCTACGACATCGGCGGTGCGCTCTACAACGTCGACACGCTCAAGTTCTACGAAGTGTTCGTGGGGATGAAGCGCGGCGGTGTGCTCGACGCGGTTCAGGCGATCGAGCGCCCGGTCGTCTGCGAAGTTGGCGCGGGCTGGGGCGGCTTCGCCTACCAGTTCAAGCGGGCGTTCCCGCGCGCGACGTATGTGATCGTGGACTTCGCCGAGCTGTTTCTCTACTCGGCCACCTACCTGGGTGCGCTCTTCCCCGAGGCGCGGCTGCTCTTTGCCGGTACCCCGGACACGCCTGGCGTCGAGGGGTGGCGCGACGCCGACTTCGTGTTCGTGCCGCACACGCTGTCGCATCTCGTGCCGGGCCTGCCGCTCGATCTCACCGTGAACATGGTGTCGTTCCAGGAGATGACCGACGCGCAGGTGCGCGGCTACGCGGCGATGGCGGCCGCGGCGAATTGTCTGTGGTTGTACAGCCTGAACCGCGAACGGTCGCTCTACAACGCCGAGCTCGTCAGCGTCACCGAGGCGCTGTCCGAGTGGTACCGACTCACCGAGATTCCGGTGCTCGACTCGGATTACACCGGCGCCATGAAGCGGACGTCGAAGAAGAACGCGACGGCCGAAGCCTCGGCGTCGCGCTACCGCCACCTCGTCGGACGACTCGACCCGTCAGCCCGGCGAGCCACGCTCGCGGGGCAGGCGGCGGTTGCGAGTCCGGCTCCGCCGGCCCCCGCGCCGGGGCAGCCGCGTGTCGTGCTCGGGATGACGCTCTACAACAACGCCGCGCACCTGACGCAGGCGCTCGAATCCGTGCTCGCACAGACCGAGCCGCACTTCGCGCTGCTGCTGCTCGACGATGCATCGACGGACGGGACCGGCGACGTGTCGCGCCCCTTCGTCGAGCGCGATCCGCGTCTGCGCTACGTCCGCCATGCCGAACGGCAGGCGATGATCGCGACCTGGCGCGAGGTGGCGGAGATGGCCGCGCGCGAGTGGCCCGGGGCCGAGTATTTCGCCTGGGTCAGCGACCACGACTACTGGCACCCGCGCTGGCTCGAGCGCCTGATGCAGGAGCTCGATGCCGATCCCGGCGCCGTCCTGGCGTATCCGATCAGTCGCCGCATGTCGCAGGCGGGCGCGGATCTCCAGAAGGGGCCACGGCTCTTCGACACCGCCGCGCAGATGGACCTCGATGCCCGCTGGCGGCACTTCTGCAACGAGGGCGTCGGCGCCGGCGACATGGTCTACGGCCTGATCCGCCTGAGCGCGCTGCGCCGTGCCGGCATCTTCCGCGACGTGCTGCGGCCGGATCGGCTGCTCATGGCCGAGTTGACGTTGCAGGGCCGCATCCGTCAGGTGCCGGAGGCGCTGTGGTTCCGCCGCCAGTCGAACGGCACCAGCGTCGAGCGCCAGCGCACCACGCTGCTGCGTCCCGGGCAGGAACCGCGCTGGTTCTTCCTGCCGCCGTGGCTGCAGCACACCCTCGTCCTGTGGCGGGAGTACGCGACGACGCCGCACGACGGCGTGGCGCCGCTGCCGCGGGCGCGCTGGATCCGCATGCTGCTGCGATACCAGCTGACCTACGCGGGGCGGCACTTCCGCAAGACCGACACGTCGCACGCCATGGGCCGCACCATCAACCGCGCGGTCCTCGCCCGGAAGCGCACGAAGCATCACTTTCACCACACGGTCTACCACACGCTCGTCGGGGCCCGCGCCCTGCGCGGCCGGCTGCGCCGCGTGTTCAGGCGTGGAGTCTACGAAGCCCTCATGCTGACGCACCGGCTGGGGCTGCGGCGGCGGCACGAGTTGCCCCCGTCGTGACCATCTTGGACATCGCCGCATGAGACTGCTGTTTCTCGCGCGCCACTGGTCGTATCTCCGCAACTTCGAGTCCGCGATCGAGGAGCTGGCCAGGCGCGGCCATTCGGTCCATATGGCCACCGACGTCGAGGAGGCCCTCGGCGGGCGCCAGATGATCGAGCGCCTCGTCGCGCGCTACCCGGACCGGCTGTCGATCAGCGAGGCGCCGGGACGCGCGCTGGGGGCGTGGGCCGAGCTCGCGCGCCGGATCCGGCATGCGCTCGACTACCTGCGCTTCCTCGAGCCGCGCTACGCCGACACCCCGCACCTCGGCGAGCGGGCGCGCGAGCGTGCACCGCAGTTCCTCCTGAACCTGCTGGCGCTCGGCCCGTTCAAGGACGACCAGGGGCGGCGCCGGCTGGCCCGGATTCTGCGCGCCGCCGAGCGCGGATTGCCCAGGAACCACGAGCTCGAGGCCTTCGTGTCGGCACACCGCCCCGACGCGGTGCTGATCACGCCGCTCGTCGACATCGGGTCGCGACAGCTCGACCATCTGCGCGCGGCGCAGGCCGTGGGCTGCCGCACCATCCTGCCGGTCGGCAGCTGGGATCACCTGTCGAGCAAGGCGCTGCTGCGCCTCATGCCCGATGCGCTGCTGGTGTGGAACGAGGTCCAGAAGCGCGAGGCGATCGAGATGCACGGCGTCCCGGCCGAGCGGGTCGCCGTCACCGGCGCCCAGTGCTACGACCAGTGGTGGAACCGGCCCCCGTCGCGGCCGCGCGACGAGTTCTGCGCCCGCGTCGGGCTGCGGCCCGACCGGCCGTTCGTCCTCTACGTCTGTTCGTCGCTCTTCCGCGGGACCGCCGACGAGCCGTCGTTCGTCGTGCAGTGGATCCAGGCGCTGCGCACCAGCGCCGATCCGCGCCTCAAGGACATCGGCATCCTGGTGCGGCCGCACCCCGCCCGCTTGAAGGAGTGGGCGCAGTCCGACTTGTCGGAGTACCGCAACGTCGCGTTCTGGGGCGCGCATCCGGTCGATGCCGAGGCCAAGGACGACTACTTCGATTCGATGTACTACTCCGCCGCGGTCGTCGGGCTGAACACGAGCGCGTTCATCGAGGCGTCGGTGGTCGGCAAGCCGGTGCACACCGTGCTCCTGCCGGAAATCTCGACGCACAACCAGGAAGGCACGCTGCACTTCCACTATCTGCTGACCGTCAACGGCGGCCTGCTGCGCGCGGCGCGATCGCTCGACGAGCACGTGTCGCTGCTGGCCGAGTCGCTCGCCGGCGCGGGCGGCGGCGATCCAAAGGCGGCGCGGTTCGCCGAGGCGTTCGTCCGCCCGTTCGGCGCCAGCGTTCCGGCTACCCCCGCGTTTGCCGATGCGGTGGAACGGGTCGTCGCGGCCCCCGCCGGGGCGGCGCCGGATCGCGGGTCGTGGCTGCTGCGCCTCCCGCTCTACCCGGCGGCGGCCGCCATCGCGTTCCAGCTCCGCACGCAGATGTGGCGCAAGCACACGCGCAATCGCCTCCGCAAGGAGTACAAGACGCGCAAGCGGCAGCTGCTCACCGACATGAAGCAGTTCGCGGTACATCGGCTGCGCGGCCGCGCACGCCCAACACCGCCGCCACCGCCGCCCGGCGCGCTGACGCCGAAGCCCGGCCGCCACCGCGATCCCGCCAAGCGTGCGTGGGGCTGGGACGTCGAAGAGGCGGTCGAGGTCCGCGAACTGGTCACACTGCTCGGCCGCAGCGGGCACCCGATCATCCTCGGCCCGTGGCTCTCGGAGACCGGCTTCGAGCTCCTCTACTGGATTCCGTTCCTTGCGTGGGCCAAGGCCTACGGCAACTTCGATCCCGAGCGCCTCGTCGTCGTGTCGCGGGGCGGCGCGCAGGCGTGGTACAGCAACGTCACCAGCCACTACGAGGACGTCTTCGGCTTCTTCTCGCCCGACGAGTTCCGGCGCCGCAACGAAGAGCGGATCGCGGCGCAGCACGGGCGGCAGAAGCACATGAGCGTGTCGCCGTTCGACCGCGAGATCATCGACCGCGTGGCGGAGAAGCGCGGCCTGAAGGGCGCCAAGCTGCTGCACCCGTCGGACATGTATCGGCTCTTCGAGCACTTCTGGTTCCAGCGGACCCCGGTCACGCTCATCGAGTCGTTCACCCGGTTCGGGGTGATTCCGCCGTCGCAGCCATGGCCCGAGCGACATCTGCTGCCCGCGCGCTACGTCGCCGCCAAGTTCTATGGCAACACGGCGCTACCCGACACGCCGGAGAACCGCGCCTTCATCGCCGCGTTCCTCACCGATTTGACGCAGCACGTCGACGTCGTGCTGCTCAACACCGCCGACCGGTTCGACGACCACGACGACTATCCCCCAAGCCTGCGGTCGCGGGTGCACTCCATCGAGCACCTGATGCGGCCGGAGAACAACCTCGCCGTGCAGACCGAGGTGATTCGGAATGCCACCGCCTTCGTCGGCACCTACGGCGGCTTCTCGTACCTGGCGCCGCTGCTCGGCGTGGACACGCTGGCGTTCTATTCGCACCCCACCGGCTTCCGGTTCGACCATCTCGAAGTGGCCAAGCGCGTCTTCTCGGGTCTGCGCTGCGGCGCCTTCGTGGAGCTCGAGACACGCGCCGTGGACGTCGTGAAGCTGGGTCTCGGCGGCTCGCGCGATCCGGTGACGACGCGGTGAAGAACCTCCTGACCGCCGCCGGCAATCTGGCGCGGCGCGAGCAGCGCCGGGCGCTCAGCCGCGCGCGCTGGGCCGCCAGGATCGGCGAAGAGCGCGTGAAGGACACGATGCACGCCACCCGCCGCGCCGGAGAACGCGTGCGCGACCGCGCGATCAACTCGATGAAGGATCTGGTGCGCCAGGTGCGACGGCCGCTGCGCGCCCGCGCCCGCCGCAAGGCGTATCTCGAGACGCAGGACGAGTACAACCGCATCCAGTGGGGCATCGAGCGGGAGCTCGAGACGATCGTCGCGCGCGACCGCACCATCGTCCTGGGGCCCTGGTTCTCGGAGGTGGGGTTCGAGGCGCTCTACTGGGTGCCGTTCCTGCATTGGGTCAAGACCGCCTTCCGTCTCGACCCGGGCCGGCTCGTGGCGGTCTCGCGCGGCGGGGTCGCGGGGTGGTACGACGGACTCGCCGCGCGCTACGTCGAAATCTGGGACGACATGAGCCCCGTCGAGTTCGCGCGCCGCAATGCCGAGCGCGGCGTGACCAAGCAGTACGAGCGGGGGCCGCTCGACGATGACGTGCTCGCCTCGGTGGCCCGCCGGATCGGTACGGCCGATTTCGACGTGCTGCACCCCGGGCTGATGTACCGGCTCTTCTCGCTCTACTGGTCCGGTCAGCGGCCCATGGGGTTCGTGGACGCGCACACGCGGTTCACGCGGCCCGCCGCACCGGCGCTGGTCGACCCGGCGCTGCTGCCGCCGGAGTACGTGGCGGTGAAGTTCTACGCCGCGCGTTCGGTGCCCGACACGCCGGACGTTCGAGCGGCGCTCAAGCGCAGTCTGGCGAGGCTGGCGGAACGGATGCCCGTCGTCCTCCTCGACACCGGCCTCGTGCTCGAAGACGACCACGCCGACTACGCCTTCGCGGGCGGGCACCGGATGGTGAGCGCGCGGTCGTGGATGACGCCGCAGAACAACCTCGGCGTGCAGACCCAGATCGTCGCCGGCGCCAAGGCATTCGTCGGCACCTGTGGCAGCATCGCCTGGCTGGCGCCCCGGCTTGGCGTGGATACCTCGGCGCTCTTCGTCGATCCGAAATGGCTCCACGCCCACCTGGCGGTGGCGATGCGGGCCTACCATCGCATGGATGGCGCCGGCCAGTTCGCCGTCGCCGATCTCCGCGCGCTCGATCCCTGGATGAGCGCGCTGCCCCCGGTGGAGGCGGACGCGCGGCGATGAAGGTGCTGTTCATCGCGCGGCACTTCACCTACTTCCGCAACTACGATTCGGTGATTGCCGCGCTCGCGGCGCGCGGGCACCACGTGCACCTCGCCGCCGATCGCGAGGACGGCCTTGGCGGCCGGGCGCTCGTCGATCGGCTCGCCGCGGACTCGCCGCGCGTGACGGTCGGAGAAACGCCGATTCGCGAGTGGGGCCGGTACCGCCGCCTGTCGGCCGCGCTGCGTCTCGGGCTCGACTACCTGCGCTATTCCGATTCGCGGTTCGCCGAAATGCCGCGCATCCGCCAGCGTGCCCACGATCGCACGCCCGCCTTCGTGCTCGCGCTCGCGCGGCTGCCGATGCGGTCGCTGGTGACCCGCGGGCTGGAGCGGCTGGAGGAGGCTGTCCCGCGCCAGGCGACCGTCGACGAGTTTCTGGCCGCGCAGCGGCCGGACCTCATCCTGATCACCCCGCTCATCGAGCTCGGATCGCCGCAGCTCGACTACCTGCGGGCGGCGCGGCGCGCGGGCATCCGCACCGCCCTCTGCGTCTGGAGCTGGGATCACCTGTCGAGCAAGGCGCTCATCCGCGTGTTGCCCGACGCGATCCTGGTTTGGAACGAGATCCAGAAACAGGAAGCGGCGCGCTTTCACGGCATCGCTCCCGAGCGGGTGCTCGTCACCGGCGCGCAGTGCTTCGATCGGTGGTTCGATCGACGGCCGTCGCGCGATCGCGCCGAATTCTGCCGGCGCGCCGGGCTTCCAGACGACCGGCCGTTCGCCCTCTATGTCTGCTCGGCGCTCTTCCGCGGCAGCCCCTCCGAGGCCGAATACGCGCGCGCATGGGGGGCCCGCATCCGCGCGGCCGGCGGCGCGCTGAGCGGCATGAACCTGCTGGTGCGGCCGCACCCGCAGCGGCTCGACGAGTGGCGGGACCAGCCGCCGATCGACGGCGCGTCGGTGTGGGGATCGAATCCTGTCGACGACGGCGGCCGGGCCGACTATTTCGATTCCCTGTATCATGCGTCCGCGGTCGTGGGCTTGAACACGAGCGCGCTCGTCGAGGCGGCCATCGTGGATCGCCCGGTCTTCACCATCCTGGAGCCCCAGTTCCGGGACAACCAGGAAGGCACGTTCCACTTTCAGCACCTGATGACGGTCGGCGACGGGTTCCTGAACACGGCGCGCACGCTCGCCGAGCACGTTGAGCAGCTGGCGACGCTCGCGGCGGGCGGAACCGCGCGGCGCAACGGGCCGTTCGTCGAGCAGTTCATTCGTCCGCGCGGTCTGGCCATGGCGGCCACCCCGGTGTTCGTCGACGCGGTGGAGACGCTGGCCGCCGCCGGGCCGGTGCCGGCGCGGCAAACGCCAGTGTGGGTCTACGCGCTGCGGCCGCTGGTGCTGGCGCTGGTCGTCGCGGGCCGGGTGCCGTGGCTCGAACGGATGTACTGGAATCCCGCGAAGTTCCGCCAGCTCGCCAGCGCATGACGACTCCACATCCAGCGATCGAAGGGCTCGGCCGTGGCCGGTGCCTCGTCATCGGCGAGGTGGCGCTGAGCCACGACGGGAGCCTCGGGCTGGCGCATGCGTTCATCGACGCCATTGCCGCCGCCGGCGCCGACGCGGTGAAGTTCCAGACCCACATTGCCGCCGCTGAGAGCACGCCGGCGGAGCCGTTTCGAGTCCAGTTCAGCCGGCAGGACGCGACGCGCTACGACTACTGGAAGCGCATGGAGTTCAGCGAGCCCGAGTGGCAGGGGCTGGCTGATCATTGCGCCGAGCGCGGCGTGCTGTTCGTGTCCTCTCCGTTCTCGATCGAGGCAGTGGACCTGCTGCAGCGTGTCGGCCAGCCGCTGTGGAAAGTCGCGTCGGGCGAGGTGTCGAACACCCAGCTGCTCGATCGCATCCTCGAGACCGGCGCGCCGGTCGTGCTCTCCACCGGCATGAGCCCGCTGGCCGAGACCGACGCCGCGGTGGCGCAGGTGAAGGCGCGGCACGTGCCCGTGGGCGTGCTGCAGTGCACGACCGCGTACCCGTGTCCGCCCGAGCGCATCGGGCTGAACCTGCTGCCCGTCTACCGCGAGCGCTACGGATGCTGGGTCGGCCTGTCGGATCACTCCGCCACGATTTATCCGGGCCTGGCAGGCGCCGCGATCGGCATGGACATCCTCGAGCTGCACGTCGCGCTCTCGCGCGAGATGTTCGGCCCCGACGTGATCGCGTCCGTCACCACCAGCGAGTTGCGCCAGCTCGTGGACGGGATCCGGTTCATCGAGCGAATGCGCGCGCATCCGGTGGACAAGGATGTCTCGGCCTCGGACACGGCGCCGCTGCGCCGGCTGTTCACGCGCAGCCTCGTGGCGCGCGAGGCGCTGCCGGCCGGCACCGTGCTCGAATCGCGCCACCTCGCGATCAAGAAGCCGGGTACCGGGTTGCCGCCCTCGCGGCTGCGAGAGGTCGTCGGGCGGCAGCTCGCTCGCGCGGTGTCCGCCGACGACGTGCTGACCGCCGCCGACATCGACGGGCTGGAGGGCCCGGCGCCTCACCCGGACGCCTCTCGGAAGGATTCGTGACCAGGAGAAAAGTCTGCGTCGTCGTCACCGCGCGACCGAGCTATTCGCGCATCCGCACCGCCCTGCGTGCGATCCAGCAGCACCCCGCGCTCGAACTGCAGCTGGTCGTGGCGGCGTCGGCGCTGCTCGATCGCTACGGCAACGCCGTGCAGGCGATCGAACGCGACGGCTTCAAGATCGACGCGCGCGTCTACATGGTGCTCGAGGGGGAGAACCTGGTCACGTCGGCCAAGTCCACCGGCATCGGTCTGTCGGAGCTCGCGACGGTGTTCGACAACCAGCAGCCCGACGCCGTGGTTACGGTGGCCGACCGCTACGAGACGCTGGCCACGGCCGTGGCCGCCTCGTACATGAACATTCCCGTGGTCCACGTGCAGGGCGGCGAGGTGACCGGCTCGATCGACGAGAAGGTACGGCACGCGGTCACGAAGCTCTCGAACCTGCACCTGGTCTCGACCGCCATGGCCGCCGAGCGCGTCATCCGCCTCGGCGAGGAGCCCGGGTGCGTGGTGGTCACGGGCTGCCCCTCAATTGACATCGCTGCCGAAGTCGCGGCGGCGCCGGCAATGGACTTTGACCCCTTCGCCAAATATGGCGGGGTGGGCCCGACCACGGACCTCTCGCACGGCTACCTGGTCGTCATGCAGCATCCGGTCACGACCGAGTACGACGAAGCCAGGCAGCAGGTAGAGGAGACGCTCTACGCGGTCAAGGATCTCGATCTGCCGGTGCTGTGGTTCTGGCCCAATGCCGATGCCGGGTCGGACGGCACCTCGAAGGGCATCCGTGTCTTCCGCGAGAAGGAACAGCCGGCCAACTTCCACCTGTTCCGAAACATGTTCCCCGAGGACTTCCTGCGGCTGCTGGTGCATGCCACTGCGATCGTCGGGAACTCGAGCGTGGCCATTCGCGAGTGCTCGTTCCTGGGCGTGCCCGCAGTGAATGTCGGCACGCGCCAGCAGGGGCGCGAGCGCGGCGCCAACGTCATCGACGTCGGACACGACCGCGCGGCGATCGGCGAGGCCATCCGCGAGCACGTTCGCCGCGGCAGGACGGCGCCCGATCACCTCTACGGCAACGGCCGCGCCGGCATTCGCATCGCCGAGTGCCTGGCCGAGACGCCGCTGACGATCGAAAAGCGCCTGACCTACTGATTCCGATGCAGACCACCATTCCGCCCGATCGCCAGGGCCGCATCGCCGAGCTGGCCTACGACTACGCCGCGCAGCCGCAGGAGCGCGTCACGCACTGCAATCTGTGCCACGGCACGGTGCTCGTGGCGCTGACGCACCGCGACCGCTACGGCTATCCCGCGCAGGCTGCCGCCTGCGCCCGCTGCGGGCTCGTCTTCCTCAACCCGCGGATGACCGCGCCGGCCTACTCCCGTTTCTACGACGGGGTCTACCGGCCGCTGGTCAGCGCCTTTCACGGCCGGCTGATTGACGCGCAGACCATCCAGGCGGAGCAGCGCGACTACGCGGCCGACCGGGCCGCCATGATTCAGCCGTTCCTGCGCGGCGCCGGGCTGCGCACGATGCTCGACATCGGCGGATCGACCGGCGTCGTGGCGGGTCATTTCGCCAGGGTGTTCGGGCTCGAGGGCACGATCGTCGACCCGGCGCCGCTCGAGATCGAGCAGGCGCGGACGCTCGGGCTCGAAACCATCACCGGCCTCGTCGAGGAGCTCGACTTCGGCGCGCGCCGCTTCGACTTCGTGATCATCTGCCAGACTGTCGATCACCTGCTCGACGTCGGCGGCACGCTCGCGCGGGTGCGGGAACTGCTCACCGAACGTGGCCAGCTGCTCATCGACATCGTCGATTTTCGTGCCGCCTACCTGCGCCACTGGTCGGTCGAGGACGCCACGAAGATCGACCACCCCTACTACCTGACGCAGAACACCATCGAGGCCTACCTGCGCCGCGCCGGCTTCACCATCACCCACGTGGATTACGCCGTCGATCACCTGCATGTCAGCTATCTGTGCCGGCCCGGAACGCCGGTTCCCGACGTCCGGCCGGATCCGCACGCCGTGCGCGAACTCTTCCGCGAAGTGCGCTTCGTGCAGAACGCTCCCCGGCCGCGGTGACGACGCCGTCCCGCGCGGTGCTCGCGCTGGTGCCGGCGCGCGGCGGCTCAAAAGGAGTGCCCGGCAAGAACGTCCGGCCGCTCGCCGGGCGCACGCTCCTCGACTACGTGACTGCCGCGGCTCGCGCCTCCGGCTGTGTCGACCGGATGGTTCTGTCCACCGATTCCGAGGCGATTGCCACCGTCGGCCGCGCTGCCGGGCTCGAGGTGCCGTTTCTGCGGCCAGCCGAGCTCGCGCAGGACGAGACGCCGATGCTGCCGGTGGTGCGGCACGCCCTCGACTGGCTGCGTGCCGACGGCTGGGTCCCGGAATTCGTGGTCTTGCTGCAGCCGACGTCGCCGCTGCGCCGGCCGTCGCACATCGAGGATGCCGTGCGCCGTCTCGCTGACTCCGGCGCGGATTCCGTCGTGACGGTCGTGGAAGTGCCGCGGCACTACTCGCCCGACTACGTGATGAAGATCGAGAACGACGGGCTGCGTCCGTTTCTCCCGGAGGGCGCCCGCGTCACGCGGCGGCAGGACGCGCGGCGCGCCTACTCCCGCGACGGCACGGTCTACGCCTTCCGCCGCGAGACGGTCGAGCGCTTCGGCGACATCTACGGAGCCCGCTGCCTCCCACTGCTGGTCGATCCCGCGGAGTCGCTCTCGATCGATTCACCTGGGGACTGGGCGGCGGCGGAAAACATCCTGGCCGCCCGTGCGGCCGGTGGGCAGGTGAGCAGGTAGCGGGTGGGACGATTGAAACAGCTGGTTCCCCATGCGGTGCGGCGCGGGATCAGCGCGCAGGTGGCGCGGGTCCAGGCGGCTCGGCTCGAGCGTGGGCTCGCGGCGATCGCGTCGGGCTCGGCGACGATCGTGGCCGGACCGTGGCTCGGCGAGGTCGGGTTCGAGCTGCTCTACTGGGTGCCGTTCCTGCGCTGGTTCGCCAGGCGCTTTCACGTCGCGCCCGAACGGCTGCTGGTCGTCTCCCGCGGCGGAACGGCGTCGTGGTATCGAACCTTTGCCGCCGGTTATCGTGAGACGTTCGACTATCTCACCCCGGAGGAATTCCGGCGCCGGCAGGACGAGCGCGTGACCGTCAACGGCGAGCAGAAGCAGACGCAGGTGCTGGCGTTCGAGCGCGACCTGCTGCGCGAGCTGACCCCCGACGTGCACAACCGGTCGATGCTGCACCCGTCGAGCATGTACGCGCTGTTCAATCCGTTCTGGTGGCAGCACGTGGACGAATCGTGGGTGCACGCGCACGCGGTCTACGCGCTGCTCGCGCCGGCGGCGGATACCGGCTTCGTGCCGCCGCCCACGGCCTACACCGCGGTCAAGTTCTACTTCAACGACTGCTTTCCCGCGACCGCCGAGAACCGCGCCTTCGCCCGGCGGACCCTGCGTCAGCTGGCCGAGCGCGGTCCGGTCGTGTCGTTGGCGACGGGGCTGCGACTCGATGATCACGACGGCGCCGAGCCGGATCTCCCGGGCGTGCAGACGCTGCCCGCGCACCTGCACCCGCGCGCCAACCTTGCGGTCCAGACCGCGGCGGTGGCGGGCGCCGCCGCTTTCGTCGGCACCTACGGCGGCTTCTCCTATCTCGCGCCCTTTCTTGGCGTGCGCTCCTCGGCGTACTATGCCAACCCCGAGGGCTTCTCGCGCCGCCACCTGGCGATGGCGCAGTCGGCGCTCGCCTCGATTGGCGCCGGTCATCTCCTCGACGCCCAGCCGACGGCAGCTGCGGACACGCCGGCGATCTCATGAGCCCCGATCTCAGATGAGCATCACACACGTACTTGTCACCGGCGGGGCCGGCTACATCGGCTCCCACCTCGTCGACGGCCTGATCCGGCGTGACTACCGGGTGACCGTCCTCGACAACCTCGAGCCGCAGGTGCACCGCTCGGGCACCTGGCCGTCCTACGCGAACCCGAAGGCGCAGTACGTCCGCGGCGACGTGCGCGACCGCGGCGTGTTCGAGCCGCTCGTGCTCGAGGCCGACGCCATCGTGCACTTCGCGGCGGCGGTGAGCATCGGCCAGAGCATGTATCAGGTCGATCGCTACGTGGACGTGAACACGCGCGGTACCGCGCTGCTCCTCGACATGCTGGTGAACCTGAAGCACCACGTGCGGAAGGTGGTGGTGGCGTCGTCGATCGGCGTGTACGGCGAAGGCGCCTACCGGTGCGCGCAGCACGGCACCGTCGCGCCCACGATTCGCCCCGAGGAGCAGCTGGCGGCCCGCGACTGGGAGCAGAAGTGTCCGGTGTGCCAGGCGCCGGCGGCGTCGATCCCGACGCCCGAAGACAAGACGCTCTACCGTGACAACATCTACTCGATGACCAAGTACCACCAGGAAGAGATGGTGCTGCTCATCGGCAAGACCTACGGCATCCCGGCGGTGGCGCCGCGCTTCTTCAACGTCTACGGTCCGCGCCAGAGCCTGAGCAACCCCTACGCCGGCGTCGCGGCGATCTGGTTGAGCCGTCTGCTCAACGGCAAGCAGCCGGTCGTCTTCGAGGACGGCGGGCAGCTGCGCGACTTCGTATCGGTGCACGACGTGGTGGAGTGCCTGGTGCTGATGATCGAGAAGTCCGGCGCCGACTACCTGCCGGTCAACGTCGGGTCAGGCGAGACGGTGACGATCCTCGACATTGCCCGCATGCTCAATCGCATCCTCGGCACGTCGATCGAGCCGCAGGTCACCCAGGCCGGACGGAAGTTCGACATCCGCCACAACACCGCCGATATCACCCGCGCGAAGACGCTGCTCGGGTTCCAACCGAAGGTGCCGCTCGAGGACGGTTTCCGCGAGCTGGTCGAGTGGGCGAAGACGACGCCCGACGTGGCCGCCGACTTCTTCGACCAGGCGCTCGACGAGCTGAAGCAGAAGGGCCTCCTGGTTTCGTGATCCTGACCTACGACGAACTGCCGACGTATCGCCATCAACTGGCGATGGTGGACGGCGCGTTCGATCCGCTGCACCACGGCCACATCGCCTACTTCAAGGCCGCGCGCGAGCTCGGCGTGCCGGTGCTGTGCAACGTCGCGTCCGACCGCTACGTCCGCACCAAGCATCAGCCTCTCTTGACCGAAACGCAGCGCGCGACGGTGATCGACGCGATCCGCTACATCGACTACGTGCACATCTACGAGATCGATACCGAGACCGTCCTGCGGCAGCTGCGCCCGCGCTACTACGTGAAAGGGAGCGACTGGCGTGCCCGCGGCCTGCCGCCCGAGCAGGCCGTCATCTGCCGCGAACACGGCATCGAGATCGTGTATCTCGACACCGTGCTCGATTCATCGACCCGCCTTCTTCAACAGTTCGCCGATCAGGACCCGCATCGGCACCACAGGCAGCAGGGCCAACCATGACCATCACCGAGTTCGAAGCGGCCGTCTTCGCGCAGAAACCCACGGAGCAACAGCACTACGACGAGGACTACTGGCTGGGTGAATGGCGTGCCGGCGACAACAACTACTCGCTGGAAACGCGCCGCCGCATCGAGGCGAAGAACCCGCAGCTCATCAAAGATGTCTTCCAACCGACGCGCGCGATCGACCTCGGCTGCGGCCCCGGCGCGCTGATGCACCTGCTGCACGAGATCGGCGTCGAGGCCGACGGCATCGACTACAACGAGATGAGCCTGAACCTGGCGACGCCGGAGGTCAGGGATCGGATTGCGATCGGCGATGCGTCCGACGCGTCGATCAAGGAGGGCGGCGCTTACGACCTCGTCATCTGCCGCGAGGTGCTCGAGCACCTGACGGTGCTCGAAGTGAAGAAGGCGGTGGCCAACATGGTGCGCCTCACCTCGAAGTTCATCTACGTGACGACGCGGTT
>Ga0070675_100000725_pt1 | contig 22936 bp, 19 predicted proteins | sample KBSM43metaG_FD_65343 | JGI IMG/M metagenome (GOLD analysis project Ga0070675, IMG submission 65343) | Miscanthus rhizosphere microbial communities from Kellogg Biological Station, Michigan, USA - KBS M4-3 metaG | ecosystem: Host-associated > Plants > Roots > Rhizosphere > Soil ... | reverse complement strand
ATAGTCGTTCTTGTCTCCAGTGAACAGTGGCAGCCATGCTCCGAGGTCTTCAAACTGAAGGTAAGTTGCGCCGGCGGCAACCAGGGACTTCATTTCTGCGTTGAAGATGGGTGCCAGCGCCTCGCTGAGCTCTTTCGGATTCTTGTAGTGCTTGAAGTAGACGTGCCACGCGAGGTTTGCGGGGCCGGCTCCGACCGAAACCTTGATGGGCTTTCTCGTATGGGACGCGGTGATTTGGTAAAGGTCCGCAAGGCGGATCGGTCCTCGCGTCACAGGGCCGCTGTTCACCACACCACCCCAGTCATCCAGGATTGCCTTACCCTGACTTTTTGCCTGACCGACGCCGGATGGATGGGGCTCGCGCGCTTCCTCAAATCCTCCGATACGCTCATACATGTACCAGCAGAACGAACCGATGACGCCGACGTAATCGTCGTACCACATGTTGCCGTCGGTCACGATGTCCAGGCCCGCTTCCTCCTGTTCTCTCACCACGGCCGCCACTGCATCGTGATAAGTCTCTTCATAGGAGCTTTCTTTGAAGGCGACCTGTATGTCGCGGCCCAGCAGTTGCTGCTTGTACCAGGTCGGCCGAGGATAGGACCCGACCATGGTGGTCGGCAGAATGGTATCGACAATCTTTTTTGGCATTTTTTTGTACTCCTTTAATGGCGCGCGTGCGTGACGACAGATTAGAAATAATCTATTTCTGCAAGCCGCGAATCGTAACTCACGACGAATCAGGAGGTCAAGCGTTGGCGCCTCTTCAACGACGCCACTTGACCCATGCATCGAGCCACACGATAATCACACGCGTTTTTCATGACGCCGCCGTGCGAAGCACGAGCGTTCAAGGCGTTCAAAGACTAATAGATCAAAGGAGATGCTATGCGGTTCATTCTAGGAGTTGCGGTCGCGCTGCTGCTCACCACGGGGTGCCAGCCGGCCGCAGATAAGTCCGCCACGTCCGATCCCGCGGACGGCAAGGCGGCACCTGCCCAAACACCCGTCGAGCGCGGAAAGTACTTGACGAGAGTTGGGGGTTGCAACGATTGCCATACGCCCAAGACATTCGGACCGAAGGGGCCTGAGGCAGACATGATGAGGGAACTTTCCGGGCATCCTGCCAACGACAAGTTGCCTCCTGTTCCCGCCAAGCTGTTCGGTGAGGGTGGTTACGGCACACTCGCAAACGCCCATCTGACGGCATGGGTCGGGCCCTGGGGTGTGAGTTACGCGATGAACCTTACGCCGGACAAGGCAACGGGATTGGGCAGCTGGACGGAGCAGATGTTCATCGATGCGATCAGGAATGGAAAACACCAGGGGACTGGGCGTGATATTCTTCCTCCGATGCCATGGAATTGGTATCGAGACATGACTGATGACGATTTAAAGGCGGTTTGGGCATTCCTCCAGTCTCTGCCACCAATCAGCAACGCGATTCCTGATCCCACGCCTCCGGATAAGGTACCTCGATGAAATTTATGGACCGTTTTAGTGTGACAGCATTGCTTGTGATGCTGGCCTTCACATCAGGATGCGGTGATTCCGCCGAAGGCGTCCTTCCAAACGGAGGGGCGCCTGCAGTTTCCGGGGGAACGATCCGAGGGCGCGTCGTTCTTCAGGGAGAGGCCCCCAAAGCTGCTTCGGACACCATTACGCAGGACCAAAAGGTTTGTGGCTCGAGCGTTTCTTTGCCGAGAATCGCCCTCGGAAAAGACAACGGCGTCCAGGGAACGTTTGTGATCGTGGAGGGGGTCGAGAATCCACCCGGTGTGCGCCCTGCCGCGACAACACAGTCCATTCTGATTGATCAAAAGGAATGCCAATACGTTCCGCACACGATGATCGTTCCTGTCAATTCCAAGGTCGAAATCACCAACAGCGATCCGATTCTGCACAACGTGAATGGAAGGCAGGGTGACTCCAAGGTTTTCAATTATGCCCAGGCGAGGCAAGGCCAGCGCGAAACCGTCGATATGGCAATGACCAAGCCGGGCATCATCACCCTCGGGTGTGACGCAGGCCATCCCTGGATGAACGCGTTCATCTATGTCGCCTCGAACCCTTATGTAGCTTTGACGGATAGTAACGGCGAGTTTGTTATCAAGGATGTGCCGCCGGGAACCTATACCTTGAAGATGTGGCATGAAGGTGTGGTTCTTAAGGACATCAACAAAAGACTGCAGACCTACAACTACGAAGATCCCTACGAACTCACTCAGCAGGTGACTGTAGCGGCAAACACAGACGCCAGCGCCAACTTCGAACTCGTCTTGCGAAAGTAGCGTAATTAGGGGACGGACTACTCAACCCCCAAACTCTAAAAGCTGGGAAGGCGTCTGGGGGTTGAGTAGTCCGTCCCCTAATTAGGTAATGTCCTTCAGGTGAATTGTTTCATCCCTGCCCGGGCCCGTCGAAACCATTCCAATTTCAACGCCGAGGTAGTCCGCTAGGAACTTGAGGTAGTCCTGGGCTCTCGCCGGCAGCTGTTTCCACTCGCGAGTACCTGCAATAGAGGACTGCCAGCCGGGGAGGGTTCGGTAGACAGGTTCGACCTTTTCGAGGACTTCCACTTCAGCAGGGAATTCCCGCAGCGTCGACCCCTTATATCTGTACTCGGTGCAGAAGGGAATCTCCGCGAATTCATCGAGGACATCCAGTTTCGTGATAACAGCAAGATCCGGGGCGTTGATCATCGCGGCGTACCGTCCTGCCGGCCCGTCGAACCATCCGCATCGCCGGGGTCTTCCGGTCGTCGCTCCGAATTCAGCCCCCAGCTTCCGGATTTTCTCGCCGCAGGAATCCAGGGCTTCGGTCGGGAATGGTCCCGTACCCACGCGAGTGGTGTAGGCCTTCATGATGCCAATGGCACTGTGAATGTATTTTGGCGAAATCCCCAGACCGGCTGCGACGCCGCCGACAGATGCGCTGGATGAAGTCACGAAGGGGTACGTTCCGTGGTCGATATCGAGCAGGGTCGCCTGCGCACCTTCGAAGAGGATGGACTTTCCTTCGCGCAACAACGTGTTCAAGAACGCTGCGGAGTCGACAACAAATGGACGTAGCTTTTCGGCGTACCTGAGGTAGTCGTTCAAAATACTCTCGGCGTCCAGCATTTCCGTGGATCCGAGCGATTCCAGGGCGCGACTCTTCAACTCCACCTGGGCTCGAACCTTTGAAGAGAATAGGTCGGGATCGAGAAGATCGCAGACTCGCAGGCCGCGTCGTCCAATCTTGTCTTCGTAAGCGGGGCCGATGCCGCGCGAGGTCGTGCCGATTTTTCTGTCACCGAGACGGTTTTCCATCGCGGCTTCAACCGCCCGGTGATAGGGAAGGATCAAGTGGCACCGGTTGGACACGAACAATCGTCCTTCGACGGCGACACCAACGGCTTCAAGTCCTTCCAATTCCTTGAGGAAGGCGATTGGGTCCAGGACAACGCCGCCACCGACGACGCACGCGACCCCGTCGTGAAATATCCCGGACGGGACGACGTGCAAAACGTGGCGCTGCCCGGCGAAGTTTACGGTGTGTCCGGCATTGTGGCCGCCCTGATACCGCGCGACACAATCGAATCCCTCCGCGAGGATATCAACGAATTTTCCCTTGCCTTCATCGCCCCACTGTAGTCCGACGATTGCGACATTTTTTTTCATAACAGCGGCCTGGTGGATCTACGACGTCGAGAATTGGATTTCAGGCGAGCGAACACACTACTCTCTATCAGTGAAGACTGCACGGTAACCCTGCGTTGTGTCAGACCAGGTGCTTGTCCAGCGCCTTGGTAATAACGTCTTTCCCTACGGCGCCGACAATTTGCTCGCGAACCTGGCCATCCTTGAAGAGAAGCAGCGTGGGTATGCCTCGAATGTTGAAGCGGGATGACGTGTTGCCGTTGGCATCCACGTCGAGTTTGCCTACCTTCACGCGTCCCTGATACTGCGTTGCAACTTCCTCCACGGTTGGAGCCAGCGCACGGCACGGGCCGCACCACGCAGCCCAAAAATCGATCAGAACCGGTACGGTTGACTTCAAAACCTCGGCTTCAAAGTTGCTATCAGTAATCTCGACGGTGCTTGCTCCCATCATCCCTCCCGCAGTTTCTAACGACAGCTAAAAGTATCGGACACGTGGTTGGCTTGTCAATCGCGTGGATTTGCGCTCTTCGCGCGTATCTCGGCCATCTCGCTGGATATCGCCACTGCAATGAGTTCGTCACCATAGCGTTCCTCAAGCAGAAGCCTTCTGAAGTAATCCTTGCCGGTTTGATGGCTGACCTGCTGAAACGCGAGGTTGATACTGCCATTGAGCACCGCGCCGGCAACCGGCACCAGGATGCCGAGTTCCTTCTGAGTCACGGTGACGCCAAGTCGCTCGGCAACCGTGGCAATGAGCCGAATCATCTGTGGAGCTTCCCGCTCGAGAAGCCGACGGTCAATCATGACCCCGGTAGTTCCGGCGACAAACCGGGTTGTTTCGCGGATCGAACCAACAATTGCTGCCTTAATGGCGAGGTATCCTTCATCCGTTGTGGCAGTTTGCGGTGCCATCGCCGCGAGAACGTGTGGCAGGTTCTCGGGCGTTTTGGGTGAGAACCCATATACGCCAGCGAGGATGCAGGTCTGCCTGGACAGGAGCGTGACCGACGCCGTTACGTCGGCGAGTATAAGAGACGGAATGACAAGCTGGGCGCCCGGGACGCCTTCTGCAAGCGTCGTCGCGCTACCCAGAAGCGCACCTTCAAAACCCAGGAGCAGGCGATTGCTCATTTTGAAGGAGTCTGCGATGCGATCGAGTTTGCTCAACGGGAGATAGCGCATGGACTCGATGTCAGCCACATGGATATCCATCGCTTCGACTCGCCGGATGATTTCTTCGGTTCCCGTGAACCGATTTGCAGCTTGAACTGTTTTGATCAAGCCTTCCTGGATCCAGCCTTGAACGCGTTCTGAGATGCCTTTCAATGCAGGATTCTGGCTCTGCCTTGCATACTGAAATAACTTGCCGACAGGTTTGCCAATTGCATCCAGGACCCGTTGAACAGCGTTCGGCTGGACCTGGTGGCGTGCGATCTCGTGAACAACGCGGCGTTCGTACTCCGTAAAGACAGGCGTGACTGACGTCATGCTCTGGAGTATAGCAGGAGCAAAAGGATGCTCAGCGTTTAGCGGGTTCACTGGATGGGGTGGGTTGTATTCTGGCGTCGGCCGCCTGCAGGAGGGCATCGACACTGTCTGGTGGTCTGTCGCTGACGGCGAATCCTATCCGGAGCTCGGTTTCCGGAGGTAGTCCCCGTTGAAGAATGGCCTTCTGAAGCTCCTCCTGGATGCGGTTGACGACAATCGCTGCGTGCTCCGCGGCTGCCTCAACCAGAAGTGCGGCGAACTCATCGCCGCCGTAGCGCGCTATCAGGTCGGTATCCCTCGAGGATGCGACCAGAATGTCCGCCACGCTCCTCAAGACTTCATCACCGACGTTGTAGCCATAGCGGTCGTTGATGCCCTTGAGATGAACGACGTCTACGGCAATCAGCAGAACGCTGCTCTTGCGCCGGCGGGCGCCGGCCGAAACGCGCTTGTAAAGTTCGTGAAATGCGCGGCGTCCAGGCAAGCCAGTTAACGGATCCGGGGCGTACCGTGTCAGAGACCGATCCGCTTCAACCAGTCGGCGTGCCATGACTTGAACCAGGCCAAGAGCCGTTTCCGGTGACGTGTGCAGGGCGTCGAGGAAGTTCACATCGGGAATCAGGAGGCAAGAGGTGCGCTCTAATGCGACGACGGTTATAGTCCGAGTGCGCTCGTTAAGAATTCCGAGTTCGCCAAAGACTTCGCCTTGCCGCAACTCTGTCACAGAGGTGTCGGTTGAAGTATCGGCAAGCGTTTCAGCAACTCGCACTCTCCCTGAAAGAACCACATAGACACTGTGCCGGCGTTCACCGGGTTGGATGATGGCGTATCCAGTGGGGTACAAACGCTCAGTCGATCCTTTAAGAAGCTTTGCCAATTGTGACGGCGACAACGTGCGAAACAGTTCCACCGATGCGAGCACCTGGGCCGACGTTGCGGCCGGACTGGATGTCGCATTCAGCGGCTCTCGTGGTCCGGAAGCGACATCGATGCTCGGCGATTCCGGCCCCATGGTCCGGGCAAGCCACGATCGAACCCGCGATCGCAACATGGGGGGACTGTACGGGCGCGCGAGATAATCGGCAGCGATCCGTCCGGCATGGGTAATGGATGCATGTGAGCCGCCTTCCTCCGTGAGTATCAGAATTGGAAGATCGGGCTTCTGCAGGACGCTGCGGATGGCCTTAATGAAATTTGCCCCATCCCCATCTGCGAGCGTTGACCCAAGGATGACAAGATCGGGCTGAAACTCAGCAGCGCGTTCAATTGCTGTCTGTCCATCGCTCACGCCACTGATGATCAGCGCGTCTTCCGACAATGTTTGTTCCACGTCCGTAAAATCTACGGGATTTTGGGCCACCACGAGCACGCGCCCGCCCCTGATGGGGCGGCGTTGAAGCGCTGAGTCTCCGGCTTCCGCTTTGCGCGACACCGTTCCCTTGAGTTCGACCGTCTGTCCCTCAGCGGCAGCAAAAACTTCGAGATCAGACTGTGCAGCCTTCGCTCGAGCACGAGCGTGCGTTTCGAAAGCCAGAATCGTGTCGTCATCGTGGATTGGATCGTGGTGAAACAGAGCGAGCCTTCGGGCTCCTGCTGCCAGCGCGACGTCCGTTGCATATTCGATCGTGCTGTGACCCCAGCCGAGTTTGGTTTGGTACTCCTCTTCGCTGTACTGTGCATCGTGAATGACCAGGTCCGCATTCTTGAGAAAGTCGATATGGCGCTGATCGCCGGGATGTTCGAACACTGGTCCCGGATTGTTCCAGTACGGCTCATGATCCGTGACGTACGCGACAGTGGATCCTCCATACGTGATTCTGTAAGCGATCGTGGGTGCTGTGTGATTCAGATACTGCGTCTCCACGAGAACGTCTCCAATGCGGAATAGGCCTTCTTCCAATTCCGTGAAGTGGATGCGACTGGAGAGATCCTGCAGCTTAACGGGGAAGTACGAGTACTGCATCTGGCCAGCCAGGGCGTCTTCGAGACTCCGCTGAAAGCCGACGGGAGCAAAGATGTTCAGCTCATTCTGGGGCAGGGAAGCAGGCGTGAAGAACGGGAAACCGTGGATATGATCCCAGTGTGTGTGTCCGATCAGCAAGTGGATGCGGCGAACGCCTTCGTTGAGTAATTCCATGCCCAATTGGCGAATACCGGTCCCGCAATCCAGAATAATGACGGTTCCGTCATCGATTCGGAGTTCTACGCAAGACGTGTTACCCCCATATCTTGCGGTCTTTGGGCCCGGTGTTGGTATCGAACCCCTTGTTCCCCAGAAACGTACAAGCATCCAGCAGGATGGTGGCAGCGGGGCAAATGTGAGTCAAGGTAATTGCTGGATTAAAGGTCTTGCGATACAGTCTTTTGCCGTGTCCGACCAAGGTCAGTCTCCAAAATTCGATAGTCGCCCCTGGGGAACGTTCACTGTTCTCGATGAAGCGCCCAACTACAAGGTCAAACGCCTCGAGGTTCTGCCCGGTAAACGCCTCAGTTATCAGAAGCATGCCAGGCGTTCAGAGCATTGGATGGCTGTCTCCGGCCGTGCTCGAGTCACTCTCGATGGCAGGGAGATCATCCTGTCCGAAGGTGAAACGATCGATGTACCTGCCGGCGTGGCCCATCGTATCGAGAATGCAGGGGAAAGCCTGCTCGTTTTCATTGAGATACAAACAGGCACGTACTTCGGAGAAGATGACATCGTTCGACTCCAGGACGATTTCGGACGGTAGCCTTCCGTAGGGTCCGTCCTTTCGCTATAATCCTCGCGCCCTTTGGTTGTCCCACCACGGAGTCTTCTGTTCCATGCTTTCCAACAAGCAGATTCGCGCGTTGTACGGCGCGAGTGTCGTCATTTCCCGCAAGGGTGCGTTCGTCTTAGTCCATCTGGACCGGCCTTCAAAAGCGACCGTCAGGCGGCGCAGACGCGAGTTTGATCCGGTTGAATTCTTCTGTCCCGACTGCCCTTTGTGCCAATTGTTGAAGCAGAGCGGCGTCGTTGTCTTTGACGATTCCATCTACGCGGGCGACGAGGAGTGATCTCGCTTGACTGCAAATAAAGCAGCGACTCTCTACGTTCTCTCGTGGGGAAGGCCCAATTTCCGGTGCGCCCTGGGCAAATTCCAGCGTCATTGCTTTCACAAGTTCTTCCATTGGTTTCTTTATGCATACCTCGTACTCTGTTCCCGTGCGCTTGAAACCAGTCCCGTTATTTGTTCCGTTTCAAACGCCGCAGGAAGCGGAGTTCGGCTTCCGGAAAGGTTGGGAAATCTGGGCTTTTTGATCCCAGTATTGTTGACATCCGTCGCATTGCTGTCTAAGTTAGCCCCGACATTTGTATGAAGGTAGATCTGAAATCCCCGCACAGCATCATCGATAAATTCGTTTCACTGCTCGCTATTACTCATCGAATCAACTCCGAGAAAGATTTCGAGGAGTTGCTGAATCTCATCACCGCAGAGGCCGCAAAGCTTATCGATGCGGAGCGCGCAACGATATTCTTACTGGACAAGGCGACGAGTCAGTTGTGGGCCAGAACTGCCCTCGGCTTGTCCGAGACTATCCGGTTTGACGCACGCCTGGGTATCGCAGGCGCAGTGCTCATTTCTGGCAAGAACATGATTGTGGAGGATGCATACAAGTCCCCTCTCTTTAACCCGTCGATCGATTCGATGACGGGGTTCCAGACGCGAAATGTTCTTAGCGTTCCACTTCGAAACATTCGCCGCGAAATAATTGGCGTGTTTCAGGTACTCAATAAGAAGGATGGAAGGTTTTCTGCCGAAGACGAGCAACTGGTGGAAACGCTGGCGCTGCATGCGACCGTTGCTCTCGAGAACGCTCGGGCAATGTCGGATTTGGAAGTCCGCCAGCAAAAGCTGCTTGAAGAAAACCAGATTCTCCGCAAGGAAGTTGAGGAACGATTCTCAACAAGAAGCATTCTGGGGAGCACGCCCCGAATACAAGGGATTCGCAGCCTGCTGGAAAAGACTGCACAGAGTTCCTTTTCGGTTTTGGTTACCGGAGAGAATGGCACCGGCAAGGAATTGTCGGCTCGCGCAATCCATTACATGAGCGCTCGCGCAGCGAAGCCGTTTATCGCCGTGAACTGTGCTGCACTTCCTGATCAGTTGGTAGAGAGCGAACTCTTCGGGATTGAAAAGGGCGTCGCAACCGGCGTGGACCGGCGTGTGGGGCGTATCGAATCGGCTAACGGCGGAACACTGTTTCTCGATGAAATCGGCGATTTGAGTATGACGGCACAAGCCAAGCTGCTCCGTGTTCTTCAGGAGAGGGAAGTTGACTGGGTCGGAGGCCGGAAGCCTGTGCCTGTCGACGTGCGTATTGTTTCGGCAACAAACAAGGACCTTAAGGAAGAGATCCAGCGCGGACATTTCAGACAGGACCTGTTCTTCCGCCTCAACGTTATCCACGTCCGGATGCCGTCGCTTCGGGAAATCCGAGGCGACGTACCCATGCTTGCAACGCACTTCCTGCGCAAACAGGCCAAAGAGTTCGGCCGCGAGATTGAGGGAATCGAGCCCGAGGCAATGAAGGCCCTGACTGCGTATGACTGGCCGGGAAACATTCGAGAGCTCGAGAACGAGATCAAACGGGCGGCTGTCCTGGCTTCAAGCAAGAGGATTACATTTGAAGATCTCTCGGAAGCGGTCAAGGAAGAGCGTCTGGAGCCTTTGGAATCCGGGCCAACTCCAGAGACCACTTCTGGGAAGTCGAAGCAATCGATCAAAGACCGCGTCACGGTACTTGAAATTCAAATGATCCGCGACGCAATGGCTCAAACGGGAAATGACAAGCGGCGTACCGCGAAGATGCTGGGGTTAAGCCACCAGGGATTACTGAACAAGCTAAAGCGGTACGGTCTGGGATAGCGGGAACATCGCTTCTTGCCGAAGCGTATTCATCCTCCCAGTGTGATCATCTCGATTTTCTTGTGATCTCGAGGTTCGTAACCGGATCCCGATTTTAAGCGCTCCCACCTGAGATCGGAGTAGCGGTCGCCGCGGTTGCCCCATATGGTCCGGATGATCTCGGTGAGTTCTGCGTCTGAAGCTCCCTGCCGCATCCTGGACTTCAAATCGAAACCAGTCTCTGCAAAAAGGCAAGTAACGAATTTCCCGTCGGCCGTTAGCCGGGCACGCGTGCAACTGCTGCAAAATGGCTCTGTGACTGAACCGATGATGCCAATTTGTCCTGCCCCGTCGACGAATTCATAGTCCACGGCCGGTGCACTTCCAGATGCTCTTCCCACTTCACGCAGAGGGAAGCGGGCGTGAATGATTTCGAGCATTTCCCGTTTTGAAAAAGTCTTGTCGGGTGTCCACCCACTCGCATTTCCCACATCCATATATTCGATCAGCCGCATCTCAAATCCGTGATGCCGTCCGAACTCGACAAGATCCAGTAATTCGTCATCATTGAACCCGCGAATGATTACCGCATTCACCTTGATCGGATCCATGCCCACCGCTTTCGCTGCGGCGAGACCTTCAAGAACGGGCTGAAGGTCGCCACGCTGCGTAATTTTTCGGAATCGATCGGCTTGGAGCGTGTCGAGGCTTACATTGATTCGGTGGAGTCCAGCGGCCATCAAGTCGGATGCCTGTTCGGCGAGCAACGCTCCGTTCGTGGTTAAAGACAGGCTTCGCAAGCCGTCAATGCCACTCAGTTGCCGCACGAGTGTGGAAAGGCTCCGGCGCACCAGAGGCTCTCCTCCAGTCAGCCGGATCTGCGAAACACCCTGAGCCACGAAGAGGCGCGCGACGCGCTCGATTTCAGCAAATGACAGCACTTCACTTCGTTCAACCCATTGGTATTCGTCGAAGGGCATGCAATACGTGCACCGGAAGTTGCATCTGTCTGTGACTGAAATTCGAAGGCCTCGAAGTGGGCGGTTTAGAGAGTCTGCGACATCCATTGGGGTCATTATGGGGACCTCACCCTTCCGTTTTCAACCGCGGAATAATTACGTGTCTCGTCTGTCTCGTTTCGGGACAAACGGAATGAGTGGGTGTCAGCCATGCCTGACCGTCGTGTTAGGGTCGTGACATTTTCGTAAGTTTTTTTGAGCCACAAGCATGGGGACGCACTCCTTGACAACAACTCATCCATATGGATAAATCGGACTTTGCCAAACCACTTTCCCAGGATTGGGAGTCAGGTGGCGGTAGCCTGTCAGGCCTCAGGTACGAACACCCGGAGGCATCAAACGATGGATGTACAGTTGGATAGGCTCTTCAAATCTGCAGTATGGAGGTAGGTAGGCCTAAAGTCGGGTGCACCCGGCACCTTACGACTATTAAACGGCCCATGTCATCATTGCAATAATCTGCGTCGGCAAAGGAATGAAGGTTGCAAAAGGATTTGCGACTGACCTTTGCAACAGGGTTCTGCAGGAAACAGCAGCGGTACTCGATCTTCCACAGATAGCGGAAAAAGCTGTGGAAACTGTTTCTTGACAGCGAGTTGTAGGTCGGTTGTACAATACGATTCCCCTGGATAGGTAAGATCAAGGATGCCGCGGGAGGCGCGCAAGGATGAGCGAGCAATGGTACGCGTTACATGTTAGACCCCGGTTCGAGAAGCACGTCCAGACACACCTCGAAGAGAAGGGGTACCAGGTCTTTTATCCAACGTATACTTCGACGCGCCAATGGTCTGATCGCGTCAAGTCACTTTCCTTTCCGCTTTTCCCTGGATACGTCTTCTGTCGATTCAATGTCCATGCGAGGTTGCCGATTCTCATCACGCCCGGCGTGAATCAGGTGGTTGGGTCTGGAAAGACTCCAATCACGGTTGATGAAGCGGAACTCGCTGCGATTCGTCGTGTGATGGAATCTGGAGTTGCGGCACAGCCTTGGCCGTACTTGAGAGTCGGTGAGACGGTTCAGATTGAGAATGGCCCGCTGGAAGGTCTCACCGGCATCGTCACCCGCATAAAGAGTACAGAGCGGTTAGTCGTATCTGTGTCGCTGTTGATGCGTTCTGTTGCTGTCGAATTGGATCGCCACTGGATCAAGCCCCTGCCCTCGTCGATCCGCACGACAGAAAATGTCTCCAGAGAGCAGACCGTCCTTGCCAGCCCCAGGACGGCTTCATTGAACCGCTCTTGATGAAATTACACTCATCATGGCTGCGCCCGATCGCTGGATGCTCATCGGGCAAGGCTTGCACCACATAAGTTCTCCTTTTGATTCAAAACAAGTGTTGTCCTCTTCGGGGATGAGCAGCCTTGAAGAGTTTGAGTTTTGATCGTTCCTATCCTGCTCAAAATTAGAAGTGCACACGCACCACTGCCGGCCACCAGGCGTGCGGCCGTTTGGCGCGGGAAAGGCTCACCATATGTTTAGAAAAAACTACCCATGGCTCGGATTCCTCCTGAGCGTTGGATTAGTGTCTGTGGCTTCCGCCCAACAGAGTTCAACGGTGCCGACCGTTCCGCAGTCGGCGGGTCCCTCCCGACCTCAGGACGTGGGACCATATTTGATCCAGATCAATGACATCCTGCATATCTATGTTTGGAAGGAACCGGAGGTATCTCAGGGCAGGGTTCTTGTTCGGCCCGATGGACGAATCTCAATACCTCTAGTTCAAGATTTGCAGGCGGCAGGTCTTACGGCCGTGCAGCTGAAGGCAAAACTGGAAGAGAGGCTCAAAGAAAAGATCGATGTCCCGGAAGTTACGGTCATCGTCGATTCCATCCAGAGCTACCAGATTTACGTCATGGGGAGCGTGGGGCATGGCGGGGCTTTCAGCAGTCCGATTCCATTGACGATCATGCAGGTGCTGGCGAACGCAGGGGGTTTCTCCGAGTTTGCAGACAAAGAGAACGTTCGCATCTTCCGCGGGAATCTGATCATGAGATTCAATTACAAGGAGTACGTCGAGGGGAAAAACCTGTCACAGAATATCAAGTTGGAGTCCGGTGACGTCGTGGAGGTTCACTGAGAGTGGGTTTTCCGAGCAAACTCCCGATTCGCGTCAGTATGACCGGCATTGCGGTTGTGCTATTGGGATGCTGCCTTCCGGCTCATGCCCAGCGAGTGACTTCGCTGGACGCGTCGATCGATGTTTCAGGAGGGTTGAACAACTATCCGGTCAATACTGCTGCCGGCGAGTCCTCCCATTCGGAGGGCTTTTATAGCGTCAGCCCCTCGGGCACTGTAACCTCCAGGACTGCCCGCTCGACTCTTACCTTTGGATACTCCCTTGGGTGGAGCCATTATGGGGGGAACCAGCAGAGAAATTCGACGTCTCACTCCTTTTCCCTCTCTTGGTCACGACAGATGGGCCCACGGTGGAATATGCGAGTCGGGGAGTACTATTCGATGACGAGCGACATTCGAACGTTCTACGCGCTGCGTGGACTTGCGGTAGAAGATGAGGCCGTAGTCCTTTACTTTTACCCTGTAACCACGAACTCGCCGATTGGAACCAACTCGCTCAGTTTTAGCGTCGACCGCAAACTTTCTACAAAGTCGTCCCTGTCGTTCGGCGTGAGCCACTCTATGGGTATCTACCCGGACGAAATCGCTTTTGCCGGCTACTCGGATTTACAGACGATCTCATGGAATGGAAGCTACTCGCGGAGTCTCGACGACAGAACCTCCTGGAACGTTGGTTACAGCGGCTCGTACTTCAGCTTTGACCAGTTCCAGAGCGCGATCTCATCTGCGGTTACGGTCGGGGTTACGAGACTGGTGGCGAAGAATACAACCTTCAACATCAGCGCCGGGCCTTCGCGGGTCAACAATCTCAATTTTCCCGGCAGCAACACAACCCTCACGGCGTCGCTGAGCGTTTCGCACAAAATCAAAGAAAACAGTTTCCACTTCTCGCTCGGCAATAACAATGCCACGACCAGCGGTGTGGGTTCCGTATCGTCAACCCGCAGCGTCAGCGCGGGAGTTTCACGACCTTTGGGTCGGCGCATGAATGTGTTCGGAGATTTTTCCGCCTATGACGGCACGGGAATTGTCGGCAATCCGTTTAATACTCGCGGAATGTCAGCTACAGCCAACCTGGGATACACCCTGGCGAGAAATCTGTCGCTTCAGGGAGGGTTTACGTACCAGCGCTATATCAGGCCTGCTCCCCAGGCGTTTGGCGAGAGAAGGCTGTTCGTTTCGTTGCGCTACAGCCATCCGAATTTGTTGCGTTCTCGTTGACTTGTCGAGAGCGAAATTGCTCTTGACATAAGTACTTGCGAATGAAAAATGAACTGGAGATTGCCTTCATCCTGCATTGTCAAGTTCCGGGTGACCGTGACTGAAATGGCGGTAGCCTGCGTCGGACTCCCGGCTTAGTAAATCCCCTGGAGACTCTTTCCCATGAGAATAGGTATTAAATCGGTACAGGACTTTGTCTCGTTTCTGGTACGGCGTCGATGGTGGGTTGTTGCACCGTTCATAGCGCTGTCATGTCTTGTTGCCATCCTTACCAAGGAGCTCCCGAGAGTCTTTGTTTCGCGATCCCTGGTAATCGTCAAGCCTCGGGATGTTCCTGAGAATTTCGTGATGGATTTGAGTTCGAGCTCCGGGCAGATGCGGTTGAAGTCCATCCAGCAGATGGTGCTGAGTCGCACGAATCTTCTCGGAATTCTCGAGGAGTTTGAAGACCAGATGCCCGATCTGAAGGCGCTCAGCCGTGACGAGGCAGTGGGCCGGCTACAGAAGCAGATCTATGTCGGCTTCAACATCGAGCCGGATGCGCGCGGAGTAATGAACGTCATCGCTTTCAGCATCACCTGCCAGGATAAGAGTCCGGCGGTCGCTCAGGCCATTGTCCTGAGACTTACCGAGTGGTTCATTCAACGGGACAAGGAGGACCGTGCAGGCAAGGTAGCCGGCACGACTCAGTTCCTGAACAGCGAGCTGCAAAAGAGAGATACGGACCTGGTGCAGTCGGACACGGACCTGTTGTCTAAGAAGAGCCAGCACTTAGAGGAGTTGCCCGAGAGGCTGGAATCGAACCAGCGGGAACTCGACAGACTTAATGCCAACAAGAGATCTAACGAAGAGGCACTCAGCCGTCTCGCCAGCACGAGACTGGGTTACGAGCAGCTAATGGCTCATATTCCGGAGTTTCTTGACGCTCCGCCTAAATCCGCTGGCTTGCAGGAAACCACCGCAAAGAACCCGTATGTCGACATCTATTTGAGAAGGAAGGCAGAGTACCAGGAGGCGAGAGCGGGCCGTGCCGAAAACCATCCTGATGTTGCTCAGGCGAAATCTCGCCTGGATCGCGCCAGGGCAGAAGTTCCCGGAGACATCCTCGATGCTCTCGAGAATCCAAAGCCCGCGGAGAAGTCTGCCGAGGTCGCCGCGGACAAGTACAAGAACCCGGCTTATACGACTTACGAAAATGCGATGAGGGATCTCCGGACGGAGTATGACATCAGAGTCAGCGAGCGAAAGGGGATTGAGGCAGAGATCGCAGAGGTCAAAAGGCGAGTCGGCAACACGCCTCGTGTCGAACTGGCCCTGACCGGAATGATCCGGAACAACACCGACCTTCGCAGGCAACGAGACGAACTGAAATACGATCTGACAAAGGCAATGCTGTCGGAGAACCTGGAAGCGCGGGAACAGGGTTCGCAATTTATTCTCCAGGATCGGGCCAACCTTCCAACCGAGGCGGAAAAACCCAACAAGTGGGCTGTGCTGGGCATGGGCTGCCTGGCCAGCCTGGCATTGGCAATTGGATTCGCCTTCGTTGTCGATCTTGCACGACAGAGAGTCTGGACACAGTCGGAGATCGAGACGATGTGGGGAGTGCCGGTAATGGTGGATATTCCCTCAATCGTTTCTGATGCGGACCAGATTGCTTTAAGAAAAAAGAAACTCGCGTTCGCCACGTTTTTTCTCGCAGGTTTTGCCGTCTATAGCGTGTTCCTTTACGGTGTCTACCTTAAACAACATTACATTCTGCAGCAACTTGAACCTGTCCTGCAGACTCTGGTGTACCGATAATGATTGAAACTAACTCTGTCATCGACGAAATGAGCCGGCTGTGCCAGGAACGTCAGACCGGCGTATTGCTGCTCACCAACTCCAAGGGAGAACGCATCAACATTTCGTTTTGCGAGGGATTCATTGATTCGGCCTCTTCCAACAGAGGCTCCCGTCGACTCGGCGACTATCTCGTGCGAGACGGCTTCATGACCTCCAAGGACCTGGATACGCTGCAGGCCGATGCCCAGCGACAGAAGATCGTGCTTGGAGAAGCCATCGTTCGAAAGAAGTTCGTCAGTCAGGGCGAAGTTGGAGCAGCAGTTCGGCGCCAGACCCTCGATCTTATCGGGCATGTTCTGGAGGATGGGTTAAAAGTTTCCTCGTTTACGAACTCGCTACGTACCTACTACGTGCCTGCACGAATCACATTACCTCACGTGCTTCTGGAGTTGTCCCGCAACAGCGGCGAACTTTTCGCGTCCATTCCGGAGGCCAGGCTCGCCATCAATGCTGAGCAGAACAATTCCGATTATCCCTGGAATCCCGAGGAATTGAATGTTCTGAGCGCACTGGCCGCCCCGCAGACGTTCGAACGCTTACGGCGTTCGACTGGACTTCCGGAAGAGAATCTTAAAAAGATTCTCGGAATTCTCGAGCGTGTCGGAACCGTCAAGATCGTTCCTCTCACTGAGGCGGTGAAGGAGGAAAGTCTGCTTGTGCGTTCGGATGCACCTTCCGATCTTCTGGTTCCCGAAGTCACGAACCCGATATTGGATGAAAAGCTCGAAGTGCCGAGGAACGAATTCTCGTTTACCAGCGAGCAGTTCAAGAACCTGAAAATCCAGCTTCGCCAGGCCGAGACCGACCCGCCACTCAAGGTCATTACGATCTCGAGCCCGGACGCGCAGGACGGAAAGTCTTTGATCAGCGTGAATCTGGCCTTCGCGTTTTCTCAGGACCCTGGCTGCCGCGTCGTGATTATCGATTGTGACCTTCGCAAGCCGACCCTGGACCAGTACCTCGGCGTCAAAACCGACCCCGGCCTGCTGCAGTACCTGCAGGGTGGACTCTTGCCTCCGCAATGCTTTCTGCGGCGGATCAACAACCTTCATTTCATGACGGCGGGAGGAATCGCGCCGAACCCGATTGAGGCTCTCTCGATGCGGAAGATGAAGGATCTCGTCGAGCATCTCAAGACCGTCTTCGACACGGTTATTCTCGATGCGCCCCCGTTCTCCCCCATCGCGGATGCCCGTGTTGTGACCGCATTGAGCGATGGCGTACTGATGGTTATCCGAAGCGGGAAGACCGCTTACTCCAGTACGGATCGAGCGTTCAAGGCCATTGACCAGCGAAAACTGGTCGGTGTTGTGCTCAACGACGTCAAGCCCATGCCATTCCAGACATATCAGTCCTATAGCTATTACCAGTACGGTAACAATCGCCTGGTGTATTCGGGTGATGGCAAGGGACGCTCTGACTCGAAGCGGTACCTGAAGTCCTGAGTTCGTTGATGAAGGTGGATATGACGCTCGCAGACGAATCACTATTCAAGCGCCTGTTGCTCCTGGAGCGCCGAAGAGCTGAGCGAACTGGAACCCGCTTCGCTCTGATGTTGGTCGACATGGAGGAACTGGGATCCAAACTCACCGTGAGCGCCATGGAGGAGATTGGCCGCGCGATTGGATCCACGATGCGAGAAACCGATGTCACCGGTTGGTATCGCAACTCCACTGTTCTCGGCGTGATTCTGACAACCCTGAATGGTGCCGGCAGGCAGACCCTCGAGTCTGTTGTTATCGAACGTACTCGGGCGATCTTGTCTCGGCGCTCTGCTGAGGCTGGTGCGGAGCACATCTGGATCTCCTGCCACATTTTTCCGGACGACGAGAACACCGGACGTAAGCCGTCGGAGCAGAGGTTTTCCGTGGGTCCGAACAAAGACGGGACGGACGCGCAGCGCGCCACACTGAAAAGAGTGGTGGACGTTTCCGGCAGCGTGGCGGCTCTGCTGCTTCTCTCGCCTGTGTTTCTCAGTATCGCAGCGCTGATCAAGGCAACTTCAAAAGGGCCCGTTTTCTTCAGGCAACAACGCATAGGCCATGCTGGAACGGAATTTACGTTTCTCAAATTTCGTTCCATGCACGTGAACAGCGACCCGGCGATCCATCAGGAATACGTTCGAAAGCTGATCAGCCACGAACTGACGGAATGCGATGGCACCTATAAGATCAAGAACGACCCGCGAGTTACCCGGGTTGGCCGGTTCCTTCGCAAGACCAGCCTCGATGAGTTGCCACAGTTCATCAATGTTCTCAAAGGGGAGATGTCGCTGGTTGGACCACGTCCTCCCATTCCGTACGAATTTGAGAATTACTCCCTTTGGCACCGCCGGAGAATCCTGGAAGCGCGGCCAGGTTTGACCGGGGTGTGGCAGGTGTCTGGTCGCAGCCGGACGACATTTGACGAGATGGTTCGCATGGACCTTCGCTATATCAGGGAGCAGTCCTTGTGGCTTGACGTCAAGATTCTGTTCAAAACGCCCCTCGCTGTTCTTAAAGGCGATGGCGCTTATTAGTCTCGTTTGCTTCAAACATGCCAGGGACTGGCAGGGTTCTGGGATCGACTTAACTTTTGCTACCACAAGGTGATTCGTGAATAACAGAAACTCATCCACACTGAAGATTGGTGTCGTCGGCTATGGGTATTGGGGACCCAATGTCGTCCGCAATTTCTATAACGTCCCAAATGCGTCTGTTGTATCCGTCGCGGATGTCAGTCCAAAGTCGTTGGAACGCGTCCGCGCTGTTTATCCATCTATGGAGGTGTCTACCAACGCCGATGACATTCTCACGAACCCCGCCATCGATGCCGTTGCGATCGTCACGCCAATCTCTCATCACTATCCTCTCGCCAAAAAGGCCCTTGAAAACGGAAAGCATATTTTTGTTGAAAAGCCTTTCACCGCCAGTGTTGCTGAAGCGGAAAGCTTGATCGAACTGGCGGAGCGCAAGAACCTGAAAATCATGGTCGATCATACGTTTCTATTTACAGGTGCGGTCCGCAAGATCCGCGAATTAATCGATAATGCAACGCTGGGCAAGCTCTACTACTACGATTCAACCCGCGTTAATCTGGGTATTTTTCAACACGACTCAAACGTTGTTTGGGACCTGGCCCCGCATGACCTTTCTATCATCGACTATTTGATCCCCGATCCCCCTTCAGCAGTGGTTGCGACGGGTGAAAAGCACGTCAACGGAGAAGAAGACATGGCGTTCATCACCATGTATTTTCCCGGAAAGGTGATTGCCCATCTCAATATCAACTGGTTGTCCCCGGTCAAGGTAAGGACGACGTTGATCGGCGGCGAAAAGAGAATGCTGGTTTGGAACGACCTCGAGGCCGATGAAAAGATCAGGGTCTATGACAAGGGCATCGAACGATCGGGCGGGAATGCACCGTACGACGTTCGCGTGATTTACCGCACCGGTGATCTTTGGGTGCCCCGAGTTGAGCAGGTTGAAGCCCTCTCCCTTGAAGCCCGATACTTTGTGGACTGCATCTACAAGAACGAGACGCCGTTCAACGACGGGGTATCGGGATTGCGAGTGGTCCAAATGATCGAGGCGATCAATCAGTCCATGGCGCAACGAGGTGAGATGGTTTATTGCGATTCCCCCAAACCAGCATCTTCCAAAGTCACTGCCTGAACCAACCGTGTCAATTACTGAATATTATCGCTGCCCGGATGATGTTGCAGATCTAGGGCTGGAAGGAACTCCCAACGGGCTGAAGGGATTCTTCCGCTTTGGTCCGGATGCGGTTTGCTATGGCCAGGCTGTCGGCATTACAAGGTCCTACGTCAACGGTAACCTGTTCGATGCGGCTGGGTCTGTTCAGGTCCGTCAAAACAAAGTGTCTCTGCCCTTTGATGTCGATCAGGTAATCGACAATTTGCGATATGAGCGGTATGTAACTTGCGGGAACACCTGGTTGGATGCGGAATGGACCCGTGACGTTTACTATCGACTTCGCCCCTTCCTTCCCGTTGCTTTGCGAAAACATCTGCAGCGTGCCTACCTGAGAGGGTGGCAGTCCCGTACGTTCCCAAGCTGGCCGGTTGATCGCAGTGTTGATGTCCTTTCAGAAGAGTTGATGGCGCTCACCCTTCGCGCATCGAAGCGGGAGCGACTCCCGTTCATCTGGTTTTGGCCGGAAGGGCACCAGGCTTGTGCGATTCTCACGCACGACATTGAAACAAAGGCTGGCCGTGATTTGACCGGCAAGCTTATGGATGTCGACGAAGCGTTTGGATTCAAGGCTTCAATCCAGGTTGTGCCTGAGAAGAGGTATCAGGTTTCACCAGGCTTCCTGGACTCGATTCGGAGTCGTGGCTTCGAGATCAATGTGCATGGGCTCGACCATGACGGGAACCTCTTTCATGATCGAGCCAGCTTTATCGAACGCGCCAAGCGAATCAACGAATACGCCGTTGTGTTTGGAGCGCGCGGCTTCCGCTCACCAACGATGTATCGGAATGCTGACTGGCTTCAGGATCTCAATTTTTCCTATGACATGTCCGTTCCGAACGTGGCCCGGCTCGAGCCTCAACACGGTGGCTGTTGTACGGTGATGCCGTACTTTCTCCCTGGGAATGTGCTCGAATTACCGCTTACGACCACGCAGGATTACACGATTTTCAACGTCCTCAATGATTACTCCACAACTCTTTGGAAGCAGCAGATTGATGTGATTGTTCGAGGACACGGGCTTGTCAGCCTCATCGTCCATCCGGACTATGTCTTTTCAAATCGTGCGCAGCAAGTCTATCGACAGCTTCTCGAGGACGTTCGGACGCTTCAAGCCAAGGAAGGTGTCTGGGTAGCCCTTCCGGGCGAGGTGGACCAGTGGTGGCGGCAGCGCAACGAGATGAAGCTCGTTCCCACAGCGAGCGGTTGGAGCATCGAAGGCCCAGGTAGCCAGCGGGCGCGCGTGGCTTACGCGTGCCTCGATCAAGATCGCCTCGTCTATGAGGCGCCGCGCAAGTGAATCCTGGTCGCAGAACGGCCCTGTTTCTGCTGACTTCCCTGACGCTATTCGCTCTTCGGTGGCATGAAATCCGCGATCTCATCAGATACGCACTGGATACGGATCACACTAATGCCTCGCAGGTATTGCTGATCCCGTTTGTCAGCGGGTTTCTCATTTTCAGGGACCGAAGCAGAATTTTCTCTCGCGTTGAGTCGGCAGTCTTGCCGGGTGTGCTGATTGCTCTGCTGGGACTAGGGCTGGCAGCAGCCGGCCATTTCCTGAGTGCTCCAGTTGATGAAGGGAATCGCCTTAGTCTGACGACGTCGTCCATTCTTGCGATCTGGATTGGACTGTTCGTCGCGTTCTACGGCGTGGAGGCCTTCGGAGCGGCGCTATTCCCGTTGCTCTTCCTGGCGTTCTGCATTCCTATTCCAAGCGCAATTCTCAACACTCTCATCAGTCTTCTTCAACGAGGATCGGCCGAAATATCCCTGATTCTTCTGCGGCTAAGCGGTACCCCCGTCTATCGTGAAGGTTTCGTTTTCCACATGCCGCGCCTCTCGATCGAGGTGGCGCCGGAATGCAGTGGAATTCGATCATGCCTGAGCATGCTGATTCTGACAATCCTTGCCGGGCACCTGCTCCTCAAGACCACGTGGCGACGGCTCGCGCTGGTTGTTGTCGCGATTCCGATCATGATTTTCAAGAATGCAGTTCGGATTGTAACGCTGACTCTGCTGTCCCTTCATGTAGACCCGGGCATCATTGAGAGCCGTCTGCATCGTGAAGGGGGAATACCGTTCTTCCTTCTTGCGCTTCTTCTCACTTATCCCGTTTTGAAAGTCCTGATGAGGACCGAGAAGACAGAGGCGAACGGCTCGGGTGAGCAGTCTATGTTGCGAGAGGCTAACCTATGAAAAGAATACTTTTCCCCACACTTTTGATCGCCACTCTGCTCGCAGGCGGCGCTGTTGCCTTTGCCATCTGGCGTTCCTCTCCCACCACTGTGGAGGATCTTGTCAAGGATGCCAAAAAGTATTACGAGGATAAAGACTACGCGACCGCGACAATCCAGTTGCTCAGGGCGGTGCAGCAGGATCCCCGCAATCGCGAGGCACGATTCCTTCTCGTCGACAGTTACATGAGCCAGTCCGACCTGAACTCCGCCGGCAGGCAATTGCTCTCGTTCCTTGAATATTTCCCTGAGGATAGGGAAGCAAGTTTGAAACTGGGAAATTTGTATCTGAGGGACACGCGCCTCTATGAGGAGATCCGGAAGATCACAGTAAAGCTGTTACAGAAGAACCCGGATGATGTGGAGGCACTTATTCTGCAGGGAAATGTCAACGCAGGCTTGAGAAAACTGCCCGATTCCAAGGAGAGCTTCGAAAGAGCAACAGCTCTTGATCCCAATAACCCGTCAGCGCTAATTGGTCTTGGCACGACACAGGCCCTCCAGCAGAACTTTCCTGAGGCGGAAAAGGCATTTCTCAAAGCGCGCGAGCTCGATCCGAAGAACTTGGGCGCCCTTTTATCGTTGGCTAACTTTTATCTGGCGATGAAGGATCCGGCGAAGGCCGAGGCCACATTCAAGGAAGCTCTCGCCCTGAATCCGACAGATGGCAGAATCTATGGACCATTCGCCCTGATGTATTTTCAACAGGGGCGCTTTGATGATGGAATCAAACTCCTGGAGAGTACCCAGAACCTCATCCCGCTCGATCCTACGCCCTCCTTTTTGCTGGCCAATCAGTATGTGGCGCGGAATCAGAATGCAGAGGCCCGCAAGGTATTGCTGGA
>Ga0070675_100000723_pt1 | contig 22952 bp, 20 predicted proteins | sample KBSM43metaG_FD_65343 | JGI IMG/M metagenome (GOLD analysis project Ga0070675, IMG submission 65343) | Miscanthus rhizosphere microbial communities from Kellogg Biological Station, Michigan, USA - KBS M4-3 metaG | ecosystem: Host-associated > Plants > Roots > Rhizosphere > Soil ... | reverse complement strand
CTCAGTTCATAGTTCTCTATACCTGAACCTCACCTGAACATGCCATTCACCGTCTGTTCAGTCAGGCGCCCGTATGCTGTGGCAGCAAACACTTACGGAGAATACGCATGAAAACGACAAGACGATGGCTGCTCGTCGCGTTCGCTGCACTGCTAATCGTAAGCCGTGCCGCGGCCGCGGATCCCGATCTGACAGGCACCTGGACGCTCGGTGTCGAGGGCGATCACGTCATTCCGATGGCCATGGTCATGAAGCAGGACGGCAGCAAGCTCTCCGGCACCATCGCCATGCCGATCAACCAGCACGGCGATCGCCGCGATATCGCGTTCGAAGGCGAGGTCACCGCGGCGGGACTCACGTTCGCGACCAAAGAAGGAAAACCATTGCTCGAATTCACTGGAAAAGTGAACGATGATGGGTCGCTCGACGGAACGGTCACGATGGGCGGCGGCTCCGATCACGCTGGGGCCGATCACACGATGCACTGGACCGCCGAACGGCTCAAGGAACGCAAGAAAGGCTAAAGAAATCGACGGGACGATGGTGAACGACATCCGTCACGCGGTCCGCACGATTCGAAAGATGCCGCTGCTGGCGACGGTGGTTGTGCTGTCGCTGGGCGTCGGCATCGGCGTGAACGCCACGGTCTTTTCGTGGGTCCAGGCGATCGTGCTCAAGCCGCTGCCCGGTGTGGCGGACGCGAGTCAGTTCTACGCGATCGAGGCGCGCGCCGAGACCGGGTCATATCCGGGCAATTCATGGCTCGAATACCTCGATTTGCGCGAGCGCCTGCGGACGCTGGCGGATCCGCTGGCGTTCCGGATGGTGCCGTTCAACGTCGGCGAAACCGGCAAGACTGAACGCGGCTACGGGCTGCTCGTGTCCGGCAACTATTTCCGCTCGCTCGGCCTGACTCCGTCGCTCGGCCGCTTCGTCCGCGACGACGAGGCGTCGCGTCCTGGTGGCGAACCGGTGCTGGTGATCTCGCACGATTATTGGCAGACGCGCTTCAGCGGCTCGCCGTCTGTTTTAGGGCAAACGATTCGTCTGAACGATCGTCTGATGACGATCATCGGCGTCACACCGCCGCGGTTTCAGGGAACGATCATCTCGCTCGGTTTCGATCTGTTCGTGCCTGCGACGATGGCGCCAACGTTGCTCGCCGGCTCGCGAGAGCTCGAGGACCGTTCGCTGCGCGGATACACGCTGCTGGCCAAGCTCGCTCCCGGCGCAACGTTCGGGGCGTCGCAAAGCGAGCTGTCGGCGGCGATGATCGATCTCGCGGCCCTGTACCCGGCGACTAACGGCGCGATGCAGGGCGAGGTGGTGCCCTTCTGGAAAGCGACTCGCGGGCCGCAGCGAATGCTGGCCAGCGGCTTATTCGTTCTCCAGGCGATCCTCGTGCTCCTGCTCCTGACCGTCTGCGGCAACACCGCCAACCTGATGCTCGCCCGGGTCAGCTCACGGCAACGCGAAATCGGCGTGCGATTCGCTCTTGGCGCTGGTCGCTGGCAGGTGATGCGATTGCTGCTCACCGAAAGCCTGATGCTGGCGATCGCCGGCGCCGCGCTCGGCGCGGCGTTCGCGGCGTGGGGAACGACCGCGCTTCGTGCCGTCCCGTTCATCGGTGCGTTTCCAGTCAAGGTTCAGACCTGGCTCGACCTGTCGGGCCTGGCCTTCACGATTGGCGTGGGCATCGCGTGCGGGCTGATCTTTGGCGTCGGCCCCGCGATCCAACTGGCGCGTGTTGATCCACAGATGGCGATCCGCTCTGGCGTTCAATCGGCGGCCCGCAGCCGCATCCGCAACGTGTTGATGGGCACCCAGGTCGCCATGGCACTGCTCGTCCTGATGGCCGCAGGACTGTTTGTTCGCAGCTTCAGCGAGACGCGCGATGCGGATCCTGGCTTCAAGCGCGACGGTGTGCTGCTGGGTGCCTACGATCTGTCGAACCGCAATGTCGATACTGCAGCCGCGAAGTTGTTCGCCACGCGATTGCTGCGGCGACTGCAGGCCTTGCCGAACGTCGACTCAGCCGCGATCGCTTCTTCGGTGCCGCTCGACATCCATGGCCTGCCGCTGCGTGGGTTCAGCGTCGAGGGACGGCCGCGCGACGAAAACAAACCGGACCGCGCGCTCAGCAATCTGGTGACGCCCGGCTATTTCCGTACGATGGGGATTCCGATCGTCGCCGGCCAGGACTTCGCCGATCTGGCCGATACGGCGGCCCCGCCACAGGCGATCGTCAACCAGGAGTTCGTGCGCCGGTTTGCGAACGGCGTCGAGCCACTTGGACGCCGGATACAGACGCGCGGCAACACCTACGTGATTGCCGGCGTGGCGCGCGATTCCGTCAGCGAATCGTTCGGCGAGCCGCCGACACCGGTGGTTTATCTGTCGTATCGCGATCGTCCGTCAATCGCCGGGGAGATCCATGTTCGGACCAGGGCCGGCGCTGAAACGCTGCTCGCTCCAGAAGTTCAGCGCATTGTCCGCGACCTCGACCCGGCGTTGCCGGTGTATGACGTCCGGACGCTGAGCGATCACATCGAGAAGAACCTCTTCCTGCGTCGCATCCCGGCGCGCATGTTCGTCGTGCTCGGACCGCTGCTGCTGCTGCTCGCGGCGATCGGTATCTACGCGGTCGTCGATTTCACGGTGTCGCGACGCACGACGGAAATCGGCGTCCGACTCGCTCTTGGCGCGACCACGGAGCGGGTGATGAGGCAGATCGTCGCCGAAAGCCTGTTTGTCGTGGCAGGTGGGGCACTGGCCGGCTGGGCGATCGCGTTCATCGTTGATCTGCATCTCCTTCGCGGTGCGATCTACCTGTCGATCTTCGTCGGTGTGCCCGCGCTCCTGATGGCGGTTGCGGCCGTCGCCTGCTGGGTGCCAGCCAGGCGGGCGACGCTGGTGGACCCATTGACCGCGCTGCGGACGGAGTAGCCGGTGTTCATCACGCGGGCGCACTTATCACGACGGACCGTACTGAAGGGGCTGGGAGCGACGATTGCGTTGCCGCTCCTCGATGCGATGACGCCGGCGCGCGCCTCCGCGGCGGCGACGCGCCGGAACCTGCGCCTGGTCTGCGTCGAAATGGTTCACGGGTCGGCGGGCAGTTCGGCGATCGGCATCAAGAAAAACCTGTGGGCGCCGGCAGCTACCGGCCGCGACTTCGATCTCAACCCGACCAGCCTGCGGTCGCTCGAGCCGTTTCGTGACCATCTAACCGTCGTCAGCAACACGGATTGCTCGAACGCCGAGCCGTACGACGCCAAGGAAATCGGCGGCGATCACTGGCGATCGAGCGCGGTCTTTCTGACGCAGGCGCACCCGAAACACACGGCCGGTCCCGACGTCGAGGCGGGCACGTCGATCGATCAGCTGTACGCCCAGCGGTTTGGTCAGGACACGCCGATTCCGTCGATGCAGTTGTGCATCGAGCCAGTGGACCAGGGCGGCGGCTGCGGGTTCGGTTATTCCTGCACCTACGCCGACACGATCAGCTGGGCCTCGCCGACCCGACCGTTGCCGATGGTGCGCGATCCGCGAGTGGTCTTCGACATGTTGTTCGGTGCGCTTCGCCTTGGTGAGAATCCACAACGCCGCCAGGCGCGCCTGGCCGAAGATCGCAGCCTCCTCGACCGCGTTGTGATGTCGGTAACGCGTCTGAGCGCTCGGCTGGGCCCGGCCGATCGCGCGCGACTGAGCGATTACCTCGATAACGTTCGCGAAGTGGAGCGGAGAATCCAGAATATCGAGGCCTACAACCGCAGCGGCGAGCCGCGCGAGATGCCCCAGGCGCCGGCCGGCATCCCCGATTCGTTTTCCGCGCACGCCAAACTGATGTTCGACCTGCAGGCGCTGGCGCTCGCGTCAGACGTAACGCGCGTCTTCTCGTTCAAGCTGGGACGCGACAATTCCAACCGCGTCTATCCGGAAAGCGGTTTCGGCGGCGCCTTCCACCCGACGTCGCATCACAGCGGCAAGGAAGAGAAGATTGTCAACTTTGCCAAGCTGAATACGTTCCATGTCAGCTTGATTCCGTATTTCCTCGAGCGGCTGAACGCGATTCCCGACGGTGACGGGTCGTTGCTCGACAACACGGTCTTGCTCTACGGTTCGTCGATGGGCGATTCAAACCAGCATAACCACCGGCGTGTCCCGTTTTTCATCGTCGGCAGGGCCGGCGGTGCGATTGCCGGCGGCCGTCATTACAAAGCCGCGAATCAGACACCTCTGGCCAACGTCATGCTCGGCGTCCTTCACGCTCTCGGCACGGACGACGTCAAGGAGTTCGGAGACAGCGAAGCGGTGTTCGACCTCAAGAACTGAGGAAAGGCGATCGGATCCTTGCCGAAGTAGGTGCGATAGCGCTTGCTGAACGCCGCCGGCGCGACCAGATGCGGATTATCGTCTCCCTCGAGCAGCGACGGCTGCAGGCCCGAGACCAGGAACATTTCCAATTCTTTCTTTTCTTTCGTCAACATCCGTCCGCGCGCTTCGAAGGTAAAGAAATCCTTGGTGCGCCGATAAACCGATTCCGACACGTTGATCCGGTTCGGCGATCCGCCCGATTCCATGCGGGATCCGAGGTTGACAGTATCGCCCCAGACATCGAACGCGAACTTCTTGATGCCGACCACCCCGGCCACGACCGGTCCGCTATGCAATCCGACTCGTATCGACCAGCAGGCGCCGTTCGGCAGCGTGCAGCGCTCGACCTCGCGAATCAACTCGAAGGCCGCCAGCATCGAGTCCACCGGATGTGACGGCGATCGCACCGGCAGCCCGCCGGCACAGAAATACGAGTCGCCGATCGTCTTCATCTTCTCCAGGCCGTAGCGGCCGACGATGCGATCGAAGCTGGTGAAGTAGCCGTGCAGTACCGCCACCAGTTCCTCGGCAGCGAGTTTCTCGGTGTTTAACGTGAAGCCAACGAAGTCGGTGAACAGCACGGTGACGTCTTCGTAATAGCGCGGTGCGAACGTGCCGTTTGCCGCCAGCTCGGTGGCGACCTGCTCGGGCAGGATGTTCAGCAGCAGCGACTGCGAGGTTTTGCGCTCGCGGTCGAGGTTGTCTGCCATGTGATTGAACGCGCTCGCGACGGTCCCGATTTCGTCCTGCGACCGAACGGCGACGCGATGCTCGAGGTGCATCGCTCCGAACTGTTTAGCAGTTTCCGACAATTCGGATAACGAAGACGCCAGGTAGCCACCGATCGCGTAGGCAACGCCGGCCGCGGCAAGCATCGACAGCACGAAGATTCCCAGGCTGACGCGGTCGGCCAGCCGGGTCACATCCTCGAAGCTTTTGCGGGCGCGCGTCACCAGTTCGTCTTGCTGCGCCTGAACCTTCGGCAGAATTTGTTGAACGACGCGTCGCCCGAGCGGTTCCGCCTGCAGCTTGAAGCTGACGTTCCTGGCCTCGTCGATGCCGAGCGTTTCAAAGAAACCCCGCCACGCCTCCGCCAGCTTCGCGTAAGTCTGCTGCAGTTCGTCCACGGCAGCGCGCTCCGGTTCGCTGGTCAGCGCCTGGAGTGTCGCAATTTCGTCGCCGGCTCTGGCGATGTCGCTGCCGGCTCCGGCGACCGGTTGTGCGCCTTCAATCATCTGCATCAGCGCCATCTGGTTGCGCAGGTCGCCGATGTGCCGATGCGCGGACGCGATGATCGCCTGGCGCTTCAGAGCGCCGCTGAGCGTTTCCATCGTGCGCGTGCGCTGACGGGTGCTCCACAGCTGGATCGCCTCGTTGACCGCGAACAGCGCGAGGATGACCAGGAAGCCGAGCGTCAGCCGTTTGCGGATTGTCACTTGGTCAGATGCAGACGGTAGCTGGGCTCGCCCGGCGAAGCGCCGTCGATCTTGAGGATCTTGACACCCGGCTTGACGTCGCGCGCCGCCATGAAACCGATCGCTCCGGGCGTGGACGAGACGAACTGCTGCGTCAAGGCGTTCGAATTCAGCTTTGTCGGGGCCGAGGTTGATTCAGCGCGGAACTGTTTCGCGATCCAGTACTGGTTGAACTGCGGTTCCGTCATCTGATAGATGACGCCGAGAACCGCCGTACGTTCTTCCGAGGTTGCGGCGCGCACGAACAACACAACCGGCAAGTCCGGCTTCCAGTACTGGCGATCGCCCTTCATCACCTGGCGTAGCTCCGCCAGACTCATCTGCGCGACTGGAGTTTCGGGATGGGCGACAATCGCCAGGTCGCCCGGCGATTGCGCGTGCGAAACAGCAACGAGGCCTGCGACGAGCGCGATCGCGGCGGTTGTCGTGAGCAGCGTTTTGAACATGACCCCTTAGAACGTGAAGGCGGTTTGCGCGAACACGCCGCTAATACCACTGGCACCCGGTTTGTCCCGCTGACCGTATTCAACCTTGAGCGTGGCGAAGTCCGTCAACTCGTAACGGATGCCTGCGAGGATTTTGGAGTTTTCGAGGTTGCCGGTAACCGGTTCGTCTTTCGGTGTCAGCGACTTTTCGAATCGCGCGTATGGCTTCCACTTCGGATGCTGCGAAATGCGGTAGGCGAACTGCACGTAAAACGCCTGGCTGTTCCAGGCATCGTGGCTGCGCCCGTCCCCGTAGTAGTCCGAATGGCGGAGGTTGCTGAATTCGGCGAGAATCTCCGGTGCTTCGTGCGTAATCGCGAGATAGGCCGACGTGATCAGCTCTGGAACGCCGTCGGTGAACGCGACCGCCAGCGTGTCGCGGTACACCGCGCCGCCGAATTCGACGCCGTTCAATTGCGGCGGCCGCGCGAACACACGAACGACGCCAGCCCGATGTTTGCCGGTGCTCACTTTGCCCGGGGTCGCAGAATCCTGACCGGCGAGGTCGCCGGCATCCAACCCAGACGGTCCAAGATCGCTGTCGCGGCCGTTGCCGTATCCGGCGATGTAGCGGAGGCCGGCGCGAGTCACCAGCAGCCCTTCGGCCATCACGCCGACAAAATGATCGGGCTGAAACCATTCTTCGCGGATGATGTCCGGCCGAAAAATCGTCGTCTGCAGCCACAGGCCGCGATGGAATGCGACGTTCCAGTAGCCGATCGGCGCGTGATAGCGGCCGCCGGAAATTTTCAGCCGGTCATTGTAGTCGTAGCGGACGAATGCTCGCGCGACGTCGATCGAGAACTGATTGTCGATGCCGGTAACGTTGACTTCACTGAAGAAGCTGAACTTTCCGCCGAGCGATGCGTTGACGTGACCGACCAGGTTGCCAAGGCTGAATCCATCATGCGATTTGCCGTCGTCCGACAGGTGGTTGTCGGTGGCGGCAAAATTGACGTCGGCGAATCCGCGAAAGTGCACGGCCGGTTTGTCAGGTTGTGCCACGGCCGTGCCGGCCACGAGCAGACAACAGGTGAAGGCGACGCCCACCTTCGACAGAATCATGCCCGTCATTCTAGTAGAATCGGCCGCCCCATGAGGCTCGCTTGCGCGATCGCGCTGTCGTGTTGCTGCGCCTGTTCGGCCGCGAATCCGGCCCCGCAACGGGGCGCGATCGTCGAGCGTGCGCGCGTGTCGATGGGTTCTGAATTACGTGTCACCGTGTGGACGGCCGATTCGGCGGGCGGGGCGAGGACGATCGGCGTCCTGTTCGCCGAATTCGATCGGCTGGAAGCGTTGATGAGCGTCTGGAAGCCGGGAAGCGACGTCGAGCGGATCAACGCGGCAGCCGGCGATCGTGCCGTACCCACGACCGACGAAGTCCGGAGCGTCCTGCGAACCGCGGCGCAGATCAGCGAGTGGACCGGCGGCAAGTTCGACGTCACCTTCGGCGTGTTGTCGGGACTCTGGCGGTTCGATCACGATCAGGACAACCGCCTGCCGGACATGGACGACGTCCGGCGCCGGCTTCCGCTCATCGACTATCGATCGCTGGTGGTTGACGATGCGGCTGGAAGCGCCTTTTTGAAGAAGAAGGGGATGCGCGTCAACCTCGGCGGGATTGGCAAAGGCTATGCGATCGATCGCGGCGTTGAAATCCTTCGTCGAAACGGCTTCAGCAACTTCATGATTCAAGCCGGCGGCGATCTGTTCGTGTCGGGGCTGAAAGACGGGCGGCCTTGGCGCGTCGGCATTCAGGATCCCCGCGGCGCCGCCGGCAGGATTTTCGCGGCAATCGATCTGACCAATTCAACCTTCAGTACGTCGGGAGACTACGAACGATCGTTCGTCATGGACGGACGCCGCTACCACCACATCATCGATCCTGAAACCGGCGCGCCGTCGCAGGCTGGATGCCGCAGTGTGACGATCCTGACGACGACAGCCGTTCTGGCTGACGGGTTGTCGACCGGAGTATTCCTGCTTGGTCCGGAAAAGGGGATGGCGCTGGTTCGGCGTCTCGCGAATGTCGATGCCGTGATCGTGACCGCTAAGAATGAGGTGCTGATGACGCCGCGATTGAAGGACCGGCTGTCGCTGGTCGCGCCACCGACGGACGCGCCCTTTTGATCTGAATCAGCCAGTGCGGGCACTTCTGCTGATCCATGTAGAGGCGTTCGCAATCGTCGCATCGCACGCATTCCGTTTTCACGATCTTCGGGCCGCGGATCGCTCCCCATTCGCAGGTTTTCTCGCAGATCTTGCAGCTGTTACATTCAGACCAGCGCTTGATACGAAAGACCGTCAAGTTGGAAATGATGCCGAGTGCCGCTCCGACCGGGCAGAGAAAGCGGCAGTAGAGATTGCGCACGAAAATCGTCGCGGTCAGTAGTACGGCCAGGCCGATCCACATCGAGGTCGTGCCGAAACGCGTGAACATCCAGAATGGTTCCGCGTACTGTACCGGCGATGCGAGATCGTGCGTGACCAGGTAATAGAGAATGACGCCGCCAAGCAGGCCGTATTTGATCCACGCGGCACGCCGTTCGATGGAGGGCGGAATGTCGACCCGAAGCTTCGCGGGGATGACCGCGTCCATCAACTGGGTCAGTGCACCGTAGGCGCAGATCCGTCCGCAATACAGGCGGCCCCATAGCACCGTCGAGACGACGACGAAGCCGGTGAACAGATACCACGCCAGGCTGTACTTGAACGGTGGCAGGCTGAGATCAGTCAGGCGGAACACATCGCTGATCGAAACCAGGCTGCTCTTGACGAATCCAAGATAACCAACGGCGAAAGCCAGCGCCACATACTTCAGCCGGACGCTTTTTCGGAAGAAGCTGACCAGCGCGAACGCCAGGAACAGCGCCAGCAGGAACAGATCGAGCGCTTGCGGCGCCAGTATGTCGCGCCAGGTTTCGGCGGCGGCTACCTGCACTACTTGGCTGCCTCGGGCAGGAACTTCTGCGCGATGATCCGTGAGGAGTCGCGAATGGCGCGAGTGGCGCTGTTGATACTGATTGACGCGCGAGAAACCGCATCGACGTCCCGGCCGACGACGAAGGCGTCCTTGATCGTCTTGCCCTTGAATTGCGCCGCGAATTTTGGCGGCTCGACCGAGAAATAGCCGTAGGGCTCCGAGTCGTAATCGACGATCGCGCCAGTGATCACGCCCTTAAGGTCAAGGCCGATCAGGACGTGGATGGGACCGTGGTAGCCGTGTTCGTTCGGCACAATGTCGGTCGTCCAGAAGGCGTAACCGACTGGCGGAGCCGACGGCGTGCTCTTCGGGTCGGTCGCGAAGGCGGTGAAATGCAGCGGTTCGCCGCTCAGCGGGGAAAACGCCGCCGCCGTCGGGAATAGCGCCTTGAGATGTGCCTCGGGCTTCGGATTGGTGATGATTCTTTGTGCTAGCACAACCGCAACGCCAACCGTGCCGAGCAGAAACGCGACCGCCGCCAGATTTTTCACAGCCGCCGATTATAGTGCCGCGGGTCGCGACGCTGTAGAATCTGGCACGGCGCGCCGATACGGAAAGCATCATCTTTGGACCGAGCTCTCGCCAATTACGCTGAACTGATCGTTCGAGTTGCCCTGAATATCCGCGAAGGCCAACGGTTGTTGATTATTGGACCGTTGGCATACGGCGGCGTGTCGCCCGAGGCGGCGCCGCTGGTGCGGCACGTCACCGAAAGCGCCTACCGCGCCGGCGCACGCTACGTGGAAGCCGTCTGGGGTGACGAACCGCTGACCCTGACGCGCTTTGCCCATGCCCCCGCTGATTCATTCGACGATTTTTCCCGCTGGTTGCCGAAAGCGCTGGTCGAACATGTCGACCAGGGTGACGCGACGCTGTCGATCTTCGCGAACGATCCCGACCTGTTGGCCGGCCAGCCGACCGATCGGGTAACCGCCATGCAGCGGACCTCGTCGCGCAGCCTGCAGCCATTTCGCGAACGCATTTCCAGAAACGATATCAACTGGGCGGTGGTCGCCGCGGCGAGCGCGAAATGGGCCGCCAAGGTGTTTCCGTCGCTGCCGACCGAGCAGCAGGTACCACGGCTATGGGAAACGATCGGCCATTTGTGCCGGCTCGATCGCCCCGATCCGGTCGTCGAATGGCAACGGCACATCAGCGCGCTGGCCGCGCGAGCCGCTCATCTGAATGCACGCCGGTATTCAGCGCTCCGCTATAGCGGCCCCGGGACATCGCTGACCATCGGGCTTCCGGCAGGGCACATCTGGATCAGCGCTCGCAGCGACGCGCGCAACGGGATTCCGTTTACGGCGAACATTCCCACCGAGGAAGTGTTCACCATGCCGCACAAGGATCGCGTGGACGGGACGGTCCGCTCGACCAAGCCGCTCAGCTACGGCGGCACGCTGATCGAGAACTTTACGCTGCGGTTCGAGGGTGGCTGCGTCGTCGACGTCACCGCCGATCGCGGACAGGAGATGCTGCGACAGTTGGTGGAAACCGATCCTGGATCGGCCCGGCTCGGCGAAATCGCACTGGTGCCGCACAGCTCGCCGGTGTCGCAGTCTGGCCTGCTGTTCTACAACACCCTGTTCGATGAAAATGCCGCCAGCCATGTCGCGCTCGGTTCCGCGTATAAGTTCACGCTTCGCGGCGGCGACGAAATGAACGAACCAGATTTCATCGCCGCCGGCGGCAACGTCAGCGCGACGCACGTCGATTTCATGATCGGATCCGGCGAGCTCGACATCGACGGTCTGCTTGCAGACGGCCAGTCGGAACCGGTGATGCGGAAGGGCGAGTGGGCGTAGGGTGGATCTTGCAAGCCTGAAGTCTGAAGTCTGAAGTACGCAAGGTTCGAACACCCGCGCTGCTAGTACCCTCCTAGATGGTCAATCCGGCAGACTTCTGCGTTCAAACTTCTGCCTTCAAACTTCAGACTTCAAATTTCAGACTTCTGATCGCTTCATCTTCTTCATGCGGGAAATGCATGATCATTGTGTCAGTCATGAAGCGGTAACATGATTGACGATGGATCTCGAAATCAAGCACCTGCGGCTGGTGTCGGCGATCGCGCGAACCGGCAGCGTGACCAGAGCTGGAGACCTGCTCAATTTGTCGCAGTCGGCGCTCAGCCACCAACTGCGCGACATTGAAGATCGGCTGTCGGTGTCGCTGTTTCATCGCGTCGGCAAGCGAATGGTGCTGACCACCGCGGGCGACACGCTGCTGCGCACCGCGACCCAGGTGCTCGACATCGTCGGTCGTGCCGAAGACGAGATCCGGAAAGCGGGAAAGAGCGAGGCCGGGCGGCTGCGGATCACGACGCAGTGCTACACCTGCTATCACTGGCTGCCAGGTTTGTTGAAGGAATACCGGTTGCGCCATCCGAATGTCGAAGTGCAGGTCGATGCGGACGCCACACCACGGCCGATCAAGTCGCTGCTCGAAGGCCGCGTCGACCTGGCGATCGTCAGCGATCGTGTCCGCGATCGGCGGCTGGTGGAGCAGCCGCTGTTCGAGGATGAACTGCTGGTGATCATGTCGCCCTCGCATCGATGGGCCGGCCGCGCCGCGGTCGAGCCGGAGGATTTCGCCGACGAGACGCTGATCATTTATCCGCCGAAGGAAGAAAGTACGATGCTGCAGCGCTTCCTCGGTCCCGCCGGCGTCACGCCAAAGGCCCTGCAGCAGGTGCAGCTCTCGGAAGCGATTATCGAACTGGTGAAAGCCGGTCTCGGCGTGGCGGCGATGGCGCGGTGGGCGGTCGAACCGTACCTGCGCGCCGGAGCGCTGCGAGCTGCGCGACTGACGCGAAAAGGATTTCGCCGCCGTTGGGGCGCGGCGATGCTGCGTGATATGTCCAAGGTGCCTCATGCGAAGGACTTTATCGATCTGATTATCCGGCGTTCGCCGGTCGTGTCACGGCCTTCAGAGAGAACCACAAATCAGGTTCAAGAGGTTCGACGGATTCGCTAGCGACGCTGGCGTCGTCGCTCGACCTGCCTCGGCAAGCTTCGATATCGACAGCGATGGCCCTGGATTTGATTCGAACTACAGCAAATCCGTTCTGTGGTCAGCATTCTTAAGCAGCCGGGTGAATATTTGTGACGTCGTTCATTGATCCCCCGGCCTGATCAACGGCGCCTGCCAACGAAATCTGTAATAGCGAAAACGGGTTGGTGACTGAAGTGCCGATCGCCATTCGAACCGTTTGGAACCGCGCGCTCGCCGCATGCACGTTCGACGGGCTCGCGTTGGCCATGTTGATGGCAGTCGTGACGATCGCCTGTGCGCTATCGCCAATGCAGAGCGATACCTGGTGGCATCTGCGCGCGGGCGCGGATATTGTCGGATCTCACCAAATCGCGCTGAGCGATTCGTACTCGCATACGGCCTACGGCCTGGCCTGGCCGAACCACGAGTGGTTGTCGCAAGTTGTGTTGTATGGAGCCTACCGCGCCGGCGGACTCCCGCTGGTAACGCTGCTGGCGACAGCGTTCATCGCTGTCGCATGGCTGCTCGTCTGGCGGCAATGTGACGGACCAGTTGTACAGCGTCTCGTGATCGTCGGTCTGTTCCTGGTTCCCGCCAGTATGCATTGGGCGCCGCGGCCGCAGGCTTTTTCAATCCTGCTTTTTGAATTAGCGGTCGCATTGATCCTGGCTGAACGGATTTGGTGGCTGCCGCCGTTGTTTCTCTGCTGGGCAAACTTGCACGGGGCGGTCGTGCTCGGTCTGGTGGCAGTGGCTGCAGCGTTCGTCGCCGTGATTGTCGATGACAAGAAACGATGGCGGCCGTGTGCGTTGGTGCTGTTCGCCTGCACGATCGCTACGACGTTGACGCCATTAGGTTTGTCGTTCTGGACAGAGATCCCGCGTTCGATTGCGCGAATTCGACAATACCCGATCGACGAGTGGCGTGCTCCTGCGATAACCGAACTGACGCTGCTACCGTTTTGGCTCGCAGCTGCCGCCCTGGTACTTGGTACGGCGGTGAGCTGGCGGATGCTTCTTGCAACTGGCAATCGACGAGCTCGCATCTCTTGCGCGTGCGCCCTCGCCTTGCTAGTACCTGCCGCGACCGCGGTGCGAAACATCGGACCGTTCCTGATGTGTGCCGCACCGGCTGTCTGCGGGCTGATCGAGAGTCGTCGATCAGGTGACAGTACGAGCCCGCGGCGAGTTCAGATTCAACACCTCTGGATCAACGCGGCAGTTGCTTTCGCGACGGCCGCAATCGTCGTTGGAACAATCGCCACTGCGTATCGCCAACGCATTCCACGTCTTCGTTGGACTCCGCTGCCGGCGAGTTCACTACACGCACTCGATCGGTGTCCCGGCAACCTCTATAACCGATACGACGAAGGTGGATATCTCATTTGGTTTGTGCCTGGAAGGCGGGTGTTTCTTGATGGGCGCCAAGATCCGTATCCAACCTCGCTGATCCTGGACCAGTTACGGATTGAGGACTCCGGCGACTACACAGCCACCTTCCAGCGGTTTCAGATTCACTGCGCCTATCTCCCGACTTCATCGCCCGTGTCTGGGAATCTCGTCACAGCCGGCTGGGCGACGTTGTATCGCGACCCGCAATGGATCGTGCTGGCTGACCCTCAGTCGTAAGGAGGAGTGTTGTTGCAGAGCGCCAGAGCGAGGCGCGCGTTGCTGGCTTGCTACATCGGGCTGGCAGCGGGACTTGCCGCCGCCACTTTGGGTACGGTGCTGTCACCGACTGGCGTCGTTGCGACAGACTTCAGCGTCTTTGCGACCGGTTGGTGGATGATTCTTCACGGACAGGGTTCGGCGCTCTACGACGCCAACTCTCAGGCGGCAGCTCAGACGGTGGTCATGAGCGGGATGCACTTCGAGGGCGGTCTGCTCGCATTCTTGAATCCACCGCATGCTGCAGTGGCGGGTTTGCCGTTTGGGTGGGTGGTCGAGCGCGTCGGTGTCGGCATGGCCTTCGTGCTTTCGATCGCGATCAATATTGGACTCTTGTTCGTACTCGATCGCGGTCTCAAACAAACCTTGGGGATCCGCGGCGCTGCACGACCACTGATGACTGCCGGGCTGCTGGCTTTCTACCCGGTGTTCGAAGTGATCAAGCTCGGTCAGGTGTCCCTGTTACTGGCCGTCGCGATTCTTGGACTCTACCGAGGCGTCAACGCGTCGCGTCACGTCGTTGCCGCCGGTTGGCTCCTTGTCCTGAGCATCAAGCCGCAGTTACTGCTGCCGATCGCCGTATTTCTGATTTGTCGCGGCTGCTACCGGGTTCTCGTATGGGCCGCGATGCTGGCACTCGTCGCGGTGCTGGTCACCACAGTCGTTCTTGGTCCGTCGATTTGGCTCGAGTATGTGCGGCACATCGGTCAGCTCGAACAATTCTTTGGCATCGGAACTGCGGACTATATGCTGAATGCACGAGGAGCGCTTCTGCGGCTCGCGCCGGGCGTTTCACCGCAGGCGATCAGAATCGGGGCCTTCGCGCTGGCGCTTGCGGCGAGCGGCTGTCTCGCCACATTCCTCTGGCTCAGTCAGGTTCACAGGGACGAAGATGGCCGACTGGCCTATGCGTTGGCCGTGGCCGTCGCACTTTTGTTTAGCCCCCACTTATTCGCCCAGGACACGGTGATTTGGGCAGTGCCGCTGAGCTTCGTGGTCTGCTCGTCTTTTGGGGCGGCGCCCAGACGACTGCCGGCAACCGTGTTCATCCTGCTGGCGCCAATCATGTTTACGCTCGCCCACTTCACCGGCTCGACGACGGCGGCATCTCAGTCACGTTTGTCTTTCGATCTGCAGTTCGCGATATTGGCAATGGCGACCGTTGTGACGATCCGTGAGTATCTGGCGAGTCGTGATGGCAGTAGCCAATTGTCTCGCCATACAATGCCGCTTCGGCACTGTGAAGAGGCCTGAACACACTCATCCACAACTCCGAATCGCCATCCTCAACGACGTCTTCGACGCTCGAGACGCGACACCTGACGCGCTGCTCGATCGATTCACTACCTTGACTGGCTGGGCGAACGCCAGCCACGCCCAGGGCGCCGCCGTACTGGTCTGCCAGCGCTTTCACCGCAACGCACAATTGACTCGTTCCGGCGTCTCCTATCAGTTCTTTGCCGATCGCGACGGCCCTCGGCCATCGCTTACCTTCAGCGGAAATCGCGAAGCGCACCATGCGGCCGTGTCTCTTAACCCGAATGTCGCGCACGTCAACGGGATGGACCATCCGCGCGCAATTCGACGTCTTCGAGCGACGCTTCCTTCAGCGTGCGCGGTCGTCGTTCAAGACCACGGCGGTTTCGAGCCGCGACGCCTGTCGTGGTTTCGCCGGCGGTGGATACGGAGTGGTTTGAGCGCCGCCAGCGCGCTGCTGGTCTCGACGGGGCCGCAGGCGGATGAGTTTCGTGAAAGCGGCCTGCTTCCGGACGCGATCCGGGTCCGGGACGTAATGGAAGCGAGCACCGACCTTCGAGCGAATCGACCACGCATTCGCGATGGTCGGCTGAACGTGCTGTGGGTGGGTCGCCTGAACGCGAATAAAGATCCATTGACGGTGCTTGAAGGGTTCGCGAAATTCGCTGACGCTCGCCCAAACGCCACGCTGAAATTCCTCTACGGGACCACCGAGCTCGAATCCGCGTTGCGCCACGCCCTCGGACGACATCAGTTTCTTCAGGACCGAGTGCAACTGGCAGGAGCCGTTTCGCACCAGTCGTTGACCGAGATTTACGGCGACGCCGACTTGTTCGTGCTGGGCAGTCATCGGGAAGGAAGCGGCTACGCCGCGCTCGAGGCGATGGCGTGCGGTGTTGTTCCGGTGTTGACGAACATTCCATCGTTCCGCGGCCTGACCGACGATGGCAGGGCCGGCGAGTTGTGGGATCTTGGTAATCCAGATTCGCTGGCGGCGGCGTTGATGCGCGTAACGGACGGCGAGACGCTTGAAGTGAAGCGCGAGGCGTGCCTCCGCCGCTTCGAGTCGTGTTTCAGCTGGGATGCCATCGGAGCGCGCGCAATGGCAATTTATCGCGAGTGTTCGCTGCGCTGATCGAGAGCGGCACGAACCCGTAGCCGGAGATCTTTCGGCGAGAACGGCTTCTGCAGCAATTCCGCGTTCGATTCCAGGCCAGTCAGTGTTTCCTCGGTGTAGCCCGACATGATGATGACTCGCAGGGCTTCACGTTTCTTGATCAGCAAGTTCGCGAGTTCGATCCCACTCTTTCCCGGCATGATTGCGTCGGTCAGGAGCAAGTGAATCGGTCCGGCAACAGTATCTGCGAGCTCGAGCGCTTCTTCAGCGGATGACGCCAGCAACAGGCGATACCCTTCGGTCCGCAGCGACGACGCCACCAGGTTGCGGACCGCCGATTCGTCTTCGACCACGAGAACGGTTTCGGCGCCGCGTGCGGTTGACGAACCGATCGTTGCGGCCCTGGCCGGCGCACGTGCCGCGGATGGCTTGAAATAGAGACGGAACGTCGTGCCCCGCCCCTTTTCGCTGGTCACAAAGATGAAGCCGCCGATCTGCTTCAACGTGCTGTAGACCATCGACAGCCCGAGGCCGGTGCCCTTACCGGTTTCCTTGGTGGTGAAGAACGGCTCGAAAATACGCGCCTGCGTTTCAGCCGACATGCCGTGCCCGTCGTCAGTGACCCGTAAGACGATATACGTGCCCGGCGCCATTGGCAGGTTGGCGCGCGCTGCCGCTTCGTCGAGAGTCTCCAACGCGGTCGACAACATCAGGTGGCCGCCGCCTGGCATCGCATCGCGCGCGTTGACCGCAAGATTGATCACTGCCTGTTCGACTTGCCCGGGATCGCCCAGAATCGGTGGCAGGTCTACAGCGAGTTCGGTCCCAACCTCGATGTCGGTGCCAAGCAACCGCGCGAGCAGCCGCCCGAGGGCGCCGATCGTGTCGTTCAGATTGAAGAGCCGCGGTTCCAGCAGTTCCTTGCGGCTGAAGGCGAGCAGTTGCCGGGTTACCGAGCCGGCACGCTCCGTAGCGCGGCGGATTTCCTCGACGTCGGCGCGCGCGATATGGTCGGACGGAATTTCAGCGAGGGCCAGCTCCGAGTAGCCGGCGATGGCGGTCAGCGCGTTGTTGAGATCGTGAGCGATGCCCCCGGCCAACCGGCCGATCGCTTCCATCTTCTGCGACTGGCGAAGTTGATCCTCGAGCAGCCGTCGATCGGTGATGTCCTGAACGGTACCGATCATCCGCAGCGGCCGCCCCGTCTGATCGCGGACGATGTCGGCGCGCTCGTTGACCCAGCGAACGCCGCCGTCGGACCGGATGATCCGGTGCTCGATGTCGTAGGGGCGCTCGTCGGCGAGCGCCCCGGCACTGGCCGCGCGCACCGTCTCGACGTCGGCGGGATGCACCCGCGCGAAGAACGATTCGGATGTTCCTGCAAACGATCCGAGCGCCACGCCAAAAATGCGATGGGCCTCGACCGACCATCCGAGTCGATCCGAACCATCCAGTTCGGCAACCCAGCTGCCGATGTGGCCAACTTCCTGCGCCTTTTCAAGAAACGCACGATGCTGCTCGAGCGCCTGTTGGGTGCGTGCGAACTGGCTGATGTCGCGGAAGCTCGCCACTCGGCCGACAATCGTTCCGCCGAGCCGGTGTGGCACGACGAAGCGCTCGAAGACACGGCCATCTGTGAAGCGCACCTGGTCCGCCACTTCGAGCTCGGGTTCGGACCAGACCGCCTGTGAACGATCGACGATGTAATCGGCGTTTTCGATCTGCGGCAACACCGCCGCGACGATCGCATCGACGCCGCGCGCGACGAGTTCGCGCGTCAGGCCGAACATGCGCAGGTATTGTCCGTTGCAGTAGACCACCTGGCGGTTCAGATCGGCGACCAGGATGCCGTCTTGCGACGCCTCGAGCGTCGCTTCGAGGAGGGCGATGGTATCTGCTGGCGTCAGACGACGGTCTCGCACGGGTGTTCGGGATTCAGTATGACACTCCGCCGCCCGCAACCTTGCACGGTTATCCGAACGTTCGCCAGGCGCGCGTCAGGTAGTCCGCCATCGTCAGCGTGATCAGGATGCCGAGCCAGAACACGCTGCCGAGCACCACCGCCCACGTCAACCGCGTGCTGTACTTCACATGCATGAAGAACAGCACGACGATCGTCGCCTTGAAAGTTGCGATCACGAGCGCAGCGATTGTGTTGAATGGCCCGAGATCCATGAACGCGATCTGCACCGTCAGGAGAGTGCAGAACATCAGCAGCCCGAAGATCGTGTAGTAGATCTTCTTCGGAACGACGTGATGGGCGTGATTGAAAGCGTCAGTGCGCGCCATGACGACCCAGCAGGTAGAGCAACGGGAACAGGTAAATCCATACGATGTCGACGAAGTGCCAGTACAGTCCGCTGATTTCGATCGGGCTGTAGTACTCGTTGGTGATCGTGCCGCGATACGTCCACCACAACATCCACAGCATGATGCCGAACCCGATCACCATGTGCAGGGCATGCAGGCCGGTCATCAGGAAATAAAGCGAAAAGAACAGCTGCGCGTGCCTCGCCAGTTCTTTTTCGGCGAACTCGAACTGCGGCCCTGGAATGTGATGCTCGACGAACTTGTGGTAGTACTCGACGCTCTTGATTCCCAGGAATACCCCACCCAATACCATCGTCGCGATCAGAAACAGCATGACGAGGTTGCGCTTGCCGGTCTGCGCCGCGTGGACGGCGAGCGCCATCGTCAAACTGCTGGTGATCAGCACCGCGGTGTTGATGCCGCCGAGCATGACGTCCAGTTCATGGCTGGCGGCGGCGAACGCCTCTGGATACCAGTTCCGGTAAACCGCGTAGACGACGAACAGGCCGCCGAAGAACAGCACTTCGGTGACCAGAAACACCCACATGCCGAGCGTGGTCGCCTCGCGCTGCTGTTCGAGGTTGTCGAAGTGATGCGCCAGGCCAGGCACCGCGTGGCCGTGAAGGTCGTGAACTACTTCAGGCAACGTGACCCTCCACCGGGGAGTCGTAGTCGTAGGCGTTCCAGGTCACGATCGGTGTTACCGCAAAGTTTTCCGTCGGCGGCGGCGACGTGGTCGTCCATTCGAGGCCAACCGCACCCCACGGATTCGCTCCCGCAAGCTTGCCGTAACGTAGCGACCACATCAGATACACCATCGGGATCAGATAGCCGACGCCGAGGATCGATGCGCCCGCCGACGACAAGACATTCAGAACCTGGAACTCGGGAGGGTAAGCGTGGTAGCGGCGCGGCATGCCCAGGTAGCCGACGACGAACTGGGGGAAGAACGTCAGGTTGAAGCCGACGAAGATGATGCCGGCGCTCAGCTTGGCGAGCCCTTCGTTGTACAGACGGCCGCTGATCTTCGGCCACCAGTAATGCAGGCCTCCGAGATAGCCCATGATCGTGCCGCCGACCATGATGTAGTGGAAATGCGCGACGATGAAATAAGTATCGGTGACATGAACGTCGAGACCGATCGCCGCGAGGAACAACCCGGTCAGCCCGCCAATCGTGAACAGCCCAATGAAGCCGTAGGCGTAGAGCATCGGCGTTTCCCACGACACTGCGCCCTTGTACATCGTCGCCGTCCAGTTGAAAACCTTCACTGCCGAAGGGATCGCGACGATGAAGCTCAACACCGAGAAGATCAACGCGGCGTAGACTGATTCGCCGGCCACGAACATGTGATGGCCCCAGACCAGAAATCCGATGACCGCAATCCCGAGGCTCGCGAACGCGACGAACGGATAGCCGAACACCGGCTTCCGACAACCGGCGGCGACCAGTTCGCTGACGACGCCCATTGCCGGCAGCACCATGATGTAGACCGCCGGGTGAGAGTAAAACCAGAACAGGTGCTGAAACAGGACCGGGTCGCCACCGACCGCGGGATTGAAGAAGCCGAAATGGAAGATCCGCTCGGCGGCGACCAGCAGAATCGTGATCGCGATCACCGGTGTGCCGAGTACGTTAATCAAGCTGGTCGCGTAGGTCGACCACAGGAACAGCGGCATCCGGAACCAGGTCATGCCGGGGGCGCGCATTCTATGAATCGTGACGATGAAGTTGAGGCCGGTCAGAATTCCGGAAAAACCGGTGATGAAAATGCCGAGCGCCGCGGAGATGACATTTGACGTTGACGCGATCGTGCTGAACGGCGTGTAGAACGTCCAGCCGGTGTCGAGGCCGCCGGTCACCAGCGAGTAGAGGGTGAACAGCCCGCCGATCATGTAGATATACCAGCTGGCGAGATTCAGTTTTGGAAACGCCAGGTCTTTGGCGCCGATCATGATCGGCACCAGGAAGTTGCCCAGCACCGATGGAATGGCGGGGATGAGGAAGAAAAACACCATCATCACGCCATGCATCGTGAACAGCTTGTTGTAGGTTTCGTCCGAAACCAGATCGCCGACCGGCGTCGCCAGTTCGAGGCGAATCAAGACCGCCATCGCGCCGCCGACGAAGAAAAAGAACGTGACCGCCGCCAGATACAGCAGCGCGATACGTTTGTGATCGCGCGTCAACAGCCACGACTTGATGCCGTAGCCGTCGTTCAGGTAATGGCGCGGCGGAGCGAAAACCGTACTGCTCGGCATGGATTACCTTGTTTGGACCTGCGGCAACGCCTGCAGGGATTTGACATATTCAATCAGTTCCAACAGCTGTTCTTCAGTGACCAGCCCCTGGAACGTCGGCATGATTGGCTGGAATCCGCCAGCGACTTTCGCAGCCGGGTTCAGAATCGACTCGCGAACGTAAGCTTCGTCAACCGTGATCTTTTCGCCGCTTTGCAGTGTCACGCTATTGCCGAACAGCCCTTCCAGCACCGGCCCGCGGCCTTGCGCATCGGGGCGGTGACAGGTGTTGCAGGCCAGGCTCGCGAACAACTTGGCGCCGCCTTCGGCGAGCGATCCTTCGGGTGAGCCGCCGCTCAGCCACGTCTGGAATTCGTTCGGATCCATGACCACTACCGATCCGACCATTCCGGAATGCTTCGTTCCGCAATATTCGGCGCAGAACAGGTGATACCGGCCCGCTTTCGTCGGGTGAAACCAGATCGACGTGTAACGGCCGGGAATGACGTCGGCTTTGATACGGAATGCCGGGAAAAACAGATCGTGGATCACATCCTCGGACGTCATGATCAGCTTGACCGGCCGTCCAACCGGGACGTGCAGCTCGTTGATCTCGCGCTGGCCGTCGAGATGCTGGAACTTCCACATCCACTGCTTGCCGACCACATAGACGTTCAAGGTTTCATCGGGCGGGCGTGCCATCGCGAAATAGACCGAAGCGCCCCAGACGAAAATCACCATCACGATGACGAACGGCACGATCGTCCAGGTCAGCTCCAGGGCCATGCCGCCATGGATCTGTGCGCCGACCTGTTCGGCACGGCGACGATGGAATTTCACGGCGAACGAGACAATCAGCCCGGCGATGAGCAGAGAAAAGAAGATCGAGACCGCGAGCAGGAAAAAATAAAGATTATCGACGCGACTCGCCATCGTCGACGCCGATTCCGGGAAAAGCGGGGTGCCAGGGGGCATTGCTAGCGGGTGCCTCGTGCTGGGTGCTGGGTGCTGGGTGCTGGTGCCGGGTGCACGGGTGCCGGGTGCATGGGTGCCGGGTGCACGAGTGCCGGGTGCACGGGTGCTGGGTGCACGGGTGCCGGGTGCTTTTCCCGGCGCACCATTACGATGATGAAAGCGGCAAGCGCGAGCACGGTGGTGATGCCGGCCAGACGCAACGCCCGCATGATGACGAAGCCGTAGCGGCCGGTCATTGGGTCGTAGTGATAGCAGTAGAGCAGCAGCGCGTCAGCGGGATTACCGACCTTGCCGTCCGACGCCTCGACGATACCGAAGCGCAGGTCGCGTGGGCCGTACTCGATGCCGAACAGATAGCGGGCGAGCCGTCCGTCCGGGGTAAGCACGATGATTCCGCTTGGGTGCGCGAACTGTTTCGTCTCTTCATCCCATACGTACCGAAAGCCTGCCGCTTTCGTCAGTCGTTGGATGGCGGGCTGCGCGCCGCTGAGGAAATGTGTACCGACAGCGGCACTGGCGTGGCCGTAGCGCTCGAGAAATGCCGCTTTCTTTGTTGCCGCGCCAACCGGCGTGTCGCGCGGATCGAAACTGACCACGACCACCTCGAAGTCCTTGCCAGGCTCCAGCGAGTTGACTTTGAGAGCGCCCGCGAGACCGTTGACGACCAGCGTGCACAACATCGGACATTCGTAGTAGGCGAACACCATCACAACCGGCCGCTTGCCGAAGTACTGACCAAGCTGCACCGCTCGACCGGTTTCATCGGTGAACGGAATGTCGAGCGGAATGTGCTGGTCGAGACTCTGATCGAACCCTATTTCCCGCAGCGGCATTGGAAGCGTTTGCGAAGGAGCGCCAGGTTCCAGCTTGTAACCGGCAGCCGAAGGGGAACCGGTCATCTTCTGAGCTCGCACCGGCACAAAGGAAAAAATCACAAACGACAACACTAACGACACGAAGGACACAAAGGGTACGAAGGACACGAAGGCATCCCCGCCACCAAGTCGCGGGTCTGCTTGGCAGGAATGCCTTCGTGTCCTTTGTACCCTTCGTGTCCTTTGGGTGATCACCT
>Ga0070675_100000722_pt1 | contig 23008 bp, 19 predicted proteins | sample KBSM43metaG_FD_65343 | JGI IMG/M metagenome (GOLD analysis project Ga0070675, IMG submission 65343) | Miscanthus rhizosphere microbial communities from Kellogg Biological Station, Michigan, USA - KBS M4-3 metaG | ecosystem: Host-associated > Plants > Roots > Rhizosphere > Soil ... | reverse complement strand
CGGTGCGGCCGGTGCGGCCGCCGCTGACGGTGCGGCCGGTGCGGCCGGTGCGGCCGACGCCGAACAGCTCGGCCTGCACTTCGACCTGACCGTTCCGTTCGCCCGGTACGTCCTGGAAAACGCGGGCAAGCTGCAGTTCCCGTTCCGCCGCTACCAGATCCAGAAGGTGTGGCGGGGCGAGCGGCCGCAGGAGGGGCGCTACCGCGAGTTCCGGCAGGCCGACATCGACGTCGTCGACCGCGACACGCTCGCCGTCCACTACGACTACGAGCTGCCGATCGTCGCCGCGGAGGCGCTCGCCGGGCTGCCCATCCCGGCGGTGGTGATCCACACCAGCAACCGGAAGCTGGCCCAGGGCTTCTACCAGGGCCTGGGCATCGCCGACCCGCCGGCCGTGCTGCGCATCGTGGACAAGCTGGACAAGATCGGGCCGGCCCGCGTCGTCGCCGAGCTCGTCGACGCGGTCGGCCTCACCGACGCGCAGGCCAAGGCCTGCCTCGCGCTCGCGGAGATCGCCACCGACGACGCGTCGTTCGCCGACGCGGTCCGCCGCCTCGGCGTCGACGATCCGCTGCTCGACGAGGGGCTGGCCGAGCTGTCGGCGGTGATGGACGCGGCGTCGGCGCTGGCGCCCGGGCTGCTGAAGGCCGATCTGAGCATCGCCCGCGGGCTGGACTATTACACCGGCACCGTCTATGAGGCCAAGATGCGCGGCTTCGAGAAGGCCGGCACCGTGGTCGCCGGGGGCCGCTACGACAACCTGGCCGAGAGCGGGGCGGACCGGTTCCCCGGCACCGGCATCTCCATCGGTGTCAGTCGCATTCTCGGGCTGCTGTTCGGCGCCGGAGTGCTGTCGGTGTCGCGTCACGTTCCGGCGTGCGTGCTCGTGGCGGTGGTCGCGGAGGAGCGGCGGGCGGAGAGCGACGCGGTCGCGGCGGCGCTGCGCCGGCGCGGCATCGCCACCGAGGTGGCGCCGGCCGCCGCCAGGTACGGCAGGCAGATCCGGCACGCCGACCGGCGCGGCATCCCGTACGTCTGGTTCCCCGGCGAGCCGGGGGCGCCCGGCGAGGTCAAGGACATCCGCTCCGGTGACCAGGCCGCGGCGGACCCGGCGACCTGGGAGCCGCCGGCCGAGGACCGCGACCCGCGGGTGCAGGGCGCCGATCCGGCGGGCTGAGCGCCGATCCGGCGGGCTGAGCGCCGATCCGGCGGGCTGAGCGTCGAGCCGGCGCGCCCCGTCGCCGGGCACCGCGGCAGGTTGCCGATGCGTTGCAAATTGCAACCGGTCGATCCGCGCAAAACGATCGCATCGCCCTGCGATTCGCCAGGTTTGCCCGAGATTACCCGTAGTCAGGGAAGCCCCGACGGGCAGTTAATTGACCGATCGATTGTCGCATCGCCCTCGTTTGGGTGAGAGTCTCGGAAAGTTGCTGGAAGGCTTGCGAGCCGTGCGCGGAGACGTTCGGCTGGCGTCGACTTGGTGAGTCACGTCGTGGGGGCGTGACGGACGGGATTTTGTGATGGGCAGGCATCGGCCCAAGGGCACGGCCGCGTACCCGATCGTCTTCGCTGCCGGAATCATCGTCGTCGTCACGCTCCTCGCGATCGCGGGAACCCTCTACGCGCGGCGCGACGCCTCGCCCACCGACACCGCGGACTCGCGCTGCGCCTCCACCGTGCGGGTGGTGACGGCGTCGTCGTTCGCGCCCGTGCTGGAGTACCTCATGCCGTCGCTGGCGGCCGGCCCGGACTGCCTGCGGATCAACATGGACATCGTCGACGGCCGCGCCGCATCGGCCCGGGCCGCCCAGCTGGGCGCCGACGTGTGGATTCCCGACGACGCCGCGTGGCAGTCGTCGGCCGGGAAGCTGCAGATCGCGCCCAAGGACACCCTGGGCTCGGGCACTGTGCTCGCGACGAGCCCGATCTTCATGGTCACCGACAAGGCGACGGCCGGCCGCGTCCAGCAGGCCGGCGGCTCCTGGGCGGCGCTCGCCACGCTCGCGGGCCAGCCGAACGGCGTGAAGCTCGCGGTCCGGGATCCCGCCGGCTCGGGCGACGGAATGGTCGCCGCCGGTGCGGTGGGGGAGGGCATCTGGCTCACCAAGGGCATGGACGCCTCGACGCTGGCGCTCAGCAAGGCGCTGCCGCACGTGCGCACCGTCGCGGGCGACGCGCGGGCGACGCCGAAGGAGGCCGGCGAGGTCGGCCTCGTCCCGGAATACGCGCTGCTGAACGACCTGCCGGCCGACATGACCTACCTGGCGGGCACCGACCGGACCGCGATCCTGCGCTACACCTGGCTCCCCACCGCGTCGGTGGTCAACGACCCGGACCGCTCGACGGCCGTCACCCGGCTGCTGGATGCGATCCGCGGCACCCGGTCCGACGAGGCGCTCGCGGCGGGGAAGCTGCGCCGCGCCGACACCCGGCCGGCGGCCGGCGCGGCGGTCAGCGCGCTGCCCGGCCTGGCCGCGCAGCCGTTCGACGTGCTCGGCGCGCACCACGTCGACCACGTGTTCGCCACCTGGTACCCGTCCGACCGGCGGACCAGCCTGCTCGTGGTGATCGACGTGTCCGGCTCGATGGCCGAGCCGGCGCCGGGAACGGCGACGCCGGTGATCGAACTGGTCAAGCAGGGCTGCCGGTCGCTGGGCACGCTGCTGCCCGACGAGGCCCACATCGGGCTGTGGGAGTTCGGCGCCGAACTGGCCCCACCCAACGACTACCGGGTGGTGCTGCCGCCCGCCGCGCTGACGCCGGAGCACCGCACGGCGTGGGGCAACGCTGTCAACGGGCTCGCCGCCAAGAGCACCGGCACCGGCCTGTACGACACGATCCTGGCGGCGTACACGTCCGCGCGGGACAACTACCAGCAGGGCCTGCCCAACCACGTCTTCGTGTTCACCGACGGCCGCAACGAGGGCGACACCGACTCGATCACCGCCGCGCAGCTGACCGAGAAGCTCGCGGCGGCCAAGGATCCGAAGCGCCCGGTGTACCTCAGCGTGGTGGCGTACGGGCAGGAGCAGGAGGCGAAGATCCTCGAGGGCGCGGTGAAGCCGGTCGACGGCTACGTCGAGGCGACCAGTACCGTCGAGGACGTCAGCGCGGTGTTCCTGCACGTGGCGGCCGGCGGTATCCACGACCACGAGTAGTGGAGAATGGTCCCGCGCTGTCAGCTGGTCGTGCCGCGATCTTGGACGTCTGTCGAGGCCATAGCCCCCACAGACGTCCAAGATCGCGGAAATCCGAGGGAGTTCCACCTTGATCCGTTCGCATGAAGCGGGCATGTTGCGCGCGTCGCATGCCGGCACCACCGTCACGCTCGCCGGCTGGGTGGCCCGCCGGCGCGACCACGGCGGCGTGATCTTCGTGGACCTGAGGGACGCGTCGGGCATCGTGCAGGTGGTCTTCCGCGAGGAGCACGCGCACGCGCTGCGCAACGAGTTCTGCGTCCGCGTCACCGGCGAGGTGGCCGCGCGCCCGGCCGGCAACGAGAACCCCGACCTGTCGACGGGCGAGATCGAGGTCGTCGCGAGCGATCTGACGATCCTGTCGGAGGCGGCCCCGTTGCCCATCCCCGTCGACGACCACGTCGACGCCGGCGACGACCTGCGCCTGCGCTACCGCTACCTGGACCTGCGCCGCAGCGGCCCGGCACACGCGATCCGGCTGCGCAGCCGCGCCAACGCGATCGCGCGCGAAGTCCTCGGCGCCCGCAACTTCCTGGAGATCGAGACCCCGACGCTGACCCGCTCCACCCCGGAGGGCGCCCGCGACTTCCTGGTTCCGGTCCGGCTGCAGCCGGGCAGCTGGTACGCCCTGCCGCAGTCGCCGCAGCTGTTCAAGCAGCTGCTGATGGTCGCCGGCATGGAGCGCTACTACCAGATCGCCCGCTGCTACCGCGACGAGGACTTCCGGGCCGACCGGCAGCCCGAGTTCACCCAGCTCGACATCGAGATGTCCTTCGTCACCCAGGACGACGTCATCGAGCTCGGCGAGGCGATCGTGGCCGCCCTGTGGCGCGAGCTCGCCGGCCACGAGATCACCACGCCGATCCCGCGGCTGACCTGGCACGAGGCGATGGCCCGGTACGGTTCCGACAAGCCCGACCTGCGCTACGGCGTCGAGCTGACCGACCTCAGCGAGTACCTGCGCGGCACCGAGTTCCGGGTGTTCGCGTCGGCGATCGACGCCGGCGGTTACGTCGGCGCGGTGGTGATGCCCGGCGGCGCCGCGCAGACCCGGCGCGAGCTGGACGGCTGGCAGGACTGGGCGAAGGCGCGCGGCGCGCGCGGGCTGGCGTACGTCGTCCTCGACGCGGAGACCGGCGAGGCCCGCGGCCCGGTCGCCAAGAACCTCAGTCAGGAGCACCTCGGCGGCCTGGCCGACGCGGTCGGCGCCAAGCCCGGCGACGCGGTGTTCTTCGCCGCGGCGGCCGACCGGCGCGAGGCGCAGGAACTGCTCGGCGCGGCGCGGCAGGAGATCGCCGCCCGGGCGGGGCTGGCCGACGAGAGCGCCTGGGCGTTCTGCTGGGTGGTCGACGCGCCGATGTTCGAGCGCACCGACGAGGGCGGCTGGACGGCCGTGCACCACCCGTTCACGTCGCCCACCGACGACTGGATGGACCGCTTCGAGCAGGCCCCCGGCGACGCGCTCGCCTACGCCTACGACATCGTCTGCAACGGCAACGAGATCGGCGGCGGCTCGGTGCGTATCCACCGCGGCGACGTGCAGCGCCGCGTGTTCGACCTGCTCGGCATCACCCCGGACGAGGCCGACGAGAAGTTCGGCTTCCTGCTGGAGGCGTTCAAGTACGGCCCGCCGCCGCACGGCGGCATCGCCTTCGGCTGGGACCGGGTCACCATGCTGCTCGCCGGCGCCGACTCGATCCGCGAGGTCATCGCGTTCCCGAAGACCCGCGGCGGCTTCGACCCGCTCACCGGTGCGCCCACGCCGATCACCGCGAAGCAGCGCCAGGAGGCCGGCGTCGACGCCAAGCCCAAGGCAGGAGCCTCTTCGGGGACCGCCGGTGTCTCGGCACCGGTCGCGCCAGCCTGATCGCGGGGTTGCGGTTGTCGCGCGTCTCGCTGTTGATCGTCGGATTTGGAGGTTACGCGGGGACGGCCATCAGCCGTCGCTCGTCATCCATCGGTCTCGGGGCGGTCGTGGGGCTGTCGCGGCGTACCGGCTTCGACATCACCGACCGGTCCGCCGTGTTCGCAGCGTTCGAGTCGATGCGACCGGCCGCGGTGATCAACGTCGCCGCGGTGCTGGGCAACAGCGGCGGCCCGGCGGCGGCCAGCTGGCCGGTCAACGTGACCGGTGCGGGGATCGTCGCGGCGGCGGCCGCTTCGGTGGGTGCGCGGTTGGTCCACGTCAGTTCCGACGTGGTGCACGGCGGGCGGCCCGAGCCCTACACCGAGGCCGACGATCCGACGCCGGTGTTCCCGTACGGCGCGGCCAAGGCGGCCGCCGAGGCGGCCGTGTCGGCCGCGCACCCCGCCGCCGTCGTGGTCCGCACGTCGTTGATCGTGTCCGGTTCCGATGGTCCGCCGTCGCGGCACGAACTGGGTGCGCTGGCGCTGGCCCGCGGCGAGGCGTCCGGTGCGCTGTTCACCGACGAGATCCGGTGCCCGGTGCCGGTCGACGGGCTGGCCCGGGCGCTGGTGGAGCTTGCCATGGTCGACTACGCGGGTGTCCTGAACGTCGCCGGCGCGCACGCGATGTCCCGGCACGAGTTGGGCGTGCGGGTGGCCCGCCGGCACGGCCTGCCGCCCGACGCGGTGCCGGCCGGCACGCTGGCCGCCAGTGGCCTGTCGCGCCCCGGAGTAGTCAAGCTCGACTGCACCCGCCTGGCGGAAATCCTCCCCGGCGTGGGCGCACTCACGCTGGGCTGGTAGCCCAAGATCGCGTCGATCTTGCAGTTGTGGTGCCGGAATTCGCCCTAACTCATCCGTCTTTGTCACCCACCACAACTGCAAGATCGACGCGATCATGGGGGCGGGTCGGAAGTCTGCCGGGGGTCGCCATCGCCCGTGCCTCCTCGGGGGACATGATCGCGGTGGCCGCCTCGGCGTACTCGTCGACGCTCACCGGCACGTACCGGATCTCCCGTCCGACGACGGCGCCGATCTCGGCAGCCGGGTCGGTCCGGTCGAATGGTGGCGTCCCGGCTCGGGAGCCGATCCGGACGCCGACGCCGCGACCGGCCAGTCGCTGCGCCACCCGGCGTCCGGTCTTGCCGGTGCCGCCGGTCACGAGTACGAGTTCGCTCATGCCGTCGAGTCTTCGCGAGACATGTGAGACGGAACATGGTTGAGATGCTCGGACGCATGCGTCATCGTCTACGCTTGCCGGTCATGGACGCACTGGCCGGGCTGCTTGATGGCCCCCGCGCCCGCAACGCGTTCCTGATCCGTGCCGTGCTCGACCCGCCGTGGTCGCTGCGCATCCAGGACGAGGCGCCACTGTGCCTGGTCGCCGTCGTGCGCGGGGACGCGTGGATGGTGCCCGACGGCGGCCCGCCGGTGCACCTCGACCGGGGCGACGTCATGGTCACCGTGGGGCCGGCGCCGTACACGGTGGCCGACCACCCGTCGACGCCCCCGCACGTGGTCATCCACCCCGGCGAGCGGTGCACGACGCCGGACGGGCGCAGCCTCACCGACGAGATGACGCTCGGCGTGCGCACCTGGGGGACCAACCCCGACGGCCGGGTGCTGATGCTGGTCGGCACGTACCAGATGCGCGGCGAGGTCAGCCGCCGCCTGCTCTCGGTGCTGCCGCCGCTGCTCGTGCTCCCGGCCGGCGGCCTCGACAGCCCGCTGGTGCCGCTGCTCAACACCGAACTGGTCAAGGACGAGCCGGGCCAGGAGGCGGTGCTCGACAGGCTGCTCGACCTGCTGCTGATCGCGGTGCTGCGGGCCTGGTTCGCCCGCCCGGACGCGGGCACCCCGGCGTGGTACCGGGCGCACAGCGACCCGGTGGTCGGGCGCGCCCTGCGCATGATCCACAACAACCCCGGCCACCCGTGGACGGTCGCGTCGCTGGCGGCCGGCACCGGCGTCTCCCGGGCGGCGCTCGCCCGTCGCTTCACCGAGCTTGTCGGCGAGCCGCCGATGCGGTTCCTCACCGGCTGGCGGCTGGCCATGGCGGCCGACCTGCTGCGCGAGCCCGACGCCACGCTCGGCTCGGTGGCCCGCCGGGTCGGCTACGGCAGCGCGTTCGCGTTGAGCGCGGCGTTCAAGCGCGAGCTGGGCGTGAGCCCGCAGGAGCACCGGGCGGGCGCCGCCGTCGCCCGGGTGGGGTAGCGGTGCCGTCCGCGTACACCAGGCTCGACGGCCGGGACGCCGTCGTGGCGGCAGCCGGCGGCCAGCCCTACGCCCGGTACAGCGCCGTGGGCGAGGTGACCGGGTACCGGTCGGACGCCGCGGTGGTCTGGCGGCTCGCCCGCGGGTCCGGGGTGTCGGTCGGCGGGCTCGGCGACGGAATCGCCGCGCTCGACCTGATCAGCGCGACCGGGCTCGAGTCCGGCGTCGAGTGGCTGCACCTGCCGCGGCTGGCGCCCGAACACACCGCGCGGCTCGTCCCGGTGATCCACGACGACTGGGACTACCTGGTGGCCCGCACCGTCCCGCCGCTGGACGGCGCCGTCCGGGTGGCGCCCCTCGATCCGGTGCACGAGCCGGCCGTGGACGCGCTGCTCGACGTCGCGTTCCCGCAGAGCATGGCGCGGCCGGGCGACGGCAAGGTGCGGCGCTGGTACGGCGTCCAGGAGGACGGCGAGCTGATCGCGACGGCGGCCGACCGCAGCCGCGGCGGCGTCGGGTACATCGCCGGCGTGGCCGTGCACCCGGCGCACCGCAAGCGCGGGCTCGGTTCGGCGGTCACCGCGGTGCTGACCGGCGTCCTGCTCGACGAGTTCGGGGCCGTCGGTCTCGGGGTCATGGCCGACGCCGTCGCCACCCGGCGCATCTACGAGCGACTCGGCTACGGCGAGCACCTGCTCCGCACGTCTTTGCACCTGAGCCGTTAGGGTCGCGGCGTGGACGACGGGCTTTTCGATCTTCCGGGGGTCAAGCCGCCGCCGGAGCACGCGCCCGGTTCTGGAAGCTCAGCCACGACCGGCTTCGCCCCGCCGGCGCCGGACTCGCCGCTCGCCGTGCGGATGCGGCCGGCCTCCCTCGACGAGCTGGTCGGACAGGACCACCTGTTGGCGCCGGGTGCGCCGCTACGGCAGCTGGTGACCGGCACCAGCCCGATGTCGGTGATCCTGTGGGGTCCGCCCGGCTCGGGCAAGACCACGATCGCGCACCTCGTCGCGGGCGCGGGCGGGCGCCGGTTCGTCGCGATGTCGGCGCTGAATGCCGGCGTCAAGGACGTCCGCGCGGTGATCGACGCCGCGCGGCGCCAGCGCCGCGCCGGCGGGGAGCCGACTGTGCTGTTCATCGACGAGGTGCACCGGTTCAGCAAGACGCAGCAGGACTCGTTGCTGGCCGCCGTCGAGGACCGGACGATCACCCTGCTCGCCGCGACCACCGAGAACCCCTACTTTTCGGTGATTTCGCCGCTGTTGTCGCGGTGCGTGCTGCTCACCCTCAAGCCGCTCGACGAGGCCGCCGTGCGTGGCCTGGTGCACCGGGCGCTGGCCGACGAGCGCGGGCTGGCCGGATCGGTCACGCTCGCCCCGGACGCGGAGGAGCACCTCGTCCGGCTGGCCGGTGGGGACGTCCGCAAGGCGCTGACGGCGCTGGAGGCGGCCGCCTCGTCGGCGTCGGCGGCCGGCTCCGCGGAGATCGACCTCGCGACCGCCGAACGCGCCGTCGACGTGGCCGCGCTGCGGTACGACCGGGCCGGCGACGAGCACTACGACGTCGTCAGCGCGTTCATCAAGAGCATGCGCGGCTCGGACGTCGACGCCGCCCTGCACTACCTCGCCCGGATGCTCGCGGCCGGCGAGGACGCGCGCTTCGTCGCCCGTCGGATGATCATCTTCGCGAGTGAGGACGTCGGGATGGCCGACCCGATGGCGCTGCTCGTCGCGAACGCGGCCGCCCATGCGGTGGAATACGTCGGGCTGCCGGAAGCCCAGCTCAACCTGGCCCAGGCGGTGATCCACCTGGCAACGGCGCCCAAGTCGAACGCGGTCATCACGGCCATCGGCGCCGCGGTGGCCGACGTGCGCGCCGGGCGCGGCGGGAGCGTGCCGGTGCACCTGCGTGACGCACATTACGCCGGCGCCCGAGGGCTCGGGCACGGCGCCGGCTACCGCTACCCGCACGACGACCCGCGGGGCGTCGTGACCCAGCAATACGCCCCGGAGGGGCTCACCGACGCGGAGTACTACCAGCCCAGCGAGCACGGCGCCGAGCGCTCCGTAGCCGACCGGTTACCGCGTTTGCGGCGTATCGTGCGTGGCGATGCGGGCGGCGGAGAGGGGAAGGCGTGACACCGCGAGACACCGGCTGGGACGCCGAGGGCGACCACTCCCGTGGCGGGCGGCACGGCCGCCCCGAGGAGGAGTCGCGCGGCCGGCCCGCCGGGCGGCACGGTGTCGACGAGCCGCTCGTTAGCCGCGACGCCCGCGACCCGCGCGACCCGCGCGACCCGCGCGACCCGCGCGACCCGCGCGACCCGCGGGGTCCCCGGCCGGGGCCGCACGGCCGCGCGGTGCCCGAGCCACGCCGCCACCCCGGTGACACCGGGGAGAACCGCCGTCTCGACGCCTGGGGAGAGGCGGCCACCGAGCACATCCCGGTCCTGAACGATGAGGGCCGCGCCGGCCGGCGCAGCGGACCCCGCCAGCCCGATGGCCGTCCCGGCCCGGGCCGCGCACCGGTCCCCGGCATGGGTCAGGGTCGCGCTCCGGCGCCGGCGGACCGGCCGGGTCCCACCGGATACGCGCCGGCGCTACCACCGCCACCCGGACGTGGGCCCGCCGGCTATCCGTCCCAGCCGTACCCCACGTCCGGAGGACCGCAGGGCGGGGGCTTCGGCGGTCCGCCCCCACGGACGGGCACGCCGCCTCCCAGCCGCGGGCCGGGTATCCCCGGCGCTAGCCGGTCGGGCGGCCACGCCGTCCCCCAGCGTCCCGGTGAGCCCGGCTTCGACGGCCCGAGCGGCGCGCACGGCACGGTGCCGCCGCGCGGCGGCCCCGGCATGGGTGGTCCGAGCGGTGCCCACGCTGTCGTCCCGCCGCGCGGGCGGCCCGACTCCGCCGGCGCGGGCCAGCCCGGTGCCGGCCCCCACGGCGGCGGGCCGGGCATGGGTGGTCCGAGCGGTGCGCACGCGGTGGTGCCGCCGCGCGGTGGGCCGGGCATGGGTGGTCCGAGCGGTGCGCACGCGGTGGTGCCGCCGCGCGGCCGGCCCGACTCCATCGGTGCCGGCCCGCCCGGTGCCGGACGGCACGGCGCCGTCCCGCACGGCCGCGGCGGTCCGCCGCCGCCGGGTATCGACGGCCCCCCGGCCGGTATGGGTGGTCCGAGCGGTGCCCACGCCGTGGTGCCGCCGCGCGGTCCGGAGCCCCGCGGCGCGGGAATGGGTCCGAGCGGCGCGCACGCGGTGGTTCCGCCGCGTGGCGAGCCTGGCCTCGACGGTCCCGGCGGCGGGCGCGGCCGCCACGGCGCGCCCGGCACCGGCGGCCCAGCGGCGCCCCCCCGTGGCGAGCCGAATCTCGATGGTCCCAGTGGCGGGCACGCGCTCGTGCCGCCCCGCGACGGTCGTGGTCTCGACGGTCCGAGCGGCGGGCACGCGCTCGTGCCGCCGGCGTCGCGCGGGCCGCAGCCGCGCCCCGGTCGCTTCCCGGCGCCGCGCCCGTCGCCCGGCAATGGCGCGGCAGCGCAGGGCCGTCCCGCGCCGGGCCGCGGCGCTCCGGCCGGCTCCCCGGACCTCGAATGGCTCGACGGCGCTCCCGGCACGACCCGCGCCGACGGTCGGCCAGACGGCCCACGGGCCGCCGCTGCGGACACGGCGACGCGGCCCGACACAGCGCGGCCCGACGCCCGGCCGGACCGGAACCGGACCGACCGGCCCGACCAGAGCCGCGCCGACCAGAGCCGCGCCGACCAGAGCCGTGTCGACCAGGCGCGCGCCGAGCAGCCCCGCATCGACCCGACCCGACCCGACGCGCGGACGGGGCCCGGCCCGCGGGGCCGGCTCGCGCCCGGCCAGGTCGGCGCTCGCCCCGATGGCGGCCGCGACGCCGGCCGTCCCGAGCCCGGTCCCGGCCTGGCGGGCCGTCCCGAGCCCGGTCCCGGCCTGGCGGGCCGTTCCGAGCCCGGTCCCGGCCTGGCGGGCCGCCCCGAGCCCGGTCCCGGCCTGGCGGGTCGTCCCGAACCGGGCTCTGGCCAGGCGGGTCGTCTGGGGCCCGGTCCCGGCCTTGTGGGTCGTCCGGGGCCCGGTCCCGGCCTTGCCGGCCGTCCGGGGCCGGGTGGTCGGCACGCCGGTGGCCCCGATCCGGCCGAGCGGGAGCGCGGCGGAGCGGGCCCCTACCCGGACGCCGACCGTCCGGCGCGCCCGGCCGCGATCGGATCGGCAGTCGCCGGCGATCCGGCGGCGCTCGGCGCGGCGATCGTCGCCGATCCACCGAGCATCGCCGCCGCGGGTGCGGCCGGTCCGGCGGCGCTCGGCGCCGCGATCGTCGCGGATTCCCCGGGCGTCGGGGCGACGAGCGCGTCCGATCCGGCCGCCATCGGCGCGTCGATCGCCGCCGACCTGCCGAGCCTCACGGGCTCGGCCCGCCCGATCAGCCCGGCCGGACCGCGGCCGGCACGGCCGACGAGCCCACCGGGTCCCGCCGGCCCGACGGATGACGACCTGCGGGATCGCGGGCTCAGTCCGTCGGAAAATTTCCCGGACCTCGACCTCGGCCTCGACCGCGACCCCAGCACCGAGATCAAGATCGATCCGCTCTTCTCCGGCACCCGGGAGATCCGCACCGGGCGCCGGGCCGACCTGCGCCGCCAGCTCAACGAGGTGCGCCGGATGCGCACCGCCACCGTGATTCTGCTGGTGCTGGCCGTCCTGGGTGCGCCGCTGGGCTTCTACGCGCTGCGCGAGGCGGCCCGCGATCCGGTGTTCGGCGACCTGGCGGCGCTCGAAGTGCCCGGCTGGGCGGCCCGCGACGCGCGCGACGAGGCGCTCGGCAGCCGGTGGTGCATCGGCCAGTGCCGGCTCCGCCAGCGGATCATGCGCTCGGAGCGGTCGCCGCAGGAGACCGCCGCCGTTTACACCGCCGCGCTGCGCAAGGCCGGCTGGGCGGCCTGGCCGGTGGAGGGCTGCCACACCGACGATGAGGACGGAGTGGAGTCCTGCTGGCAGCGCGACGAGTACGTGCTCGACCTGTGGATCTACCAGCCCGAGTGCGAGGTGCAGCTGAAGGCGCCCACCGACGCGCCGAGCGGTGTCCCGGGCGACGCGCCGGCCGGTGGCGCGCAGGCCGAGGCGGTCTGCCCGCCGACGGTCGTGACCTTGAAGGTCATCAACCGGGTCGGCTACCAGGACAGGACCGGCGCCGAGCGCTGACCGGTCCCGGCCGGCGACACGGGCGGCCCGGAGAGCGAATGTCCACTACGGACGGTAGGGTCTGCACGTTGACCACGAGAAAGGGGATCGGCGTGTCCGGAATGGAGATCGCGGTACTCATCTTCGCCATCGCGTTCGCCGTGCTGGTGGTGGCGCTCGCCGTGCCGATCCTCAAGGTGCGGCACACAGTCGACGCGGCCACCCGGGCCATGAGCGACGTCGCCGACCAGACCGGCCCACTGCTCACCCAGGTCAATACCACGATCGGCAACGTCAACACCGCGCTCGTGCAGGTACACACGTCGCTGGACGGGGTCAACCTGCAGCTGGCCCGGCTCGACGCGATCACCAACAACGTCCAGCACATCAGCACGAACGTCGCGAACCTGTCCACTGTGGTCAGTGCGGCCGCAGCGAACCCGTTGGTGAAGGTGGCCGCGTTCGGCTACGGCGTGCGCAAGGCCGCCGCCAACCGCCGTCAGGCCGACGAGGACAAGGCCGTCCGCAGCGAGCTGCGCCGCCAGCGCAAGACCGCACGCCGCGGGTAGCGGCGCTCGGGTGCGGCTGGATCAGTGACGGTGTGGGCGTGCGGCGCCCGCCCACGCCCCGTACAGCGCAAACTTTCAAGACTGGAGAACTGCCATGCGACGCCTGCTCTGGCTCGGCGTCGGGCTCGCCGTCGGCGCGCTCGTGTTCCGCGCGATCACCAAGAAGGCGCAGGCCTTCACCCCGCAGGGGATAGCCGGCTCGGTGCAGCAGTCGGCTGCGGGCGCGCTGGAGTCGGTCCGTACCTTTGTGGAAGACGTCAGGGATGCGATGGCCGAACGCGAGGAGGAGATCCGAACCGCGTTCGAGAGCAACCAGACGCTCGACGAGGACCTGCATCCTGAGGAAGGCATCGACTACCGATGAAGACAGCGGAGATCCGCCGGCGTTTCCTTGCACACTTCGAGGCGGCGGATCACACCGTCGTCCCGAGCGCGCCGCTGCCCGCGATCGACGACCCGAACCTGCTGTTCATCAACGCCGGCATGGTGCAGTTCGTGCCGTACTTCCTGGGGCAGCGCACGCCGCCGTTCGCGCGCGCGGCCAGCGTTCAGAAGTGCCTGCGCACCCCGGACATCGACGAGGTCGGCAAGACCAGCCGGCACGGCACGTTCTTCCAGATGAACGGCAATTTCTCCTTCGGGGACTACTTCAAGGAAGGCGCGATCAAGCTCGCCTGGGACCTGTCGACCAAGCCGGTCGACCAGGGCGGCTACGGCCTCGACGGCGACCTCATCTGGGCGACCGTCTACCAGGACGACGACGAGGCGATCGACATCTGGCACCGGGTCGTCGGGATGCCGAAGGAGCGCATCGTCAGGCGCGGCAAGGCCGACAACTTCTGGTCGATGGGCATCCCCGGCCCGTGCGGCCCGTGCTCGGAGCTGTACCTCGACCGCGGGGCGGCCTATGGGCGGGAGGGTGGCCCGGAGGTCGACGAGGACCGCTACCTCGAGTTCTGGAACCTCGTGTTCATGCAGAACCTGCGCGGTCCCGGCGCGGGCAAGGAGGACTACCCGATCCTCGGCGAGCTTCCGGCGAAGAACATCGACACCGGCATGGGCCTGGAGCGGGTCGCGTCGCTGCTGCAGGGCGTCGACAACATGTACGAGATCGACGAGGTCCGCCCGGTGCTGGCGAAGGCCGCGGAGCTCACCGGGAAGACGTACGGGGCGCACTCCGGGCACGCGGCCACCGAGTCGCACCCCGACGACGTCCGGCTCCGGGTGATCGCCGACCATGTCCGCACCGCATTGATGATCATCGGCGACGGGGTGACGCCCTCCAACGAGGGCCGCGGCTACGTGCTGCGGCGCATCATGCGCCGGGCGATCCGGTCGGTGCGCCTGCTGGGCTGGCAAGAGCCGGCACTGCCCGAGCTGCTGCCGGTGGCCCGCGACTGCATGGCGCCGTCGTACCCCGAGGTGGCCGAGGAGTACGACCGGATCTCGTCGTACGCCTACGCCGAGGAGGAGGCGTTCCTGGCGACGCTGCGCCAGGGCACCACGATCCTCGACGTCGCCATCTCCGACGCGCGGGCGGCGAAGGCGCCGGCGCTGTCCGGGGACAAGGCGTTCCAGCTGCACGACACCTACGGCTTCCCGATCGACCTGACGCTGGAGATCGCCGCCGAGCAGGGCCTGTCTGTCGACACCGACGAGTTCCGCCGGCTGATGACCGAGCAGCGCACCCGGGCGAAGGCCGACGCGCAGGCGCGCAAGACCGGCCACGCCGACCTGTCGTCGTACCGGTCCGTCCTCGACGGCGGGGGCCTGGTGACGTTCACCGGCTACCAGGAGACGGCCCGCGAGACCACGGTGCGGGCGGTGCTCGACCCGAGCGGGGCATCGCTGCCCGCCGCGCACGAGGGTGACCAGGTCGAGATCGTGCTCGACGTGACCCCGTTCTACGCCGAGGGCGGCGGCCAGCAGCCGGACACCGGGCACATCGTCGTCGACGGCGGGCGGGTCGAGGTCAGGGACGTGCAGCAGCCGCTGCCGGGTCTCATCGTGCACAAGGGCGTCGTGGCGCAGGGCGAGATCCGGCCGGGTGTGCCGGCCTACGCCGAGATCGACGTGATGCGCCGCCGGGCGATCTCGCGCTCGCACACCGCGACCCACCTCATCCACCAGACGATGCGCAACTTCCTCGGCGAGTCGGCCACCCAGGCGGGGTCCCTCAACGCGCCGGGCCGGCTGCGGTTCGACTTCAACACGCCGGGCGCACCCGCGCCCTCGGTGCTGCGCGACGTCGAGCAGCAGGTCAACGAGGTCCTTATGGACGACCTTGAGGTGCGGGCGTTCGTCACCAGCCAGACCGAGGCGCGCCGGCTGGGTGCGATGGCCCTGTTCGGCGAGAAGTACGGCGACGAGGTACGCGTCGTCGAGGTGGGCGAGTACGCCCGCGAGCTGTGCGGTGGCACCCATGCGGCCCGTTCGGGCCAGCTCGGCCTGGTGAAGATCCTGCACGAGGCGTCGATCGGTTCGGGCGTGCGCCGGGTCGAGGCGCTGGTGGGCATGGACGCGTTCGGCTTCCTGGCCCGCGAGCACCTGCTGGTGTCGCGGCTCGCCGAGGTCTACCGGGTGCCGGTCGACCAGGTCGGCGACCGGGTGGAGCACACGATCGCCCAGTTGCGCGACGCCGAGCGGGAACTGGAGAAGCTGCGCGCCCAGTTGGTGCTCTCCGGCGCGGCCGCGCTCGCCGAGCAGGCCCGCGACCTCGGCGGCGTGGCGTTCGTCGGCACGGAGGCGCCCGAGGGGGCCGGCGGCAACGACGTCCGCACGCTCGCGCAGGACATTCGCGGCAAGATCGCGGCCGGTCGGCCGGCGGTGGTCGCGGTGGCGGCGCGGGCCGGCGGGAAGGCGTCTCTCGTCGTGGCGGTCAACCCGGGCGCGCGCGAGCGCGGGCTGTCGGCGGCCGACCTGGTGAAGGGTGCGCTGTCGGGGCGCGGCGGCGGCAACGCCGACCTGGCCCAGGGCGGCGGCGTCCCGGCCGGCGAGGCGGCGAACCTGCTGACGGCCGTCGAGAAGGCCGTCGCTGGGGTGTGACCGAGCGGAGCGAGGTCGCCATTTGGCTCAGGCCAGCCGATGCGCGAGCGGAGCGAGCGCCTCGGCGGCAGGGTCGCAGCTCGCGGAGCGAGCTGCGACCGTGACGCCTGAGTGGCGCCCAGGTGTGCGCGTCGGTATCGACGTGGGGACCGTGCGCATCGGCGTCGCCAGGTCCGATCCGGAGGGGATCCTGGCGACGCCGGTGAAGACGGTGGCGCGTGCGCCGGTTACCGGCGACGGCATCCCTCCCGACATGTCTGAAATAAAGGATATCGTCGTCGCCCTCGAGGCAGTTGAGGTCATCATTGGCATTCCCGTCTCACTGTCCGGCTCCGAGCATCGAGCGGCGGCCCTGACCAGGGAATACGCGCGCCAACTAGCGACAATCGTCGACCCCGTACCGATTCGGTTCGCCGACGAACGGATGTCTACGGTGGTCGCGACGCGTAGGCTCCGTGAGCGTGGCGTCCGGGGGAGGCGCCAACGCGCGGTGGTCGACCAGGCGGCCGCGGTGGAGATCCTGCAGAGCTGGCTCGACACGCAGCGGAGGCCAACGTGAGGATTGACGACCTCGACCTGGCGTTCGACGAGGAGTCCGAACGCGGGCGGCATCGTCATCGTCGCCGCCGGTCGGGCCGGGGTGGCGACAGCGCCGGTCGCGGACGCGGCGGGCGCACCGCCGTCGCACTGCTCATGTCGCTGGTCGTCGTCGCGGCGCTCGCCGGCGCCGTCTGGTACGGCTTCGACAAGCTCGGCGACTTCTTCAAGGCGCCCGACTACAACTCCGGCGGCACCGGCGAGGTCACCGTCCAGGTGTTGGAGAACCAGACCGCGGCGCAGATCGGCGCCGAACTCGAGCGGCTGGACGTGGTCAAGAGCCAGAAGGCGTTCGTCCAGGCCGCGAAGGAGAACCCGCGCAGCAAGGAGATCCAGCCCGGCGTCTACAAGCTGCGCAAGCAGATGCGCGCCTCCGACGCGCTGCTCCTCCTGCTCGACCGCGAGACGAGCCGCCAGGTGCTGCGGTTCACCATCCCCGAGGGCAAGACGGTCAAGGAGGTCCTCGACATCGCCGCGAAGGCGACGAACATCCCGCTGGCCGACTTCCAGGCGGCGACCAAGGACCCGGTCGCGGCGGGCGTGCCGGACTGGTGGTTCAACCGCCGCGACGGCAAGCCGGCGGCGAAGAGCATCGAGGGCTTCCTGTTCCCGCAGACCTACGAGTTCAACCCGGGCGTCACCGCGGACGAGATCATCAAGGCCATGGTCACCCACTTCATGGAGGTGGCCACCAAGGTCAAATTCGTCGACCGGGTCCAGAACGAGCGCAACATCAGCCCGTTCGAGGCGCTCACCGTCGCGTCATTGGCGCAGGCCGAGGCCGGCGTCCCCGAGGATCTCGGGAAGATCGCCCGGGTCGCGTACAACCGGACGTACAAGAAGAAGCCGCCGATGCCGCTGCAGTTCGACGTGACGGCCAACTACTGGCTGCAGCTCAACGGCAAGCCCACCAAGCCGTCCGGGCAGCTCACCGCGTCGGAGCTGGACGACCCGAACAACCCGTACAACACGGTGAGCAAGGCCGGGTTGCCGATCGGTCCGATCAACAATCCCGGTGAGGCGGCCCTGGTCGGCGCGATGGAGCCGCCGGCCGGCGAGTGGCTCTTCTTCGTGGCCATCGACAAGGCCGGTCATTCCGCGTTCGCGGTCACCGCCGACGAGCACGCCGCGAACGTGCGGCAGGCGTGCGCGAACGGCGTCGCACTGTGCTGACGGTCCTTCCGTGACGCTGGGCGAGCGGCGGGCGGCCGTGCTCGGCCTGCCGGTGGCGCACTCGCTGTCGCCGGCGCTGCACAACGCCGGGTACGCGGCCGCCGGCCTGACGTCCTGGCGCTACACGGCGATCGACTGCGCCGAGGACGAACTGGCCGGCTTCGTCGCCGGGCTGGACGCGTCGTGGGCCGGGCTGTCGCTGACCATGCCGCTCAAGGAGGTCGCGCTCACCGTCGCCGACGCCGTCGACCCGCTGGCCGCCGCCCTGGGCGCGGCGAACACGCTGGTCCGCGGCCCGGACGGCTGGACGGCGTACAACACCGACGCGCCCGGCATCACCGATGCGCTGCGTTCGGCCGGCGCCTCGGCGGCGGGCGCCTCGGCGGTGGCGCGGCTGGCGATCCTCGGCGGCGGCGGCACCGCGCGGGCGGCCCTGAAGGCCGCGGCCGACCTCGGCGCCGAGGTCACCGTGTACGTGCGGCGCCCGGAGGCCGGCGACGAACTGCGGGCCGCCGCGCACGCGCTCGGCGTCCCGATGACCGTGGAGACCTGGGGCCGGGCCGCCGACGCGGCCGCCTTCGACGTGGTGGTGTCCACGGTGCCGAAGGGCGGCGCGGACGCGCTGGCCGTCGCGGCGTGGGCGCCGGCGACGGTGGTCTTCGACGTCGTGTACGACCCGTGGCCGACGGCGCTCGCGGCGGCCGCCGAGCGGGCCGGGTGCGCGGTGGTGAGCGGGCTGGACCTGCTGTTCACCCAGGGCGTGCGCCAGTTCGAGCTGTTCACCGGCGTGCCGGCTCCCGTGGCGCAGATGCGCGAGGCCTTGTGGGACGCCGCCGCCACCCGCACGCCGGCATGATCACGTTGATCTTGCACTTGTGGTGCCTACCAAAGCGGGGCGAAGCGGGGCAGGACCTGGCACCACAACTGCAAGATCAACGTGATCAAGGCGGCGTGCGGCCCGGCCCGGCCTGTGTGACAGACTGTCAGCCGTGCTGCGCTGGTTGACCGCTGGGGAGTCGCACGGGCCCGCGCTGGTGGCCGTGCTCGACGGGGTGCCCGCCGGCATCGAGGTCACCAGCTCCGATCTCGCCCGCGACCTGGCCCGCCGCCGGCTCGGCTACGGCCGCGGCGCCCGGATGAGCTTCGAGCAGGACGAGATCGAGATCGTCGGCGGACTCCGGCACGGCCGCACTCTCGGCAGCCCGATCGCGATCAGGATCGGCAACACCGAGTGGCCGAAGTGGCAGACGGTGATGGCCGCCGACCCGGTCGATCCGGAGGAGCTCGCGAAGCAGGCCCGAAACGCGCCGCTCACCCGTCCCCGGCCCGGCCACGCCGACCTGGCGGGCATGCAGAAGTTCGGCCACACCGACGCCCGGCCGATCCTCGAACGGGCCAGCGCCCGCGAGACGGCGGCCCGGGTGGCGCTCGGAGCCGTCGCGAAGGCCCTGCTCAAGCAGGCGCTGGGCGTCGAGGTCGTGTCGCACGTCGTCGAGCTCGGCAGCGTCGCGGTCAAGGCCGGCCTGCAGCCGCGCCCCGACGACGCCGACCGCATCGACGCCGACCCGCTGCGCTGCCTCGACCCGGAGGCCAGCGCCCGCATGGTCGCCGAGGTCGACGCCGCCAAGAAGGAGGCCGACACCCTCGGCGGCATCGTCGAGGTGCTCGCCTACGGCGTCCCGCCGGGGCTCGGCAGCCACACCCAGTGGGACCGCAAGCTTGACGCGCGCCTCGCCACCGCGCTGATGTCCATCCAGGCGATCAAGGGCGTGGAGATCGGCGACGCGTTCACGCAGGCCCGCTCGCGCGGGTCCAGGGCGCACGACGAGATCGTCCCGACGGACGAGGGCGTCAAACGGGTCACCGACCGCGCCGGCGGCCTCGAGGGCGGCATCACCACCGGCGAGCCGGTGCGCGTCAAGGCCGCGATGAAGCCGATCTCGTCGCTGAACCGGGCCCTGCAGACCGTCGATGTGGCGACGGGGGAGCCGGCCACCGCCATCAACCAGCGCTCCGACGTGTGCGCGGTGCCCGCCGCGGCCGTCGTCGCCGAGGCCATGGTGGCGCTCGTGCTCGCCGAGGCGGCCACCGAGAAGTTCGGCGGCGACTCCGTCGCCGAGATCCGGCGCAACGTCACCAGCTACCTCGACGCGCTGGTGATCCGGTGAAGCCGGCGGTCGTCCTGGTCGGGGTCATGGGCGCCGGCAAGACGACGATCGGCACCCTCGTCGCCGAGGCGCTGAACCTGCCGTTCCGCGACACCGACGACGACATCGTCGCGGCCACCGGCAAGCCGATCTCCGACATCTTCGTCGACGACGGCGAGGACCACTTCCGGGCGCTGGAGCGCCAGGCGGTGGCCGCGGCCCTCGACGGCTTCGACGGCGTGCTCGCCCTCGGCGGCGGCGCCGTGATGGCGGCGGAGACCCGCGAGCGGCTCCGCGGACACACCGTGGTGTTCCTCGATGTCGGCCTCGCCGACGCGGTGCGCCGGGTGGGGCTCGGGGCCGGCCGCCCGCTGCTGGCGATCAACCCGCGCGCCACCCTCAAACACCTTCTCGACCAGCGCCGCCCGCTCTACCAGGAGGTGGCGACCGCCACGGTGGTCACCGACGGGCGTACCCCCGAGGACATCGCCGACGAGGTGCTGAAGGCGGTATGACGGTCACGATCGAGGTGTCCGGCGAGCGCCCGTACCCGGTGTTCGTCGGCCGTGACCTGCTGGCCGAGCTGCCGCCGCTGCTCCACCGGGCGAATCAGGTCGCCGTGCTGTTCGCCGCGCCGCTGCGGGCGCACGCCGAGCGCGTCGTCGACGCGATCAAGGACAAAGCCGTCCTCCCGATCGAGATCCCCGACGCCGAGGCCGGCAAGACCATCGAGGTGGCGGCCCGCTGCTGGGACGCCCTGGGCGGCGCCCGGTTCACCCGCACCGACGCGGTGGTCGGCGTCGGCGGTGGCGCGATCACCGACCTCGCCGGGTTCGTGGCGGCGTGCTGGCTGCGCGGCGTCGCGGTGGTGCACGTGCCGACCAGCCTGCTCGGCATGGTCGACGCCGCGGTCGGCGGCAAGACGGGCGTCAACACGGCCGCCGGCAAGAACCTCGTCGGGGCGTTCCACCCGCCCGCCGGCGTGCTCTGCGATCTGTCCACATTGGACACCTTGCCGCCGGCGGACCTCACCGCCGGCCTGGCCGAGGTGATCAAGTGCGGCTTCATCGCCGACCCGGTGATCCTCGACCTGGTCGAGGCCGGCGCCGACGCGAACCTGCCCGAGCTGGTCGAGCGCGCCGTGCGGGTCAAGGCGGACGTGGTCGGGCAGGACCTGCGCGAGTCCGGCCTGCGCGAGATCCTCAACTACGGGCACACGCTCGGCCACGCGATCGAGCGGGTCGAGGGCTACCGCTGGCGCCACGGCGACGCCGTCGCCGTCGGCCTGATGTTCGTCGCCGCGCTCGCGCGGCGCGCCGGCCGGCTGGACGCGGACACCGCGGCGCGGCACCGCGCCGTCCTCGAGCGGGTGGGCCTGCCGGTGCGCTACCGCCGCGACGCGTGGCCGGACCTGCTCGACGCGATGCGCGTGGACAAGAAGGCCCGCGGGGCGCGGTTGCGCTTCGTCGTTCTCGACGGTCCGGCGCGACCGTCCATCATGGACGGTCCGGCGGACGCCGACCTGCTGGCCGCGTACGAGGAGATCTCAGCGTGAAGGTGTACGTGCTCAACGGCCCCAACCTCGGACGGCTCGGCACCCGCCAGGTCGACGTGTACGGGGTGACGACCCACGACGACCTCGCCGCGGGCTGCGTCGAACTGGGCAAGAGCCTCGGGCTCGACGTCGAGGTGCGCCAGACCGACGCCGAACCGGAGATGCTCGGCTGGCTGCACGCCGCGGCCGACGAGGGCGCCGCCGTCGTGCTGAACCCGGGTGCCTGGTCGCACTACTCGTACGCGCTGCGCGACGCGTGCGCGCTGCTGCGCTGGCCGCTCGTCGAGGTGCACATCTCGAACATCCACGCGCGCGAGGAGTTCCGGCACCACTCGGTGGTCTCGGCGGTGGCCACCGGAGTGATCTGCGGGTTGGGTGTCGACGGCTACCACCTCGCGCTGCGTTACCTGGCCGCGCAGGCGACCACCGACCCGGTCGAGACCGACGAGGCGCGCCGGGAGGCGCTGGAACAGAGCGACTGAGCCAACGCCGACGAGCGGTCGCCCGACGGCGCCGGTACACTTGCGCGGGCTTGAAACGCCGCGTCCTTTGAAGATTCGCAAACCGGGAAAGAGACTGTCACCCGCATGGCCACCACCAATGACCTGAAGAACGGACTCGTGCTCAACCTCGACGGGGAGCTCTGGACCGTCGTGGAGTTCCAGCACGTCAAGCCCGGTAAGGGCGGCGCGTTCGTGCGCACCACGCTGAAGAACGTGCTCTCCGGCAAGGTCGTGGACAAGACGTTCAACGCCGGCACCAAGGTCGACACGGCCACCGTCGACAAGCGGACGATGCAGTACCTGTACGCCGACGGCGACGACTTCGTGTTCATGGACCTGGAGAGCTACGACCAGATCCCGGTGAACGCCAACACTGTCGGTGACGCGGCGAAGTACCTGCTCCCGGAGGCCGAGGCGATGGTGGCGACGCACGAGGGCGTCCCGCTGTACATCGAGCTGCCCACCAGCGTCGTCCTGGAGATCACCTACACCGAGCCGGGCCTGCAGGGCGACCGTTCGACGGGCGGCACGAAGCCGGCCACCGTCGAGACCGGCGCCACCGTGTCGGTGCCGCTGTTCATCTCCAACGGCGAGAAGATCAAGGTCGACACGCGGGACGGCCGCTATCTCGGGCGGGCGTGATGACGACCTGTCCGGGCCGCAGGGCGAAGCTGGGCGGGCCGGACAGGTCGGTGGGAGCCGGCCATGAATCGTGAGCCTGCTCCCGACGAGCCCTGGTCGACCTCCGACGCCAGCATGCCGGCCGGCAACGTGTCGGCCCGGCGCAAGGCGCGCAAACGCGCCCTCGACGTGCTGTACCAGGCCGACCTGCGCGACGACTCGATCCGCGGCACGCTCGAGGGCTACCTCGGGCTGCTGCCCGAGCCGCGCCCGGAGCACCTGGCGTACACG
>Ga0070675_100000721_pt1 | contig 23013 bp, 23 predicted proteins | sample KBSM43metaG_FD_65343 | JGI IMG/M metagenome (GOLD analysis project Ga0070675, IMG submission 65343) | Miscanthus rhizosphere microbial communities from Kellogg Biological Station, Michigan, USA - KBS M4-3 metaG | ecosystem: Host-associated > Plants > Roots > Rhizosphere > Soil ... | reverse complement strand
CTCGGAGCCCAAAACACAAACAACTGCGCACGCAGCGCTCCGTCAATTCGAACCAGTCGCAGAAATGGAAACAGGCGCAACTGCTGACCACGGTCGCTCCATTAGGCGAACCTCAAACGCCTCCGACGCAGCTGCCCGCATGTCCGAGAGTCCAGCGGCTGCTTCGACTTGAGCAGACGTGTTTTCCGACTGCGCCCGCTGTGGAATCTGCGCCGAAGCGTAGCGCTCTGGGCTGAGGCCAACGTTCTACGCCGGCTGGCCGAAGGCGGCGAAGGCGATCGCGGCGGTCACCAGGTCGCTCGGCAGAAGCAGCGCAGTCGGCGTGTGCTGCAAGGCTAAGACGCGTGCAGATGATTCCGGTGCAAGCATGCAGCACCAGGCACAGACGTCTCGGAATGCCTTTTCCGCTGTACCTGTTTTGTACCTGATACTCAGATTTCGAGTGTTTTGAGAGGATTCGCCGTTTCGAAACAGGCCTAAATTGTTGATCTGACAACGAGTCGCGAGGAACGAATCCCGGTAACCTCGCTTCGCTCGGTTCGTCGCGGTCGCATTTCAGCCGACGCGAGCTCGCTCGGTGGGTCCCGGTCAGGATCGTGAGTATGGCTCGACGAGTGTCGAAAGAGGTCGCACGTCGGCACGCGCTCGATGTGATGGAGCGACGGAAGGGTCACGCGCTGACGGACGATCGGGCGATGACGATCGCGCTCGAGGCGCAGCGCCGGGCCCGTCGCAAACCGACGGCGCGCGCGAAAGCGAAATAGTCGGTGTTGCTGCGCCGGCAGATCTGCCGCAAGACATGGAAGGATCACGGCGCTGGCGGTAAGGAAGCGCATCGCCTCGGCGGTCATAGTCCGATCAATTTCGACAGGAACTTCTCCGCCAGTTCTCCGACGGGGTACTGGAACAACAAGAGGGGCGCGAACGGTACGATAGCAGCCAACGCCATCATGGTGAGCAGGCGTGGGCCGGCGGTGATCCACCGCATCTCCTTCACATCCCTGAAGGCACTGCTCAGATCAGCCAGCGACTGAATGTCCGGAGTCCCGAGCAGTAACGCACCCTCGGGAAGGGCGCGGTCGGTCCATTTGGCCTCGAACTCGCTCACGTAGCGCGCCGCAAATCTGCCGTACTGCCCAGACCCCGCCGTGCGGGCTGCCCACAGCTTGTCTGTGAAGACAAGCAGGGGGCAAATGAAGAGGGCGACGTCTACCAACAGCACCATCGCCATCCAGGGATAGACGATCGCGCTCGAGACGACCGTTTGCGTCGAGATGGATTCGGCCAGCGAGGCGCATTGAAGGATCGAGAGCGCGGCGATAAACGGGGTGAATCGCTCGTGCACCCCTTCGAGTGGCCCGAGGCCGCCGTCGTGATCGGGGTGTCCCGGAATCAGGCGCAGATTCAGGCGTGACACGCGCCAGAGAAACCAGCTCCAAAGCGCTAGCTTCCACGTCAAGAAACAGCAGGAAGCGGAACAGCGTCACGCCCACGCGGAAATACACCAGCGCCGCCAGCGCAGTGCGCGCGGGATCGTACACGTCTGTCGTGCCGTACTTCGCCAAAGGTGTGGCAGTGACCTCCAGCACGATGGCGATCAGTAACCATGCTGCTTCTGGCCACCAGGCGTGCGCCCGCCGATCGGCGCGCACCACCTCGGTACCCAATGGTCCCGAGGGCGCGATCCCTGTGCTGGTGATTGTGGCGACGCATGCCGTCATGCGTGGGCCCACCCAGGATTCGCAGATGAAGAACAACGGGATGGCCAGCAGCAGACGCACGCTTCCGCCGATCGCCGACAACTGGAACAGACGGGCGGTTACACCTTCGAGCACCGAGAGGGCCAGAATGACCAGCCATAGTCCGACGCCGAGCGCCAGGCCCAGCCGGACGGTGTTAGTGCCGCGCACAAGGCCGAGCCGCCGGCCCATCTGGTCGAGCGGCCCGCCGACAAGGGAAAAAGACTCGTGTGTGGTCATCGCCGTGGCAGCAGGATTGTGCTCGTCAAACGGAGGCGCCACGATGGCTGGTCGTTTGGTGCGGCGGCGAAGACGCCGACGCTCATGCCGAGGCTCATCGGAAACGGTCCGAAGGATGTGAGCTTCGACAGGCTGAAGTGGATGGGCACGGTCCACTGCGTGCCGTCCTTGCTCTGCAGCGATCCGCTACCGGCTTTGTCGTAAAGCTTCCAGTTCCCCGATGCTTCCGCGTTCAGGCCCAACGTCACCGCCGACTTCGTCGTATACGACAGGAACGGCTGCAGGAACGACGCACTGACGTCGCCCCGCTCGACTCCGCCGCTGTTGGTGCTGCCCGCGAAGGACCAAACCTGGTTCGCCAGGATGCCTGACGGTGATGTGCGCGTATCTTTCTTTCGGATACGCGCAACGGATTAAGAGGACCGCTTTTGTTGCAGTGGTTTGATGGCGGGGTTCACCACTACCGGTTAGGGTACCGATGGGTGCCCGGAAACGCTGTCCAATTTTAGACACGGCAAGCCGCGTCGCGTATACGGCATGGCTGTTCGAGATCGGCTACAGCCCGAGTAACTGCGCCAGCGCTTGGAGTCTTCCTGAGCGCTGGAGAGACTTGCCCCTGATTCCTCACGGGCGACCGCGGGCCGAAACGCGCCGTCACGGACTTGTCTATTACACGTTAACCGTGTAATGTGTAATAGACGGTGATTCAGTCATTCGCCGACGACACGGCGGTCGACCTGTTCCGCGAACGAAATACCCGGGCAGCTCGGCGGATTCCCAGGGAGCTCTGGCGTGTCATTCAGCGAAAGCTCAAACTGGTGGACGCCGCTGGGCGCCTGGAGGATCTCGCGATCCCAGCCGGGAATCGACCGGAACGGTTGAAAGGCGATCACACCGGTCGGCTCAGTATTCGGGTTAACGATCAATACCGCGTCACGTTTCGCTGGGAGAACGGACATGCCTACGAAGTCCGCGTCGAAGACTATCACTAGAGAGCCGCAGTGGCTGGGCCCCGCGATCCCTCCTGGCGAGGTCTTGCTCGAGGAGTATCTGAAACCGCTGGGGGTCGGTCAGCTCGAAGCGGCCCGACGGCTCGGGATCTCGCTCAATCGGTTGAACGAAATCGTCCTCGGGAAGCGAGGCATTACGGCCGACACGGCGCTGCGGCTCGCCCGATTTTTGAAAACCTCGCCACAACTGTGGATGCGCTTGCAGGCGGATTGGGACCTGCATCAAGCGCTGCAGCGGCAGGCGAAGAAGGCGTCTTAACTGCCGTTATCGCTGTACCTGTTTTGTACCTGATACTCGGATTTCGAGTGATTTGAGAGGATCGAGCGCTTCAAAACACGCCTAAATCGCTGATGGTGGGACCACCGACAGGAACGAATCCCACCCTCTCCGCCATTAAATGGCTGATAATGAAAGAGTTATATTGACGAGTCGTCCATTGTGTCCGCTTGTACAGTTCGTGGAACGCGTGCAACTATACTAGTTGCAGGTGATGCATGGCTGACCGGGTTTCAACGATCGATGTCCGGCAGCGGATCGGTGACCTGCTGAATCGCGTCGCGCTGCGGCACGACGAATTCATCATCGAGCGCAAAGGCAAAGCTCTCGCCGCGCTGGTTCCGGTTGAACGGCTCGAGCAAATGCGCCGGTTCGCGCGCCGGCACGCGCTCGATGTGATGGAGCGACAGAAGGGTCACGCGCTCAGCGATGATCAGGCGTTGAAGATCGCGCTCGAGGCGCAGCGCTGGGCGCGTCGCAAACCGAAGGCGCGCGCGAAAGCGAAATAGTCGGTGCTGCGTGTCGTCCTGGATGCGAACGTCTTCGTCAGCGCGTACATCCATCCCGAAGGCACGCCGGGTCAGATCGTCCAATCGTTCCTGCGTGATGGGTCGTTCGAGCTGGTGCTGTCCGCACCGATCATCGTGGAGGTACTCGAGGCCCTGGCCTATCCCAAGGTGCTGAAGGCCGCGCGTTCGAAGATCGAGCGCGCACTGTGGTTTGAAGACCTCGTCGTGTTATCGCAACTCGTCGCCGACGACATCGCCGTGCCACGACTGAGGGGAAATCCGGACGATGACCAGTACATCGCCTGCGCCATCGCCGGTCGCGCGACGTCCGTTGTGAGTGGCAACCCTGATCTCCTCACGGTTGGTCAACACGAGAGCGTGCGAATCGTCACGCCCCGTTCATTTCTGAGTAGCATCTCCTCCACCGATTTGTAGCTTTATTCTCAAAACAAAGATTCACCTTATAAGCCAACGAAGAATTGCCAGCGATCGCGTGCACTCAATTCTCTGATGAGCAAGTGTGGGCGCTCGCCGTGAGCGCCAGCGTCGTATCACGACTTTGCGATCGTGTCGGCGTCAGCGCTCGCTCGGTCGAACCGTTCCCCAGCGCGCCGTGCCGATTGTCGCCCCAGCACAGAATTGAACCGTCATCGGCTGTCACTGCGCACGTGAATCCCCATGTCGGCACCTCCCCGGGCCGGCCTGGCCGCGAAATGTCCATGCTCCCGCCCGCTGCGATGGACCTGAAACGCCGAGGTGTCGCTGCTCGTAGGGGAGCGGCAGCCTCGTGGGTCGATCCATCGCCAAGCTCGCCGTCGGTGTTGGTCCCCCAGCAGTACGCGGTGCCATCCCCCGTGAGAGCACAGTCGTGGAAATGACCCGTCGTGACGACGGACAGTTCGCCAGGTATTGACACGCGTTCGGGTACCGCCGACTTCATTTGAAACATGTCACCTCCCCAGCACAGGGCCCCGTTCATCGATGACAGGCCGCACGTGTGCCATGCGCGCGGCAACACTGTCTGAAAGAGGGCGTTGCCGACGACAGCTGTTGGAGTGGTCTTGTCTGCCGACTTGTTGGCGGCGTCGTCGGCACCGGTTCCCAGACGTCCTTCTTGTGGAGATCCCCAGCAGTACGCCTTGCGACCGACGGCAACGGCGCATGAACTGATCCCACCGGCGACAGCCGTCCGAAAACGCAGCTCGGTCCGAATAGGCTTCGGTACTCGATAGCAGCACGGCGCAGCTGCGTCGCCATCGCGGTCACCGACGCCCAGCTGACCGTGCCAATTCCCTCCCCAGCAGTACCCGATGTCGCCATTACTAACGCCGCACGTGTGCCCGCCGCCTGGTCCGATAGCTTGAAGTTTCACGTCGGTCGAGACCCGCACGGGTATCGGACTGTTCTTGAGCGAGCCGTCGCCGAGTTGCGCGGTGTCGTTCGCTCCCCAGCACCATGCGGAGCCGTCGTCCGCAAGTGCACAGGTATGCGTGAACCCGGCCGAGACGGTGGTGAACTTCATCTCGGTTCTCACTCGAACGGCCACCGTATGGGGGACTGAGTCTGCGGAGCCGCTTCCGAGCTGTCCGAATTCATTCGATCCCCAGCAGTACGCCTCGCCGCGCTCCGTCAGGGCGCAAACGTGATCCGCACCCGCGGTCACTGTTACAAAGCGCAGCGGCGCTGTCTGTGTCGCGGTGGTAGGAACGTCAAGCGCCACGAGGAGCACCAACCCGCATCCGAGCAGACTCCGCATCGTCGACCTCCACTTTCTGACGCGTTGGGCCCGTCATCGACCATGCTGCCACCACACCGGACGTGAATGTGAGCCCACCTGCGAGGTAGACGGACCAGACGAGTCCGAATTGTGCACTGACCACTCCGGCGAGAAGCGCTCCGGCGGGATAGCCGAGGTCGCGCCAGAAGCGGTACCAGCCGAGGGTGGTCGCACGCCTTGCCGCCGGAGAGATCTCGGCAGCGGCGGCCAACAGGGCCGGATACACCATCGCCGTCCCCAGGCCGAGAAGAATCGCACCGCCGATCCCACTGACGTACGTCGATGGCATGCCGGCGCCAATGACGCCCAGCGCGAGCGCCTGCACGACCATGCCCCAGATGACGAGCGGTCGCCGCCCAGCGCGATCGGCGAGCGCGCCGGTCGCAAGCTGTCCGAGGCTCCAGGTCAATGGATATACAGCCTTGATGATGCCGATCTCATTCACCAGGAGTCCGTGCGCCGCGAACAGAAGTGGCAGAACACCCCAGGAAATTCCGTCGTTGAGATTGTTCACCAATCCCGCTTGGCAGACACCGAACATCGTCCGTCTTGCCGATGCAGGATCGAGTGCGTGTGACGGACCGGCCTGCGAGGGTGGCGATCCGGCGGCGTGGCGCATAAACTCGGTCGTGTCGCGGACGCCCACGATCGACAAACCAAGCCCGACCATCACGTACACAACGCCCACGTAAAACGGCTCCGGTCGGAGACTAGTGCGTGCGGCGATATAGCCGGTCAGCAAGGCGGTGAGACCAAGTCCGCCGTAGCCGGCGAACTCGTTGAGGCCCATCGCCAGCCCGCGTTGCCGTGTTCCCACGAGATCGTTCTTCATCGCAACGGTCATCGACCAGGTGAAACCCTGGTTCGCACCCAAGAGAACGTTCGCCGCCACGATCCAGGTCCACGACGGCCCCCACGCCAACATGAACGGCACGGGCACGCCGATCGCCCATCCCGTGACCAGCATCGCCTTTCGCGTGAATCGATCCGCGAGGAAGCCGGACGCGACGTTCGACAAGGCTTTGACGAGACCGAACGCGATAATGAACGAGAAGATCAGCGTATCCGAGGTGAGATGGAATTCCTGCGTGGCGACCAGCGGCACGACCGTCCGTTCCAGGCCCACCATGCCGCCGACGCAGGCATTGATGAGGACAAGCAGCGAGAATTGCGCCCAGTTCTCGCGAATTCCCAGCCGACGTTCCATCGATTGAGCGTACGCGTTGGCGTGTGATTCGTCCATTGAAACGACTCGATTGCCGCGATAAACCGGACGAATCGTTAAGCGCTCGTCTTGCCGCCGCGCGGCGACACGGTACGCAATGGAAACGTGTGCTCGAGCAGCCGCAGCATCGCCCGGCATGCCGCGCCGTGGTGCTTCTGCGGATGGTCGATGACGAGCAGGTCGCGAGTGGGAAGCGTGGCCTTGACCGCCAGGACGGCCAGGCGGCGGCTCGCGAGATCGTCGGTGACGGTGAGCCGCGACACCATGGCGATGCCGAGTCCCCCCATCACCGCGCGCTTGACGGCGTCGGGATTGTCAAACGTCATTGTCCGAGTCGGCGTGATGCGATGGCGGTGCCACCACGTCGTCGTCTGTCGGCGGGTGTCTGAGCCTTCCTCGCGTAGCAGCCAGGTTTCGGCGCCGAGCAGACCGGGCTTCAGCGTCCTGGCACGCGCCAACGGTGCGTTCGGGAGCGCGACGATGACGAATTCGTCCGATGAGAGGCTGCGGGCTTGGAGTTCGCTCGACGGCAAAGCGCCGGCGACGAGGGCCATATCGAGGTCGTTGCGGGCCACGCGCTCGGCGATCGCGTGCGTCGGACCGATCTCGAATCGCAGGTCGTAGCTAGCGTGCTCGCCGCGGTACTTCGCCAGCAACGGCGGCAGCAGGTACAGTCCGGGCGTCGGCGTGGCGCCGAGCCGAATGCGGCCGACGGCTCCCCGGGCGACTTCTTCCATGCGTTCACGGGCCCGGTCCACTGCGCCGAGGATCCGACGAGCTTCTTCCAGAAAGACTTCGCCGGCGACGGTCAACGACACGCGGCGAGCCGCGCGATTCAGGAGCTTGGCGCCGAATTCCTCTTCAAGCAGCGCGATCTGATGGGAGACCGCGGGTTGCGAGAGATTGCATAAGCTCGCCGCCCTCGCGAAATGACGCAACTCGGCGACGGCCACAAACGTCCGTAGCTGCCGCAGCTCCATTCGTTGAGTCTATCAAAGGGATTCAATCATTTCATTGGACGAATCAAACTGGAGCGTCATAGATTCGTGAACACCTCGTGACGACTGTGAGGGCCACATGATCTTTCGCCAATTCCTGCACACGACGCCTATCGGTGCGTCGTACCTCTTCGGCTGCGGCGGGCAAGGTCAGTGCGTCGTGGTGGATCCGTTCCAGGACATCGAACCTTATGTCAAAGCGAGTCGCGAGACCGGGATGCGGATCATGCACGTGATTGAGACGCACGTGCATGCGGATCATCGTTCTGGCGGCCGCGCGCTCGCGGAGGCCTCGGGTGCACCCTATCTCGTGCACGAGGCGGTTGACGGACGCGACGATGCTCGGCTGAAGGACGGCCAGGAAGTGACCGTCGGCAACGTGACCGTTCGGGTTCTCCACACGCCCGGCCACACGCCCGAGCACATGTCGCTTCTGGTCACCGATCGCACGCGAGGCTCCGAACCCTGGTTCATCCTCACTGGGCACACACTGATGGTCGGCGACATGGGACGGACGGAGTTGGCGACCAACGCCGAGGTTGGCGCCAACGCGCTCTTCGAAACTGCCGCACGACTCCGCGCGCTACCGGATCACGTGGAGGTCTGGCCCGGCGCGTTTGCCGGTTCGGTCTGCGGTCGGCGTCTCAGCGGGAAGGCTGTGTCCACGATTGGATTCGAGCGGCGATTCAACCGGGCGTTTGCGACGAAGGAGCGGAACGCGTTCGTCCGATTGATGCTCGCGGACATTCCCGCGCGTCCGGAGAACGCCGATCACATCCGTGCGGAGAATCTGCAGGCAGTCCGTGAAGTGGTAGTCGTTCGCCACTAATCGAAGGCGGTCGCGCAAAGAACGGGAGGGGCTGTGGCTATCACGTGTCCAATTGGTTTTGATGTCGCGAGTCTCCGCGGGGAAGTACAGTCCGTGTACTCCCGCGTCGCGGCGTCACCGGACGGCGAATTCCATTTTCATCGCGGCCCCCAGTACGCCGCGACGATGCTCGGATACGATGCGAACGAGCTCACCGCGCTGCCATCCGAGGTGACGTCGGCTTTTGCGGGCGTCGGCAACCCGCACGCGATTGACCGCATCCCGGTCGGTGCAACCGTTGTCGACATCGGCTGTGGCGCCGGGATGGATCTGCTGCTGGCGGCGCGGCGGACGGGACCGAGCGGCCGGACGATCGGGATCGACATGACCGAAGCGATGCGCCGTCGGGCCTCGCAAGGCGCCATGATGACCGGACTCGCGCATGTGGATGTAATGAACGGAGACGCGACGCACTTGCCGGTCGAGGATCGAAGCGTTGACGTCATCATCTCCAATGGCGTCCTGAATCTCGTCCCGGAGAAAGAACCTGCGGTCGCCGAGATTGCTCGCGTGCTCAAGCCCGGCGGTCGTGTCCAGATCGCGGACATCGTCATTGGCGAGATCCTGCCTGACAGCGCGCTGCGCGACATCGATCTGTGGACCGGTTGAATTGCCGGTGCTCTGCTGGAAGCAGAGCTCATCGGCGTGTTCGGATCCGCTGGATTCGGCGACGTTGCGATCACCGGGCGGTTCGATTGTTTTGCTGGGACATCAAAGGAGCGCACGGCGCGGCGATACGGGGTGATGGGCGTCAACTTGTCGGCGGTTCGACTACGCGTCTGATCGATCGATGGGATGCTGTTCAGGCGGTGCGCGGTATGCCGAAGCGGAGCGTCAGTTCGGACCTGCCATTGCGGCGCGTGACCTGGAACGCTACCGGCGAAAAGGTCCCGACGCGACATCGCGCCTGCTCCTGAACGCGGTCCGCGGCCATGCCGACGGGGCAGCGTCGTTGCTCGACATCGGTGCCGGAGTCGGCGTCCTCGACTTCGAACTCCTGGCGAACGGCGTGAGTTCAGCCACGCTCGTCGATGCGTCCCCGGCTTATCTCGACGCCGCCGGCCGCGAAGCCGAGTCACGGAAGGTTTCCGACCGCCTGCGATGCGTCGTCGGAGACTTCGCCGTCCTCGCCGATGGGATCGAATCGGCCGATGTCGTCACCATGCATCGAGTCGTCTGCTGCTATCCCGATCACGCGTCGCTGCTGCAGGCGGCCGCGAAGCACGCGCGCCGAGTGTTCGCGTTCTCGTATCCGCGGGACCGTTGGCATGTCCGCTTCTGGCTAGCACTCGAGAATGTTCGCCGCCGATTGTTCGGCAATCCATTTCGCACGTTTGTGCATTCACCAGTGGAGATGGATGAGCGCCTCACCCGGGATGGGTTTGTGCGAATACATCGTTCGCGAACGTTTGTGTGGTCGATCGATGTCTACGAACGGACCAACAGATAGCTTCGGAACGGTCTGCGCTTGGCCAACATCGCAGGTAGATTCGACAGATAGTGAACTCCTACCACTCGCTCCTGATTCCAGTGCAACACTCGCTCGTCGGTCAGTAGACCGTCAGGCCACCTCGAACGAGCGTCGCCCGCATACATATTGGCCCAAAGCTCGTAAATCCGAAGGCCGTTGGTCTTAAACCGTTGCAGAAGTTCCTGCTGCGTCCACCGGGGCTTTTACAGGGTCCTTCGACTGGCCCGTAAGGGATCAATATCCTCCGACTTTGCCGTTGACTTCGATCGCACGATATAATCGGCCACCCCACACGCTCACGTGGCGCTTGGACCTGGCAGCCGCCTCGGCGCTTACGAAATCACCAGCTTGCTTGGCAGCGGCGGCATGGGCGACGTGTGGCGCGCGCGCGATACGAATCTCCATCGCGACGTCGCCCTAAAGACGCTTCCCGACAGTTTCGTCAGCGATCCCAACCGCATCGCACGCTTCCGCCGGGAAGCCCAGGTCCTGGCGTCGCTCAATCATCCAAACATTGGTGCGATCTACGGTTTCGAGGACACCCCAAGTCCCAACGCCGGTTCGCCGCTCCATGCACTGGTACTGGAACTGGTTGCCGGCGAGACGCTCGCCGCACGTCTGCGCCGCGGTCCCGTGCCGGTCACCGAGGCGCTCGCGTTCGGGCGGCAGATCGCGGACGCGCTGGCGGCGGCACACGAACACGGGATCATTCACCGTGATTTGAAACCGGCCAATATCGTCGTCACCCCCGACGGCGTCGCCAAGGTGCTCGACTTCGGCTTGGCCAAAGACCTGTCTGCCGAGCTGCCGACCGTGGACAGTTCCCACTCGCCGACGTTGACCGTCCACGGTACGAGCGTTGGCGTCGTGCTTGGCACCGCGGCCTACATGAGTCCCGAGCAGGCAAAGGGCCGCCCGGTCGACAAGCGTTCGGATCTGTGGGCGTTTGGTGCCGTCGTCTACGAAATGCTGACAGGCAACCCGGCGTTCCGGGGTGAGGACGTTTCGGACATCCTTGCAAACATCCTGACGCAGGAGCCGGACTGGCAGCGGCTGCCAGCAGATACGCCACCGGCGGTCGTCAAGCTGTTGCGACGCTGCCTGGAAAAGGATCGAAAACGTCGGCTCGATTCAGCCTCGGTCGCGCGTCTCGAGATCGACGATACCCTGTCGACTCCGCGAAACGAACTGCCCAGGCGCGTGTCTTCGCTGCACCGCGCGGCGCCGTGGGCCGTCGCAGCCACACTAGCGATCGCAGTCGTAGCGCTGACGCGATGGACGACGTCGTCCACGTCGCAGATGCCCAAGGCGACATCGCGCTTCGCAATCGTGCTGCCGCCGGGTCAGCGGATGCCGGCGATTTTGTTAGATCGTGATCTCGCCATCTCGCCGGACGGGCGGCAGCTCGTCTACCGCGTCGGCGGATCCACGACCGGCGGCGGGCGGCTTGCGATGCGTGGGCTTGACGAGATCGAGGGTCATCTGCTGCCCGGTATCGACAACGCTCGGTCGCCGTTTTTTTCGGCCGACGGCCGATGGGTCGGCTTTTTCGCGAGGTCCGAGTCGAACGGGCTGATCGAACTCCGCAAGATCGCGACTGCAGGCGGCCCGTCAATCAGTCTCTACCAGGATGGGTCTTTGGTCTCGGGCAGCGCGGCCTGGAGCGACGACGACTCAATCATCTTTCCGCAGGTCGGTGGCCGGCTATTCCGTCTGTCGGCGGCAGGCGGCGCCCCGAGTCAATTGCCTGATACCCAACAGCATACGTATGGATCGGTTGCTTTCGTGTCGGCGCTGCCAGGTGGCCGCGGTGTGTTGTACACCACCAGACCCACGGGCACCTGGTTCACGGGAGCCACGGATGCCCGGATCGCTGTCTTGGACTTCAAGACGGGCACCAGCCGCGTTCTGGCCCGTGGCAGCGCGCCACGGTATATCCCCGAATCCGGACAGGCAGGCTACTTGGTCTACGCCTCGGCAGGCGCCCTCCTCGCTGCTCGTTTCGATCTGGACCGCCTGAGCATGCTCGGCACTCCCGCGCCGATCGTCGAGCATGTCGCGATGTCTCCGAGTGGCGCAGTCGACTACGACGTGTCGAATACCGGCACGCTCGTCTATGTGCCGGCAGCCGCTGCGGCGTCGAAGTCGTTGGTCTGGGTCGATCGGCAAGGCCGTGAAACTCCGATCAACCTGCCGGCTCGCGAGTATGCCTTCGTGCGGATCTCTCCGGACGGCACACGCGTCGTGCTGACGAGTGCTGAGGACCACCACCTCTGGATGGGCGATTTGGCTTCCGGGACGCTGCAGCAGCTGACGTTTGGAGCCAGCGAGGACGGATTCCCGATCTGGTCGGCTGATGGTCGAACCATCATCTTCACGTCCAATCGGAAGGACGGCTGGAATTTGTTTTCGCTACCCGCCGACGGGTCGCGCGATGTGGTTCAGCTGACGAACGGCGGGGACGGGCACTTCGCAAATTCCGCGGCAAAAGGTGGTCGCGAGATTCTCGGCGCCAATTTCTCGACGTCGCTCGACGTGGTGCGGTTCGCGGCCACTGGATCCGCCACGTCGGACCCTCCGAACGATGCGGCAATGCCGTTTGCGATCGCCGCACTGCTCGTCAAGACGCCGGCGATGGAGTACGACGCGATCCTCTCACCCGATGAACGCTTCTTTGCCTATCAATCAAATGAGTCGGGTCGATCCGAAGTCTACGTGAAGCCGTTGCCGCCCACCGGCGCCGTGCGCTGGCAGATCTCGACATCGGGAGGGTCGTCTCCGCTGTGGGCGCCGAACGGGCGGGAACTGTACTATCGCGACAGTTCGAACGCCGTGATCGCTGTTTCGTATACGGCCAGCGCCGCTACGTTTCGGTCGGGCACCTCGACGAGATTGTTCGGGTCGTACGCGGCCCCGAGCGATATGTTCAACTACGGTATTTCGCCCGACGGTCAGCGCTTTCTGATGCTGAAGGACTCTTCGATCGGCGACCCGAACGCCGTCACCGCACACATTGTTGTTGTTCTCGATTGGCTTCAGGATTTGAAAGCCAAAGTGCCAACCAAGTAAGCAGACCGACAACCCTTCGGCCGGCACTTTTCCAGAGTGCCAGGACTCCGTCAAAGCACCTGCCCGGCGACTCACACCGAGGATAGAATCTCAGCCAGCAGATGCCTCTTGCTGGCGGCACTCGTCTTGGCGCGTACGAAATTCTCTCCGCCCTTGGTGCCGGCGGAATGGGCGAGGTCTATCGCGCGCGCGATACGAAGCTCAATCGGGATGTCGCGCTCAAGATTCTGCCTGACATGTTTGCGGCCGATCCCGATCGAAGAGCGCGGTTCGCGCGCGAAGCGCAGCTCCTCGCGTCGATGAATCATCCCCATATCGCTGCTATCTACGGCGTCGAAGAGTCGCCCGAGGTGCAGGCGCTGGTCATCGAACTGGTCGAAGGACCGACGCTGGCTGACCGCATCCGAGCAGGATCGATTTCGGTCGACGAGGCGCTGTTCATCGCACGCCAAATCGCCGAGGCTCTCGACGCCGCGCACGAACACTCGATCATCCACCGCGATTTGAAACCTGCCAACATCAAACTGCGTGCCGACGGGACGGTCAAGATCCTCGACTTCGGGCTCGCAAAAGTGCTGGAGCCCTTTCCTGCGGGGTCTGATGCCAGCGCCTCGCCGACCATTATGTCGCCAGCGATGACGAACACCGGCGTCCTGCTTGGCACTGCCGCGTACATGAGTCCCGAGCAGGCGCGTGGCCAGCACGTCGACCGGCGCGCCGACATCTGGGCGTTTGGCTGCGTGCTGTTCGAGTTGCTGAGCGGCCGCCGCGCGTTTCCTGGCGACACGGTGACCGACACACTGGCGTCAGTGATGCGAGACCCGCCGCCGCTCGACGCGCTGCCCGCCGAGACGCCGGCACGCGTCCGGCTGCTGATTGCGCGATGCCTCGAGCGCGATCCGCGGCGGCGCCTGCGTGACATTGGGGATGCTCGCCTCGAACTCGAAGCGCCGGACCGGACGGCAGCCGCGCCGAAACAACCGCCGGCGCCAGGCCGGAGTGTCCGCAACTGGCGATCGCTCGTTGCTGGAGTGCTGCTCGTCGCCGCAGGCGCTGCGACAACGTGGTGGATGGATCGCCGGAAAGCCCGCGAAGTGCCGGCCGGGGCGCCGTTGATGCGCCTGACGGCAGACGCTGGATTGACGACCGATCCGGCGCTGTCGCCGGACGGGAAGCTGGTCGCCTACACGTCCGATCGCGCCGGCGCCGACAATCTTGATCTCTGGGTGCAACAGATCGACGGCAGCGCGCCGCTGCGTTTGACGTCCGACCCTGCCGACGAACACGAACCGTCCTTTTCTCCAGACGGTACGCGGATCGTGTTTCGATCCGAACGTGACGGTGGTGGCATTTATGTCATTCCCGCCCTGGGCGGCGAGCCGCGATTGATCGCCAGGGAAGGCCGCCAGCCACGCTTCTCGCCGGACGGGTCGCGGATTGCCTACGTGACCGGCAGGGGCACCAGCCGTGGCGGGGCGACTGAAGGAAGCCTCTTTGTCGTTCCTACGAACGGCGGCTCCGCCCAGATGCTCGTGCCCGGAGACGTCGGCGCCGCTTCTCCCGTATGGTCGCCGGACGGCGCCGCCATTCTCTTCGCCGCGGGCCGGTATCGGATCGCGAGCTGGGGCGTTATCCCTTCGGATCGAGGCGACCCGGTTCTCCTGACGCTCGCTGGACTGCGGCAGGTTGGTCTCGCCGATCCCGCGCCTCGGGAGTGGCTCGTCGGCGACCGCATTGTCTTCGACGCGCGATCGGGCGACAGCTCTCATATCTTCGAAGTCGGCGTCTCCCGCCCGTCGGCGATCGCGAAGGAGTGGCGGCTCGACGCCTCGCCGCGTCGGCTGACGTTCGGGACGACCCAGGACGAACGGCCGGCAGCCGCTTCCGTGGTTTCGTCAGCGGGGCTTCGCCGGATTGCTTTCGCCAGCGTGTCTCACAAGGAAAACGTCTGGAGCATCGCGCTCGATACTAACGTCCCGGGTTCGGCGGGCCCGCTCACACAGCTCACCCATGGAACGTCGTCACAGGTATTTCCGTCGGTTTCCGCGGACGGTACCAAAGTGACGTACATCACCGACAACGCCTACAACGATCAAGTGTGGCTCCTCGACGTGGCGTCCGGGAAAACCTCTCTGCTGTCGCCAACCGGGTCCACGAAATTCAGAGTGCGCATGCGCCGCGATGGGTCGGATGTCTTTTATGGCGACGCACCGGCCGCAGTGGTCTACGCCGTCCGTGCGTCTGGAGGACCTCCTGAACCGATCTGTGAAAAATGTGGTTCGTGGGTCTGGGACTGGTCGCCCGACCGGCGATGGTTGCTGGTGTTCGCAGTGTCAACGCCTGAGAAACCATGGGTGCCGGCAGACATCGTCGATGTCGGGTCGAAGAAGTCTCGCCGATTTCTCGAACGACCAAACGAGGACCTTTTCAATTTCGAGATTTCACCTGACGGCAGATGGATGGTGTTCCGTGCGCAGGCGGCGAGCCGGTCGCGCGTCTACGTGGCGGCCTTCAATGGCGACCAGGGGCCGGCCGAAAACACCTGGATTGAGATCACCGACGGCTCGACGATGGACGACAAGATGCACTGGTCGCCCGACGGCCGATGGATTTACACGCTCTCCAGTCGGGATGGATTCCAGTGCATCTGGGCGTATCCGCTGGACGGGCAAACCAAACGACCCGTCGGGCCGCCGGTGGCGGCGCTTCACTCGCACGGCGCCCGCTTGTCGATCCGAAACGCCAATCTCGTGCCGCAGGATTTTTCCGTCGCCCGGGACAAGATCGTGTTTAATCAGGGCGATATTACCGGCAACATCTGGATGACCGAGATCCGCGATAAGGATTGATCAGCCCGGCGGATTTCAGGCTGCTTCGCAATCCTAGTGAATGCGCTTCAGACGGGCGCGTGAATACAGCTCGAAGGGCTTGCCGGGCTCGGACAGCTCGAATAGTTCCTCAAATTCGTCCGGACCGAGCACCGTGTACGTCTCTCTCGCCCGAAAACCCGGTGGAATGTTTTCGATAGCTTCGCTCGCGAAGACGATCTTGCGGCCTTCGAGTGCGGGTGTTTCGGCAGCGTACTGATTAACGAACCCTTCTACGTGGAACTGACGGAGCACGGCACGCCGCCGTGATTTGTCGAAGCTGATCACGCTGAAATGCTCGTGGATTTCGCCCTTCGGATTTTTATCCTGAGGCGGGTACACGGTGCGATTCTGTTCTCGAATGAATTTTGAATTCAGCACGCGCGTGTACTCGCGCTGTAGCGTACCAGAGCCGGGCTGGCCTTCGGAGGTGCCCTCCCAATGGCCGACCATGAACGCCAGCGGCTCGAGCGGGTCTACAACGCCCGTAAACTGTGCGCCTCCTGAGCTGGTTTCGATCAGGACGATGCAGGCAACCAGGACAACTCGCTCAAATCTTCGTGGCATAGGCCCTCTATACTGCTTTTTAAACATCCGCATGGGATCCATTACCGAGTCGCGCGCGATGCCCAGACCACGGCAGCGCACAATCGACATTTATGTTCGGCAATGTAAACTTTCCCGCCGCTGGAGAGCTGGGCCCGGACACTTGCTGGGCGTCGAATCAACGAGGGCCGGACGGGTGTCGAGGGCACGGTGGGAGCCTTCGAAGTTGGCAGGTGCTTAGAGAGCGCGACGAAGTGCCACGAACTCCCAAGCGGTACGGCGGCCCGTCTGGACGACCACGAGCCCCGCGTCTTCGGCGGACTGGCAGAGCAACCTACGAGGGTGCACGAACACCCGAAAAGATCTCCCCATGATCCGGAAACTGGTGTTCAAGACCCGCACGACAACCCGCACCACGAAACGATCACGAGGGAAGCTGAGGAGCAGCATTCGCGTCGTGAGGCGCGCTGCCGCCCCAGTGAGTCGGATGCCGTCGGGCGAGCAGCACACGACGCGGTTCAGAACGACGATCTCGGCGGGCTTAATGTCTCCGGGTTGTTCCAGAATATCTGCGACGCGGAAAGCAACTCGAGCCTCGAGTCCTTTCTCTTTCGCGAGTGCGCGAGCGTAAGGCTCATACGCAGCCACGAGCTCGACGATCTCTCCACCGGCCGCACCGGCGCTAAGCAGCTGAGCCTGAATCGCTCCGATGCCCCCTCCGATCTCCAGAACTCGAGCGTCGACGAGCACGTCCCTCGGAAGACTCTCGATCATCGCCTGTTCGATCTTATCGAGACCCTTTTTTCGGAACCGCCTGAGGCTCTTTCGTGCAAACCGCGCCTTGAACATCTGCTCGCACGATCCGGAACGGCAGCAGCCGGGCACGGTGGTCATAATACTAATTCCCGTGAGGCTGAAAGCGATGGCGCGCGCCGTATCAGAAACCGGTTCGTCTCAGCGCGCTGGCTGTGGTACCCAGTTGACCAGCACGTTGAGCTGTCGGCCGACCAGATCCTGATCCTTGTCGCGGATCATCAGGAAGCGCTGGCCGTCGCCGGTGACATCGTAATTCGCTGACGTCGGTCCAGGTACGCCGCACGACGAGCTCATCCCGGCGGCGTAGTGGCCCGTCCACAGCAACGTCGTCTTGGCGAGAACTAATCTCTCGCCGGGTGTCACCTTGGTGACCATCATCTTGTCGCCGTTCCGGTAAAACAATTCGCTGCTGTTTCGGGACCACAGCGGATCGGTGCCACCTTCGGTGGAGACCTGCATTCTGGGTCCGCCGGGCGGCCACGATTGCGTATAGATTTCCGGCCGGCCCGATTCGGTCGACGAATAGGCGATCCACTTGCCATCCGGTGAGAATTTCGGCGAGCCTTCCGTGAACCTGCTGTTGGCGATCGGGATCGGCGCGCGCCCGCCTTCAGTCGGCAGGACGTACACGTCGGACCCGGTATCGGGATTCGATTGGGTAAATGCGAGCGCCTTGCCGTCAGGCGACCACGATCCGGCGCTTTCACTCACGGCGCTTGTCGTTAAACGCTCCTCGGTTCCGCTGCGATCGGCGGGCATCGACCACATCGTGAACGCGTTGGTCCGGAACGATCGAAAGGTGATGCGATCGCCCGCGGGCGTCCACAGCGGCCAATGGCTCATGCCGTCGAGTGTCAAGCGTGTGAGCGTGCTTCGAGCGAAGTCGTAACTGTAGAGATCGTGAGTGGCGCCTTCGATTTCGATAGCGAGCTGTCGCTCGTCGCGCGACAGCCTCGGATGGAGATAGCTGCGCGGCGGAAGCGGCAGGGGCTCGGCGTTCCCTTGCCGATCGACCCAGACCGGAACCCGCTCACCGCCTTCCACTTCGCCGGGCGAATAGATCAAAGTGCCATCCTGGGCGATGTCGAATTCTGCAAACCCGCTGTTAATGCTCATGAACACGCCGCGCAACACTTCAAATGGCGGTCCGGTGACTCGCAACGCGCCGGCATCGAACGGAACGGCGAGGAGCGAACCGTTGCGTGCGTAGACGATGTGGCCCGACGCCGAATAGCGCGCGCTCATGCCACCCTCGATCAGCGTCTTCTTCGCGCCCGTCTCGAGGTTCAGCGCAACAATGCGGGCATCGTCGTAGGTGGCCGATTCGTCGGTCGACACCGTCAGCAACACGGTCTTGCCGCCTGGCAGGAACTGCGGTGCTCGGAACCAGCGTTCGCCATGAGCCGTATCCGGCTTCGCGGTTTCAATGATCTCGCCGCCGGCAGCCGGCACGCGAAACAGCGAACCGTTGATGAAGACGACGGTTCCGTCCTCGCCCCACGCGGCTCCCTGGGCCCCGTTCGGTCTGGCGATCAGCACCGGTGCTCCGCCGGAGAGCGCCACTTTCATGACACCGCCGCCTCCGGCTCTGAAAAATCCGAGCCATTGCCCGTCTGGCGAGAAGAACGGTCCGGTCGCCTCGCCGAGGTTGTCGATCGGCTTCCCCTCCAGCTCGTCAACGCGGCGCACATACATTGTGCGTTGTCCATTGCGCCGGCCGACGTACGCGATGAGCGTACCGTCCGGCGAAATCGCCTCTTGACGGTTCTGCGTCGGGTTGATGTAGCTGTCCGACGGGAGCTGAATCGTAAATCGCACCTGTCGCGGCTTTGCGGACGGGATGCTCCGCGAACCCAACACCTGCATTGCGATCGCTCCGATGGCCACACCGGACGCCACCGCGGCGGGGACGGTCCATCGGGGCAGCGGTCGGATCGCCGTCGCCGGTTCGTTGTCGCGATTTGCGAGGACGTCCTCGATCGCCAGGCGCGCGTCACCAATATCCCGCAGCCGGCGGCGCTGGTCTTTTTCAAAACATCGGCGCAGCAGCTGCGTGACAGCAAGCGGCGTCGAGGCCGGCAGCTTCGCCCATTCTGGCTCGCGTTCCAGAACGGCTACGATGACGTCGGAAAGCGTTTCACCGGAGAAGGCGACTTCGCCCGTCACCATCTCATAGAGGACACAACCGAACGCCCAGATATCGGTGCGCTTGTCGACTGGTTTGCCCCGCGCCTGTTCGGGACTCATGTAGGCGGCGGTGCCCAGGACCACGCCGGCTCGCGTGGCGCCAATGGTCGGAAGGTGCGAGGCCTTCGGCTCATCGTCGGCACCCTTGGCCAGGCCGAAGTCGAGCACCTTGACGACACCGGCCGGCGTTATTTTGACGTTGGCCGGCTTCAGATCCCGATGAACGATGCCTTTTTCGTGGGCGGCCTCGAGAGCATCGGCAATCGCTCGCGCGATGGCCAGCGCTTCGCGAAGCGGCACAGGCCCTCGGCGGATCACGTCCTCGAGCGTATCGCCCTCGACGAGTTCGAGCACGAGCGCATATTGCGATCCCCGTCCGTCTCTTGAGTCAGGGACGCCGACTTCTACGCCATGAATGGTGGCGATGTGCGGATGGTTGAGCGCCGCGAGCGCACGCGCCTCGCGCTCGAGGCGCGCGACACGGTCAGGCGCGGCCGCCACCAGGCCGGAAAGAATCTTAATCGCGACGTCGCGCCGAAGATTGGCGTCATGGGCACGATACACTTCGCCCATGCCGCCCGCGCCGAGGAGCGATACGACTTCGTATGGGCCAACGCGGGCGCCGACTGAAAGGGCCACGACTCGGAGTGACGGAGCTGAAATTATAAGCCCAGGCGGCCCTCGGCGGCCGCACGCGGACCTGGGCGAAAGGACAATTTCTCAGCGAAGGATGAGGGTTGGCGGGCACGACCGAGGCAATCCATCTTGTCATCCATCGTAGCTGTGCTCGATCTCAGAACGCTACCGGGGCTGAAGTAGATGTTCAAGATCCGCGATGAGTTGATTGTGCGTCACCATGATCGGGTAGCCCCACGAGAGTGGTATGGGCGTCGGGTCCTGCCATCGAGCGCCACGGCCGTACACATAGAACGCGTCCCACATCGCGTCGGCTGTCGGCACAACGGTTTCTGGCGCACGCTGGGCCAAAATCGCGGCCAGATTCGATAGATAGCGGACTCTCACCACTCGCTCTTGATCCCAGTAGTGCAGGACTCGCTGGTCCGTCAGTAGACCGTCGGGCCACTTCGATCGGGCGTCGCCCGGATACATATTGAACCAAAGCGCGTAAATCCGAAGGTCGTTGGTCTTGAACCGATGTAGAAGTTCTTGCTGCGCCCAACGGGCGGCCGTTAGGCAGGCGGGTCACGTCGGCGACAGCAGCATGACGACGCGTATCTTGTCGGCCTCGCTGTCGAACAACCCTTGCAGTCCAGTTGCGCCGTCCAGATTGTGGAGTGCAGGAGTCGTCGCCGCCGGGGAGTCGTTCGACTGGCCCGTAAGGATTGACGATGCGGTTGGTACGAACATCTCCATCGCGAGACACCAGGACGCGACTGAACGCCTCACGCTCATCTCAGCTCCCCGGTTTCCTCGGAGTCGCGCTGGCGGTCGATTGGCACGACGCGTTGGTTGCGGTCAGGCACAGGTTGCCGACAAAGACGTTATTGTTGCCAGGAGGCGGTTGATCCCAGATGTCAACGCCACCGCTCGTCGGCAGGCTGTTCGATTGTTGAATCGGGGGATTGCCGACGGCGACATTCTGCCGAATCGAGTTATTGGCAGCGTTGGGAAAGACCACGATCCCATTTGAATTACCGACGCCGGAATTCGCCTCGACGATGTTGTTGCTCCCCATGATGCCGACGCCGAAATTCACTGCCGCACCGCCCGCGTACCCGTTGCCGCTCGTCTCGTTCCACCGGAACGAGTTATTGTTTCCCTGGATTCATATGCCGCCACACGCGGCGGCTGGGGTGCCGTTTCGGACCGCCACGTTGTTTTCGACGCTGATTTGCGACGACGTCGGACCGACCCGGATTCCGGACATGCAGTTGGTCGATGTCGTGACGCCCTGTACCCACCCTCGAACCGTTGCGTTGAACAAGTTTCCATCGTCTCGGAACCGCTGCACGATTCCCGGGCCTCGAATTCCAACATTGCTCTGCGCGTTCGTGTTCACGCCCGCCTCAGTGCCGACATTCGTGCCGCTGCACCCTGTGGTTGGGTCGTTCGGGCCTGTAATCGAGAAGCCGTTCAAGTTGGCGGCCGAGCTGCGACGCGTGCAGTTGAACGTACTCGGAATGGATTGAACGTTCTGTGCCCACGCCGTGAGCGTGGCCATCAAGAAGCTCGATGGGGTTGAGTCCGTAGACGTCTCCCTTGAGAAGGCGAGCGCAGACATTCGCCTCAAGCCCGGCAACGCGATTACGCTGCCGCAACTGCGGCGGATCATTCGCCAGTCCGGCTATCCAACGAAGGATGCGCAGGTCGAGGCGCGAGGGACGATTGTCGAACGCAACGGGAAGCCGGCGCTAGATCTCAAGAACGGATCTTTCCTGGAACTGGCGACCAGGCCCTCAGTGCCGTCCACGGAGCCCATCGACGTGACAGGGCTTTCCCGAGTCGTGGATAAAGACCGCGAGGTTCTGAAGATCTCCGATAGCAAATGAGTCGACGGCACTCGACGGTACGCCTCCGTCCGCATCGGTGCAACCTCGCCGTAGTTGCGATTTCCGCTCAGCAGGACCACAAACGAAGCGCGCTCAGTCTAGGAGCAAATATCCGAGCCGCGTACCATACGTCTTCTTTTAAGATCTACGAGACGTCCGGCCTTAGATTTCGCTCACCGAACATCTGACGCTGCTCGGGCGCGCCTTGCTGCGCGCTAGCGAACTCGGGTCAGGCGGCTTCGGCTGTACAGCTCGAAGCCTTTGCCGGGTTCCGCGATCTCGAAGATCTCCTCTAGCTGGTCACGACCGGAGAAGACGTGGGTCTCTCGGGCGCGGAAACCGTTGGAAATGCTCTCAATCGCTTCGCTGATCCACACGAGTCGATCCGACGTGGAGTTCGTCTCGAGCAGGTACTGATTAACGAAGCCCTCGATATGAAACTGCCGAAACACGAGACGCTTCCGCCCCGTGTCGAAACTGAGGAAGCCGATGTCCTCATGGGTTTCGCCCTTCGGATTCTTCTCCTGGGGAGGATACCGGCTTCGGTTACGGACTTGGATGAACTTGGAGCCGAGTATCCGTTCGTACTGCCGTTCAACTTGGCCCGTTCCAGGCTGTCCCTCTGACGTACCGGCCCAACGCCCAACGAGTTGCGCGGCAGACGCGAAGGGATCGTTCGACGGCGAAGATTGGGGCCGAGCGGCCGAGGGTCCGGCCAATAGGATGGAAAGGATGACCGAGCCTATTAGCGCCTTCGACAGCATGAGTGCCTCTAACAACCTTATTACACGTAGACAGCGATCTTCTGTACGTTTCGGCGGCTCAGTGCACGCGCCTGAACCGACAGTACACGGATGCGACCTTGGCACCGATGAAGGCCCCCGTTCGTGATACGTTCCGGATT
>Ga0070675_100000720_pt1 | contig 23027 bp, 22 predicted proteins | sample KBSM43metaG_FD_65343 | JGI IMG/M metagenome (GOLD analysis project Ga0070675, IMG submission 65343) | Miscanthus rhizosphere microbial communities from Kellogg Biological Station, Michigan, USA - KBS M4-3 metaG | ecosystem: Host-associated > Plants > Roots > Rhizosphere > Soil ... | reverse complement strand
GGGCTCGAGTGCATCCGCGCCGACAAGATCATCCACTCGACGGTGATCGACAAGCCGATGTACGAGAACCTGCTCGACGCCGACCTGGTCATCGCCGATCTCTCCACGTCGAACGCCAACGCCATCTACGAGCTCGGGGTGCGGCACGCGCTCCGCCCGCGCACGACCATCGTGATCGCCGAGGACAAGTTCACGTTTCCGTTCGACTTCAACCACCTGAGCATCACCAAGTACGAACACCTCGGGAAGGAGATCGGCTTTCGCGAGGTGATGCGGATGCGCGACGTGCTGCAGCAGAAGATCACGGCGCTGGTCGACAAGGAGGAAACCGACAGCCCGGTGTTTCTCTTCCTGCCACACCTGGCGGGTGACGAGCGCACGGAGACGCCGCCCGCGGCGCCATCAGCACCGGCGAGAGATGTAAAGAGCTTCGCGGATCTGATGGAAACCTTCAGGGAAGCGAAGAAGAGCGTCAACCAGCCGTCCGACTGGTTGATCGTGGTGGCCGTGCTCAAGCGTCTGCTGAATCTGCAGCCGACCGATCCCTACATCGTTCAACAGCTGGCACTGGCGACATACAAATCCAAGCTGCCAGATGCGCTCGAGTCGCTGCGGCAGGCGCGCAGCATCCTCGACGCGCTGAAGCCGGATACGTCGTCAGAGGCCGAGACGGTGGGTCTCTGGGGCGCGATTCACAAACGCTTGTGGGAAGTCGGCAGGGAGCGTCACGATCTCGATACGGCGATCCGGTCGTATGCGCGCGGCTACTTCATCAAGGACGACTACTACAACGGCATCAACTTTGCCTTTCTCCTCAACGTGCGTGCGTCGGTGACCGAGGGGGACGAAGCGGTAGCGGATCGCGTACTCGCGCGCCGGATTCGCCGCGAAGTGCTGGTTCTCTGCGATACCGCCCTGCAGGGCACGCTCAGCGGGGAAGACGCGTTCTGGGTCGGCGCCACGAAGGTGGAGGCGCTTCAGGGGCTCGGTCGCAAGGACGAAGCGGACGCGCTGCGCGACACGATCAGCGCCGGTGCGGTGAAATGGATGATCGACGCCATGACCGGGCAGTTGTCGGCGCTGGACGCCCTGCATCCATAGTTGGAGGAGGAGTCCCATGGCGACGCGTGACACGTACGTGAAACGGGAAACGGAGATCGTGGCCGCGGTGCAGCTCGATCTCGACACCAAGGGGTTCACGTACCAGAAGTGGGGCGGCACCCAAACGTGCAAGCCGGGCGACTGGATCGTGAGCAATGCCGGCGATACGTATACGGTCGACCGCGAGAGCTTTGCCCGTACGTATCGCGCAACCGGCCACGGCGGGTACGTCAAGGTCGCGCCGGTCTATGCCGAGGTTGCAACCACCGCGGGCGACGTCAAGACCAAGGAGGGAACGACCCACTACGACGCCGGCGACTACCTGGTCTACAACGAGCCGGATGGCGGCGATCCGTATGCCGTGTCGAAAGAGAATTTCGAGCGGATGTATCAGAAACGGCCCTGATTGGCCGCATTCGCGGCGGCTTTGGGAACGTGCTACACTGATTTCGCCTTTCTGACAGCAGCGCTTCCGGCCTTCCGCATCAGATCCGAGTTCCCTCGCCTCTCCTGCGTTCAGTCGCCGAGCAATCCGCTCGGGCCCGCCATCAGAGATATCGCATCTTCCAAGGATGCAGGAGTAACGCATGAGCACCAAGCTTTATGTCGGCAATTTGCCGTACCAGACCACCGAAGCCGATCTGCAGACCCTGTTTGAGGGTTCGGGCCAGGTGGCCAGCATCAACGTCGTCCGCGACCGGGCCACCGGCCAGGCGCGTGGCTTCGCCTTCGTCGAGATGAGCGACACCGAGGGCGCGCAGAAGGCCATCAAGGAGCTCGATCGGCACTCGTACGGCGGCCGCAACCTGACCGTCAACGAGGCCAAGCCGATGGAGCCGCGCGGCAACAACGGCGGCGGCGGCGGCTTCGGCCGTCAGCGCCGCGAGAGCCGCTGGTAAGACACGGCTGATTCAGTTGCCCTTTACCAATCTTGGGCTGCACCCGGATCTCCTCAAGGGGATCCGGGACCTCGGCTTCGCCCGGCCGACACCGATCCAATCCGAAGCCATTCCCCCCGCCATGAGCGGACGCGATCTGCTCGCGTGCGCGCAGACGGGAAGTGGCAAGACCGTGGCGTTCCTGCTTCCCACGCTGCATCGCATGATGAGCGCGCCGCGGCACACCACTCGCGTCCTCGTCCTCACGCCGACGCGTGAGCTCGCGGCGCAGGTTCTCGAGGACTTCAGGGGGCTGGCGAAGCACACGCCGATCAGCGGCGCGGCGATCTACGGCGGCGTCAGCATGGGGCCGCAGGAGCAGGCGTTCCGGCGCGGTGCGGACGTCATCGTCGCGACGCCCGGGCGGCTGCTCGATCATCTGAGCCGGCCGTACGGCAAGCTCGATGGTGTCGAGTACCTCGTGCTCGACGAAGCCGATCGCATGCTCGACATGGGCTTCCTGCCCGACATCAAACGCATCCTGGGACGCATTCCGCGCCAGCGGCAGACGCTGTTCTTCTCGGCGACGATGCCGGCGGAGATTGCCCGGCTGGCGGGCGAGATGCTGAAGAATCCCGTGACGATCGCGCTGCAGCGCCAGTCGGCGCCGGCGGCCGGCATCACGCAGGCGGCTTACCCGGCGCCCCAGCATTTGAAAGCCACGCTGCTGGTGGAGCTGTTGAAGCGGGGGGTGATGCCGCAGGCGCTCGTGTTCACGCGCACCAAGCATCGCGCCAACCGGCTGGCCGAGCATCTGGCGAAGAGCGGCGTCAGCGCCGAGCGCATTCACGGCAACCGCTCGCAGGGCCAGCGCACGCAGGCGCTGGCCGGATTCAAGAGCGGCCGCTTCAAGGTGCTGGTCGCGACGGATATTGCCGCCCGCGGCATCGACATCGATGCGCTGAGCCACGTAATCAACTTCGACGTGCCGGCGGCACCGGACGACTACATCCACCGCGTGGGCCGTACGGGACGTGCGGAGATGACCGGCGAGGCGTTCACGTTCGTGGCGCCGGATGAAGAAGCGGATCTGCGGGCAATCGAACGGGCGGTCCGTACCACCCTGCCACGCGTGACCGTGCAGGGCTTCGATTACCGGGCCGCGGCGCCGTCGCTGGAGGTGCCGCACGCCCAGCGGATTGCGGAGATTCGGCAGCGCAAGGCGGCGGAGCGCGCGCGGTCGAAGGCCAAAGCGGCCGGACGCCGTCCGGCTACTTCTTTACCGGCGCTTTCCTCTTCGCCCGGGTCGGCTTCACGGGGGCCGGCTCCATCGAGTCCGTCAGCACGACACGCGAGGACACGAACGTCCGGGTCCCGTGGGCGTCAAAATCGATCACGGTATGGTACTCATTGAGACTGTTCAACGTTCCGTGCCCGTATTGCATGTGAGAGACGCGATCGCCGGATTTGCGTAGGGACATAGGCTCCTCGATAGGGGGAGAACCGGGCTGAAGTAATAACTATACCGCGCTACACTCCCGCGCGGGAGTCGCGCGGTGTTCTACGAAATCGACAAAAACGACCACGGGCTGCGCTACAACCCGCTGAAAGCCTGCGTGATTCCGAGGCCGATCGGCTGGATCACGTCGATCAGCGCCACCGGGGTGGTGAACCTCGCCCCTTTCAGCTTCTTCAATATTCTCAGCTACGACCCGCCGTTCGTGATGTTCTCGGCCGGCACCCACGAGCGCGACGGCGGCCCGAAGGACACGGTGGCCAACGTCGAGGCCACCCGCGAGTTCGTCTACAACATGGCCACGTGGGCGCAGCGCGAGGCGATGAACCAGACCGCCTCGATCGTCGAGCACGGGGTGGACGAACTTCGCGCCGCCGGTCTCGAGGCGTGTCCTTCCCGGCTCGTGCGCCCGCCCCGCGTGGCGGGGTCGCCGGTGCACTTCGAGTGCCGCCTGCACGAGGTCGTGACGCTGCCGGGCCGTACGCCCGCCGCGAAACACTCGCTGGTGATCGGCCGCGTCGTGGCGGTGCACATCGACGACGCGGCGCTGACCCCCGACGGCCGCATCGACGTCGTCAAGCTTCGTCCCATCGCCCGGCTCGGCTACAAGGAGTACACGAGCGTGGACTCGGTGTTCGAGATGGAGAAGTCGACGCCGGAAGATCGGCGAGGCTAGACTGTGATCCGGTGCGGCGACATTTGCCCATCAAAGGAGTCCGCATGGCCCGCAGCTCATTCGTTCTGACCGTCGCGTGTGTGAGTCTGCTGCTGGCGAGCGCGCCGGCGCACGCACAGTTCGACATCAAGGCCGTGGTCGTGAAGCACCTCACCACGTCGCGAGACTTCACGCTGAAAGTGGCCGAGCAGATGCCGGAGGCTGACTACGGCTTCAAGCTCACGGCGCCGCAGATGAGTTTTGGCGAGCAGATGGCGCACCTTGCGTCGGACCAGGCCAACCTGCTGGCCCCCTTCACCAACGCGAGGCCGGCGCCGTCGAAGCCGGCGTCGATGAGCAAGAAGGATGTCATCGCCTTCGTGCGGCAGTCATACGACCAGTCGATCGCGCTGGTCTCGAAGCTGACGCCGGCGCAGATCGAGCGCGGCTACCCGGGGTTCGGCCCCACGCCGATGACCGGTCTCGAGCTGCTGATGTTCGTGCTCGACCACAGCACGCACCACCGCGCCTCGGCCGAGATGTACTTGCGGGCCAAGGGGATCGCCCCGGCCGAATACGAGTTCTGAAGATCGGCTGACGAAGAATTCAGACAGTCTTAACCGCCGGCGCCGCGCCCCGTGGCTACACTGGCCGCATGGGAGCTCTCACTGCGACGTTGATGGCGCTGGCCGTGTCGGCCGCCGGCGGCACGGGCACGATTCAAGGGCACGTGCGGCTCAGCGGACCAGCGCCGGGCAATCCAACCATCCGCATGGGCATGGACCCCATGTGCGCGAAGCTCAACGCCGGACCGTCCCGCCCGGTGCAGCAGCTCGTGGTGCGCGGCGCGGACGGCGGGCTCGCCAACACGTTCGTCACGCTCAAGGGCACGTTCCCGAAGGTCGCGCCCCCGAAGGAGCCGGTCGTGATCCGCCAGGTGAAGTGCATCGACGAGCCCCGCGTGGTCGGCGCGATGGTCGGGCAGACGCTTCGCATCGTCAACAGCGACACGCTGGCGCACGAGACGCACTCCGCCAACTCGACGACGAATACGTTCAAGGTCACGCAGCCGCACTCCGACATGGTGTTCGACTACGTGTTGAAGAGTCCGGAGGAGATGCTGCACCTGGCGTGCGACGTGCACCGCTGGATGACGGCGTGGGTGGGCGTGGAGCCGCACCCCTACTTCAACGTGACGAACGACGCCGGCGTCTTCACGATCGCAAACGTGCCGCCCGGCCGTCACCCGATCCGCGCCTGGCACGAGCGGTACGGATGGCTGACGAAGACGGTCGAGGTGAAAGCCGGCGCCACGTCGACGATCGACTTCGCCTACACCGGCCAGGAACACCCCGGCGCGTAGTCTGATAGTCCTTCGTCCTTTGTCCGTGGTCCGCACCAAGGACCCTGGACTGAGGACGGACCAAGAACCAGGAACCAAGGACCGAGGCCCAGCGTCGTCAGTCGTTGATCCGCGTGAGCGCGACCATCATCCCGCCGGGGACCGGCACCGGCTCGAGGGCGAGATGACGTGTGCGCCCGCGGGTGCCGACGACAGTCCAGCCGCTGGACATTCCCAGCGCCGCTCCGAATGCGACGTCGCTGACGAAGTGACGGTTGTCCACCAGCCGCGACGTGGCCACGTACGTCGCCGCCGCCATTGCCGGCCACGACGCCCGGTACCCGAAATGCCGCTCGAGCACTGACGCCGCGGCAAACGCGGATGCGGCGTGTCCCGAGGGGAAGGCGCAGCACTCCCCGGTCGGCCGATCGCGCCGGACCGTGTACTTCATGCCGTGGACGAGCGCCTGCGACAGGATCTGGGCGCGAATCAGGTCGAAGCCGAGCTCCGAGTACTTGTTGGTGCGCGGTTGATCGTCGGCCGGTGCCACGACGTACCGGCCGATCGCCCAGAGCCCGACCGCGGATCCCACCTGCACGTAGGTGCTGCCCACCCACTGGCCGACGCTGAACACCTTGTCGGCCGTGTCGTTGCCGACGATGTGCGTCTCGACGTAGTGATCCGCCGGGTGCGTCGCGAGGGCGGCCCCGGCGCCGATGGCCAGGATCACCCACGTCGAGTGCCGCCGCGGAAACGCCGCGAAGTCGCCCGCGCTGTCTTTCACGAGCGACGCCCACCCCGTGCTGCCGTGTGGGGGAGGCGGCGCCTCGTCCTTCTTGGGCTCCTCCTGCTTGGGTTCCTCCGCCTTGGATTGATCCTGCGCGGGTTCGTTCTGAGCAGGTTCGCCGGCAACCTGTGCCGCCGCGGGCGTCGCGGAGATGGCAACCGCGATCACGACGAGCCGGATCCACAACCTCATCGGTCCCACCTCCACCAGAAAGCTCGAGGCGGTCGTTGCACGACCGATACCAGATCGTTACGGCTGACTCCGGTCGCCCCAGCTCAGCACCTCGAGGCGGACCCGGGTCCGCCCCTCGCGGAGGAATCGCAACGTTTCCGCGCCGCGATAGGACAGGTCGATCACGACGCCGGCGGCGCGAGCGCTTGCGGCTGGGCCGCGATCGACGATCCGCACCTGCACCCGGCGGCCGTTGGCGAGATTCGTCACCCTGACGATGGTGCCGAAGGGGTAGGTCGGATGCGCGGCGACCAGCGACCGCATGTCGAAGCGAGCGCCGCTCGCGGTCGTCTTCCCTTGAAATTCCTGCCCGTAGAACGTCGCCACGCCTTCTCGGGCTTCGAGCACGCCGCGGGGGAGCCCCGGCGCTGTTGACCTGGCGGCACATCCAGCGCTCGCGAGGAGCCCGAGTGCGAGAATCCAGATTCTCGCGTTCGAAAGAGTCGCACGCATCGTTCTTTCCTCAAGAGGAAACACCACGACCATGCCGATTGCCAAGTACGGACTGCTCGTCGGACGGCCGCTGCACGGCGTGCCTGGCCGCGGCACCAACGCCCACTATCAGGTGCACGTCGTAGACGACACCACCGAATACCGCATCGCGGTGAACGTGAAGTCGCAACTCGCCCCGTCCGAGGTCGAGTACCTCGTGGACGACGACTTCCGCCATCCCCTCACCGCGTCGCTGCGCGCTCGCGCCACAGGGTTCTACCGGCTTGGCAACCAGCCGGCCGACGGCGGCCTCGACTTCATCCGCGGCAATTTGTTCGACCGGACCCGCATGCGGCCGCTGCCGATGAACCTGCCCGGCCCCGATGACGATCTGAACGACCAGCTCGATCGCGTCGTGCAGGCGGCGATCGCGGAAGAGGATGCGCTGCTGTACGCCTTCGGCCAGCGGTGGGGACCGGAAGACGGGCTGCGCGACAAGATCTTCGGGTTCCTGCCGGGCAACGGCATCCACGACATCCACATGAACCAGGGCAACAGCGGCCAGTTCGTGAACGACGACGGCGTGTGGCAGGACGGCGGTCTGCTCGTCTACTTCCCGTCGGTCGATCGGTGGACCGCGGTCTTCCTGAAGTTCCAGTCGCAGAGCTGGCACACCAACGACAGCACCGGGCACACCATCACCACGCCGGCTCCGGTGCCGGTGCCCGCCGTGCCGCCGGGGCCCGAGCCGTCGCCGGTGGCGCCAGGCGAACCCGACCTCCGAATTCGCATCGTGGCGGCGCTCGTCAACCCGCACGGCGGCGACCAGGGCCAGGAGACGGTTACGCTGCTCAACGTCACCGACGTCGACCAGCCGCTGGCCGGCTGGGCACTCGCCAACCGCAACAAGGCGAAGTTCACGCTGGCGGGCGTCATCAAGGCCGGCGCCACCGCCACGTTCACGCTGCCGGTGGACGTCCCGCTCTCGAACGACGGCGGCCTGATCTCGCTGCTCGACGCGTCAGGATTGAAGGTGCACGGCGTGTCGTACACGAAGGCACAGGCCGGGCGACAGGGCTGGACCGTCGCGTTCTAACGCCGTCATCGGCCGCGCTTATCAGCGTATCGACCGAATCGATTGGACGTGCGCGCGCAGCGGCACGGATAATCGCGGGGGTGCCCATTCCGCGATTCCTCTACCTGCGAACGCTGCTGCTGCTGTCCGCGCTCCCGAGTTCCGCCGCCGCCCAGACGCCGACCGCGGACTTCTCAGTTCGCATCACCGAGTCCTCGGAACTCGTCGAGGAGATAGGAACCACACGCCGGATCGGACGCGCCGAAATCGAGGCGCGCAACGCCCGGACGCTCGACGAGGCGCTGCGGCTGCTGCCGGGCGTCTACGTCCGCACGGGAGGCGATGGCACGCCGCGCATCGACGTCCGCGGCTTCCGCTCGCGGCACGTCCTCCTCTTGATCAACGGCGTGCCCGCCAATTCGACCGCGGATGGCCAGTTCGATCCCGCCCGTATTCCGACCGCATCGATTCGGGAGATCAAGGTCGGCTACAGCAACAGCTCGGTGTTGTACGGCGACAACGCCATGGCGGCCGTCATCGAGATCACGACAGTGGACAGAGAGCCGGACGCGACGGTCGAAGTGAGCGCCGGCACGCCCGATCAGAAAGGTGGCGGCGGGCGGTTCGCGCGCACCGTGGGCAACTGGTCGCTCGCGGCCACGGCCACCGCGTTCGACAGTGATGGATTCCGCCTGCCGGAATCGTTCACGCCGACGGCGCTCGAGGACGGCGGCCGCCGGGAGAACAGCGATCGCGAGCGCCGCGACCTTCGCGCGTCCGTCGGCTATCGCTTCTCGCCGGCCGTCTCGCTGGCCTCGGAATGGTCCGTCGGCACCGGCAGCTACGGCGTGCCCGGCAGCACCATCAACGATCCCGCTGACATCTTTGCGCAGACGCCACGGTTCGAACGGGTGGAGGACTACCGCGCCGCGTCAGGCCAGGTGTCGATGAACCTGGCGCCGTGGCGCCGCTTCAGCCTGCGCGGCTGGGTCTACCGCAACGCGCAGAGTGAGGACCGCTCTCGCTACGACGACAACACCTATTCCTCGATGGACGACCCGCTCGTCTCGGGGACATTTCAATCGAGAGAGCGCACCACGATCACTGGAAGCAGCGCGCTCGGCCGGCTCGATCTCGGGAGGCTCGGGTGGCTGCGGCTCGCGGTCAACCAGCGGCGCGAGGCGTTCGACTCGAGCGGCGTCATCCGCGACGTAGCGGTCGGTGGCTCTGGAGGTGGCGGCGGTGGTGGCGGCGGTGGCCGAGGTGGCGGCAGCGGCGCGAGCCAGCCAACCACCTATGCCGAGCGCTCGTTCTCGCTCGATCGCCACGTGGACGTCTACTCGACCGGCGCTGAATGGCAGGTGCATCCGGTCACGCGTCTCGGCGCGGTCGTCGGCGCGGCCGTCAACGTCCAGCAGCGGCCGGGCATGGAGCGTGCTGTCGAGCCCACCTGGATCGCCGGCCTCTCGTACGACGCTACGGACGCCCTGCGGCTGCACGGATCGGTGACGCGGAAGGTGCGCGTGCCGTCGATCGATCAGCTGTTCAACGCATCTTCCGGCAACCCGGACCTGCAGGACGAGCACGCCTACGGCGTGGACACCGGCGTGGACTACCGGCTCGCCAAGGCCTCCACCGTCGGCGTCTCGTTCTTCGACACCGAGGCGCACGACTTCATCGAGCGCTTCTCGGGGCAGCTGTTCGAGAATGGCCAGAAGTACCGCTTTCGCGGCACCGAACTGACGATCGAGACGGTACCGGTGGCGGGCCTGACCCTGCGAGGGACGTACAGCTTCCTCGATGCCGACGACGTGGTGGCGGACCGTCCGCTGCAGACGCGGCCCCGGCACCGCAGCAGCCTCGAGTGGGTGTGGACGCCTGTGAGCCGATCGGCGGTTCGGGGAGCCGTCTCGCACACCGGCTCGCAGCTGTTTGACTCCCGCGGGGCCGTCACCGTCCAGCGGAAAGTGGACGGCTACGTCTTCGTAGATCTTGGATATACGCACACGCTGGTGCGCGGTCTGGCGCTCGCCGTGGACGTGACGAATCTCTTCGATCGCCTGTACGATCAGTCCTACGCCTTGCCTCGTGAGGGTCGAACGGCCCTGGTGACACTTCGAGTGAGGGGATTGTGATCACTGTTCCTGTTTCGGTTGCGGCGCGGCGCGTCTCGATTGCGGACGTCGCTCTGCTCCTCGGTTGTGGGGCGACAGCGGCGCTGGCCGTGGCCTACGTGAAGCTGGGGCTGCGCATCCCCGGCCACTCGATCGTGCTGGCGGCGCTCCCGATGGCGCTCGGGCTGGCGATGGCGCCACGTCGCCTCGCGGGCACCGCGATGAGCGCCGGCGCCGCGGCCACCGCGTGGTTCACCTCGCTCGGCGGCGCGAGTTTTGGCTCGGGTGCCACCATGAGCCTGTTCCTGCTGGGCCCGATGATGGACGTGGCCCTGCTCCGCGCCAGCAGCGGCTGGTGGCGGTACGGCGCGCTCGTCCTCGCCGGCCTGGCCACCAACGTACTTGCCCTCGGGGCTCGCGCGCTGCCCAAGCTCCTCGGATTCGACGTCGCCGACGGACGCCCATTCGACAGCTGGTGGACGCAGGCGATCGTCACGTATTCGGTGTCGGGCATCCTGGCCGGCGCGCTTGGCGCTCTCGCCGTATTCCGGGCCAACCATCGTTCGGAGCACACGGGGGCGTGATCTACGTCGGCATCGACGACACCGACGTCGTTGGCAGCCCGGGGACGAACCAGCTGGCGCGCGTCATCGTGGGGAAGCTCGGCCCCCTCGCCGCGGGTGCGATCGTCTGCCGGCATCAGCTGTTCTTCGATCCCCGAGTGCCGTACACCAGCGGAAACGGCTCGGCCTCGATCCAGCTGCCGCGAGGTGGTGACGTCCCGCGAGACGAGCTGATCGCCAGCGTGCGCGACATGATGCGGGAGTGGTACGTCGAGGGGAGCGACCCCGGCCTGGCGGTGACCGACACGGTGTTGCCCGAGATGACCGCATTTGCCGCCCACGCCAAGGTCGACATCGCCACGCAGGCCGACGCCCGCGCCGTCGCGGCCCGAGGAGGATGCCATCTCGAAGGGCTGGGGGGCACGAATCAGGGCATCATCGGCGCCCTGGCGGCGGTGGCGCTGGCCGCCGGCGGCGACGACGGGCGCGTGGTGCACACCGACGGGTGGCCGTGGCCGGACGATCTGCGCGGCATCCAGCCCACGGCCGCGATTCTCGCCCGGGGCGTCGAGATTCGTGCCGCCTCCCGCGAGCCCTCCGGCGGCGATCTGATCGACCTCGGCAAGCACCTGCGCCCGAATTGGCGTGGCGGCCGCATCGTGTTGTTCGTGGATCCGCCGGACGCCCCCGGGGCCCCGTGGCGGGCCCAGAAAATCAAGTAGGAGTCACACCACCATGCGAGTGAACACACGTTGGACCCGCCGGGGGTTCGTGGCCGCGGCCCTCCTGCTGTCGGTGGCCACGTCGGCCCTTGCACAGAGAACCGTGGAGTCGGTCGAGAAAGGCCGCCGCAAGGTTGTGCGGTACGACGAGCACGGAGCGGTGTTGGAGGTTGGGGAGCAGGTGGATGAAAAGGACCTGCCGAAGCCGGTGGCTGATGCCGTGCATTCCCACCGCCGCGCCGTCTACGTGACCGGCATGAAGTTCACGCGCGGCAAGGACGTGCGCTACGAGCTGACGCTCAGTGGGAGCCGAAAAACCGCGATGGTGGCCAAGGCCGACGGCACCGTCGTGAGCTTCAAGTAGCGCCCGCCGTCGCCCTCGCGACGGCCTCCTCCCGCGACGGCTCGATGGCCAGCCCGCCCTCCAGGCCGGCCAGCGTGAACGCCGCCTTGAGGGAATCCTGCAGCCCGCACACGACGAAGGGCCGTCCCAGCTCGGCGAGCCGCTTCTTGGCGTGCTCCACCGCGCGAAGGCCTGGGCTGCTGATGTAATCCACGCCGGACAGGTCGAGGACGAGGGCGCGGGCGGGCGAGTCGATCGCCGACGCGAGCGCGCGGCCCAACTCGGGACCCGTGAGGCTCGAGATCCGGCCCGTCACCGTCAACACGCTGAGGGCGTTGGTCTTCTCGTGCTCGACCCGGAGGTACCAAACGACGGCGTCCTGGTGTGACACGGCAGGATTCTGGGTGGATCGCCGTCTCGCGGGGGACGACCAGCTCGGCGGTGGGGTAAGCTTACCAACTTATTGCAGCCTCGCGTGTATTCCCCCAGTGAGAGCGACGAGACGCTCGTCGGACGGTGCCTGGCCGGTGATCAGGCAGCCTTTGAGGGCGTCGTGGTTCGCTATCAACGGGGGTTGTTCAACGTGGCGCTCAGGCTGCTCGGAAACTACGAAGACGCGCGGGACTGCACCCAGACCGCATTCGTCAAGGCGTACGAGCACCTCGACACGTTCGACACGTCGCAGCGGTTCGTCAGCTGGATCTACCGGATCCTCAGGAACGAGTGCCTCAACACCCTTCGTGCCCGCCGGCCTTCCGAGCCGGTGTCGCTCGAATGGGCCGCCGCGGGGGTTCCCTCGGACTCCCTGATGGCCTTCGAGCGCAACCGGGCGGTGCAATCGGCGCTCCTGGGGCTGACGGCCGACTACCGCGAGGTCATCGTGCTCCGGCATTTCACGGAGCTCTCGTACGACGACATCGCCGCCACGTTGGGCATCCCCGTCAAGACGGTGAAATCGCGCCTCTATTCGGCGCGGCAGAGGCTCGGCGAAGTCCTCGTCGAGTGGCGGGTCGAGCGATGAACGAACGCGAACAGGATGAACCACTGAGCCACGGCGCCCCCGACGAGGTGACGCTGCTGCTCGGAGAGCTCAAAGAAGTGGACCCGCCGGCAGACCTGGTGGGCTCGGTGATGGCGAAAATTTCTTCCGGGGCATCGGCGCGAGCGCGTCGGATCGAGCCCGTCCAATTCAGCGGAGGCAAGGTAATGGCGAAAAAAGTGCTGTGGAGCGTGATGGGCGCGGCGGCGGCAGTGCTGATCGTCCTCAAGATGGCGGGCTACCCGCCGCAGAGTGCCGGCACCGAGGGCACCGTGGGCGCGGCCCAGCGGTACCAGTCGCAGCAGATCTCCGACAAGGACGTGAAGGTGACCGACGCCGAACTGCAGAAGTTCCTGCAGAGCGACGCGTTCCGCAAGATCATGGCCGACAAGGCGGTGCGTGAGGCGCTGGCGAACAAGGACGTGCAGAAGGCGCTGTCGGATCCCGCCATCCGCGCCGCGCTGGCCAGCGACGACGTGCGCAAGGCGCTCTCGGACGAACAGATCCGCTACGCCCTGGCCGACGAACGGATCCGCCGGGTGCTCGCGGACGAACAGATCCGCAAGGCGCTGGCCGACGACCAGGCGCGCAAGCTGATTTCCGGCGACGCCGTGAAGAAGGCGCTCTCGAGCGAAGACGCGCGCAAGGCGATCGCCAGCGAGCAGGCCCGCTTCCTGCTCGCCAATGACCAGATCCGCATGCTGCTGGCGAACGACATCTCGCACCGGGTCCTGACGAGCGACGTGATGGCGCACGCGCTGGCGTCGAGGTCTTTTGCCGACATGCTCGTCAGCCCCGCGCTCATCGGCATGCTGTCGGCGCCCGGCGCGGCCGACATGCTTGCCAGCCCCGCGCTCATCGGCCTGCTGTCGGCCCCCGGTTTCGCCGAGGCGCTGGCCGCGCCCGGCTTCTCGGCCGCGATGGTGGCTGACGCCGCGGCGGCAGGCGCGAGGACGAACTAGAAAAAGAGCTCCCGGTTCCCCCTAGTAGATGCACGTCCGGACCGTGCTGGCTGCGGCCAGCCTCGCCCTCAGCTGCGCCACGCCCTGCGTGGCGCAGCTTGCGTCTGTCGAGACCCCCGACCTCAACCTCGTCTACCTCGAGCCGGTCCAGTCCTTCCTCGCGCCGCACGTCGGACGCTCGTTCGAGAACGCACTCCAGTTCCACAAGAACCTGTTCGACTACAAGCCGAAGGGGAAGATCACCGTTCTCCTGACCGACTTCTCCGACGCCGGCAACGCGTCGGCCGACGCCGTGCCGCGCAACAAGGTCACGCTGCGGGTGGCGCCGCTCAACTTCGCGTTCGAGACGTTCACCGCCAGCGAGCGAATGAGCTACTTGATGAACCACGAGCTGGTGCACGTGGTGACCGCGGACCAGGCGGCCGGGCGGGACCTCGTCTTCCGCGCCCTCTTTCGCGGCAAGGTGGCTCCGATCGCCGACCACCCGGAATCGATCCCCTATTTCTATCTGACCAACCCGCGCCGAGCCACGCCGCGCTGGTACGGCGAAGGCATCGCCGTCTTCCTCGACACATGGATGGCCGGCGGCCTGGGGCGCGCGCAAGGGCCGTACGACGAGATGGTGTTCCGTTCGATGACGCTGGACGGCAGCCGCTTCTACGATCCGCTCGGGCTCTCGTCCGAGCTGACGAAGACCGACTTCCAGGTGGAGGCCAACTCGTATCTGTACGGCACGCGGTTCATGAACTACCTCGCCTACACCTATAAGCCGGAATCGCTCATCCGGTGGACGTCACGGAAGAGCGGGTCCAAGGCGTACTACGCGTCGGCATTCGCGCAGGTGTTCGGGCTGCCGCTCGAGCAGGCGTGGAGCGACTGGATCGCGTTCGAGCGCGAGTTCCAGCAGAAGAACATCGCCACCATCCGCGCCTACCCGACCACCCCGTACGCCGATGTGTCGCAGGAGGGGCTCGGGTCGGTGTCGCGCGCCTTCGTCGACACGGCGCGGAAACGGATCTATGCCGGCCTGAACTATCAGGGCACGGTGCCCTACATCGGCGCGATCGGCCTGGACGACGGCCGCATCGAGCCGCTGCACGACATCAAGCAGCCGCAGCTCTATACGGTGACGTCGATGGCGTTCGACGGCAAGGACACGCTCTTCTACACCGTCGACAATTCCGCTTATCGCGACGTCGTGGCGCTCGACGTCGGCACGCGCCGCCAGCGAACGCTGCTCAAGGACGCGCGCATCGGCGAGCTGGTGTTCGACCGCAGCGACCGTTCGCTCTGGGGCATCCGTGTCCTGAACGGCATCTGTACGCTGGTGCAGATAGCCGCCCCCTATGCCGACTGGCACGCGGTCTACTCCTGGCCGTACGGCGAAACGGTGTACGACCTGGACGTCTCCGCTGACGGGCAGCTCATCTCCGCCTCGCACGGAGCGATCGGCGGCAAGCAGACGCTGCACGTGATGGATCGAGCGCGGCTGTTGACGGGGGACGCCACGCCCGTCAAGCAGTTCGATTTCGGGACGGCCATCCCCGAGGGGTTCGTCTTCTCGGCGGACGGCCGATATCTGTTCGGCAGCTCCTACTACACCGGCGTCTCGAATATCTTCCGGTTCGAGCTCGCCTCGGGCGAGCTCGAGGCGATGACCAACGCCGAGACCGGATTCTTCCGGCCGATGCCGCTGGACGGCGACGCGATGCTGGTGTTCCGCTACTCGGGCAACGGATTCGTGCCGTCGGTGATTCACCCGCGGCCGCTGAAGGACGTGAACGCCATCACGTTCTTCGGCAACCAGGTGATCGAGAAACACCCGGTGCTCAAGACCTGGGCGGCCGGCTCGCCCGCCAACGTGCCGATCGAGTCGATGTTCAGCGGGAAGCGCGGCTACAGCCCGCTGAAGCGGCTCGGGCTCGAATCCATCTATCCGGTGGTCGAGGGCTACAAGGACGTGGTCGCCTACGGCGCCCACGCGCGCTTTTCGGATCCGGTGGGGCTGAACGTCGCCACGATCACGGCGTCGTATTCGCCCTCGGCGAGCGTGCGGGAGAGCGAACGCCCGCACCTCCGCGCGGACTATCAGCGCTACGACTGGACCGGCCGCGCGGCGTTGAACGGCGCCGACTTCTACGACCTGTTCGGGCCGACCAAGACCAGCCGGCGCGGGTACGAGGTGGCGCTCGGCCACACGAACCTGCTGATCTTCGACGAGCCGCGGCGCCTGACGCTCAAAATCGACGGCCGCTTTGCCGGCAACCTCGATCAGCTTCCCGAGTATCAGAACGTGCCGGTGAACGTGACGCGGCTGGCCACCGTGGTGGGGGACCTGTCCTACACCGACGTGCGATCCTCGCTCGGCAAGGTGGACGACGAAAAGGGGCAGCGCTGGTCGCTCGCGATCCGCGAGGACGCGGTCGCCTCGACCCTCTTCACCAAGGTCCGCGGGCGATACGATATCGGCGTGCCGCTGCCGATAGGCCATTCGTCGATCTGGGTCCGCAGCGCCGCCGGGTTCTCGCCGCAGGATGCTGACGAACCGTTCGCCAACTTCTACTTCGGCGGGTTCGGCAACAACTACGTCGATCACAAGGACGAGCAGCGCTACCGCGAGTACCAAGCGCTGCCCGGCTTCGAGATCAACGAAGTGGCCGGCCGCAACTTCGCCAAGTCGATCGTCGAGTGGACGGTGCCGCCGCTGCGGTTCAGCCGGGCCGGCACGCCCGGGTTCTATCTCACGTGGATGCGCCCGTCGGTCTTCGCCACCGCTCTCGTCACCAACCTCGACGCCCGCGTCGGGCGCCGCACGGTGAGCAACGCCGGCGCCCAGCTCGACTTCCGGCTCAGCGCGCTCTCGACGCTCGACCTCACGCTGTCCGTCGGCGGCGCGGTGGCGTTCGAAGACGGCTCCCGTCCGCGGCGCGAGGCGATGGTGTCGCTGAAGGTTCTGCGCTAGTCCGATGATCCTCAACGTCGTCGCGGCGTTCGTGCCGGTGACGCTGTTTCTGCTGCTGCTGGTCCTGATGGACAGCTTCAAGCTGGCGCGGCCGAGCGCGATTGCGAAGGCGCTCGGCTGGGGCGTGGTGGCGGCGCTCGTCTGCGACGTGCTCTACCGCGTCCTGGCGCCGGCGTTGCCGCTCTCGCCGGCGGCGTTCAGCCGCTACGTGGCGCCGCTCACCGAAGAAACGGCCAAAGCGGCGTTCGTCGTCTACCTGATTCGCCGCCGCCGCATCGGGTTCCCGGTGGATGCGGCGCAGCTCGGGTTTGCCGTCGGCACCGGCTTCGCGCTGGTCGAGAACGTGCAGTACCTCCGCGTGCTCGGCGACGCCGGCCTCGTGCTGTGGCTGGTGCGCGGCCTCGGCACGGCGATGCTCCACGGCGCCACGACGGCCATCTTCGCGATGCTGGCGCAAACGGCGTCGGACACGCGCCCCAAGGAGATCGTGCGCGTGTTCGGGCCCGGATGGTTGGCGGCGGTGGTAATCCACTCCGCGTTCAACCACGTGCCGCTGCCGCCGGTGGCGATGGCCGGGCTTCTGATGGTGGCGCTGCCGGCGCTGGTGCTCTACGTGTTTCAACGCAGCGAGGCGGTGACTCGCGACTGGGTGAGCGCCGGGCTGGACCTGGATCTGGTGATGCTCGACGTCTTCTCGTCGCAGACGTTCAGCTACACGAAGTTCGGCCGCTATCTCGAGGAGCTGCGGGATCGGTTCCCCGGTCCGGTGGTGGCCGACATGCTGTGCTTGCTGCGCGTCGAGCTGGAGCTCTCGGTGCAGGCGAAGGCAGCGGTGATGGTGCGCGAGGCCGGCGTCATCCTGCCCGTGCACGACGACGCCCGGCACGCGCTCGAGGAGGTGCGGTATCTCCGCGCGTCGATCGGGCGCACCGGCATCCTGGCGCTCCAGCCCTTCGGCGTGACGTCCCATCGCGACGACTGGCACCGCTATCTGCTCGCCGGCCCGGACGCCCGCCGCCGCTGAGTAGTAATCTGCTCGGTAATGGCGAAGAAGAAGGCGGTTCGTCGCAAGAAGCAGGCAGCCGGTTCGAAGGGGCTCTCGCCGGCGGAGACCCGCACCGGGACCGGCGGCGCCGACGCCCTGGTACCGCTGGTCGAGCGCGACGGCGGCGCGGTGCTGGGCACCTATCGTGATCCCTTCGGCGGCAAGCCGGTGCTGATCGTGTCCTTGCCGATCGACAAGGTCGAGCCGACCCCCTTCCAGCGCGACCCGTCGGATCCGCACGTCAAGCGGCTGATGACCGTCATCGAGACGCTCGACCGCTTTCTGGATCCGATCATCGCGATCCGGCGCGACGATCGCTACTGGACCCCCAACGGCAACCACCGGTTGCAGGCGATGAAGCGGCTGGGCGCGAAGGCCGTGGTGGCGCTGCTCATTCCGGAAGCCGAGGTCGCCTACCAGATCCTCGCGCTCAACACCGAGAAGGCGCACAACCTGCGGGAGAAGTCGCTCGAGACGATCCGGATGGCGCGTGCGCTGGCGGACGAGTCGCGGCAGCCCGAGGCGTCGTTCGCGTTTCAGTTCGAGCAGCCGTCGTACCTGACGCTCGGCGCCGCGTACGAATCCAGGCCGCGGCTCAGCGGCGCGGTCTACCAGTCGGTGCTGCGCCGCATCGACGACTTCCTCGACACGCCGCTGCCGAAAGCGGTCGCCGAGCGCGAACGCCGGGCGAAGGTCGTGCTCGCAATCGACGACCGCGTCACCGCGATCGTGGAAAAGCTGAAGGCGCGCGGCCTGACCAGCCCCTACCTGCGCCCCTTCGTCGTCGCCCGCGTCAATCCGATCCGCTTCTCCAAGGCCACCAGCTTCGACTTCGACGAGGTGATGGAGAAGATGTCCGCCTCGGCCGGCAAGTTCAACATCGACAAGGTGAAGCCCGAGGAGGTCACCCGCGCCTCGGGCCCGGCGTCTGACGAAGACTAAAGGCGGAACGGCAGGGGCCGATTTGCCCAGATATGCCGTGGAGTGTCGCCACCGGATTCCTGGGAGTACTGGTGTCCGTCCTGGGGTTTGCCGCCTGGGCCGCGCATCGGCGCTTGAAGCAGGCCGAAGCGTCGCGCCAGGATCTCGAGCGGTCGCTCAAGGTCATGGAGGAGGAGCGGCACGTCCTCGAGCTGATCGCCAGCGGCGCCACGTTGAAGGAAGTGCTCGAACGGCTCACGCTGGCCATCGAAGCGATCGTTCCTGAAGCCACCTGCTCGGTGCTGCTGGTCGATCGCGAGCGCAACTGCCTGCGGCAGGGCGCGGCGCCCCATCTGCCGCCGGGCTACTGGGCGGCCTGCGAGGGGCTTCCGATCGCCGACTTCGGCTGCTGCCCCTCGGCGGTGCTGCACAACCGCATCTCCATCAGCGAGGATCTGCTGACCGATCCGAAGTGGGAAGCGGCGCGCGAGGACGTGGCCCGGCTCGGCATGCGGTCCTGCTGGTCGGTGCCCATCCAGGATTCGCATACGCGCGAAGTCCTCGGCACCTTTGCCATGTATCGCGCCAGGCCGGCCAGCCCCACGCCCGAAGATCTGCGGGTGGTGACGGCCGCGGCGCGGCTGGCGGGGAACGCCATCGAGCGGCTGCGCTGGGCGCAGCGTGCCCGCGACTTCGAGGAGCGGTTCGCGCTGGCCGAGCGCGCGGCGGAGTTCGGCATCTGGGAATGGGATCCGCGGACGAACGTGTTCGACCTGTCCGAGGGGACGGCCCGTGCGATGGGCGGCGATCTGAAGGCCGGACGCATCAGCACCGAGCAGCTGTATGCGACGGTGCATCCCGACGATCGCGAGGAGGCCAGGCGCGTGCGCGACGCCGGGCTCGAGCAGGGCGGCAGCTACGAGCAGGAGTTCCGCCGCGTCTCGCCCGTGAACGGTGCGGTCCGCTGGTTCCGCAACAGCGCCAAAGCGGTGGAGCACGCCGACGGCAAGCCGGTGAAGGTGATCGGCGCCATCATGGACATCACCCGGCAGAAGGAGCTGATGCTCAGCCTGGAGCAGGCCAAGGTGATGGCCGAAGCGGGCGCCCAGGCCAAGAGCGAGTTCCTGGCCAACATGAGCCACGAGATCCGCACGCCGATGAACGGCGTCATCGGCATGACCGGCTTGCTGCTCGAGACCGGCCTCACCTCCGAGCAGCGCGACTTCGTGGAGACCATCCGCAGCTCGGGCGAGGCGCTGCTGACGATCATCAACGACATTCTCGACTTCTCGAAGATCGAGGCGGGCAAGCTGGCGCTCGAAAGCTATCCCTTCGAGCTGGACCGCCTGCTCGAGGAAGTGGTCGAGATGCTGGCGACGACCACGGGTGAGAAGGGGATCGACCTGGTGCTCAACTACCCGCCCTCGAGCCCGCGGAAGTTCCAGGGCGACGCGGATCGAATCCGGCAGCTGGTGGTCAACCTGGCGGCCAACGCGGTGAAGTTCACGCACGAAGGCCAGGTGGTGATTTCGGTGGACGCGCCGAACGGCGGCGACACCGGCGTCAGGATCAGCGTCGCCGACACGGGCATCGGCATCGCGCCGGAACAGCTGGCGTCGCTCTTCGAGAAGTTTACGCAGGCCGATCCGTCCACGACGCGACGCTATGGCGGCACCGGTCTGGGCCTGTCGATCACCAAGAGCCTGGTGGATCTGATGGGCGGACGCATCACGGCGGAGAGCGCGGCCGGCGCCGGCTCGACGTTCACGGTGACGCTGCCGCTGCCTTTCAGCGACGAGGTGATCGAGCGGCCCGCCGCGGCGTCGACGCTCGAGGGGCTGCGCGTGCTCATCGTGGACGACAATCGCGTCAACCGGCGCGTGATCCATCAACACATCTGCAGCTGGGGGATGCGCAACGGCAGCTACGCGTCGGCGGAAGAGGCGCTGGCCGCGGTGCTCGAGGCGCGCGCGGCCGGCGACCCGTACCACATCGTCATCGCCGACTACCACATGCCCGGCATCGACGGCGTCATGCTCGCGCAGCAGCTGCGTGAGCTGCCGGGGGAGCTGGTCTATGTGCTGCTGACCTCGGTGGGGCACTGGAAGGAGCACGCGGCGCTGCCGGACGGCCTCATCGACGCGTGTTTGACCAAACCGGTGCGGCACCGGAAGCTGATGGACACGCTGGCGGCAGCCTGGGCCCGCCGGCAGACGCGCGGCGCTGCCGCCGCTGCGCCGGCTCCCGCGGTTCCCGCCCCGAACGGATCGCCGGCACCGCGCCGAGGAGAGACGCGTGGTCCCCGCATATTGGTGGTCGAGGACAACCCGATCAACCAGAAGGTTGCGGTGCATCAGCTCGAGGCGCTCCACCTGCAGGCCGACGTGGTCGGCAGCGGCAAGGAGGCGCTGGAGATGCTCCAGCTCGCCGACTACGACCTGGTGCTGATGGACTGCGCGATGCCCGAAATGAACGGCTACGACGCAACCCGTGCCATCCGGCAGATGTCGGGGCCGATGGCCGCCGTCCCGATCATCGCCATGACGGCCGACGCCGTCTCCGGCGCGCGCGAGCGCTGCCTGGAAGCGGGCATGAGCGACTACGTCAGCAAACCGGTAAAACTGGAGCATCTGGAGCGCACGCTCGCGCGCTTCCTGCCCCGGCTGACCGGCGCGCGCGCCTGACGCGCCGGGCGGCGTATCATCGCCGCATGACCGCACGCCGGACGCTCCTGGGTCTCGTCGCGCTGTTCGTCGCGGCGCTCGCCGCTGCCGCCGCCGGGCAGTCTCCTGGCACCAGTGCGCCAGCCGATGGGCCGCCGCGGCGCGCCGATGGTCACCCCGATCTGAGCGGCGTCTGGATGCCGCCTTACGTGCCGGACATGACGGTGAACAAGCAGGACCAGCGCGGGTACCCCGACCTGCCGTTCACGCCGGCGGGGCTCGCCGACTGGAAGCAGTACGACGCGGCCACCGGCGACTACACCGGGAGCTGCTTCCCGTTCGGGCTGCAACGCTCCGTCAACGCCCCGTACCCGTTTCAGATCATGCAGGACGAGCGGCAGATCGCGCTGCTGTTCGAGATCAACACGTGGCACCACGTGATTCCCTTCGCGCGCGAGTTCCCGAAGCAGGCCGCGGACAACCCGACGTGGTACGGCTACTCGATCGGCCGCTGGGAGGGCGACACGCTGGTGGTGGAGAGCCGCGGCTTCAACGGCTTCACGCGTCTTGATACGATCGGGCATCCGCACAGCGACGCGCTGCACCTGACGCAGACGTTCCAGCGTCTGAGCCGTACGCGCATGGCGTATTCAGTGACAGTGGACGATCCGAAGACCTACACGAAGCCGTGGACCAACGAGCGCACCTTCAGGCTGATGGAGACGCCGTTGCTGGAGTACTCCTGCGAGGAGAACAACCGCAGCCTCTGGCAGGGGCGCATCAAGGGCTGGACGCCCCCCTGGTCGAAATAACGACGGGCCGCCTGAAGGCGGCCCCTACGTACCTGGCCCGAGTTATGGCTGCCGGTCGTAGACGCGGAGGAAGCCGGGCTGGCCATCGATGGTGATCGTCAGCGTCTGCCCGTCCTTCGAGACGACCTTCCGGCCCTGCGCGGTGATCTTGCCGTCCACCTTGTCGATCCACGCGGTGGTGTAGTCGTCGATCTTCGTTTCTGAGTACGTGCGCGGCGTCGGCTTTCCTGCCGCGATCATGTCGGCGACGATCTGATCCGAGTGTTCCGGGTAATCCTTGCCGTCGCTCTTCGCCGTGAACTGCAGGTAACGCAGGCCGCGCGCGTTGCCGTTGAACAGCAGCCCCACCAGAAAGCCGTCCGGGCGCACGTAGTACTGGCGGATCTCCACGTAGTCGGGCGGCACCTTCACGCCCGACTTGTCCGCGTTCAGCTTCCACGTGCCGGCGATCGGCGGCTGTGCAACCGCTGGAGCCGGCGACTGCGCGAAGGCCGGTGCGAGGCCGGTCAGCAGCAGGAGAGCGATCAGCCGCATCTACTTCAGCCGCGCGGCCACGGCGGCAAGGCCCGCGTTGGCGCACGCCTCGTCTTTGTCCTGTCCCGGCGCGCCGCTCACGCCGACGGCGCCCACCACCTGGTCGCCGGCGCGAATCGGGAACCCGCCGCCGAGGGCAATCGTGCCCTCGATCGACGGCGGCGGCACCTGCGTGGCCCACAGTTTCGCCGTCTCCATCGAGGCCCGCCGGTAGATCAGCGCCGTGTAGGCCTTCTTGCGCGCCACTTCCACCGTGTGCGGGCTGGTGCCGTCGTCGCGCGCCGAGAGCTTGAGGTTGCCGGCGGCGTCGAGGATCGCCACCGTCGTGCG
>Ga0070675_100000719_pt1 | contig 23032 bp, 13 predicted proteins | sample KBSM43metaG_FD_65343 | JGI IMG/M metagenome (GOLD analysis project Ga0070675, IMG submission 65343) | Miscanthus rhizosphere microbial communities from Kellogg Biological Station, Michigan, USA - KBS M4-3 metaG | ecosystem: Host-associated > Plants > Roots > Rhizosphere > Soil ... | reverse complement strand
ATGGGCAGCGAGGATCCGATGGCCTATGAAGGCGACGGTGAAGGACCGGTGCGGCGGGTGCGGGTCGACCCGTTCCGGCTGGCCGCGTGTTGCGTTTCCAACCGCGAATTCGCGGCGTTCGTCGCGGCGACCGGATACGTCACCGACGCCGAGAGCATCGGGTGGTCGTTCGTGTTCGCCGGCCTACTGCCACCGAACTTCCCGCCGACCCGGGGTGTCGCCGCTGCGCCGTGGTGGCGGCAGGTACCGCGGGCCACCTGGCGACGCCCGGAGGGTCGGCACTCGGGGCTCGACGAGCGCGAGGACCATCCGGTCGTCCACGTCTCCTGGCGGGACGCCAACGCCTACTGCCGCTGGGCCGGGATGCGCCTGCCCACCGAGGCCGAGTGGGAGTTCGCCGCGCGCGGCGGCCTCGCCGGCCGCCGATTTCCGTGGGGCGACAGCCTGCGACCCGGTGGAGAGCACCGGATGAACGTGTGGAACGGCCAGTTCCCCGTCCACAACACCCGCGCCGACGGCTACCTGGGCACCGCGCCGGTGAGTGCCTTTCCTCCCAACGGGTTCGGCCTGTACAACATGACCGGCAATGTCTGGGAATGGACCGCCGACCGGTTCAGCACGACGTGGCATCGCGACGGTCCGCGGGAGAACCCCCGCGGTCCGTCGACCGGTGAGCGGCGGGCCTTGCGCGGCGGGTCGTATCTCTGCCATGCCTCGTACTGCCGCCGTTACCGGGTCTCCGCCCGCATGGCGAACACGCCGGACAGTGCGACCGGCAACATCGGCTTCCGCTGCGCGCTGGACCCGTAGCGGGCGACGCGCGGCGATTGCCGCTTGGGAATGGGTGGGCCACCTCAGGCCATGGGCTCCACCGGGCCTGGGCCCGCCACCGGCGCCGCGCCCGGGCCGGTCCGGTAGGCGCGGAAGACCTCTTCGAGGGTCGGGATGATGTTGTCCTCGCCGATGGTATCCAGGATTCCGTACGCCCGGAGTGTCGCCAGTAGCTGGGTGTCCGGTCGGGCGAGCACGAATCGGGCGTTGTGGGCGCGGCTGTAGTTGACGAGGTGGGCCAGGGTCACGCCGGCCGAGAAGTCGACGTCGGGGATCGCGGCGCAGTCCAGTACAACCCAACGCACCGGGTCGGGAGCGGCGGAGATGACCGCTTCGAAGTGGTCGGCGAAGCGGTTGGCGTTGGCGTAGAACAGTTCCGCGTCGTAGCGGAAGATCACGAGCCCGGGCAGAGTCTGCGCTCCGGGCGAGGCCGGTAGATAGACCGGTTCGCCGGCGGCGTCCTGCCCGACGACGAAGTCGCCGGGGTGGTACTGCCGCCAGATGAGGTTGAGGAGCGAGAGCACGACCGCGAGGATGATTCCCTGCTCGACGCCGATGGCGAAGACGGTGATAGCGGTGATGAGCGCGACGACGAACTCGTTGCGGCGGCGGGCCCACAGCCGCTTCATGCCGGCGATGTCGATCAGGCTGACGCCGATCAGGAAGACGATCCCGGCCAGGACAGCATTCGGCATGTCCTTGAGCAGCCCGGTGAAGAACAGGGTGAACAGCAACGCCACCGCCGCCATCGTCATGGTGGCGACCTGGGTGCGGCCCTTCTGCTCGTCGAGGATCTGCGTCTTGGTGGGGCTGCCGTTGACCACGAAGGTGCCGCTGAGGCCGGCGGCGAGGCTGGCACCGCTGAGTCCCACGATGTCCCGGTTGATGTCGACGGCATCTCCGTGCTTGAACGCGAAGCTGCGGGAGGTGGCGGCGCTTTGGGCGATGATGAGCACGAAGCACGACAGGGCGGTCGGCAGCACCTTGGGCACGTCCGACCAGGACACGCCCGACGGCAGGCCGATCGGTGGGAACCCGCCCTCCAGGGCACCCACCACGGCCACGCCGTGCGTGTGCGCGTCGGACAACGCGGAGATGGTGGTCAGCAGCACGACGGCGACGATTGCGCCGGGGACCACCGGGATGAACCGCTTGAAGGCTTGGATGATCACGATCGTGGCCAGCCCGAACGCGAGTGTGGCAACGCTGGTCGAGGACAACGAGGTGATCCAATGCCACTGCTGTTCGATCCAGCTTCCGCTGCCCTTGGCGATGCCGAGCAGGTCCGGGATCTGCCCCGACAGCACCTGGATGCCGACGCCGGTGAGGAACCCGATCAGCACCGAGGCGCTCAGGAAGTCCCCGATGAAGCCCAGCCGCAGCAACCGCGCCACCAGCAGCAGCGCACCGCAGACCAGCGCCGTCAGGCTGGCGAATGCAAGCCACTGCTGCGAGCCGGGCGTGACTCCAGCGATGCCCAGACCGCTGATGCCGGCGGCGAGCACCGCGGCGGTGGCCGAGTCAGCGCCGACGACGAGCAGCCGCGAAGAGCCCAGCAGAGCGAACACCAAGGTGGGGAAGATGATCGTGTACAGGCCGGTCACGATCGGCGTCTGCGCGATGGACGTGTAACCCATCACCTCAGGAATCGCCACCGCGGCCAGTGTGAGACCGGCGATGATGTCGCGGGCCAGCCAGGTCCGGTGGTAGCCGCGCAGCGACGCGGGCATCACCTTCACACCAGGCATGCCGCTCATATTGATCGTCAACCCACCGCCCTACATCATCCCCAGTGGGTGGGCGGCCGGTGCGCTATCAGATGTGACGGACGCGTGCCGGGGGACGGGCCGCTGTCCGTGTACGTCGACGCCGCCACGCGGCGCTCACGCGACGGTCTTGGCGGTGACACGTCCGGTGCGGATCGCGTCGACCAGCGCGGCATGGTCGCGTTCGTTCAGGTCGGCGTAGGTTTCGGCGAAGCGGGCCAGGGCCTGGTCAAAGACGTCGCCCGAACCCAGGTATTCGGCGATGGCGGTCCGGTCACCGGACCGGGCGTGGGCCCGGGCCAGGGTGTGGCCGCACAGTTCGCCAAAGGTTTTCATGCCGGTCGGGATCATCTGTTCGGTGACCGCGATGCCCTTCCAGTCGTAGAGCTGGCGGACGTAGAAGTCGCGCGTGACGCCGTCGATCCCCGCCGGGTTACGCTGCCAGCCGAGGAAGATGTCGCCGGCGGCCTGCATCAGCCGCTGGCCGGCGACCACCCGCTGGCCCTGGTTGTCGTAGCGGCTGGCGCCGACATGTTCGGCGAGCACCGACTGGCCCGCCTCCTTGACCTGTAACAGCAACGGGTCCTGCTCGTCGCGACCGAGCATGAGGATGATCCAGCAGCGGGTGCCGACGCTGCCGACTCCGACGACCTTGCGGGCCATGTCGACGAACTCGAACTGCTCGAGCAGCGCCCGCCGATCGGAGGGCAGGGACTCGCTGTAACCGCGGATCAGCTCCCGGATGGCGGCTTCCAGTTCGGCCCGTTCCATGTCGGGCAACAGGTCGCCGATCGGTTGGATCAGGGGCGGATCGGCGACGATGCGCCGACGTCCGTCGACCACCCGGGTGAGCCGGTCGAAGGCCAGCAGGCTGTCCTTGGTGCGCGCCTTCGAGACAGTCTTCTCCAGCCGCTCAAGGCCGGCCTTCGCCTGCGTCCGGCTGCCGACCGTGTGCAGTCGGTTGGTGAACAGGTCCTGCACGGCCTTGATGTCGACCTTGGCATACCACACGTCGAGGTTGCGCATCGCGGCGAAGCGTCGCATCCACTTGCGGTAGGACCGGACGGTGGCGGTCACGATCTCGCGGCGTTGCTTGGTGGTGAATCCGTTCTGCCGCCCGGCGATGACCAGGCTCGCGGCGAGTCGCTTGATATCCCACTCCCAGGGGCCGGGCAGGGTCTCGTCGAAGTCGTTGATGTCGAACATGAGGTTTCGCTCGGCCGAGCCGAGCAACCGGAAGTTGAGCAGGTGCGCGTCGCCGCACAGCTGCGCGGTGATCCCGGACCGCGGGGTGCCGGCCAGATCCATCGCCATGATCGCGGCAGCACCGCGGTAGAACCGGAACGGGGACTCGATCATCCGCCCGTACCGGATCGGCACGAACTCCGGCACCCGGGTGGCCGACTGTGCCTCGATCACGTCGATCGGGTCACGCCGCGTCGCGGACGGCGCGAACTCGCCGTGACTCGCCCGCGGTATTGCCGCGCGGGCGGCCTTCCCGCGCGCGGCACGTTCCTCCATCGTCGGATACGTGCCCGGCGCCGCACCGGCCGGGGCGTCCACGTTCTCGGGAAGGACGGCCGTTCGCGTCATTGTCACCATCTCCTTGGCCTCCGCGAAGCTCAGCACGCAGGCTCGGGCCCAACCATGGCCTTCCAGTTAGGCGTACCGAGCGCGGCCCCGCATCATCCAACCGAGATGAGGTGCGGTCCGCGGCGAGGGAACGCATATGGGACGATGCCGAGACGGATGCTTGATCCGCCGCCGCCCATGTTGCACACGGCCGTTGGACGCGCCGCTTGACCTGCACGGACGGATTCTCGGAGGCGTAGCCACCGTTGACCCGATGGGTTCGGTCGCCCCCGCGTATTCCTGCCACTTGTCACGGATGCCAGCGGCACCTTGTTCGGCGCTGACCAGCAACCTGGCGACGCTGAAGACCAGCGCAGCTGCCCCCTCGCGGGCCGGTGGGCTCCCACGAGCGGGCAGCTGCCGGTCTTTACTGGCGTCCCAGTGCGACCCGCATTTCGCTTTCGGCGTCGATGATGAGATCTCCGCTGAGGTCGACGGTGACGCTGTACAGGGTCCCGGTAAACCGGAACGGGGCCTCGTATTCGGGGACGACGGCTGAGCCGGGGTTGGCGCCGCAGGCCATCTGGCCGGGGCTGAACATGACCGGTGTGGTGACCGGGAACTCGGCTTCTCCGACGAGCCGTCCGTCGTAGTAGAGCTGGGCGAGGCCCGGTGCCCCACGGCCATTGGAGAAGTCCGGCTTGCCGGTGGGTTCGAATTCGAAGCGGAGTTGGTGGCGTCCGGTCGGGACGTCCTCGGTGGAGGCGACGCGGTAGGTGGCCCGGCCGACGTAGTTGTGGGCGTAGTGCAGCCGGCCGCCCTGCACGTAGAAGGTCAAGCCGCTGTTGTTGGCGCCCTGGCTGAGCAGGACACCTTCGGCGCCGCCGGCCGGGATGTCCACGTCGGCGGTGATGCTGTGCGGGCGGTTGAGCATGCGCGGGGCGACGGAGCTGGGCAGGGCTTGTGTGTCGGGCCAGAAGACGTATGCGGTCCGCTCCTCGGTGATCTGCGGCCGCTCGGTCATCAACCGGGTGATCGCGCTGCCGTCGATGGGCAGGACGTTGTACTTGCCGGCTTCGACGTACCACTGGGCGATCAGGGCGATCAGTCTGGCCCGGTTGTCGGCGGCGACGTCGTTGGTCTCGGCGAAATCGGCGACGATGTGGTAGAGCTCCCAGTTGTTGGCGTCCAGGTCGGCCAGCTGCTCACCGGAGATGGGGGTGCCGAAGGGCTTGCCGGCCTCGGTGAACGACGGTCCGGGCCAGGGACACACCGCACGCCATCCGTCGTGGTCGATGGCGCGGTGGCCGAACATCTCGAAGTACTGGGTGTGGTGGCGCGTGGGTGCGTCGGCGTCATCGAAGGTGTGCGCGAAGCTGACGCCGTGCAGCGGGCTCTGGCTGACGCCCTTGATGCTGGCCGGCGGCGTGAGGTGCAGCGCTTCCAGGATCGTGGGCACCATGTCGATGAGATGCGCGTACTGTGTGCGGACCTGGCCGCGGGATCGGATGCCGGCCGGCCAGTGGACCAGGAACGGGTCGCTGGCGCCGCCGCGGTAGGTTTCGCGCTTCCACCGCCGGAACGGGGTGTTGCCGGCCCAAGTCCAGCCCCAGGGGTAGTGGTTGAACGTGGTCGGGCTGCCGATCTCGTCGATGCGGGCCAGGCTGTCCTGGAGGGACTCCGGGGCGTTGTTGAAGAACTGCGTCTCGTTGGTGGTGCCGGTGACCCCGCCCTCGGCGCTGGCACCATTGTCCGACACCACCATGATCAGGGTGTTGTCGAGTTGGCCGGTCTCTCGCAGGAAGTCGAGCAGCCGGCCGAGCGCGGCATCGGTGTGTGAGAGGAACCCGGCGTAGACCTCCATCATGCGGGCGGCCAGGCGCCGGGCATCCGGCGACAGCGACTCCCATTGCGGCACGTCCGGGTCGTGGCGGGACAGCACGGCATCGGCGGGCACCACACCCAGCTCCTTCTGCCGGGCGAAGGTGCGCTCGCGGTAGACGTCCCAGCCCTCGTCGAACTGGCCCCGGTACCGGTCGGCCCATTCCTTGGCCACGTGGTGCGGCGCGTGCGCGGCACCCGGACAGAAGTGCAGGTAGAACGGCTTGTCCGGGGCCACCTGCTTGGCGTCGGCGATGAACGCGATCGCCTTGTCGGCAAGGTCGTCACTGAGGTGGTAGCCCTGCTGCGGAGTCCGCGGCGGCTCGACCTGGTGATTGTCGTACACCAGCTCCGGATACCACTGGCTGGTGTCGCCACCCAGGAAGCCGTAGAACCGGTCGAACCCGCGACCCAACGGCCACCGGTCGTACGGCCCGGCGGCCGACTCCTGCTCTGACGGCATCAGGTGCCACTTGCCCACCATGTACGTGTTGTATCCGTGCTCCACCAGAATCTCGGACAGGAAGCCGTTCTCGAACGGAATGTTCCCGTCATACCCCGGATAACCAGTGGCCAGCTCGGTGATCGCGGCCATCCCGTTCGAGTGGTGGTTGCGGCCGGTCACGACACACGAGCGCGACGGCGAACACAACGCCGTCGTGTGCATGTTGTTGTACAGCAACCCACCCGCCGCCAACGCGTCGAAATTCGGCGTCGCGATCGGGCTGCCATAGCAACCCAACTGCCCGTACCCCACATCGTCCAGCACGATCGTCAGAACGTTGGGCGCACCCGCCACCGCCCGGACGGGCGCCGGCCATGCCGGCACCGACTCGTCGGTCGTCCTCCCGATCACACCGGTGAACACGGTCCCCGCCTGGTACTCGTTCAGCGCCATGGTGATGGTCCTCCCTTTGGGAATAACAGTCTGCTCAGTGACGGGTCGGCCGCATCACTCGTATTGAATGACATGGCCCTGCGGAACGGCTGCACCTGTGCGGCCGTGGTCTCGGCCGTGGCAACCGGCGCCGCGATTGCGGCTACCTGTTGGGGCCGCGCCGTTCTGGCTAGGAGGGCGATCGCAGGCTCGCAGGCGGCGAGCACAACGACCACCAGGAGCAGATCGATCCACGAGGACGGCATCAGAACGACGATGACTGCCACGACGATGCCAATTGTTCCGCGGCCGACTCCCCCCGCTCCGGTTCCGGGACCGGCGCGGGCTGGTTCGTTGGGCCGGACCACGATGACCGCATCACAGACGACGCCGGGAGGAACCCGACCACGCGACCACAGACGTGGCCGGATATGACGGCGAAGGAAGCAACCCGCACGGTCTCGGCGTGACCCATCGGCAAACTTTGCCTACGGCGGTCGCCTTCGTCATGGTGGCCCCGGTGTGATTGCATCCGCGGGAGATCGCAGACTGTTAGCCACCGGGGACCGGAGCGACTTCTGGATCCTACGCCCCAATCGGTCAAACCTCAATGATCAGGCTTTTTGCGCGCTTGGTCTCCGCTGGCCAGACAGGCCGATGCCAGCCCACCTGCCGGTCGTCCACGGCGGGGGATGACGGTCCGCGCTCGCGCGCGGAGCATTGTCATGGTTATGGATGTGTTGTCTTCAGGGCCGTGGCTGCTCTTGGTGGTTACCTACAGGTGACTCCCGCGCCTTGGGCGCTGAACGGGGTGGGCAGAGACGCGTGAGCCGACCGCACGAGCATGTCGGCCGCGACAAACGGGTTGTCGACCGCAGCAATGAGAACAAGACCGTTGCTTCGCCGGCACCGTCATAGACATCCCACGCACGGACCCTCGCAATAGCGCGGGCCCCGGCCTTAACGAACCGATGAAGCTCGATGACGAGACGATCGACGTCCTAATCGGCGGCTGCCTGTCCAAAGATCACGGACTGGAACCGGTGCGGCATCGCCTCTCGCCATGCCTCGAACGCTTCCAGGGACAAGGGGATGACCTTCTTGGGCTCCTGCTTGGGCCGCCGGGTGTCTCGACACGGGCTCTCGTGGACAAGCCGGTTCGATTTCAACGTGACCGAGGCTGACCAGGCGTTTGCGCCCGGCGGTCCGTCCCCTACGCATCCACCGAACCCGGCGGCAACGCCGATGACATGGCGGCACCGTACCGGCCACAGGTCTGTCGGCCGCGGCGCTCGCCATGGGACGCCGACCTGCTCGGCCGCCGCGCTGATCTCGTCAGATCCTCGGCGACGGGTTCGCCCCCGACCGCGTCGCTGCACCGCGCGAGGGTGCGCGCGCTTGGTGGTTCAGGCGGGCAGCGGCTGGCCGGGGCACAGCCGCGGACCCGACGGCAGCACGCCGCGGGTGAGGAAGGCGGTGGTGGTGTCGTTGGCGCAGGTGCTGTTCGTGGTCAGGTAGGCGGTGTGGCCGCCCTGGTCGACACTGAGCAGCACCGCATCGGATCCGAGGGCGCGCCGCATACCCACTGCGCTGATCCACGGCGTCGCGGGGTCGCGGAGGTTCTGCACGATCAGGACGCTTCGTGACCCGGTTCCGTGTACCCGCACCGCGGGTTCGATCCGCGGCGCCGGCCAGAACGCGCAGGCCCAGATGTTGGCCGGGAAACCGGCCGTGGCGGGGAAGATCCGACGGTCCAACGTCACGTTGCGCCGGTACGTGGCGACGTCGCGGGGCCAGGTGTCGTCGTTGCAGTGGATGGCGACCTGTACCGACGGCTGGTTGTCGGCGGGGATGGGCGCGGCGGCGGCTCGACCGGTGCCGCCAAACACGGACAGGGCGGCCGGAACGCGACCGGTGGCCGTCGCGTCAGCCAGCGCCTGCCAGGTCTCGGCCAGGGCCGGGAAGCCCGCGTCCCGGTAGATCCCCTCGAAGGTGACGATGCGCAGGAGGTTGCCGGTGAGCACGGTGCCGTCGGGCAACGTCAGCGGCGTCGCGTCCAGCGCCGCGGTGAGCGCGTCGAAGGTCGACTGTACGGCCGCTGCGGTGGCGCCGAGGCCGTAGCGCTCGTTGCGGGCGGCGGCCCAGCCGGTGAAGTCGGGTAGGCGCAGCGCGGCGCCCAGGCTGGGCAGCCGCAGTTGCTGATACCGGGTCAGGGCGGGATCGTAGGAGCTGTCCAGCACGAACCGGTCGGCCCGGTGCGGATACAGGGTCCGGTACACCGCACCCAGGTAGGTGCCGTAGGAATAGCCGAGATACGAGATCCGCGGCTCGCCCAGCGCCGCCCGGATCCGGTCCAGGTCCCGCGCCGTGTTGGCGGTCGTGATGAACGGCAGGACGTCGCCGACGTTGCGCCCGCAGCGCTGGGCGAGGTCACGGGCAAAAGCGATGTTGCGGTCGATCGACCCGTCCACGTCCGGGTAGCGCTGACCGATCTCGGCCGGCACGTCCGGGAAGTGGCAGCTGATCGGTGCGCTGGAACCGACCCCGCGCGGGTCGAAGCTGACCAGGTCGAAGCGGTCGGTCAGGTCCGCCGGCATCAGCGGGGCGAGGAAGGACGGTGCATCGACACCGATGTCAGCCGGGCCACCCGTGTTGAGGACCAGGACACCACGACGCATGCCGGGCTTCGCGCTCGCGATCCGGGAGACGACCAGATCGATGCTGCGCCCGCCGGGTGACCGGTAGTCCAGGGGGACCGGCAGTGTGGCGCACTGCTGCCGAGGGTCGCGTTCGATCAGCGGCGGTGGACAGGTTCCCCACGTCAGCGCCGAAACCCGATCCTCGGCCACCGGGCGGCTGCTTGCCCACCCGGGCGTCGGCACTACGAGCGTGGACGTCAGGACCGCAGCGATCGCGGCCGCACGCAGGTTCCGTCTCATGGCAGTGTCTCCCCTGGTACCGACCGATCGCACCACCGACGCCAGGGACCAGGGCGACGAGTCGACGATACGCCCATCCGGCGGCGCCGGGACGGTTTGACGCTCGCCAATCTGCCGGTCGCGGATCCATCGAGGTATCCGACCGGTCCGCTGTCTACTGTGGACAATTGACGACGCCGGCGAACGCCGACAGGCCCGTCAGCCCGGCGCTCCGAGCCGGGCCAGCATTCCGAGCGGGTCGAACACGCCCGGTGTTCGGCGAGCCGGCTGCCGGACCTGCGGAAGATACCGACGGACGTTACCTCGAACCGTCGACCGGTCGCCGGGCGGCCCATGACGTCTCCGTCGTGGGTGCCACTCACCGTCACCCGCATCCACGGATGGTGCTGATCGCCTCCATCAGGCGTAGAGTTCGACGTGTCGCTCGGGCCCCCGGTGGCGCGAAAGCCCGTGTCGCGTACGCGGCTCCGACGGGTCAGGCAAACCGGAAGCGGTGATGATACCTGCTGATCCACGTGCCGTGATGCACCGGCGCGGTGTCTACTGGCATAGCGGGGACGAGTCGGCGATTTCTCTCACCACAGTGCACGTCATGATTGGAGAAACTCCATGGGAGTCAGCTTGAGCAAGGGCGGCAACGTCAGCCTCACCAAGGCCGCGCCCGGCCTGACCGCGGTCAACGTGGGTCTCGGCTGGGACGTCCGTACCACCACAGGTGCCGACTTCGACCTCGACGCGAGCGCCATGCTCTGCGGCGCGAACGGCAAGGTCGTGTCCGACCAGCATTTCGTCTTCTTCAACAACCTCAAGTCGCCCGAGGGATCGGTGGAACACACCGGGGACAACCTCACCGGCGAAGGCGAGGGTGACGACGAAATGATCAAAGTCAACCTGGCCGGCGTACCTGCGGAGGTGGACAAGGTCGTATTCCCCGTGTCCATTCACGATGCGGACGCCCGCAACCAGTCCTTCGGGCAGGTGAGCAACGCGTTCATCCGGGTGGTGAACCAGGCGGACAACACCGAACTGGCCCGCTACGACCTGTCCGAGGACTACTCCACCGAGACGGCCTTGGTCTTCGGCGAGTTGTATCGCAACGGTGCCGAGTGGAAGTTCCGTGCCGTCGGCCAGGGTTACGCCTCGGGCCTGGCCGGCATCGCCAAGGACTTCGGCGTCAACGTCTAACTCGCCGCGGACAAGGATGATCCGCGCCCGGCACGGCCATCGGATTCCGTCGGGCGCGGGTACCGCGAACGGCGCGCCCTCGCACAGCAGCCGGCCGCCGGCCAGGCCCGGCAGATGACGCCGCGATCGCCCGGACGGTGACGGTCCGGGTCCGCATCGACGGCAACCTTCGGCGCATCGCCGTGGGTGGGCGCCGGCGACGCTACGATCATCCCGTGGCCAGCATCGTCCTTCGCGTACGGCTCATCGCTGGAGATCGGCTTGACGTCAGCTACGACGATGCTGCTGCAGCCGACCCGGCCCAAGCCATGGAGCACGCCGTCACGGCGCTTGCGGAACCCTCCGGGATGATCCGTGTCAGGCATGGGGACCGGATCATCGTGCTCTACGCGCGCGGCGTCGCCGCGATCGAGGTGGAACCGCGCGGCGCTGTCCTGTAATCCCGGTCGGGTAGTTCCGGTCGCGGCGGCCCGGATCAGCCCGTCGGGTCGTCGCGCAGCGGCCGGCCGACATCGTGAAGGTGTTGCAGTGCCTGGGCGTAGGAGCGCAGCAGTGTCGTCTCGCAGTAGGCCAGCCCGTGCTGCCGGCAGAAGTCCCTGACGATCGCCTGCGAGCGCCGCAGGTTCGGGCGGGGCATGCTGGGGAACAGGTGGTGCTCGATCTGGTAGTTCAGCCCGCCGAGGGCGAAGTCGACCAGCATACTGCCGCGTACGTTGCGGGACGTGAGCACTTGGCGGCGCAGGAAATCGCTCTGGTCGTCGGCGGTGAGTATCGGCATGCCCTTGTGGTTGGGGGCGAACGCGCACCCCAGATACAGGCCGAACATGGCCTGTTGCACGACGACGAACACCGCGGCCTTGACCGGCGGGAGGACCAGCGTCAGCACCGTCAGGTAACCGGCCGCGTGCAGAACCAGAAACAGCGCCTCCCAGGCGCGGTTTCGAAGCCCACGCCCGAAGATGGCCTGAACGCTGGCCACGTGCAGTTGCACTGCTTCCAGCAGGAGCAGCGGTACGAAAAGGTATCGCTGGCGGCGGGCGATGAACCGGGTCACGCGACCCCGTTTGGCGCCGGCCTGCTTGGCGGTGAACGCCAGCGCGCCGATGTCGATGTCCGGATCCTTGCCCTCGGTGTTGGGATGAGCGTGGTGGCGGTTGTGCTTGTCAACCCACCAGCCGTAGCTCAATCCGAGCGCCAGGTTGCCGTGCACCAGTCCGACCAGGTAGTTGGCGCGCTTCGAGCGAAAGATCTGCCGGTGCCCGGCGTCGTGGCCGATGAAGCCCATTTGGGTGAATACCACGGCGAGGAGCCCGGCCACGCCGAGCTGCCACCATGAGTCACCCACCGCGATGAATGCGGCCCATGCCACGAGGAGCAGCGTTCCGGTGACGGCGATCTTCGCCCAGTAGTATCCGAGGCGGCGCTCGAGCAGACCGGCGGCCTTGACCCGACGCATCAGGTCGGCGAAGTCGCTACCGCCGCCCGCCCGGTGTCGCAGGGCGCCGTCGCCTGTGTGATGGATCGTACGAGGGACAGGCACCGCCACGGCGGCCTCCAGGGTTGCATCGTGATCCAGCTGGGTGATGCGTCGCCCTGGGTCCTGGGGCCTGACTTTGTGCCACCGCCACTTTCACCCGACAAGCCGTGCCGAGCTGCGGTATTCAACATCAAACCTTAACACCCCGTGTTGACGGCGGCGAGCGCTCGCGGGCCCGGGGGAGGTTCGCCCCGCGATGTCCTGATCGGAGGCCCTCGCAGCCGCACAGTGGACAGGCGTAGGGTGGGGGAGCCGCTCCGGGGCTCCGGTAGCTGTTCGGTCGCGCTCGACGATGAAGCTTCCGACCATCAAGGCTCGTCGATACCCTCGTCGCCGGCCCAGTCGGCTACGCCAGGGGGCGCCAGGAGAGGGCATGACCGTTCGGGAATGCACGACCGTCGCGGAGCGACGAGAACGTTCGCAATTGTGCGGATAGCCCTGCTCGGGCCGGTGGCGTGGCGCACGCCGCCGCACGACTACGGGCCGTGGGAGCGGGTCACCGGGCTGTTGGCCGAGGGCCTGTCGGCGCGGGGTGTCGACGTGACGTTGTTCGCGACTCTGGACTCGGTCACCTCGGCGCGCCTGTCCGGCGTGTGCCCGCGCGGGTACGCCGACGACCCTGCGGTGGACGGGCGGGTGTGGGAAGCGCTGCACGTCTCGCACGCGCTGGCCAGGTCGGCGGAGTTCGACCTGGTGCACAACCATCTCGACTGGCTGCCGCTCGCTTTTGCCGAGCATTGGCGGGCGCCGTTGCTGACGACGGTGCACGGCTTCTCCGGTCCGGGGATCGTGCCCGCCTACACGAGTGCCGTCGACTCCGGACGCGCCGCGTTCGTGTCCATTTCCGACTCCGACCGCCACGCGGGGATCGACTACGTCGCCACCGTGCACCACGGTGTCGACATCGACGAGTTGCCGTTCAACCCCGACGCCGGTCACGGCCTGGTCGTCTTCGGCCGCATCCACCCCGACAAGGGCATCCACAGCGCGATCGAGACGGCCCTTCGGGTCGGCCAGCGGTTGACCATCTGCGGCATCGTCCAGGACGAGCGGTACTTCGCCGAACGGGTCGCACCGCACATCGACGGCGACCGGGTCGTCTTTCTCGGCGCCGTCGGCCCGCAACGTCGGGCGGAGGTCCTCGGCGCAGCCACCGCCCTGCTGCACCTCATCGATTTCGACGAGCCGTTCGGCCTGTCGGTGGTGGAGTCGATGGTCTGCGGTACACCGGTGATAGCCTTCGGGCGCGGCTCGATGCCGGAGATCGTCGACGAGGGCGTCACCGGGTTGCTGGTAGACACCGTCGAGCAGGCCGTGACCGCCGTGGAACGGGTCGCAGCTATCGACCGCGGTGGTTGTCGAGCGCGGGCCGTCGACAGATTCGACGCCGAACGCATGGTCGACGACTATCTGGCCGTGTACGAGAAGCTCATCGAGCCAACGCACCGCTGAGTCTGCACGCCGTTCCACCCGCCATACACGCTGGCCCGTGGACGCCAATACCGCGTGAGGTCACCGGCGCTCGCGCCGGGGGCCGACGACCGGAAGGCCGGCAGATGTTCATCAGCTACGGCATGCTCAGCACCCATCCGCCCACGAGGTGTGGACTGGCGACGTTCAATTCCGCCCTCGCCGCCGAGTTGATCTCCGACGCCGGGTCGGGTGGCGTCGTGCGGGTCACCGGCAACGGTGACGACGAACGCTCGGTGCCCGGAGTGGTGCACACCTGGTCGAGTGGCGCCGCGGGCGGCTGGCAGGGCGGCGCCGATGCGCTCAACTCCTACGATGTCGCCGTCATCCAGCACGAGTACGGCATCTATCCGGGTGCGGACGGTGCGGACGTCCTGCGGCTGCTGAACCGGCTGACGGTACCGGCCATCGTCGTGTTGCACACGGTGCTGGCACAACCCAGCGTCGGGCAGAAGGACGTGCTGGAGCGGGTCGTCGCGGCCGCGGACGCGGTCGTGACGATGACCGATTCGGGCCGGGACCGGCTGCTCGTCGGCTACGACGTGGACGCCGCGAAGGTGTCGGTCATCCCGCACGGCGTCGTTGTCGGAGCCGACGCACCGCCCGTGCGCACGCGGCGGTCACACCTGTTGACGTGGGGGCTGCTCGGCCCGGGCAAGGGCATCGAATGGATGCTGCGGGCCCTCGCGCGGCTCCGTGACCTCGATCCGGCCCTGCACTACACGATCGCCGGACAGACCCATCCCAAGGTCGTCGAGCGGGAGGGCGAGGCGTACCGGGATCGCCTGCAGCGGCTCGGAGCCCTGCTGGGCATCGCCCATGCGGTGAGTTTCCGGGCGGACTACCAGGATCCGGCCACGCTGAGCCGGCTCATCGCATCCGCCGACGTCGTGGTCCTGCCCTACGACTCCCGCGAGCAGGTCACCTCCGGAGTACTCATCGAGGCCGTCGCCGCGGGGGTACCGGTGGTGGCCACGGCCTTCCCGCACGCGGTGGAGTTGCTGTCCGACGGGGTCGGCGTCATCGTGCCGCATCAGGATTCGGCGGCGTTGGCCGCCGCCATCCGGCTCGTGCTGAAATGGCCGGCCGCGGACACGGGGGTGAACGTCTCGCCCCCGACGACATTGCGCTGGCCGGCGGTCGCGGAACGCTACGAGGCACTGGCCCAGCGGCTCGTTCGCGCTGAAGCGACAACCGTCGATGCAAAGTGACCGCCCAAGCGGCCCGGCCAACCACAGCGGCCCGCCCGGGACTGGTGAACGGATCCCGGCCGCCCGCGCCCACCTTCGCGCACCTGATCCGGCTGACCGACGACACCGGACTCTTCGAGCATGCCCGGCACGCGATCGTGCGACGCGCGCACGGCTATTGCACCGACGACGTCGCCCGCGGCCTGGTCGTCACGAGCCGCGAACCGGACCCGCCGCCGGCGGTGATCCGGCTGGCGGAGTGTTATCTCGCGTTCCTGACCCACGCGCAGGACAGCGACGGCGCCTTCCACAACCGGCTCGATTTCGATCGTCGGTGGACCGACAAGCCGGGGCTGGGCGACTGGTGGGGACGGGCGCTGTGGGGTCTGGGCACGGCGGTGGCACGCAGTCCCGCCGGATGGATCCGGGAGGAAGCGCTCGGCGCGTTCACCGCCGGCGCCGCCCGCCGCTCGTCGGCGCCGCACGCGATGGCCTTCGCCGGACTCGGAGCGGCGGAGGTGCTGCGGGTACGTCCGGACGACGATGGCGCGGCGGGTCTGCTGGCTGACGCCGCCCTCGCGGTCGGCGTACCCGACGATGATCCGACCTGGCGGTGGCCGCATCCACGGCTCAGCTATGCCAACGCCGCACTCGCCGAGGTCGTCATCCTTGCCGGTCATTTCGGCGACGACCGGGCCGTGCTCCGTGCCGGGCTGCGGATGCTCGGATGGTTGCGCGACATCCAGCTGGTCGGCGGCCGGCTGTCCGTCCTTCCGGCGAAGGGCTGGCATCGCGGTGCACCACGACTGCGACACGACCAGCAACCGATCGAGGTCGCCGCGCTCGCTGACGCCGGTGCCACCGCGCGGGCCGTCACCGCTGACCCGGCGTGGGACGCCGTCGTGCGGCAGGCGATCGGTTGGTTCCTCGGCGAGAACGACATCGGCGCCGCCATGTGGGACCCGACGACCGGTGGCGGCTACGACGGGCTTACCCTGCACGGGCCCAACCTCAATCAGGGCGCCGAGTCGACCCTTGCCCTGATCTCGACGATGCAGCACGCGCGGCCGTGACCGAGCGGAGCGGGCTCACGCGCGTGACCGGCCGGCCGCTGGCGGCCCGGCATGCCACCACCCTGATCCCCGATCCCCGCCGGGTGATCGCCAAGCTGTTCGTGCCCGGTGAGGACGCGGCCGTGGTGCACACCCGCGCCCATGGACTCGTCGACCGTATCGCGGCGCTGGACGAGCAGGAGACAGGTCGCCTCGTCCGGGACACCCTCGACCGGTTCGGCGGCCGGCACCGTGACCTGCAAGCCACCTGGCTGCATCACTACGGTCTGGTGCACCACCGGGTCGACCGGGCCGGTCGGCTGTCGGCCACCGCCCGCCTCCTCGTGGGTGCCTACTTCACACACGAGTTCGCGGTCGAAGCCGCGGCCCTGTGCAACCCGTCCATGGTGGTGCATCCGGATCAGACGAACGTGGGCCGGGGCCAGGTTCGCGCGGCGATCAGCATGCGCCAGATCGGCGAAGGTCACGTGTCGTCCATCGGGTTCGCCACCGCGGTTCTGGGACCCGGCACGCGCCTCGACGTGGCCGCGCGGACCGGGCCGTTGACCGCCGGCCGGCGGGTGCCGGCACAGCACCGCCGGCACGTTCTCGCGGCCGGTCTCGCCGACAACGCCTGCGACAACGAGGTGTCCGCCACCGTCCTGGGCTCCCTGCCGGAACGGTTCGACGACGCCACGTTCGAGCGGATCGTCGGCGACCTGCCGTCCGATCTGCGCTCGCGGGCCAACGCCGAGGACACGCTGGAACTACTACGACGCACGAACGCCACCAGTTACGCGGCCGAGTTCCCTGCCGACACGCTCCTGCACCAACGGGTGCTGTGGCCGGCGACCGCCGCCGAGAGCAACGGCATGGAAGACGCCCGGTTCGTTCGCTTCACCGGCGACAACGGCGAGCCCGTCTACCGCGCCACCTACACCGCATACGACGGCCGGCAGGTGGCGAGCAGGTCACTGCACAGCAACGACCTCCGCCGGTTCCAGGTGACCGCGATGCACGGTCCCGCCGTCCGCAACAAGGGGATCGCGCTGTTCCCGCGGCCCGTCGGCGGGCGCCATCTCGCGTTGTGCCGTTCCGACGGCGAAACGACGGGTCTGACGACGCTCGATGGCGAGAACCGGTGGCAAACGCCGGTGCCGCTGCACCGTCCGCACCGGGGGTGGGAGCTCATCCAGGTCGGAAACTGCGGTTCGCCCATCGAAACCGACGCCGGGTGGCTCGTCCTCACCCATGGAGTCGGACCGATGCGTCAGTACGCCATCGGCGCACTGCTACTGGACCTGCACGACCCGCAACGGGTCATCGCCGAACTCCTGGACCCTCTCCTCGAACCGGACCGGACCGAGCGCCACGGCTACGTCCCCAACGTGTTGTATTCCTGTGGCGGCCTCATCCACTCCGGGACGCTGTGGCTTCCCTACGGGGCCAGCGACACCCGCGTCGGGTTCGCCACCGTCCCGGTCGGCGCGCTCCTCGATGCGATGGTCCCGGTGATGGCGCTACGGTGACCCGTCCGCCGGGCGCTCAGCGGGCGAGGATCGTCGATGTGACGGGTTCGCAGCCGTCGGCGTCGACGTGGACGGTGATCTCACCCGGTCCGGTCGGCCGCACGATCGCAAGCGCGCGACCGTCGAAGGTCGTACACCGCGACCCGCCGAACGGCTCCTGCGTGCGCGGCCGGGCCGACCCGAGGCCGGCCAGCACACCCGGACCGCTGACCTGGACGGTCACCGGCCGGTCCCGGTGGGTGGCGAGAGTTCCGTCGTCGTCGCGCAGGGCAACGGTGACGTAGGCGAGATCGGTGTCGTCGGCGTCGATGGCGTCGCGGTCGCACGTCGCGACGAGCCGGACCGCATCGTCGGCCGTGCGCAGCACGGCGCGCGCCTGTTCGCGGCCGGCGAGGTAGGAGACGGCGACGAGTTCGCCGGGTTCGTAGGTCGTCTCGAACCGGGCCAGAAACGCCGTTTCGGTCCCGACGCGGACGCGGTCGATCGACCGTCCATTGAGGACGAGCTCGACCTCCTCGGCGTTGCTGTAGACGTCGACGGTCGCGGGTGCGCCCACCGGAACGTCCCAGCTCCAGCTCGACACCGAGTCGGTCCACGACCACGGGGTTTGCGCGGTGGGCCGGCCGTGGAACTGCGGCCGGTGCACGGCGATGTAGGGGGTGTCCCGCAACCCGTACACGATTTCCCGGTAGTAGGAGATGGGCCGCCGGTGGCCGGTGATGTCGATGTCGCCACACCAGGCGATCAGCCAGGGATAGCCCGCCTCGACGCCGGTCGCGACGTAGTCCTCGTCGTCGGTGTAGTCGACCCGGCCGATGCCGGCCTCGCCGAGATAGTCCCAGCCGGTCCAGGTGAAGTCGCCGATGACGTGCGGGTTGGCGCGTACCAGGCGCCACAGTTCGCCGACGTGCCCGGCGAAGGTCTCGGACCCGACGATCACCCGGTTCGGGAACCGGATCGCGTCGGGTTCGTACCGGGAGTCGCCGTAGTTGAAGCCGACGACGTCGAGCACCGCGGCGGATTCCTCGGTCGCCTCGGTGACCTGATCGGAGGCGCTGATCCGACCGAACATGGCGCCCATGTTCGCGATCATCGTGTTGACGTCGACGTGCTCCCCGACCTCCCCTGTCGACGCGGTCCGGTCCATCACCGCCAGCGTGCCGTTGATTCCGTTGGTGACGAACCGGGTGTCGTCGAGCGAGCGCAGCTTCTCGGCGAGCGCGCGACCCCACGTCGAGCCGATCGGCGTGCCCGTTTCGAAGATCTCGTTGCCGATGGAGTACATGATCACGCTCGGGTGGTTGAAGTCCTTCGCCACCATGGCCTCGACGTCGCGCTCCCACCACTGCGGGAACGACAGCGTGTAGTCGAACGGCGCCTTCGCCTCGGTCCAGACGTCGGTCAGTTCGTCCATGACGAGCATCCCGACCCGATCGCAGGCGTCCAGGAGGGCGCGGCTGACCGGGTTGTGCGCGCTGCGGATGGCGTTGAACCCGGCTGCCTTCAGGATCTCGACGCGGCGGTGCTCGGCCCGGGCGATGGTGGCGGCGCCCAGCGGGCCGTTGTCGTGGTGGATGCACGCGCCGCGCAGGTTCACCGGCCGGCCGTTGATGCGCAAGCCGTGGACCGGGTCGAGTTGCAGCCGCCGGATCCCGAACCGGCTGGTTTCCCGGTCGAGGACCTCGGCGCCGTCGACCACCGCGGTGTCGACCTCGTAGCGGGCCGGTGCGTCCGGGCTCCACAGCGACGGAGACGTTACCGCGAGCCGTACCCGGCTGACCGCGACGGCGCCGGGTAGCAGCGTGACGGGCGCCGAACCGCTCGCGACGACCGCGCCGTGCGGATCAAGGACGCGGGTGTCGACGCGCACCGTGCGGGTGTGCCGGGTCTCGTTCTGGACCGTGGTGGCGACGGCGACGACCGCCCGGTCGGCGTCGATGTCCGCCGTGGTGACCCGCACGCCGTCGAGGGTCACGTGCACCGGGTCGGCCACGATGAGGTGCACGTCGCGGTAGATTCCGGCACCGGTGTACCAGCGGGTGTCCCGGTGGGACCGCGCCTCCACGGTGATGGAGTTGGGCTGGCCGTAGGTCAGGTACGGGTCGGCCGCGACGGTGAAGCCGGCGTAGCCGTTCGGGCGTTGCCCGGCGAACTCGCCGTTGATGAACACCATCGCGTCGCGGTAGACGCCCTCGAACTCGATCGTGACGACCTTGTCCCGGTACTCGTCCGGCACGTCGAAGGTCTTGGCGTACTCGAAGTGGCCGCCCGGGAAGTAGCCGTTGTGGGATCCCTGCGCGCTGTCCGCGGATCGGGGGAGGTCGCGGACGATGTCGTACGGCAGGGTCACCGCCCTGGCGGGCGGGAGCGCGCCGGCGGAGTTGTCGAACGGCCCCGCCTTGTGCCCGGCCAGCCATCCGTCGTTGAAGGATCGACGCTCCACGTTCACTCCTCGAACTTGACTGTCTGTCACTTGACAGTGCGGACAACGAAACCTATCTTTAACCCACTGATTATCCAATCGCCTCTGAATATATAACAACTCTCGGGCCTGGACCCCGTCCGAGACGCTCGGAGGCGGGCGGTTCACAAGGAGCCAGGGGCGACGGGCCTCCGGTCCCGCCGATCAACGTGGACGGCGGGCCGACTCATCCCGACCGTGCCGCGTGCGGAACACGTCTTCCGTGCGGGGTGCCGGTTCCCGGTGCTCCTGCAACAGCGGCTGTCACGCCTCAGGCGGTGGCAGTGCGCACCCATCGGCGGTCGGGCGACCATCCGGCCGCCATCGCCGCCACTGTTCGGTGCTCCCGTCAGCCATCGACAGACATCGAATTAGATCGATTCACCGGCGCGCCGGTGAATCCGCCGACTCGTAGCGCATCCGTCGCAATGCCTGGAAGGAAAACGATGTTCCGAAGACTACCTCTCGCGGGGATCGCGGCCACCGTCGCGCTTGCCCTCGCTGCGGCCGGATGCGGCGGCTCGTCATCCGGCGGCAGCTCGAGCGGGGGCTCGAAGACGCTGACCCTCGGCCTGATCGTGCCGGCGACGACGTTCGTCGCGGCGGACATGAACTTCGCCAACGAGTCACCGTACGGCCAGGCCGTGTACGACACGCTGCTCAAGGCCGACACCGACGGCAAGGTCGTCCCGTCGCTTGCCACGGAGTGGAAGTACAACGACACCAAGACGCAGCTCGACCTGACGCTGCGCGATGATGTCAAGTTCACCGACGGGACGGCGTTCAACGCCGATGCGGCGGTGCAGAATCTCAAGCGGTTCCAGGTGGGGAACTCGCCGAACAAGTCGTTCCTGGTGAACATGGCCGACGCGAAGGCGGTCGACCCGACCCACCTTTCGATCACGCTCAAGCAGGTCGACCCGGGCTTCCTGAACTACCTCACGCAGAACGCCGGCATGATGGGTGCGCCGTCGGCGTTCAACAAGCCCGACGCCAAGACCAACCCGGTCGGGTCCGGGCCGTACATGATGGATACCGGCAACACGGTCATCGGTAGCTCGTACACCTTCAACAAGAACCCGAACTACTGGGACAAGGACAGCCAGCACTACGACAAGCTCGTGCTGAAGGTCTACAACGACCCGACCGCCATGCTGAACGCGGTCAAGGGCAAGCAGATCAACGGCGCCAAACTGATCAACAACGACTTCAACGACCAGATCAAGAGTTCCGGGTACAGCCTGGTCGAACAGGAGACGGACTGGACCGGTCTGCTGCTGCTCGACCGCGACGGGAAGCTGAACCCGGCGCTGAAGGACGTACGGGTCCGCCAGGCCATCAACTACGCCTTCGACAAGGCCGCGCTGCTCAAGGCGTACGGCAAGGGCTACGGCACGGTGACCTCGCAGATCTTCCCGCCGACCTCGCCGGCCTACGACTCCGGGCTGGACTCCAAGTACCCGCACGACCTGGCCAAGGCCAAGTCGCTGCTGGCCGAGGCCGGATACGCGAACGGGTTCACCCTCGCGATGCCCAGCACCACACGCGCGGGAACGGCGCTGTACCCGCTGATCACCCAGTCGCTCAAGGACGTCGGCATCACCGTGCAGCTCACCGACGCGGGGACGAACTTCATCCCGGACATCCTCGCACCGAAGTACCCGGCGAGCTGGCTGGCCCTGCAGATGGACCCGACCGACTGGCAGATCATCAACTTCGAGCTGTCCCCGGCGGCGACGTTCAACCCGTTCAAGTACAGCGACCCGAAGGTGAACGACCTGATCGACAGGTACCTGAAGGCGACCGACGAGAGCGCCGCGACGGCGGCCGTCAAGGAGCTCAACACCTACGTCGTCGACCAGGCCTGGTTCGCCCCGTGGTACCGGGTGAAGTCCAACTACGCGACCGATCCCAAGACCGAGGTCAAGGCGCAACCCGGCAACGCCTACCCGTACCTCTGGAATTTCAAGCCGAAGGGCTGAGCGGCGGCGCGGGGGCCGGTCGCAACGCCGGCCCCCGCCCGGCCCAGGCCCGGCGAGGAGTATGTCAATGTTGATGTTTGTTCTGCGGCGGATCGGGGCGGGCATCGTCCTGCTGTTCGTGATCTCGTCGGTGACGTTCATCCTGCTGTATGTCGGCAGTGGCGACATCGCCCGCAACATCCTCGGGCAGCAGGCCACCCAGGAGGACGTCGCACTCAAGAAGGAGCAGCTCGGGCTGAACCGGCCGTTGCTGACGCAGTATTTCGACTGGTTGGGCAATGCTTTGCACGGCGACCTGGGCAGTTCGTGGTTCACCGGTGAGGAGGTCACCTCCGGAATCACGTCGCGGGTGGCGGTGACCCTGTCGCTTGTCATCGGCGCGATCGTGGTGACCGCGCTGATCGCCACGGTGCTCGGCGTGTGGGCGGCGGTCCGACACGGCTGGGTCGACAAGGTGGTCCAGGCGGTGACGATTCTGGGCTTCGCGATCCCCGGATTCCTCATCGCTGTCGGGCTGGTGCTCGTGTTCGCCATCAACCTGCAGTGGTTCGACCCGACCGGCTACATCAGTTTCACCGACGACCCGACGGGCTGGCTGAAGACCGTGACGTTGCCGGTGGTGGCGCTGGCGATCGGCGGTATCGCGAGCGTCGCCAACCAGGTCCGCGGATCCGTGACCGACGTGCTTCGCCGCGACTGCGTGCGCACGCTGCGCAGCCGCGGCCTCCCGTTCAACCGGGTCGTGTTCAAGCACGCGCTG
>Ga0070675_100000717_pt1 | contig 23058 bp, 27 predicted proteins | sample KBSM43metaG_FD_65343 | JGI IMG/M metagenome (GOLD analysis project Ga0070675, IMG submission 65343) | Miscanthus rhizosphere microbial communities from Kellogg Biological Station, Michigan, USA - KBS M4-3 metaG | ecosystem: Host-associated > Plants > Roots > Rhizosphere > Soil ... | reverse complement strand
CCACGACCGGCCACGGCAGCTTCGACGCCGTGATCGATGAAACGGCGGAGGAAATCCGCTATGTGCTGCGCTATGCGGATCTCGAAGGTACGATCACGCAATCGCACATTCATTTCGCCGCGCCGAACAACACCGGACAGATTGTCGTGTTCCTGTGCTCGAACCTGGGAAATGGACCGGCCGGGACGCCAACCTGTCCGACGCCGCCGCTCGATGGCGAGGTCGAAGGGACGCTGACTCCGGCAGCCGTCCTGGGTAATGCCGCGGCCCAGGGAATCGAGGCCGGTTCGTTCGGCGAACTGATCGGAGCAATCCGCAACGGCGCGACCTACGTGAACATTTACTCGAGCAAATGGCCCGCCGGAGAAGTTCGCAGCCAGATTCAACACGATCACAGCGGTCCCGATCGGCACTGAAGTCGAATTGACGCCGAGGCCGCGTGATGGTGTCCTCTGCGTCTCCTCCGGCCCGTGCGATAATCCCTCGCGATGTCTGATGATGATCTGAAGGCCGAGCTCGAACGCCTTCGCGCCGAAAACGAGCAGCTCAAGAGCCGTACATCGAGGAGCGTTTCGCTGAAAGTCAGCGAGAAAGGCGGCGTCTCGGTGTACGGGCTCGGACGTTTTCCGGTAACGCTCTACAAAGAGCAGTGGACCCGCTTACTCGACATGGCGGACGATATCCGGACCTTCATCAAAGAAAACGATTCGAAGCTCAAAGCCAAGCCCGAATAACTTGGTCTTCACCTCGCTGAGCTTTCTCGTCTTCTACGTGATCGTGTTCGCGTTGTATTGGCCGCTGACCAAGGACTGGCAGAATCGGCTGATCGTCATCTCGGGCCTGATTTTTTACGGTTGGTGGGACTGGCGGTTCGCCGTCCTGCTGTTGATCACGACCGGCATCGACTACCTGGTCGGACTGGCGCTGGAGCGGGAAGCGGACCAGGCAAAGCGGCGCGCATGGCTGATCCTGTCGCTGGTCACGAATCTTGGTGTCCTCGCGTTCTTCAAGTACTTCAACTTTTTCAGCGACTCGTTCGTTCGCTTCACCGGACTGTTCGGCATCCACCCATCGACCTTCATGCTGACGATCATTCTGCCGATGGGGATCAGCTTCTACACGTTTCAGGCGCTCAGCTACACCATTGACGTGTATCACCGCGAACTCGACGCTGTTCACGATCCGGTTCGGTACTTTGGCTTCATCCTCTTTTTTCCTCACCTGGTCGCTGGACCAATCGTCCGCGCGAAGGATCTGCTGGGGCAATTCACGCGGCGACGTGTGTTCAATTCCGACACCGCGCCTGACGCGCTCCGCCAGATCCTCTGGGGACTCTTCATCAAGGTGGTGATCGCCGACAACCTCGCCGTTGTCGTCTCCGATTCGTACGAGCATGTAGCGACCGCGTCGGGATGGCAACTGCTGTACGCGACAGTCTGTTTCGCGGTGCAGATCTACGGCGACTTCGCCGGTTACACACACATCGCGATCGGATGTGCCCGGCTGCTTGGCATCGAGCTGATGCGCAACTTCGCCTATCCATATTTTTCGCGCAGCATTCCCGAGTTCTGGGGCCGGTGGCACATTTCGCTGACCACCTGGTTTCGTCATTATCTGTACGTGTCGATCGGAGGAAACCAGGTGACGTACGGGCGCTGGTTGCTGAACATCCTGATCGTCTTCGTCGTCAGCGGTTTCTGGCACGGCGCGAACTGGACGTTCGTCGTGTGGGGCGCTCTGCACGGCGTCCTTTACCTGATCTACGTCGTCTGGTGGCCCGAATCACGGCGAATGGCCGCGCAGACGCCCGGCGGCCTCTCGCTGGTTCCGCCGTTCACCACGCTCCTGCAGATCACCCTGACGTTCGCGCTGACCTGCCTGGCGTGGGTGTTCTTTCGTGCAGCGACGGTGGGCGAGAGCCTGACGATTCTCAAAAAGATTGCGGTGGATGTCACGACCACCGCGCCCTCCCTGATGTATAAGCAAGCGGCGATCTGGATGCTGTTGTTGTTCGCGGTCGAGTGGATCCAGCGCTCGCACGCGAATCCGCTGCATCTTGAACGGTTTCCGCGTCCGCTCCGCTGGAGCCTCTACTATGCCTTCGCGGTGATCATCTTTCTATTCGCACCGATTCACTCCGCGCCGTTCATCTATTTTCAGTTTTAGGATTTCCGGCTTTCTCCAACGCCATCCGGCGCGAAACCGACAGCAAATCGCGCAGCGCGTCGCGCGTCACATGAGAGAGCCGCACCAGAATCAACGGGTAGCTGCGATAGTAGTCGGTCAGGTAGTACGTATCCGGCGCGTCCTCGATCATCAATTCGCGGCTTTCGACGTCGCATCGCACCACGAGGGAGTCGGCTTCGGCCGACTCGTGGGTCGCGAGTCCGGCCATGAAGCGGCCGTTCACCTTCAAGACTGGCGAGCCGTCGTACTTGGTCACCGCCTCGACGCCGGGCAGCGTCAGTCCGATCGCCCGAACCGGTGCAAAGACGTCCAGGAACTTCACAGTCTGCGGCGCGGATTGTAACTCCGAGGCGTTCTCTGTGAAACGACGGTTCAGTCGCTGGTTTATCCTCGACGCATGCCGAGGCATCCGGTGCCGACTGGAGCGGCACGTCAGGCACTGTTCGATGACCTGTCCGCCACGTTCGCACGATGCCGCGAGCAGGCGAGTGCGATCGAAGCCCAACGCGACACGGCACTGGAGCGGATCGCCGACGCACAGAAACTACGGATTAAGCGCGACCTGGCCGTTCGCGAAGCCGAGCGGAAGGCGGCAAACACCGAAAACAAGGCCGAGCGGTTGCGCGCGGCCAGTGTCGAGGCCGCCGACGGTGAGTTTTTCGAGACGGCACAGGCAGCCGACGCCAAACGCCAGCAGGCCGGCATCGATCTCGATGCGCAGCGCGAAACCGCCATGGAGGACGCGAACGACCTGTTCGAACAGACCGTTCGCGCGATTCACCAGGCCACAGCCGGCCTGCAGGCGATTGCCGACGCCGAGCGTCGCGCCCGCGACGAGCGCGACCAGGCGATCGGCAAGGCCGAGCGGAGGTTTCGTGATGACATTCGCGCCGCCGATCGTGCGCGGCAGCAGGCACTCGATGCGGCGCTGACGCGGCAGATCTCAGCGGATGCAGCGGCTGACGACCTGCGCAGCCGGACCGTCGCGGATGCCAGCACCGAATTGGCCGACGCGATCGCGCAGGCCGAACGAGCCTTACACGACGCGCTGATTGCGATCCCTGAGGCCAAGGCGATTGTGGACGAGACGCAACGCAAACGCGAGGCGCTGGAGCGGAACTGCGCTGAGCAAAAACGAGCGATTGAGGCCAGGCTTCGCGGCGACGACTGACCGGATGTTGAATTCCTGAGGCTCATCGTCCGATACACTTGGAAGATGCCGGACGACTCTCGGCCCGATTACTACGATCTTTTGCAGATTAGCCCGAGCGCGGAGCCGGAGACAGTGCATCGTGTCTACCGCCTGCTGGCGCAGCGGTTTCATCCGGATAATCAGGAAAGCGGCAACGAGCGGCGGTTTCGCGAGCTGACCGAGGCCTACCATGTGATCAGCGACCCGGAGAAGCGCGCGGAATACGACGTCGCCTACACCCGGCAGCAGCAGCAACGCTGGAAACTCGTCGCCACCGCCGCCGATGAAGACAACGACTTCAACGCCGAACAGCAGTTGCGGCTGACCGCCCTCGAAGTCCTCTATACGCGGCGCCGCACTGAATCCCAGAGCCCGACGATGACGCCGCTCGACCTCGAGAAGTTAATCGGCCGCCCCCGCGAGCACCTCGAGTTCACGATCTGGTATCTGCTGCAGAAGAAGTTCGTGACCCGGTCCGACAACTCGGCGCTGACGATCACCGCCGACGGGGTCGATTATCTCGAGCAGCACTACCTGAAAGTCCCGCAGCGCCGCCGCTTGAATTAGCGGCCTTACTTTGAGGTAGGCGCAGGCGTCGCCAGTGGCTTCCCCTTCTCTACGATATAGGTCGCGACCAGATGGGCGTTCGTCGTGCCGACGTTCGTCGCGTTGTGGATGGTGTTGGCAGGAATCAGGAACGCCTGGCCGGCGGTGAGGGTCATCGCCGGCTTGCCTTCGATCTCCACCTTCACCGTCCCGTCAACGACGTAGCCGACCTCTTCGCCGGGATGCGTATGCCGTCCCGGCGTGCCGTTAGGTTGGAATTCGACCGCGGCCTGCACGACTTCACGTCCGGGCGCTGATATGTCCGCTTGTTGCAGCACGGTCCGCTTGAACGATGCAGGCGCCTGCGCGTGCGCAACCAGGCCGATTGCTACGACCGCCGAAGACGCCAGCGCGATTGCGAGCTTCATCTGATCCCCTTACTTTTTCGGAGTGAGCCGCAGAATTTTTCCAGCGGCACCATCGGTCAGCACGTAGAGTGCGCCGTCTGGTCCGTCCACCACACCACGAATCCGCGCGTTCAGTTCCGTCAACAGTCGCTCTTCGGCGACGACGCGTTCGCCGTTCAGGACAAGGTGAACAAGCGATTTGCCGACCAGCGACGCGACGAACAGATCGCCCTGCCATGCCGGAAACAATTTGCCCGTATAGAACGCGATGCCGGCCGGCGCGATGTCGGGCGTCCAGAAGTAGACCGGTTGCTCGAGGCCTTCCTGCGCCGTTCGATCGTTGTTAATCGGCTTGCCCGAATAGTCGCGCCCGTAGCCAATCAGCGGAAATCCGTAGTTCTTGCCCTTGTGCACGGCGTTGATCTCGTCGCCGCCGCGCGGCCCGTGTTCGCTGGTCCACAGCACGCCGGTCTTGGGGTTGATCGCCAGGCCCTGGGAGTCGCGGAACCCGAGCGCATAGATTTCAGGATGCGCCCCGGCGCGGCCGACGAAGGGATTGTCTTTCGGAATCGATCCGTCGGCGTTGATGCGCAGCACCTTGCCCATGTTGCTGTCGAACGCCTGCGGCTGCTTCCAGTCCATGGCACTGAGGTTCAGTCCCGATGGCACGGTTGACGTGACCAGCAGCGTCCCATCCGGCGCCTGGATCACACGGCCGTTGGTGCCTTCAGCGTTGAGCAGCACGCGCAGGTTGTCGATGCGCGTCTGATCGTCCGACAGCCGCGCGCTGGCAACGACCAGCACCCCCGCGCCCGACACGGTTGCCGGATCGACACCATCGGGAAGAATGGTATAGGTGAGGTAGAGCGTCCGGTTCTGCGCGAACGCACGATCCGGCCGTACCTCGAACAGTCCCTGGCCGCCGCGTGCAAACAGGTTGGCCGGCAACCCTTCCAACGGCGGCGACAGGCCCACGACGTTGCCGATAATGACCCCGGCTTTCCCGCCGGGCTTGATATTGGCGTCGAGCACCCGCAGGCGGCCGGCGCGCTCGGCGGCGATCATGCAGCCGTTCGGCAGAAAGGCGAATGAAAATGCGCCCTGCAGGCCTTCGGCGAGCGTGGCAACCTCGTAGGCCACCTTTGTCGCCGGATACGGCGCCCGCGTTTGTCCGAGCCACTGTGGCGTTGGTGCGTAGCCGTCGGGCGCCGCACTGGCGTCGGTCGGCGCGCCCGGTGTCGGCGCCGGCGGCCGCGGCACCGGTTTGACGGCCACCGACTGTGCGGCGGTCGCCGCGGCGATCGTCGAAGCGATCAACAGGCTAAGGAGTGGTTTTGGGTTTCGCATTGCCTTGATGGCACGTGAAGCACGTGACTTTGCCGAGCGTCGATTCCTCGTCGCCGGGCTGGTAAATAGGAAAGAACTGTTGATTGATCCCCTTGGTCATCTCGAGCATTTTTCGCGCGGTCAGCTTCTGCGGTTTGGCATCGCTCGCGAAATTCCGGCGCCCTTCATGGCAATATCCGCAAGTGACGCCGAGATACGACGTCATCAACTGCATTTCCAGTTCGAATTGTTGCACCGTCAATCCGGTCAGGACCTTCACATTCGGCGATTCGACGATGTTCGGAACAGCCGGTGGCTGGGCCGACGCGACCGACCCGACCAACAGGCACGCCCAGGTGAGACTCGAAACCAGGACACGCATCCGCCGGAGTATAACCGCCTCCGCACAGAGCCCGCTACGGCGAGTCTCGCCAAAGCTCGCGACGGTATTCCACGCGAGCGACGGCGGACGCGCTACGGCCGCGGCGAGAGATCGACCTGCCAGTCGTTGGTTCGCGGCGACGCGAGTGCGCGTTCGAGCGCAGTGTCGGCGCCGCGAAACGCTTCCTGAACTCGCTGATCACGCAGCATCACCTGCATCACGCGCGCGTGGATCGTTTCTTCTCCGTGAAAGCCATCGCTCATCGCCCGATCGTCCATGCCAAAGTCGCTGAGCTCCGAGGCGTCGACTAGTGGAAATCCCCGTTGGCCGAACAGCAGCGGCACGACGCGACGGAATTCGGCAAAGAAAGCCGACTGGCGCGCATCCGACCGCAGTTCGTGAGCCACCGCGGTCGAGAATGGCGGAAGGTAGCCAATCACCAGCCGTTGCTGCTGGCGGTAGGCGTCGAGAACCTCTGTGAGCGTCGCCAGCCGGTCCGGATCGATGTGATCCGTGGGCACGAAATTGGCGGTCGCGGTTCTGACCCGGTCGATGATCGGCGGTTCTTCGCGATCGACGAACGGCTCGCCGGGTCTCGGCACCGGCACCGCGGAAGCAAAACTGCCGTCGATTCGGAATCCGCCGCGGCCTTCACGCGCGCCGAGCCCGATCGCGTCGGGTTGGCGGCGCGTCAGCAGGCTTCCGACTTCACGTCCCAACATCCCCGGATGCTGCAGCAGCCAGCGCGCGCCGATGATGTGCTGGTCGAACGTGCCGGCCCGATCGCGATCCACTTCCTGTTCGAAACGGAAGACCGGGTGGACCTGCGCGTTCAGCCACCACAGATCGACGCCAAGAACGATCACCTCCGGTATGCGAGCCGGCCGCCGCGTGAAACAGAACGCGTACAGGTCTGCCACGCTGTTGATCATGCCGCCGCCGTTGAAGAATGCCCCAGCGCGATCGCCGAACATCCCGGCGCGGAATTTCATGGTGCGCGACGAGCCAAGCACGACTACCGATGGCCGGCGTTGCTCGATCGCGCGGTACTTGAAGTTGTAGAACACCTGATCCAGGGCGCGCAGAAACCGCGAATCCGGGCGCGCCTGCTGGAACACCAGCACGCGGTCGATCGGCCAGGCTTCGCCGGAACCAATCAGCACGAGTTCGCATGCAAGGAGGACGGCCGCCGGAAGCGTGGAAAAACGTGCGAGGTGGCCGAGAAATCGTCGCAAGATGCCGAAGTGCTGCCAGTCTACCAAACGGTCGCGGTTACTGCATGGCCGGGTTTGCGCCACGGATTCGCAGCGCGCTATGGTGAGATCGTTACCGCCTCAGGATTGATGGAGTTTGCGATGCCCAGTCGCCTCGTATGTATCGGTCTGGTCGCAGCGGCGTGCGTTGCGTGCTCGTCCGAGAAATCTACTCCGGGTACGCCGACGCCGGGACCGAACCCGACGCTCAGCGTGACCGGTGTCACTGTCACGATCGAACGCAGTACGAATGGCTTCACGTATCGCGTGGTCACGCAACTACGCGAGTCGGGTGGCGCAGCGGCTCCGGTCGAGGCAATCGAGCTGACTTTCACCACCGGCTCAACCTCGCTCGTCACGTCGCGGCAGGAGCAGGTGCTGCCGACCAGCGGTAACGCCTGTCCAGCGAACGCAACGGCATCGTCGCGTGAAATGGTGGTCAGCGATACGGTCGCCGGCCATCCACCGGCCAGTGCAGTAGCGGTTCGCGTACTGTACGGTGCCAGCGCTGTCGCAACGGCCAGCGCCAATGTGCCGCCATTGCCCGATCCGCCTCCGCCGCAGACCTTTTCGATCGCGGGGACGATTACCGATCAAGCCACCGGACAACCGCTTGCCAACGCGCGCGTCGAAGGGATCAATGGCGCGAACCTCGGCCGGAGCGCGACGACCGATCCGTCCGGCAATTACACGCTGACCGGCCTGGTGCCGGAGACGTTTCGCTTGCGCGCGTCGGCGAACAACTTCGATCCGGGCGAACAGAACGTGACGATTCCGAATAATCCGCGAGCCGATTTTGGCTTGAAGCGTTCCGCGTCTGCCACCTGTGCCTACTCGATGCTGCCGAATGGAACGCTCGACGTGCCGCGAGTGGGCGGCTCGTTCAGCATCGCCCTGTCGCGCACGTCCGGAACGTGCGGCTGGACCGCGTCGACTGATGCCAACTGGATCACGCTCGTGTCGTTGTCGGGCAGCGATAGCGCGTCGCTGTCGTACACCGTCAACCCGAACGCGGCGTTTGTTCCGCGGGGTGGCGTGATCACCGTCCGCTGGAGCGGCGGAGAGTCGTCGCTGACGGTTCGGCAGCCGGCCGATTCACCGCCAACCTGTGGGCTGATTGTTACTGCGAACAACCCGGATCCGGTTCCGAACACCGGTGGTTCATACACCGCGCAAATTCAGCTCGCGCCCGGTGTGCCGGCCGCCGCGTGCGGTGCCTGGACGGCGTCGTCGGCGAACAATCCGGCATTGACGTTCCCGAACGGCAACACCGGGCCGCAACTGCCAGCCACGCTGAACTTCAACGTGCCGGCGCAGCTCGCCGGCGGGACGCTCCGCAGCTTCACGCTGACCATTTCTGTCTTTGGCGGCAGTCAGTCGTTCGGCCTTACCTTCAACCAATCACCGTGAGGCAATCCGACTACTTCGCCGGCAACGGCGAGGCGCCGAGCAGTTCCCTCAAGCCACCGAGCGAGGCCATCACGCCGGCGGCTTCGTAGGGTAGGAACACGAGTTTGTCGGCGTCCGTGGCGATCGCGCTGAGCGACTCGAGATATTTCTGTGCGATCAGATACTGCGCGGGGCTGCCGGCCGCGCCGAGCGCCTGGGCGACCACCTGGATCGCCTGTGCCTCGGCCTGGGCGACCCGCAGGCGTGCTTGCGCCTGACCCTCGGCGGCGAGGATCGCCGCCTCCTTTTGACCTTCGGCGTTGACGATTTGCGACTGCTTCTGGCCCTCGGCTCGAAGAATCGCCGAGGACTTTTCGCCTTCCGCGGTCGTGACGACCGCGCGGCGCGTCCGTTCAGCGGTCATCTGCTTTTCCATCGTCAGACGGATTTCTTCGGGCGGCGTGATGTTCTTCAGCTCGATCCGCATCACTTTGACGCCCCACTGTTGCGTTGCCGTGTCGAGCGCGGCGCGCAGCTGCGAGTTGGTCGTGTCGCGGGACGCCAGCGTGTGGTCGAGATCGAGCTGGCCGATTACGTTGCGCAGCGCCGACAGGGTCAGCTGTTCGAGTCCCCAGCGCAGATTCTGGACTTCGTAGGTGGCGCGCACCGGATCGGCGATCAGGTAATAAATGACCGCGTCGACTTCCATCGTGACGTTGTCGCGGGTGATCACCGGCTGCGGTTCAATCTTCGTGATCTGTTCCCGCAGGTCGATCGTCTCGCGGATCGAGTCGAGAAAGGGAATGATGGTATTGAGGCCGGCTTCGGCAGTGCGGTGATACTTGCCGAGGCGTTCGATGATCTTCACCTGTTTCTGCGGCACGATCTGAATCCACTTCATCAGAACGACCACCACGAACAGGGCGACGCCGAGAACTATGAACGTCATGCCGGTCTGACCTCCAGGACGATACCGTCCGCGCCGACGACCTTGATGATGGTGCCGGCGGCGACCGTGGCGGCGCTGCGCGCTGCCCAGTCCTGGCCGCCGACGTTGACGCGGCCGGTGCCGCTAATCGGGTCGATCGCTTCGGTGACGATGCCGTCGCGGCCGACCAGCGCCTCGGTGCGGCCCGGCACGCCAGGCCCGTGCAGTTTCTTGACGAACATCGGCCGTAGCAACGTCAATGACCCGATGACCGCGATCGTAAAGATCAGCAACTGCGGGATCATGCCGAAGCCGAGCGCCGCCGCCAGCGCCGCTGCGCCGGCCGCCACCGAAACGAAAATCAGGCCGAAGTGCGGGATGGAAATCTCCACAACTGCGGCGACGATCGCCACGACGATCCAGAGAAGTGCGCCAGCGTCGAGTGACATTGGAATTCGAGGAGGCGGCGATTATACTGCCGCCAATGGACAACCGTAACCGAACCACGGAGTCAACCAACCACAGAGGCACAAAGCCACCGAGCAGACGCGGAAAACGATTGCTCGGTGTCTCTGTGCCGCTGTGGTCAATTCTTCTGTGGTCCGGTTGCAACAGCGCACCGCCGCTACCGCCGTACAAGCCGGTTGCGGATACCAAGCTGCTGATGCAGGCGGTGGTCGACCCGAGCGCCGACGAACTCTGGGACTCTGTGCGTACGATCGTCGATCGCGAGGGAACGCACGAGATCCGTCCCAAATCGAACGAGGAATGGACGGCGGCGCGAAACCATGCCGTGGCGTTGGCCGAGTCGGGCAACCTGCTGATGATGGTGCCGCGCGCGAAGGACGGCGGGGAATGGATGAAGCGTTCGCGCGAGCTGATCGATCAAGCCGAGCGCGCGATCAAAGCGGCTGACGCGAAGAATGCCGACGAGCTCTTCACGGTCGGCGGCGACATCTACGAAGCCTGCTCGAACTGCCACCAGAAGTACCTCGAGACGATCGTGAATGCCAATAAATGAAATTGGAGATTGCAGTCTCCAATCTGCAATCCGGCCCGCAATTCGCTGAATGCGCTTCGTCGCTCTCCTGCATCGCTGGCTCGGAATACTCGGCTGCCTGCTGTTCATCACCTGGTTCGCGTCGGGCATCGTGATGATCTACGCGCGGATGCCGGAGCTGGCACCGCACGAGCGCCTGGATCGCGCGCCGGTTCTCGACCTTTCTACGGCGACGCTCTCACCGTCCGACGCCGCGGCTAAACATCAGCTGTTGCCGCAGCGCGCGACGGTCGGCATGCTGCTCGGGCGTCCGGTTTACCGATTTCAGGATCGCAGCGGTCCGGTGATGGTCTTTGCCGATAACGGCGCTCGGTTCGACGGATTCAGCCGCGACGACGCGATGCGCGAAATCGACCGGGCCTATCCGATCGAGATCCCGGCGATCCCGGCTTACGACGCGAGGATCACCGAATCTGACCAGTGGACGCTGCAGGAGCGCGCGCAATTGCCGATGCACCGCGTGATGCTACGCGACCGCGAGCAGACCGTCGTCTACTTGTCCGACGTCAGCGGTCAGGTAGCGGTCCGGACGACCGCTCGCGCGCGCCGGCTCGCGTACGGTGGTGCGGTGTTGCATTGGTTATATTTCACGCCGCTGCGGAAAAATGGCCCGCTCTGGAACCAGGCGATCATCGGGCTCTCGCTCGCAGGCAGCGTGTTGTGTGCGCTGGGGTTGATCTGGGGTTTCTACGTCGGTTGGCAGTCGCCCTATACCGGATGGATGAAGTGGCATCACTATGCCGGTTTGATCTTTGGCGTCTTCACCTTTACCTGGGTGTTCAGCGGCCTGCTGTCGATGGATCCGTGGGACTGGCATCCGAGTACCGCGCCGACGCGCGCGCAGCGCGACGCTTTTTCCGGCGGGCCGTTGCAACTGGCGCGAGTTTCGCTCGAGGATTTACGCGCCGCGATAGCGGCGCGGCCTGCGTCGCCACCGAAAGAGATCGAGATCGCGCAGTTTCGCGGCGAGCCGCGGGTGATCGTTGACAGTCGGCCGCCCGAGCCGATCGATCGCAATATTTTGACGGCGACGGCACGCGAGGCGATGCCGAGTGTACCGATCGATGACGTTGCCCTGCTCGATGCCTACGACTCGTATTATTACGGCCGCGGCGAAGCGGACGGAACGCGACCGCTGCCGGTTTTACGAGTTCGTTATGCGGATCCGGTGCACACCTGGCTGTATATCGATCCGCGTCGCGGAGCGATCGTGCGGAAGGAGGAGCGATTGAGCCGCGTCAACCGCTGGTTGTATCACGGTCTGCACAGCCTCGACTTTCCGTGGCTCTACGATCGCCGCCCCTTATGGGACCTGGTGGTCATCATATTGAGTCTGGGAGGGATAGCCTCCGCCGTGACATCGGCGGTGCCCGCCTGGAGGCGATTGCGGCGGCACGCCCAACGTCTTTATACTTAGCGCGATCCTGGGAGGGAAACTGATGCGTTCTCGCGTCCGAGACGTTTTAATCGCGGCGATCGCCGCAGGTGTAGGGGCCATTGTGGCCGCGACGGCGTTGCCCCTCGAGGGACAGGCGCCAGCCGGACGCGGACCGGTACCGCCCGCGCCCGCGCCGGCGTACCGCGCGCCGCGGCTCGCTGATAATCATCCGGATCTCAACGGGATCTGGCAGGCGCTGAACGAGGCCAATTACGACCTCGAAGCCCACATGGCGCGTTCCGCCTTGCAGTTGCGGCCCGGGCCGTACGGACCGGTGCCGGCGGCCGCCGTGCTCGCGCTTGGCGCGGTCGGTTCGGTACCGCCGGGGCTCGGCGTAATCGATGGCGACGGAACGATTCCGTACAAGCCCGAAGCGCTGAAACAGAAAAAAGAAAATCAGGACAAGTACGTCGAGCGCGATCCCGAGGTGAAATGCTATCTGCCGGGCGTGCCGCGCGCGAATTACATGGGGCATCCGTTCCAGATTCTGCAAAGCACCAAGGCCATTTTCATGGCGTATCAGTACGCTGGCGCCACCCGCGACATTCTGTTGAAGGATCCCGGACCGGCGCCGATCGATTCGTGGATGGGGCAGTCGGTCGGCAAGTGGGAAGGCGACACGCTGGTGGTCGATGCTACCGGGTTCAACGATCAGAGCTGGTTCGATCGCGCAGGCAACTTCCACAGCGACAAGTTGCACGTGGTCGAGCGATGGACACGCACCGGGTCGAATACGCTGAACTACGAGGCGACCATCGAAGATCCGAATGTCTTCACGCGGCCATGGAAGATCAGCATGCCGCTCTATCGACGGCTCGAAAAGAACGCGCAGCTGATGGACTTCAAATGCGTCGAGTTCGTTGAAGAGTTGATGTACGGCAAATTCCGGAAAAAGCCGTTGACGGGCGAATAGGCAAAGCGATGAAAAAAATTGTGGCAGCGGTCCTGTTCGCCGGCGTCGCCTCGAGCGTCGCGGTGACTGCGCAGTTGAAGAACACGCCGATTCCGCGCACGGCGGATGGTCATCCGGATTTGACCGGCATGTACGACCTCGCGACGATGACGCCGATGGAGCGGCCGGCGAACATGCCCGCGGTGATGTCGGACGAGGAGGCGGCGAAGCGCGAGCGGGAAGAAGCCGCGCGCGTCAAGGCGCTCGACGTCCAGCTGGATGGCAACCGCGCGGCGCCGCCGAAGGGCGGTGACGGATCGGTCGGCCCGGCCGGCAACGTCGGCGGCTACAACAATTTCTGGCTCGATCGCGGCGGTGCGTACAGCATCGTCGACGGCCAGCGCCGGACGTCGATTTTGATCGACCCACCCGACGGCCGCGTGCCGTCGTTGACGCCGGAGGCGCGGCAGCGGCAAGCGAGCCGGCTGGCGCAATTCCGCGCGCCCACCTCTGACGCGGGCGAAAGCGGCGATCCGGGACTCGAGCCGGCCGGTGCCTACGATGATCCAGAACGCCGCGGGCTCGCCGAGCGGTGCTTGCTGGGCTTCGGATCGACGTCAGGGCCGCCGGTACTGCCGAACTACTTCTACAACAACCTGCACCAGATCGTGCAGACGCCGACCGAAATCGTGATCCTGACGGAGATGGTGCACGACGCGCGTGTCGTGCGGATGAACGCGAAGCATCTGCCGCCGACGATTCGCAAATGGCTCGGCGACTCGATCGGCTGGTGGGAAGGCGACACGCTGGTGGTCGAAACGACGAACTTCACCGACAAAACGCGGTTCCGTGGCTCGAGCCCCGATATGAAGATCACCGAGCGGTTCACCCGGGTTGACGCGAAGAACCTGAAGTACCGCTTCACGGTCGAAGATCCCTCGACCTGGTCGAAACCATGGACTGGCGAGTACACCTGGCCGGGGACCAGCGAACGGATGTTCGAGTACGCATGCCACGAGGGCAATTACGCACTGACCAACATCCTCAAGGGTGCTCGTCTGCGGGAGAGAGCAACGACCGACAAGCAACAGTGAAATCAGGAATTAGGAACTAGGAATTGAATTGGGAATGAGCGAATAGCGAGTCGCGAACTGCGAGTAGAGGTAAAATCAGCTTATGAAGAAACTAATGGCGCTCAGTGCAGTGGCAATCATTACGGCCGCGGTGCCGGTCGTCGCCCATCATGCATTCGGCGGCGAGTTCGACCCCAACCGGCCGCTCTTGCTCAAGGGCAAGATCGTGAAGCTCGAGTGGGTGAATCCGCACACCTGGATTCACGTCGAGATTCCTGCCGGATCGGTGAAGGGCCTCGAAACCGGCGAACCGGCGAAGGACTGCCAGTTTGCCAAGGGGCAGAAATGCGACGAGTGGATGGTCGAGGGCGGCACGCCGAACACGCTGCTGCGCCGCGGCATCACCAAGGAATCGCTGCAGCTCGGGACCGAGTTGGTGATCGACGGCTACCAGGCGCGCGACCATACGGTGAACCGCGCCAACGGCCGCAACATCACGTATCCCGACGGCAAGAAGCTGTTCCTCGGTTCGTCAGGCACCGGTGCGCCGATTGACGGCGCGGACCCGACCGAGGGCAGAGGACGCGGGCGCGGCGGACTGTAGAACTGAGAACTGAGAACTGAGAACTGACAACTAAGAACTGACAACTAAGAACTGAGAACTAAGAACTGAGAACTAAGAACTCAGAAAAAACCGCAGCGCGCGCTGAGTACGCAGACAGAGAGTTTGTTGATCTCTGCGACCTCGGCGTTCTCTGCGGTTTCTTCTTTTGAACGTCGCTCTAGCCGGAAAAACCGATCCAGCGTCCACTGGCGCCGACACAGAACCACAACGCCAACGACACCAGCGCAACCAGCTTGTAGGTCAGCGGCCGGACGTGCGCCTCGTCGGCTTGCGCCACCTTGCGCCGCACCGTAAAGGCGAACAGCGTCGCCAGTAGCAGGAACGTCATCTTCCACCAGAACGGCGCGCTGTAATAGAGCTTGGTCGGCTCCGAGACGAACAGCGCGATGCCGGTGACGATCATTACCACCCAGCTCGAGACCAGCCAGGGCTGGGCGTCGCGCGCGACATCAGGGATCGACTGCCGGCGCAGTCCGACGCCGAGGAACCGCAAGTCGAGCATCAACACCGCGCCGCCGATCACCGATAGCGCGAGCAGGTGAATCGATTCGATTACGGCGAACATCCAGGTGGACGAACTGATCACTTGATGCGCGCGGGTGGCGTCGACCCAGAGAAAGAAATCGGAAACCATTACTTCGGCAGGTCTTTCCCCGGACAACCGGTCAGTACCTGCATGACCGGTCCGGGATGCATGTCGCAGTCAAACCAGTTGTAAGCAATCATCCGTCCGCAGACGATGACCAGCGCCCACAGGAACAGCGACGCTGCGCCGGCAAAGCGCGCCCGCGGCGGCGTCCGGACGTCGGCGCCCCATTGGTGCACGTTCTGGTGGATGCCGACGTGGAAGATCCAGGCGTTCAGCCCCGCCAGGACGAGCGCGATCAGCTTCAGACGGAAAAAGACGTTCTGATACGAACGCACCGGGATCGCATAAAACAGCAGGATGCCGGTGACGAACATCACGATGAAGCCGGCGACCATCCATGGCAGCAGGCGGTCGGTCACCTCCTGCACGCTGACGCGGCGCAAGGTGATGCCGAGCAGCCGCAGGTCGAGCATCACCGACATGCCGACGAACAGGCACAACGTCAGGACGTGAACCGACTCGACGACCGGATACATGTAGAGCGACTCGTGCAACGCCACACTGTATTTCGTGCTGGCGAGCCACTCGCAGAACGGCAGCAGGGACACGGGCTGATGGCTATTATATCCACATGCGTTGGGCGGTCCTGGTACTGGCTGTCGCGGCACAAGCTGTTGGGTCTCGACCTGATCTCGAAGGCGTCTGGAGTTTCGCGACGCTGACACCACTCGAGCGGCCGGCGGAATTTGCCGGCAAGGCGCAGGTGAGCGAAACCGAAGCTGCGGAGTGGGCGAGACAACAGCTGGAACGCGGCAACCGCGATCGGCGGGACGGCGGCGCCGCGGTCGACGTCGGCCGCGCCGTCAACGACTACTGGTTCGAGCGTGGCACCGAGCTGGCGAGGGTTGACGGCAAACGAATCACTTCATTCGTCGTCGATCCGCCCGATGGCCGGGTTCCGGAGCTGACCGCCGAGGCGCGAGGCCGCGCCGACGCGCGCGATGCGGATGCGCGCGAGCATCCAGCCGACGGCCCGGAGAACCGCTCGTTGCAGGAACGCTGCCTGGCGTTCAACGCCGGACCGCCGATTCAGGTCGGGCCTTACAACAATTTCGTCAAGATTCTGCAGTTCCACGACCACGTCGTGATTTTCACGGAAATGATTCACGACGCGCGGGTCATCCCGCTCGACGGTCGGCCGCCGCCGCCAGAATCGGTTCGCTCGTGGAGCGGCTATTCGCGCGGCCGGTGGGAAGGCGACACGCTGGTCGTTGAGACAACGAATTTCAACGGTAAGCTCGGATTTCGCGGCTCTGACGATCGACTGCGTCTGACCGAACGCTTTCGCCGCGCCGATGCCAGGACGTTGATTTACGAATTCACCGTCGACAATCCATCGGCGTTCACCCGGCCGTGGACCGCCCGCATGCCGATGCTCCGAACCGACAGCCGCATCTTCGAGTACGCCTGCCACGAAGGCAACTACGCACTCGAGGATATTCTGCGCGGCGCGAGGTACGGCGAATCGCGGAAATAGAAATTAAGAAATTCCTAATTCCTAATTTCGTTATTTACGATATCCGCAGCAGCGGCCGTCCGCCCGGCCGTCCCGGCCAGGGCATCCCGATGATCATGAACAACGCTGCAATCGCGAAGCAGATCAACGTTCGCTTGCGTTTCGCTTCGGGCGAGGTGGCCTTTCGCGCCAGGACCCGGCCGACGTGCGCGATGATCACCGCCAGGAACATCGACGCGACGTGTTCGACGGCCCAGAACCGGGCCGTGGGATCCTTCATCGCGCCGGCGAAGTTGTTCATGATCGCCGCGGTGTTCGGGCTCAGCGCCAGGTAAAGGAGCAGGCCCAGCAGCATCTGGAGGTCGAGGGTCGTCATGGCGATCAACCCCCATCGTTCGGCGGCGCCATCCTGCTTGCGCAGTGCGGCGAAGGCGGCGCCAATTGCCGCAATCAGCGCGACCCAGCGAATCCAGTTGTGAACGATCAGGGCGGTCGTATACATCGCTACCTTTCCTTCTTCGTCTTCAGCACCGCTGCGGCTTCGGCCATCTTGCGGCGGGCCCGCTCGAGCGCCGCTTCGGCCTTCTTGATCTCGGCCTCGTGCTTCGTCCGCGAGGCCTCCGCTTTCCTGATCGCGGCGGCCGTCGGCTTGTTCCGTTCTTGCTCTTCGCGCTTGGCTTCGACTTTTTTGATGATCTGCGGCGCCACCCTGACACCCGCCAGCGCCTCGAAGCCTGCCGGTTGCAGCGGCCTGGTCAGCCGGCCGGGCGCCTCGAGCGGTTCGGACGCCAGTGAAACCGCCTCGAACGTGCGCAGCAGGGCGTCGGCAGCCGGACGGGCGCCGTCGGCTGCGGCGATCTTTTCGGCCTGCTGCACTGCCTCGGCGATCGCCTTCCGGTGCGCATCGGTCGCTGCGCGAATATCGGCGTTCTTGCCGCCGAGCGCCGCGACTTGCGCCTCGCGCAGTTTTTCACCGCTCCTGATCAACCGATCATAAACCGCGCGCGCCCGCCAGTAGACCTGGTTGACGGCCCATGGGACCACGGTCGGCTTGATCAACGCTTTCACACGCGTTGCATCGTCGCCGCTGAGCGTTTTGGCCAGCGCAGTGCGAGCCGCGACGAACTCGCCAAGCGGGGCGTGGTACAGCGCGTCGATCTTCGCGTCGAGGGAGGACAATTACGGATGCGAAACGGTGAGCGTGTAAGTCTGCGCAACCGTGAACGAGCCGATGTCGAACAGGAAGACGCAGTACTTACCCGGGTAAATCAGACCGGTCAAGGCAGCCGTATTCGCGGTGCCGAACGCGTTCTGCTGAATCGGCTGCAGCGAACCGTTACAACTGCCATCGCTCGCGGCGTAAGCGAGGATGGTGCCGAAGAATGCGCCGCCGGTCGGCGCTAAAGAGGTCACTTTGATTGTGAATTCGCCCTGCTTCGAGGTCGAGAACCCGCAGCAGGGACTGGTGCCCTGAACCGGAATCGTCCCTGAAAACGTCTCCGTCTGATTCTTCGACGGGTCGACGATACCACCGCACGCGGCCGCGCAGAGCGATGCAACGAGGGCAGCCGCCGCCAAACGTGATCGCATCTTCCGATTCTAGCAGTAGCAAGCTCCCAGTCCCCAGTCCCCAGTCCCCAGTCCCGAGTCCCCAGTCCCGAGTCCCCAGTCCCGAGTCTCCAGTCCCCAGCCCCCAGTCCCCAGCCCCCAGTTTCCGCTGTCTATCATTCGAAGACCTATGTCCACCGCGACGGCCGCGGCACCACCAATCCCGATGTCGTTTCGCGAGGTGCTGCGAATCGACGTCATGCGCCGCGTCTGGTACGCGCAGGTGGTCAGCTTGTTTGGCGACTTCCTCGCGCTGTTCGCGGCCATCGCCGTGGTGTCGTTTGGCATGCGCGGCACGCCGCGGCAAATCGTCGGCGTCCAGATCGCCTCCATCCTGCCGATGGTGTTCATCGGTCCGATTGCCGGCGTCTTCGTCGATCGATGGCCACTGAAGCCGACGCTGATTTGCAGCGATCTGCTTCGGGCGGTGATCGCGGTCCTGCTGATTCCGGCAACCAATGTCTGGCAGGTCTACATCGTGCTGGCCGCGCTCAGCTGTGTTTCCGCATTTTTCAGTCCCGCGCAGCAGGTCACGATCCGGATGCACGTGCCGGCGCATGGGTTGATCTCGGCCAACGCGCTGATGCAGATCGCGTTCATGGGCAGCCGCGTCGTTGGACCGGGAGCCGCCGGCGCGATTGTCGCAGCGCTCGGGCCGGGAGTCTGTTACGGCGTGGACGTCGCGAGCTTCCTGATTTCGGCGGCGCTGATCGCCTCGGTCGCCATTCAGCGGGCGACGGCGGCACCGCGCGGCGAAGGATTGTCCACGAACCGAATCCATCAGATCTGGCTCGACATGCGTCAGGGCCTCAGCTTCATCGTCCATCACGCGGCGGTCGTGTTCGTAGTGATGGCGATGGCCGCCGGCCTGTTCACAGTCGGCTGTTTCGGTCCGCTGGTGGCCATCCACGTGCGCGACACGCTCCACGGCACCGAGCGGCTGTTCGGCATCGTCAGCGGCACGGTCGGATTCGGGATGCTCGCCGGCACCCGGGTGATGCGCAAGCTGTCGCAGCGGTTCGCCGACGACCTGATTGTGTTGTCGGGATTGGCCGGTATCGGGATTGGCGCTGGTTCTCGGCACGATGCCGTTCGCGCTGGCTGCAGTGGCCGCGATGGGAATCATCGGAATTGCGTTTTCCGCGATCATGGTGCCGGCGCAAACGCTGCTGCAACGAGAGACTCCGCGCGAGATGATTGCGCGGGTGTCGAGCACGAACATCTCGGTCGCTTTCATGGCGCAGATTCTCGGGCTCTTGCTGTCCGGGTACTTGGCCGACGAGCTGGGTGTGCTGTTGGTATTCATCCTGTGCGCCGGGCTGGCGGGCGTGCTCGCCGCCGCGGGAAAACTGTTCCTCCATACCAATCGCCAAAATTGAAGCCTGGAAGGGGGGCGGGCTTGACATCTCAATTTAGTTATAACTAAAATGATAATGTGATGCAGGTGGAAGCGGCCGTCCTCACCGCGATTGCGTCGCCGCGACGGCTGGAGATTCTTCGCCTGACGTGGGACGAGGAACGTTCGGCGGGAGACATCCATCGCGCGATGCCCGATGTCAGCTTTGGCGCGGTCTCGCTGCAGCTGAAAACGCTGGTCGAAGCCGGTCTGATTGAGGCGCGGGTCGATCACCGTTACCGGTACTACCGCGCGCGTCCCGCAGCGCTCGGGCCGCTGCGCGCCAGCCTCGAGCGGATGTGGGACGACGCCCTGTGGCGGCTCAAGCTCGCCGTCGAACTCGAACAGACACGCCGCGGACCGCGGCCGAGAAAAGGAAAACGCCGATGAATAGCGCAGCCACGCTCATGCACGTCCTGGATCGCACGGTGACGATCGGCGCTTCGCCCCAGACTGTCTTTCGCTACTTCACGAACGTCGATCGATGGGCCGCGTGGTGGGGCAAGGGGTCGACGATCGACGCCCGTCCCGGCGGCACCATTTACATCCGGTATCCTGACGGGACCGAGGTGTCGGGCCAGGTCGTCGAGGTCGCGGCGCCGGACCGGATCGTGTTCACCTACGGATTCAACAGCGGCAAGCCGATTCCGCCCGGCGCGTCACGGGTAACGATCAAACTCGCGCCAACGGACGAAGGAACCCGCTTGACGCTGGTGCACGAGTTTGCGGACACCATCGTCCGCGACGAGCACGTGCAGGGCTGGCGCTACCAACTGTCGCTGTTCGCCAACGTGGTGGCGGACGAGGTCAACGCGAGCGCCGCGCCGGCGGTGGACGCCTGGTTCGGCGCATGGGCGATTGCCGACGCCTCGGAGCGAGCCGCCGCGCTGCAAGCGATCGCGACGCCGGCGTTGACGTTCCGCGATCGTTTCGGCTCAACGAACGGCATCGAGGATCTCGTGCCGCACATCGGTGCCGCTCAGCACTTCATGCCCGGCATGCTGATGACGCGAGACGGCGCGGTGCGCCATTGCCAGGGCACGGTGCTCGCCAACTGGAAGGCGACCGGCCCGGACGGCCAAACGCGCGGCAGCGGCACCAACGTGTTCACCTTCGACGCAGAAGGGAAGATTCGAGCGGTTACTGGATTCTGGAACCTTTAACGGGAGCGCACATCTGGAACCTTGAAACTGGAATTCGAGGATCTGAGGATTTTGAGGATCGGTCGAATTGAAGCGGCAGATCCTCAAATCGGCCAGATCCTTAGATTCAACAGATCCTTAGATTCAGCAGATCTTAAATCCTCAAATCCAAAGATCCTCAAATTCCATTTGTTCCTCGGTTCCGTTGCGCGACGCTTGATTTCTATAGTACCGTTTCGGTAGTATTAGGACCGAAAAGATATCAAACGCAGAGTTCGCCAAGTTCGCAAAGAGGTCCGGCTTTGACACCGAGCGATCGAAAACGCCGCACCCCGGAAGACCTGCTGCCGCTCAAGCCGCTGCATTTCCTGATGCTGCTGGCGCTCGCCGACGGCGATCGGCATGCTTATGGAATCAAGAAAGACCTGGCGGCCCGGCAGGCCTACGGCAACATCGGCCCGGGGACCTTGTATCGCACAATCGAACAGTTGCTCGCGTCCGGCTTGATCGAGGAAACCGATCGTCGCCCGGTTCCGGAACTTGATGACGAACGGCGACGCTACTACCGCCTGACGCCGTTCGGCCGGCGCGTCGCGGTCGCTGAAGCCGATCGGCTCGCCGACCTTCTGAAGGCAGCCTCGGTGCGCAAGCTCACCGCAGTACCGTACCGCTCATGACCGCGCGGCGTTTCAGCGAAACCTGCTTCCGCTGGCTGATGCGTGCTTATCCGAGTCAGTTTCGGCGGACTCACGGGCTCGCGTTGTTCGAGTTGTTTCGGGACGAGGCGCGCGCGGCCCAATCCAAAGGCGGCGTGTTGGCGCTCGCCGGGCTCGTGGGCATGGCGGCCTGGGATACCGCGCGCAGCGCGCCCGGCACCTGGCTCCGGCATCGCCGATCCGAGGCTAGCAGGTGGAGACCGAACATCACCGGATGGGGCAGCGACGCCCGCGTGGCTCTGAGGCAGCTAGGCCGCGCTCCCGGGTTTGTGCTGGCAGCCGCCGGCATGCTAGCCGCCGGCATCGGCGCGAACGTTACCGTCTTCAATCTGGCCAACGCTGTCCTGCTACGCCCGCTCGCACGGGTCGAGCCGGATCGAGTGGTCCGTGTCACGGCTCATCTTGCGAGCGGATTGACGACCAATCGATTTCTCTACGCGGAGTTCGTCGAACTTCGATCGCGGACCGATGTCTTCGTCGGTCTGGCGGCACTCACGCAGGAAGCGTTTGTCCTTGCCGAGAACGGCGTGCGACAGGAAATTCTCGCCGAGATTGTGTCTGGAGATTACCTCACGGTCCTCAACGCCGAAGTGGTTGCCGGCCGATTGATCACGCCCGCGGACGACCGCCCGGGCGCCGATCCGATCGTCGTGCTCAGCGAACAGTTGTGGCGCCGCCGCTTCAATGCGGACGCCGGCATTGTCGGCCGCACTCTGGTGTTGAACGGAGTGTCGCGCACCGTCGCCGGTGTCGCGAGCGCGAGGTTCAACGGCAGCTTTGTGGCGGCGCCGGTCGATGCCTGGACGCCGCTCGCCACTTCGTCTCGCGAACTGGGCGCCGACTGGCAAGTCGATCGCACGCGCCGGCACCTGCTGATGATCGGTCGGCTAGCTCCTGGTGTTTCGGTGGACCAGGCGCAGGCTCGAATCCAGTTCCTGACCACGGCGTTTGCTGACGTAGAGAAGGCAATTCTTATCGATCGCGCGGACGTCATCCCGGGGACATTGGTGTTTGGCCAGCAGCGACGCCTGGCGCGCGTCTTTCTGAGCCTGCTGCTCGGTTTGGTGGTGCTGGTGCTGTTCGTCGTCTGCGCCAACGTGGCAAATCTGATGCTGGCGCGCCTGTTGGGCCGGCGTAGAGAGCTGGCCATTCGGACGGCGCTCGGCGCTACGCGTGGGCAACTCGTGCGATTGCTGGCGTTCGAAAGTGTGTTCCTGTCGATGCTCGGCGCGCTTGGCGCCTTGCTGTTGGCGCGGCAAACGACCTCGGTGTTGACGGCAATCAGGCCGTTGCCGACCCTGAGTCTGCGATTCGACACACGACTCGACTGGCGCGTTCTCGCGTTTACCGTGGGGATTGCTGCGATTGCAGCGATGGTTCTACTGATCGCCGG
>Ga0070675_100000715_pt1 | contig 23087 bp, 21 predicted proteins | sample KBSM43metaG_FD_65343 | JGI IMG/M metagenome (GOLD analysis project Ga0070675, IMG submission 65343) | Miscanthus rhizosphere microbial communities from Kellogg Biological Station, Michigan, USA - KBS M4-3 metaG | ecosystem: Host-associated > Plants > Roots > Rhizosphere > Soil ... | reverse complement strand
CCACGACGTCTATCGCGAGAAGAGCGACAAGCAGGGCGGAGTTGCTGCGCGCTGCACGAAATAAGGCTCTGGGCTCTCTAGGCTCTGGTCTTTAGGCGTGGCGGGCTCTAGCCCAGGAGCCTTTAGGCCTCCGCGCCCAAAGCCCAAAGCCCAGAGTCCAAAGCCTTCTAGTGGTACCGCGGCCTGTCGTCCCGGCCGCCGGGGTGCACGTCGAACTTGCGCCGGGCGCGATTGATGCGCCAGCGGGCGAACTGGTACTGAATCTCCGCCGACAGGCGCAGCCGGCGCCCCCGTAGGTACAGCCACCCCGCCAGCAGGCCGCCGAGGTGGGTCACGTGCGCGACGCCGTCGCCCGAGCTTCCGATGGCCGAAAACAACGAGATCGCGCCGATGATCATCACGAAGTACTTCGCCGGAATCGGGAACAGGAAGTAGAACAGGATCCGCCGGTCCGGGAAGTACATCGCGTAGGCGAGCAGCACGCCGTAGATGGCGCCCGACGCCCCGATCGTCAACGAGTAGTACAGCTGCTGACCGATCTCGCCTGGCAGGAACGACAGCAGCATGGTCGTCACCGCCGCGCCGACACCGCACACCAGGTAATAGCGTGTGAAGAACGCGGTGCCCCACATCCGCTCCAGCTCGACGCCGAACATCCACAGCGAGAGCATGTTGAAGAGGATGTGCGAGATGCCGCCGTGCAGGAACATGTAGGTGACCGGCGTCCAGACGTGCATCTGGCCGAACACCGCCGCGGGCTGCAGGCCGAGCGCGATCGACAGCTCGCCGACGACCTGCTGAAGCAGGAACGCGCCGACATTGAGCGCAATGAGAATCTTGATCGCGGGCGTCAGCGGGCCCGGTCCGATCGAGGAGGCGAAGTTGGAGCCGGAAAACGACCGCGACCGCATTGGGATCCAGTCTGGTCCAAGCCGGGTGTGCGCGCAAGCAGGTTGCGAACCGGCGTCAAGCCGGTTTGCCAGACACTGCTAGCGGCGGCGGAGCCGGCGGCTGATCAGCGCCACGCCTTGGGCAAACTGCGGCACCCGCAGGACGTGGGCGGACGCGGCCAGCACGGCGAGCGCGACGCCGATGGTAACCACCATCCGAACGATCTGCGGGACCAGGCGGCCGCTCGGCAGTGCCGCGACGAGGACGCCGTAGACGCCGATCGTGGCGGCTCCCATGACCGCCGCGGCGATGGCGATGCGGACGAGCGCGTTGGCGATGGCCCGCCCCTCGATGCCGCCGAGCGTCCGGCTCAGCATCACCAGCAGCAGCGACGCGTTGAGCAGTGCCGCAATCGACGTCCCCAGCGCGAGCCCGCGGTAGCCCATCACGTGGACGAGCACGTAGTTGAGCGCGGCGTTGGCGAGCACCGCGATGAAGCTGACAGTCACCGGCACGCGGCTCTGGCCGAGCGCGTAGAAAGCCGGCGAGGCGATGCGCACTACCGAATAGCCGAGCAGGCCGACGGCGTAGAACTGCAGCGCGCCGGCGGCGGCGATCGTGTCGGACGGCATGAACGCGCCGCGCTCGTACATCAGGCGGATGATCGGCTCGGCGAGCACCATCAGGCCGACGGTGGCTGGCACGTTGAGCATCATCATCAGCACGAGACCGTCGGAGATCGTCCGCCGCACGGTAGTCCGATCGCCGAGGGCGAGCTGGCGCGCGATCGCCGGCGTCGTGGCGGTCGCGATGGAGACGCCGAAGAGCCCGATCGGCAGATACATCAGCCGGAAGGTCAGGTTCAGCCACGACACGGCCCCTTCTTCCTGGCTGGTGGCGAGGACGGTGTTCACGAACACGTTGATCTGCGTGGCGGCCAGTCCCAATGTCCCTGGCCCCATCAGCAGCAGGACGCGGCGCAGCCCCGGATCGCGCCAGTCGAGCAGCGGGCGATAGCGGAAGCCCTCGCGGTGGAGCAGTGGCCACTGCACGGCCCACTGGGCGAAGCCGCCGACCAGAGCGCCGATCGCGACGGCGGTGATGGGCGGCAGGCCGAACGTCGGCACGACGGCCATGAGGCCCACCGTGCAGACGATCGAGCTCACGTTGAACATGGCCGGCGACACCGCTGGCACGAAGAAGTGGCGCAGCGCGTTGGCCATGCCCATGAACGCGGCGGCCAGCGCCACGAACGTGAGGAAGGGCAGCATGATCCGCGTCAGCGAGACGGTCAGGGCGAGCTTTCCGGGGACGTCCTCGAATCCACCGGCAAACGCGCGCACCAGCGGCTCTGCGAACGCCATGCCGAGCACGACGGCGACGCCGGTGATCACCAGCAGCGCGTTGATGACGTAGTTCGCGAGACGGAAGGCTGCTGCCGTGCCCCCGGTTGCGAGCTCCTTGGTGAAGGTCGGGACGAACGCGGCGCTCATCGCGCCTTCGGCGAACAGATCGCGCAGCAGGTTGGGAAAGCGGTACGCGACGTTGTAGGCGTCCATCGCGCTGCTGGCGCCGAAGTAGTAGGCGAGCACCTGCTCGCGGACGACGCCGAGGATCCGGCTCGTCATGGTGGCCGCGCCGGCCGACGCGGCCGACCGGGCGACGCTGGCGGGGGGCGCGGGATCAGGCGCCAAGCGCTCGGCGCACCGCCTCGTTGACGGCGCGTCCGTCCGCGGACTTGCCCGCGAGCTTCGGCATCACGGCCTTCATCACCTTGCCCATGTCCTTCGGCGTGGTGGCGCCGGTTTCGGCAATCGCCGCGGCCACGGCCGCCGCGATCTCCTCGGGCGACGCTCCCGGCGGCAGATACTCCTCGAGAATCTTCAGCTCGCCCGTCTCCTTGTCGACGAGGTCCTGGCGGCCGGCCTTCGAGAACTGCTCGATCGAGTCGCGGCGCTGTTTGACCAGCGAGGCGACCACCTGCAACACTTCGGCGTCATCGAGGTCGCGGTTCTTCTCCACGCCCTTGTTCATGACGGCGGCCTTCAGCATGCGGAGTGCCGAGAGCCGCAGCGCGTTCTTCGCCTTCATCGCGGCGGCGATTTCGCCGTTGACCTTCTCATTGAGCGTCATAGTCGTCAGCGATCCTGATCCGAGTCCCCGTAGGTGATGTGCCAGTTCTCGGTCTGATCGTAGAAGCCGCCGGGCACCTGGACGGCGTTGAGTTTCACGGCCACCTCGACGTTCGACTTCACGCCGAAGTAGCCGTTGCGGCGCAGCACGCGCCGGAACGATCCGTGCAGCGCATAGCATCGCACCTTGTCGGAGTCCTCGGCACGCGCGGCCCGGTCGACCCATCGCAGCAGCGTCTTCACCCCCGATACGTCGTCCGGGTGCGTGAGGAGATCGACCAGCAACGTGACACGCCCGAGCGGCTCGTGCTTGTGACGATACACGGCGTAGCCGTGCACCTCGCCCTGCCGCTTGAGCGCGACGGCCGAATAGCGGACGTGGGGCGGTTCGATGTAGCGCCAGTTCAGATAGGCCGCGTCGCGGCGGACCGCCAGATCGAAGCGGTCGGCCAGCTTTTCCCACAGCGTCGTGAAGGCGGAGTCGAAGCGCCGCACCGGCTCGCACTCGGCGCGGAGCGGGCGCGAGCGCGACAGCACCTGAACGAACGGATAGGCCAGCGCCGACACCACCTGGTTGAGCGCCCGCGGCCAGTGCGGCAGCCGCACCGCGCGGCGGGTCAGCGGCTTCACCAGGTAGGGCAGGACGCGCGTCTGGGGAAAACGCATCCGATCGAGCGTCTGGCGAGTGGACTCGGACGGGGCCAGCGCCAGGCTCGCACCCGTGCTGCGATCCCAGGCGCGCATCAGCGCTTCGTCGTTCCCCTGCTGTTCGCGTTCGGGCGCCACGCGCGGCTCCGAGGCCCAGGCGGCATCGACCTCGAGACCCTTGACGGAGAGACGGACCGGCAGCGTCGGGAGATAGCCGACGATCGTCGGCCCCTCGCGGGCCACCCAGAGACTGACTCGATCCAAAGACGACGGATTGCGGCGGTAGCGCCAGTCCCACGTCAACCGATCGGCTTCCGCGGCGTCGGCGCCCAGGGTGCGGCGCGTCAGCGCCTCGATGCCGCGGCGGTCTTCAGGTTTGTACCGATCGATTTCTGGCATCCAGGCGTGTCGGCGTCGGGCGAGGTGGAACCTCGCCCCTACGGCTGCGGCGCCGGCGCCGGCGCGGGCCGCGGATTGCCGGTACGCGGCGCGGGCACCGGCGTGATCACGCCCGGACGCGCGGCGCCCGTCGTGACCCCGAAGGGGTTCGCCGGCGTCGAGGCCGGTGCGGGCGGGTCGGGGCTGTCGTCAGCTGCGTCGGCTTCGAGCAGCTGGCCGAGACGGCGGCGCAGGTCCGCAGGTGTTTCCGGTCGCGGCGCTCCGCCAGCCGCGGCGCCGAGCTCGCTGGCGTCCGCGTCGTCTGAAGGCTCCTCGATCGACGTCGGCAGCCGCCGCAGAGGCTGCGGTCCCGGTGGTCTCGACACGACGGGCGTCACCGGCGAGGGCCGGGGCGCGTTGCTCGTGGCGAGGATCACGATACGGTCGAAGCCGGACGAGGTCGGCGCGCCGGGAGCGAGACGCGGTCCCACGATGTAGCCGCTGACGCCGCGGAGCAGCGACTCGAGCGCCTGCCGCTCGTAGGCGTCTTTGAACTCCACGGTGACGGGAGGTCCGACGATCCGATCGGCGTTCACTACGCGAGTGCCGCCCACGCGCGCCCACTCGGTGAGGATGCTCCGGATGGTCGCGTTCTCGGCGGCCAGATCGACCTTGCCGCCGTGGAACGACAGCTGGACCGACTGCCCCGCCGCGGGCAGGGCCGCGAGCGTCACGAACACGCTGGCAAGAAGGATGCGGGCCGTCATGGCGACTCTCCTGGATGGAGTATACGACCTCTACTATCGGTCTCCAGAGGCCAATGCCCCAGGGTAGACCTCGGCCTTAATGCACTTTCTTGAGCCTTTGGCCTCTAGCCTCTGGCCTTAAGCCCTAGGCCCTAGGCCTTCCTGAAGTGTTCCACGACCCGGCACAGGATCTCGTCCAGGCTCAGGCGCGGCTCGTAGCCGATCAGCTTGTGGACCTTCGCGATGTCCGGAACGCGCCGGGGCATGTCTTCGAAGCCGGCCTCGTAGGCCTCGTCATAGGGGATGAACTGCACCGGCGAACTGCTGCCGGTCGTCTTCTTGACGCGTTCGGCCAGCTCGCGAATGGTCACTTCCTCGGTGTTGCCGATGTTGTATACCTCGCCGATGGCGCGCGGCTCCTGCGCCAGCGTCACCAGGGCGTCCACCACGTCGGCGACATAAGTGAAGCTCCGCGACTGCGTGCCGTCACCGAACACGGTGATGGGCTGCCCGGCGAGGGCCTGTCGCACGAACGTCGGCAGCACCATGCCGTACCGACCGGTCTGTCGCGGGCCGACGGTGTTGAAGAGCCGCACGATCACGATCGGCAGCTTCTTCTCCTTCCAGTACGCCAGCGCGAGGAACTCGTCGATCAGCTTGCTGCACGCGTACGCCCAGCGGTGCTTGACGGTGGCGCCCAGCACCAGGTCGGCGCCCTCACGAAACGGCACGTCGGTGCTCTTGCCGTAGACCTCCGACGTCGAGGCGATGACGACGAGCTTCTTCTTCTTGTTGGCGTGCTTGAGCACGACTTCCGTGCCGTGCACGTTGGTCTCGATGGTGTGCACCGGCTGCTCGACGATCAGCTTCACGCCGACCGCCGCGGCGAGGTGGAAGACCACGTCGCACTGGTCGATCATCTCGGCGAGCAGCGGCTCGTTGGTCACCGTGTCGATGACGTAGGAGAAGCCGGAACGGCCCTTGAGATGGGCGATGTTGTCGATCGAGCCGGTGGAAAGGTTGTCGAGGACGTGCACCTCGTGCCCGAGCTCGAGCAGCCGCTCTGCCAGGTGCGATCCGATGAACCCGGCGCCGCCGGTCAGAAGGGCTCTCACGCGTCGATCGATCCTTTCTCGAAGGTTTGAATGGCCTCGGCAACCCTGGCCGCCTGCCGCGCATGGAGACGCGCGTGCAGCGGCAGCGACAGCAGCTCCGCGGCGGCTCTCGAGGCGACGGGACAGTCGCGCGGGGCCAGGTGAGCGAACGCCGGCTGCTTGTGCAGCGGAATGGGATAGTGAATCAAGGTTTCCACGCCGGCGCGGGTCAGGTGGGCCTGCAGCGCCTCACGCCTCGCCGATCGTACAGGAAACAGGTGATAGACGTGGCCCGGATCGCGCTCGGCGACGGGCGTGACCTCGCCGAGCAGGGCATCGCGGTAGAACGCCGCGTGCAGGCGGCGCAGGGCGGTTTCTGGCAGCAGATTCTGGAGCCGGACGCGCAGAATCGCCGCCTGCAGTTCGTCGAGACGGCTGTTGACGCCCGCCACGGTGTGCAGATTCCGGTTGGTCTGGCCGCCGTTCCGGAGCAGCCGGACGCGATCGGCCAGGGCGCCGTCGCTCGTGAGCACGGCGCCGCCGTCTCCGTACGCGCCCAGGTTCTTGGTCGGATAAAAGCTGAAAGCGCCGGCCGCGCCGATGGTGCCGACCGGCAGGCCGTTGCAGGTGGCCAGGTGCGCCTGGCAGCAGTCCTCGATGACGACCAGGCGGTGCCGGTCGGCCACGGCCATGATCTCCATCATGTCGGCCGCCTGTCCGTACAGGTGCACCGGCACGATCGCCCGTGTGCGGGACGTGACGGCGTCGGCGCAGGCGCTGGCGTCGAGCGTCAGCGTGCGGGGGTCGATATCGGCGATGACCGGAATCGCGCCGGCCGCCACGACCGCCAGGCCGGTGAAGGCGGCAGTCATCGCCGGGACGATGACCTCGTCGCCGGCGTTCACACCGGCGGCGCGGAGGGCGAGCGCAATCGCATCGGTGCCGTTGCCGACACCGACGGCGTGCTTGGCGCCAGAGGCGGCCGAGAACTCCGCTTCGAAGGCCTCGACCTCCGGGCCGAGCACGAACCAGCCGCTGGCGAGCACGCGCTCGACGGCGTCGCGGATCTCGGCGGCGTCGGACCCCGGGCGCAGATCGACGAACGGCAGAGGCTCGTCGTCGCCGGGGCTCACGGCGTGCCGACCCGCGCCGCGGCGGCAACGTAGTGCGAGAGATGCGCGCGGTAGAACGCCACCGTCCGCTGCAGTGCGTCGTGCATGCCCACTGCCGGCCGCCAGCCGAGCGTGCGTGCAATGAGGGACGAGTCGGCGTAGAAGCTGCCGATGTCGATCGCGCGCTTCTCGGGCGGCCATTCCACGAGGCGGTAGCGCCCCGTCCCGCAGACGTCGATCAGCCGCTCGACCAGCGCGCGGTGCGTGATCGGTTCGTCGCCGCCGACGTTGAACACGCGGCCGTTGGCGTCGTCGCTGGCGCCGGCGCGCAGGAAGGCGTCGGCCGCGTCGTCGACGAACACCAGGTCGCGCACCTGCGACCCGTCGCCGTAAATCTGAATCTCCTGGTCTTCGATCGCCAGCCGGATGAACCAGCCGATGAATCCCTGCCGGTTGTGCTTCAGAAGCTGCCGCGGCCCGAAGACATTGGTGAGCCGCAGCGAGCAGGCGCGGAGGCCGAACACGTTGTTGTAGACCAGGTGGTAGGACTCGCCGGCGGCCTTGTTGATCCCGTTGATGTCGGTCGGCCTGACCAGGTGGTCTTCGGTGACCGGCAGGCTCGACGGCCGGCCGTAGACCTGGCGGGTGCCGGCGAACACCACCTTCACGCCGGGGTTGTGTGCCCGGCACGCCTCGAGCAGCGCCAGTTGCGCGCGGCAGTTGATCTCGAGATCGGTGTGCGGGTCGCGCATGCTGTCGATGTGGCTGATCTGCCCCGCGAGGTTGAAGATGACCTCCTGCCCGCGCACGACGGCCGCCACCACCGCTGCGTCGCGCAGGTCGGCCACTTCGACGCGGACGCGGTCCGCGATGCCGTCGATGTTGAACAGGTTGCCGCCGTAGTCGGGAATGAGCGCGTCGACGATCGTCACCTGGGCGCCGAGCTCGACGAGCTCGCGCGCCAGGTTGCTGCCGATGAACCCGAGCCCGCCGGTGACGAGGACGCGCCGGCCGGCGTAGAAGGTCCGGTACGGAACCGACGCGTCCGGCGGCCCGCTCACGGGCGGATTCTACCAGAGGGGTTCGGGCCGCCCCGGCGCAGCACCATCAGCGCGATCCACATGCCTGCCAGGTCGGCATAGGTCCGCAGGATGCGTCCGGGCCGGAAGAACTGCGAGCTGCCGAACTGCCGCGAGTAGTGGCGCACCGACACCTGGCGGAACTGTGCGCCGGCGCGCTGCGCGCGCTTCACGAGCTCGACGCAGATCGACCCGCTGTTGCTCTGCAGCGCGATGCGGTCGAGCACCGAGCGGCGCATCAACCGGTAGTCGCAGTCCACGTCGTCGATGGGCAGCCAGAAGGCCCACCGCGTGACGAACTTGTGGAGGTTGCCGATGAAGACACGGTACGTCGGGTCACTGCGCGACATCTTCATGCCGTTGACGAAGTCGGTGTCGTCCACCAGCAGTGCCAGCATGATCGGGATTTCCCCGACGTCGTACTGGCCATCGCCGTCGGTGTAGAACACGAGCTCCTTCGTGGCGGCGGCAAACCCCGATCGCAGCGCGCCGCCGTAGCCTCGATTGACATCGTGGGTAACCACCTTCAGTCGCGGCATCTGCTGCGTGAGCTCCGCGAGCACCGCGGCGCTGCCGTCGCGCGAGCCGTCGTTGACGACGATGATCTCGTAGTCGTCGGTCGCGCAGCGCAGCTGCGCGTCCGCCTCGCGGACCAGGCCGGCGATGGTGCTTTCGTCGTTGTAGCAGGGGAAGAACGCGGAGATCGAAGGCCGCGGACTCCCGGACGGTGGCATGGAACGGGGAGGGTATATCAAAATCAGGCCCGCCGGTGCGCAGTGCTCAATTGCCCGCCCTCCGGGCGGGCGGCCGTCGCGCCGCCAGGCGCCACGGCATCCAGATTGACTCGGCGATCACGCCCCCCGACAGTTTCGACGAACCCTGGCGCCGCTCGACGAACGCAATCGGCGCTTCGACGATCCGGGCGCCGGCGCGCTGCGCTTCGAAGGCCATCTCCACCTGGAACGCGTAGCCGTCGGAGGCGACTGCGGCGAGCGGCAGGCGTGCGAGAAGATCCCGGCTCCAGCAGCGGAAGCCGCTGGTGCAATCGCGGATGCGCAGGCCCGTGACCGCGCGGACGTACCAGTTGGCGGCGGCGCTCAGCCACAGACGCCGCCGCGGCCAGTTGTGCAGCGTGCCGCCGGGCACGTACCGCGATCCGATGACCAGATCGGCCGAGCGGCCGGCCGCGATCAGCCGCACCAGATCGAGGGGGTCGTGCGACAGGTCGGCGTCCATCTGGCACACGTAGCGCGCGTTGGTGAGCACGGCGGCTTGCATGCCGTCGACGTACGACCGGCCCAGCCCGCGCGGACCGCTGCGATGCATCACCGAGAGCCGGCCGCCGCTCTCCGCGGCAAGACGGTCGGCGACGGCGCCGGTGCCGTCGGGCGACCCGTCGTCCACGATCAGCACGCGCAGACCGTCGATGGCCAGCAGCCGCGGGACGAGCATCGTGATGTTCTCGCGCTCGTTGAACGTCGGCACGATGACCAGGGCGCCGCCCGGGTCGAAGGGTCCGGGCCCACCTACAGACTCCGGGCTGGTGCTAGCCGGCAGATCGCACCCCTTCGCGCGCGGCCGACATCAGCTGCTCGACGACGCCGTCCCACGAGATGAGCCGCGCGCGTGCGTAGCCCGCCTCTCCAAGCCGGGCGGCGGCGGATGCCTCGTCCGTGAGCCGGGCGACCGCGTCGGCCACCGACTCGGGCGTGGCGGCCGCGACGAGTCCGTTGACGCCGTCCTCAACGAACTCGAGTGGCCCGCCGGCGTCGGCGGTGGTGATGACCGGCTTGCGCGCGAGGAACGCCTCGAGGGTCACGTAGCCGTAGTCCTCTTGAAACGGCGTGAAGAGCAGCGCGCGCGCGCCCGCCAGCAGCTCGATCAGCTCGGCGTCCTCGACGCGGCCCGCCAGCCGCACGCGATCGCCGAGCCCGAGCGCCTCGATGCGCGCCGCCAGAGCCGCCCGCTCGCTGCCATCGCCCGCCACGATTAGACGTGTCGCTCCGCGCACCCGCGCCATGGCGTCGATGGCGAGATCGATGCGCTTCACCTTTTCGAGCCGTGACACCGTGAGCAGGTAGTCGCCGTAGGGTCCCGACCTGATCGAGTCCGCGAGGCGCGGCGGATGGTAGAGCGGGGTGGCGGTCAGCTGGTTGTACTTCTGCAGTCGCGCCGACACCGTGCGGGCGATGCTGAAGAGCCCGCGGCATTCGCGCAGCATCTGCGTATCGAGCTCGAGCAGGCGCTTGCGCAGGCCGACGTCGCGCTCGGTGTGCTCGAAGTCGCTGAACGGCGTTCCGCACAGCTCGTAGGCGGCGCGGTGCTGGTGCACCAGCCACGCCACCTTGGCCGGATGGCGGACGAAATAGGTGGGGAACTTGGTGGCCACGACCGCGTCGATCGAGCGGTCGAGGGCGCGCGTCACATCGATCAGGCGCCACGCCGCGGCGTGGGCCAGCAGTTCGTCACGCGGCGCGTCGCGGAACGGAATCGAGACGAGCTCGGCTTCGTAGCCGTGACCGCGCAGGGCGCTGAGGAGCTCGCGCGCCAGGATCTCGGCGCCGCCGTGCACGAACGGCGTCTGGCTCTCGAGCACCAGGACGCGAGTGGTGGGAGCACTCACGGTCGCGAATCAGGTAGCGTGGCGGAAGTTGATGATATCCCCGTCCTGGACCACGTACTCCTTGCCTTCCAGCCGTACCTCGCCGTGCTCACGGCACGCGCCCATGCTGCCACGGCCGGTGAGCGCGTCGTACGCCACCACCTCCGCGCGGATGAAGCCGCGCTGGATGTCGGTGTGGATTTCGCCCGCCGCGAGCTGCGCCGGCGTGCCGCGGGAGATCGACCACGCGCGGCACTCGTCCTCGCCGACCGTGAAGAACGACATGTACCCGAGCAGGTCGTAGCTGGCGCGGATGACGCGATCGAGGCCCGATTCGGCGAGCCCGAGATCGGCAAGAAACGCCGTCGCGTCGCCGGGCTCGAGCAGTGAGATCTCGAGCTCGATCTTGCCGCAGAGCGCGACGGCGCGCGTGGCCGCGTGCGACAGGAAGCCAGAGAGTCCGGTCTTCGCCGCCGCGCGCTCGACGTCGGCGCCGACGTCCGGCACGTCGGTCTCGTCCAGATTGATGACGAGCAGCAGCGGTTTCGCGGAGAGGAACTGAAAGCCGCGAAGCCGTTTCAAATCGTCGCCGGCGAGCGAGAGCGTGCGCAGCGGTCGGCCTTCTTCGAGCGTCGCCTTGCACTGTTGCACGACGTCGCGTTCGCGTTCGAGCTCCGCGGAGCGGCCCTTTTTCAGATCGCGCTCAATCCGTTCGAGCCGCCGCTCCGCCACGCCGAGATCCGCGAGGATCAGCTCGTCCTCCATGGCCTGCGCATCGCGCGCCGGATCGACGGATCCCGACGGGGGTGGCACCGTCTCGTCGCGAAACGCGCGCACCACGTGCACGAGTGCGTCGGCGTTCTTGTAGTTCGCGACATCGACGAGCGCCTGCGCGCCGCCGGCCTTGGCGGCCACCGCGATGTCGGTGAACTCGACGGTCGCCGGCACGCGCTTCTTCGGGTTGTACATGCCCGTGAGCACGTCGAGACGAGCGTCGGGCACTTTCGAGATGCCGATCCGGACGTCGCCCTTGCCGCCCGACCCGTCTCGGGCGCTGGTCATGAGCTGAAAGAGGGTGGACTTTCCGCTGGAGGGGAACCCGATCAACGCGGCACGAAGCATGAGCGTTTCAGCCTACCACTGGCTGACCCAGGGCTCGGGTGGTCGAGCGTGGAGCCTGCGACAGGTTGTGGCGAAGATAGAAAGAAGCGAAAGTCAGACGAAACTAGGGACCTTCAGAGTGGAACGAAACTCTTTCGGATCAGTCGTTTGCAATTGACACCCAACTTCAGCGCCCTTACCATTCAGTGGCCGTAAGTGGCCTTTTATGGAGCCTGGTGGTCTCAGTCTCGCCGTTTTCAGGGGGAGCGCCTCGACCCGCATTGATGAGAAGGGTCGACTCAAGATCCCCACGCTTTTTCGCGGCCTGGTGCAGGCGCGGAGCGGCGCGGATGTGTTCGTGACCAGCGTCAAGGGCGATTCGGTGCGCATCTACCCGATGCAGGTGTGGTCGGAGCTCGAGCAGCGGGTGCTGAAGGCGCCCACGCAGCATCCCTCGCTCGTGAAGTTCATGGACCGCGTCAGCTACTACGGCCAGCCGGGAGAACTCGATCCACAAGGACGCGTGGTGATTCCGCCGCAGCTGCGGCAACGCGCCGCCATCGTGGGTGATGTGCGTGTGCTGGGGCGCATCAACTACCTCGAGGTGTGGAACGAGGAACGGTTCGTGGACAAGCTCGCCCGTGAGCCGTGGACCGACGACGACGGGCTGCTGCTGTCCCAGCACGGCATCTAGTGTAGCGCTGCTGGTGTGACGTGCACGAGCCGGTCATGGTGGCGGAAGTGCTGGAACACCTCCTTCCCTCGCGAGGCGGGGTGTTCGTGGACGGTACGGTTGGGCTCGGGGGTCACGCGAGGGCGGTGCTCCACGCCGGGGCGTCGCGGCTTCTCGGCATCGATCGCGATCCCGCGGCGGTGGAGCTGGCGCGCGAGGGGCTTCGCGACTTCGGCGATCGGGCGCGCGTGGTGCACGGGGACTACCGGCAGCTGCCAGCCATTCTCGACAGTGAGGGGCTGAGCGCCGTGGACGGGATCCTGCTCGACCTGGGCATGTCGTCAATGCAGCTCGACCAGCCAGGACGCGGCTTCAGCTTCCGGCGCGACGAGCCGCTGGATATGCGGATGGACACGTCGGCCGGCCCGACCGCCGCCGAGGCGCTCGCCGGGGCCGACGAGAAGACGTTGGCGGACGTGATTTACGAACTGGGAGAAGACCGCCATGCGCGTCGGATCGCGCGGGCGATCGTCGCGGCACGAACGATTGCGCCCATCGAGACGACGGGACGTCTGGCCGAGATCGTGCGGCGCGCGGTGCCGAAGCGCGGCTACACGCGCATCGATCCCGCGACGCGCACCTTCCAGGCCGTGCGCATCTGGATCAACCGTGAGCTCGAGGGGCTGGGCGACTGTCTCCACGCCCTGGCGGCCCGGCTGCGTCCAGGTGGGAGGCTCGTCGTCATCACGTTCCACTCGCTCGAGGACCGCGTCGTCAAGCACGTCCTGCGCTCGATGCAGGCTGCCGGCGAATGTGGACTGCGCGTGCTGACCAAGCGTCCGCTGGTGCCGGCAGACGCCGAGATCGAGCGCAATCCCCGGGCGCGCAGCGCCAAGCTGCGCGCCGCGGAGGTGTCTGCATGACCGCCGAAACCTTCGAATACGCAATCAAGAAAGACGTTCGCAACAACCCGATCGTGCGCGAGATCGATCGGGAGCGGAACCGCGAGATGGCCCGCTCGGTGGCGATCGGCGTGTTCCTCGTCGCTGTCTTGCTCTTCTGGGCCTGGCAGCAGTTCGAGCTGCGCCGCAACGGCTACCGCCTCGAGCAGATGCAGCAGGAGCGCGGCGTCGAGGCCGAGGTGAACCGTCACCTGCGGCTCGAGGCGCAGACGCTGCAGGCGCCGGAGCGGATCGAGCGCCTGGCGCTCGGACGGCTCCACATGGTGGCCCCGCGTGCCGAGGACGCCTCGGTGATCGAGCGCGTCGTCGAAACACCGCCTCCACCACGGTCGGTCGTCGCCAGCCGGTGAGCCCCATGGACGAGGTCATCTCCCCAGACACGTCCCGCGGCGACCACGACCCGCTGCGCTGGCGTCGCACGCTGCGCCAGCGGGTATGGGTGGCGGCGGCGTTCATCGCCCTCTGGGCGGTGGGGATCCAGGTGCGCCTCTTCTATCTGCAGGTGGTCCGCCACAAGGAGCTCGCCGCCAAGGCCGATCGGCAGCAGCTGCGCACGATCGAGGCGCCGGCCAAGCGCGCTCAAATCGTCGATCGCAACGGCCACGTGCTCGCCACGAGCGTGGACGCCGATACCGTCTACGCGGTGCCCTCCGAGATCGGCGATCCCGGCGCCGCGGCCCGCGCCTTGTGCCGCGCGCTCGGCGATTGCAGCGGAAAGGATCAGCAGGCGCTCGCCGATCGAATGCAGAACGGCCGGGCCTTCGCCTACGTGCGGCGGCAGGTGTCGCCCGAGCAGGCCCGCCGCGTGGCGGCGCTCGGGCTCGACGGCATCGGCTTCTTGAAAGAGAGCCGGCGCTTCTATCCTAACCGTGCGCTGGCGGCGCATCTGCTCGGCTACGTTGGCATCGACAACGCCGGGCTGGCCGGCATCGAGGGCGTGTACGACTCGCTCATCCGCGGCCAGCAGGGCAAGGTGCTGGTACAGGTGGACGCGCGCAAGCAGGCCTTCCTGCGAGTGGAGCGGCCGCCGACGATGGGCGCGACGCTCGAGCTCACGATCGATCAGAACGTTCAGCACGTGGTCGAGCGCGAGCTGAAGGCGGGCGTCGAATGGGCGAACGCCGCCGGCGGGTCGGCGATCGTGATGGATCCGGCCACCGGCGAAGTGCTCGCGATGGCGAGCTACCCGACCTTCAACCCCAACGTTTACCGCGAGGCCAAGGACAACGAGCGGCGCAACCGGCCGGTGCAGGACCTCTACGAGCCGGGATCGACGTTCAAGATCATCACCGCCAGCGCGGCGCTCGAAGAGCACGTCGTCAAGCCGTCCGATCTGGTGGACGTCAGCACCGGCTCCATCAGCTTCGGGTCGCGCACCATCCGCGACGATCACCACTACGGCGTCCTCACCTTCCAGCAGGTGGTGGAGAAATCCAGCAACGTCGGTTCCATCAAGGTCGGCCTCCGGCTCGGCTCCGAACGGTTCGGCGGCTACGTGCGCCGGTTCGGCTTCGGACGCGCGCTCTCGCCCGACTTCCGCGGTGAGAACGCCGGCATCCTGTGGGACTGGTCCGCGATGACCGACAGCGCGTTTGCGTCCACGCTGATCGGCTATCAGGTCGGCGTGACGCCGCTGCAGATGGTGAGCGCGGTCAGCGCGGTCGCCAACGGCGGTGAACTGGTCCAGCCGCGCATCGTGCGCGCCGTGGTCAAGGACGGCGTCCGCCTGCCCGTGCCGCGCAAGGTGCTCGGGCGCGCCATCAGCAAGGACACCGCCGCCCGGCTGACGCCGATGCTCGAGGGCGTCGTCACCGACGGGACCGGCAAGCAGGCGGCGATTGACGACTACACGATCGCGGGCAAGACCGGAACCGCGAAGAAGCTCGTCAACGGCAGCTACAAGGGGCATTCGAACTACAACGTGTCGTTCGTCGGTTTCGCGCCCTCGCGCAAGCCGAAGTTCGCCATCATCGTGGTCGTGGACTCGCCGCACGGCGTGCCGGCGTACGGCGGCACCGTGGCGGCGCCGATCTTCCATCGCATTGCCGAGCAGGCGCTCCGGCACTACGGCGTGCAGCGCACCGTCAACGCGCCGCCGCCGCTCATCGTCGAGCGCAGACAGCCGGATGCCCCGACGCCGGCGTCGGGGCCCACCGAGCCGCCGAGCGTGCTGCCCGCAGGTGGAAGCGCCACGACGGATCCCGTCGTGCCGGACCTGACCGGGATGAGCGGTCGCGACGCGGTCCGGACGCTCGCGATGCTCGGCTTGCCCGTGCAGATCGTCGGGCACGGCCTCGTCACCGATCAGCGCCCGCTGCCGGGGACGCCGGTCGAGGCAGCGGTAGCCGCGCGCGTGTGGCTCGATCGACGGACGTCCGAGGCGGTGCCGAAAGCGTCCGGTCAATGACGGTTCGCGACGTCCTTCGGTCGGTTGCCGCGCTCGTGCCCGCCGAGGCGCGGTCCGCGCTCGACGCGCCCGGCCTCGACGCGCCCTGCACCGGCGTCGTCTGCGACTCGCGCTCGGTCATCCCCGGTTCCGTGTTCGTCGCGCTGCAGGGCCTGCGCGCCGACGGAGCCGCGTTCGTGCCGCAGGCGATCGCGGCGGGTGCCGCGGCCGTCGTGGCCGCCGTGGGTGTGCCGCCGGCCGCCGGCGTCGTCTGGCTGCCGGTGGGCGATCCGCGCCTGGCGCTGGCCCTGCTTGCCGCCGAGTTCAGCGGCCATCCAAGCCGTTCCATGCGTGTCGTCGGCGTCACCGGCACGAACGGCAAGACGACTACGGCCTACCTGCTACGCGCCATCCTCGAAGCCGCTGGAATCAAGTGCGGCCTGATGGGGACGGTGTCGTACTGCATCGGCGACCGTGAGATCGAGGCGGCGCGCACCACGCCCGAGGCGCCCGACGTGCAGGGCTTTCTGCGCGAGATGCTCGACCAGGCCTGCGGCGCCTGCGTGATGGAAGTGTCGTCGCACGCGCTGGCGCTGCGCCGGGTGGACGGCCTGCAGTTCGCCGCCGCCGTGTTCACCAATCTCACCCGCGATCATCTCGATTTCCACGGCAACATGGAGGCCTACTTCGCGGCCAAGCGCCGGCTGTTCGAAATGCTGCCGGCGTCGGCCCCGGCGGTCGTGAACCTCGACGACCCGCGCGGCGCCGCGCTCGTGGACGTTTCCGGCACGCCCGTGACCTACGCCATCGGCAAGGCGGCCGACGTGACTCCCGGCCCGCTGACCTACTCGCTCCACGGCCTCGCCTTCGACGTCCGGATGCCGCAGGGCGTGGTGCACGTGAAATCGACGCTCGTCGGCAAGCCGAACGTCTACAACATCCTCGCTGCCACCGGCGTCACCGCCGCCATGGGCATTCCGCTCGACGCGATCGAGCAAGGCATCGCGCGGCTCGAGGGCGTGCCCGGCCGGTTCGAGGTCGTGTCGCGACCGACGGACGACATCACGGTCGTCGTCGACTACGCGCACACCGACGACGCGCTGCGCAACCTGCTCGAGACCGCGCGGCCGATGGCCACGCGGCGGCTGATAACGGTATTCGGTGCCGGAGGCGAGCGCGACCGCACGAAGCGGCCGCTCATGGGCATGGTGGCGGCGCGGCTGAGCGACGTCGTGATCATCACATCTGACAATCCGCGAGGTGAGGACCCGGCGCAGATCATCGAAGAAGTGCTGCGCGGCGCCGAGCCGGAGGCGCGCCAGAGCGGCGCGCGCGCGGTGATGCAGATCGATCGGGGAGCCGCCATCCGCCAGGCGGTGTCGGAGGCGGCGGCGGGCGACGTGGTGCTCATTGCCGGCAAGGGGCACGAGAAGTACCAGGTGATCGGCGGTACGACCTATCCGTTCGACGACGTCGCCGTCGCGCGCAACGCGCTCGGTGCGCGACGGCAGACGTCGGGGGTCGGGTGAGTGCGGTTGCGCTGACGCTCGGCTGGATTGCCGGTGCGGTGGCGGGCACCCTGCGTGGACCGGGAGAGACGCCGGTTCGGGGCGTGGTGACCGACAGCCGGGCGATGGCGGCGGGCGACCTCTTCGTGGCGCTGCGCGGTCCGCGCTTCGACGGCCATGCCTTCGCGGCCGACGCGCTGTCGCGTGGTGCGGCCGGGGTGGTGGTCGAGCGCGAGTGGGCCGACGCTCACGCGAACGTGGGCGACGCAGTCATCGGTGTCGCCGACACCTTGCAGGCGTTGCAGGACACGGCGCACGCGGTGCGCGTGGCCTCGGGTGCCAAGGTGGTGGCGATTACGGGCAGTGCGGGCAAGACGACGACCAAGGAATCGATTGCGGCGCTTCTCGCCACGCGGTTCCGGGTGGTCAAGAACACGGGGAACTTGAACAACCACATCGGGCTGCCGCTCTCGCTGATGCAGCTGACGAGCGGGCCGGATGTGGCGGTGATGGAACTGGGGATGAATCACGCCGGAGAAATCCGCACGCTCGTGCGCATCGCCGAGCCCGAGGTCCGCGTGTGGACCAACGTGGGCGACGCGCACCTGGGCTTCTTCGCGTCGGTGGACGCCATCGCCGACGCCAAGGCCGAGGTGCTCGAGGACGCGCGCCCCGGCGACGTGCTCGTGTGTGCGGCCGACGACGCCCGCGTGATGGTCCGCGCCAAGCGGTTTGCCGGGCGGCGGATCACGTTCGGCGAGTCGGCGGAAGCCGACGTGCGCGCCGACGACATTCAGGATCTCGGCTGGGACGGGATGCGCGCCCGGGTCGAAACGCCGGCCGGCTCGATGGAGATCGCGACACCGCTCCTCGGTCGCGGCAACCTCGCCAACGTGCTGGCGGCGACGGCCGTGGCGCTCGAAAGCGGCGTGCCGCTCGACGTCATTCGCGACACGGCGGCGACGCTGCGCCCGGCCGATCGGCGCGGCGTCGTGCAGCACCTGCGCGACGACATCACGCTCATCGACGACTCCTACAACTCGAGCCCGTCGGCGCTGCGGCGCGCGCTGGAGGTGATGGTCCGGGAGAGGCGCGCGGCCGGCCGCGTGGCGGTGCTGGGCGAGATGCTCGAGCTGGGCGATCACGCGGCGGAGCTTCACGAGTCCTGTGGACGCGCCGCGGCCGAGGCGGATCTGCGGCTGCTGGTGGCCGTCGGCGGTGCACCGGCCCACGCGCTTGCCGAGGCGGCCGTCGCCGCCGGCATGCAGCGGGACGCCGTCACCTACTTTGCTTCGAGCGCCGACGCGGCGCCGGCGGTGAGCGCTGCCCTGCGCCCGGGCGATCTCGTGCTGGTGAAGGGCTCGCGCGGGACGCGCTGCGACGTCGTCGCCGATCGCATCGCGCAGGAGCGCGGCTGATGCTCTACTACCTGCTGCCGCCGCTCGCCAGCGTGCCGTACCTGGGCTTTCTGAACGTCACGCGTTACATCACGTTCAGGACGGCCGCGGCCAGCCTGACCGCGCTCATCATCAGCCTCGTGCTCGGGCCGTGGCTCGTGCGCAAGCTGCGCGACTTTCAGATCGGCCAGGTGATCCGGCAGGAGGGCCCGCAGTCGCATCGCGCCAAGGCCGGCACGCCGACCATGGGCGGACTGCTCATCCTGGCGGCCTCGCTAGTGCCGACGCTGCTCTGGGCCGATCTCGCAAACCCGTTCATCTGGATCGCGATCGGTGCCACGCTCGGCTGCGGGGCGGTGGGGTTCGCCGACGACTACTTGAAGATCACGCGTCGATCGCATCACGGCCTGTGGCCGCGCTACAAGATGGCCGGGCTGATCGTGGTGGCCGCCGCGGTCGGCGTCGCGGTGCTGATGCTCTCGTATCAGAACCCGCCGCTTTACAACACGCGGCTGATCTTCCCGTTCTTCAAGAACCTGATCCCCGATCTCGGCATCGGCTACGTCCCGTTCGCCGTCCTGGTGCTGGTGTGCACGACCAACGCGGTGAACCTGACGGACGGCCTCGACGGCCTGGCGATCAGCACCTTTGGCGTCGCAGCCGCGGCCTACACGGCGCTCGCCTACGTGACTGGACACGCCGTGCTGGCCGACTACCTGCTGCTGGTGCGGTTCCAGCCGGCGGGCGAGCTCACCATCTTCTGCGGCGCGCTCGTCGGCGCCAGCCTCGGCTTCCTTTGGTACAACTCCTATCCCGCCGAGATCTTCATGGGCGACGTCGGCTCGCTCGCGCTCGGCGGCGCCATCGGCACCGTGGCCATCCTCATCAAGCAGGAACTGCTGCTGCCGATCGTTGGCGGCGTCTGGGTGCTCGAAGCGCTATCGGTGGTCATCCAGGTCACGTCGTTCAAGCTGACGGGGAAGCGCGTCTTCAAGATGTCGCCGCTCCACCACCATTTCGAGCTGATCGGCTGGAGCGAACCGAAGGTCATCACGCGGTTTCTGATCGTGGCGGTCATCTTCGCCCTGTTCAGCCTCACCACGTTGAAGCTGCGCTGAACACATGGCCGAGCACGCTTTCTCCGTAGACGGACGCCGGGTGGTCGTGGTGGGGGCAGCCCGCAGCGGGATTGCCGCCGCCGAACTGCTGCGCAAGCGCGGTGCGCGCGTGACCCTCAGCGAGAGCCGCCCCTCGTTCGACGAGGCCGGCACTCTGTCGGCCCGCGGGATCCAGATCGAGACCGGCGGTCATCAGGCAGGCACGCTCGCCCAGGCGGACCTCGTAGTGGTGAGCCCCGGCGTGCCCCTCGAGCAGCCTGCGTTCGCGGCGGCACGCGACCGGGGCGTCGAGATCATCGGGGAACTGGAGCTGGCGTGGCGCTGGTTGAAGGGGCGGGTCATCGCGATCACCGGCACCAAGGGCAAGTCGACGGCGACGACCCTCATCGGCCGCATGCTCGATGCCGCGGGGCGCCACGTGCTGGTGGGCGGCAACATCGGCGTGCCGGTGAGCGCGCAGGTGGAGGCGTCCACCGACCAGAGCGTTCACGTGGTCGAAGTCAGCAGCTTCCAGCTGGCGACCACCACGTCGTTCCGCCCGTGGATTGCGGTGTGGCTCAACCTCACCGACGACCATCTTGATCGGCACGCGAGCCTGGAGGAATACGGCGACGCGAAGGCACGCATCTTCGCCAACCAGGGGCCGAGCGATCTGGCCGTCGTGAACGCCGACGACCCCGCGGTGGTCCGCTACAGCAACCAGAGCTTTGCTACCCGGGTGTGGTTCTCGCTCGCCGGTACCGCGCGCGACGGCTACACCGTGAGCGACGGCTGGATCGGCCGCAAGACGCCGTCGACGTTTGAACGCCTGGTGCCGCTGGCCGCCGTGCGCGTGCCGGGCCAGCACACGCTGGGCAACATCGTGGCCGCGACGGCTGCCGCCAACCTGGCCGGTGCGGCCGCCGGGCCCATCGATCAGGCGGTGCGCGGGTTCACCGGGCTGGAACACGTCATGGAGCCCGTGGCCACCATCCGCAAGGTGCGCTTCGTGAACGACTCGAAGGCCACCAACGTCGGCGCCGCGCGCAAATCGATCGAGAGCTTCGAACGTGGCGTCGTGGCGATCATCGGCGGCCGTTACAAGGGTGGAAATTTCGGTGAGCTCAAAGACGCGCTCGCGGGACGCGGCCGCGGGGTGGTGGCGATCGGCGACGCGGCAGCACAAGTGGAAGAAGCCATGGCGGGGGGGCCGCCGGTGGTCCGCGCCGGCTCGATGGCCGAGGCCGTCGCCCGTGCATACGACCTGGTGGGACACGAGGGCATCGTGCTCCTGGCGCCGGCGTGCGCGAGCTTCGACTGGTTCCGCGACTACGCCGAGCGCGGTCGCAGCTTCAAAGAGGAGGTGGCCAGGCTGAGAGCGCGAGTAGAGAGCGATCTGAAATAGCGAACCGGCGTTAAGCCGGTTTGCCAGATAGTGCGCGCGGGCCGCGTTCTGTGCGGGCCGCGCCTGTGAGCCGTGAGCAGTCGTCAGTCGGTTTGGCGCGGGCGGGAGCCTACCGCTGGGAACGCAGACTAACCCCAGTCTGCGAGGTGGGTGGCCTGTCCCACGAGCCGGCTGATGACTGCTGACTGCTCACGAAGGGTCGGGATCTTATCCGATCCGCTGGGCATGTTTCGGTATGAGTGTGCAGGAACTTTAGGGCCGACAGGGCCAGGCAGGCCTGGTGGGCCAGGTGGGTCAGGTGGGTCAGGTGGGTCAGGTGGGTAAGAACGATGGCTAGAAAGCTCAAATCCGATCGCGTGTTGTTCACCGCCACCTTCCTCCTGGTGTGCGTGAGCATCGTGATGGTCTACAGCGCTTCGGCGCTCGTGGCGCTACAGAGGTTCGACCAACCGAACCTGTTCCTGACGAAACAGGCCCTGTGGACCGCGCTCGGGCTGGCCGTCCTGGCCGTGGCCATGCGCGTGGACTACCGCGCCTATCGCAACGACACCTTCATCTGGAGCGCCCTGGCGTTCGTCGCGCTCCTGCTCATCGCCGTGCTGTTCAGCGCGCCGGTCAACGGCACGCGGCGCTGGTTCGGGGTGGGCGGCCTGGGCATCCAGCCCTCGGAGCTGGCCAAGATGACGGCGGTGCTCTTTACGGCCCTTGTGCTCGAGCGCCGCATGCACCGCATCGACGACCTGCGCTACTCGATGCTCCCGATCGCGATCGTCGTCGGCGCCCTGGCCGGACTGATCCTGCTGCAGCCCGACTTCGGCACGGCGATGTCGCTGCTGCTCATCGTCGCGGCGATGGTCTTTGCCGCCGGGCTCAACTACCGCTATCTCATCGGCACCGTCCTCGTCATGGCGCCGGCGATCTACCTGGTGCTCATGAGCGCTGACTACCGGCGCCGCCGTCTGCTGGCGTTCTGGGATCCGTGGGCCGATCCTCAGGGGGACGGCTTCCAGATCATCCAGTCGCTGCTCGCGGTGGGGTCGGGCGGCGTGTTCGGTCGCGGCCTGATGTCGGGCGTGCAGAAGTTGTACTACCTGCCCGAACCGCACACCGACTTCATCTACGCCGTTATCGGCGAGGAGCTCGGACTCGTCGGCTCGACCTGCATCCTCATCTGCTTCTGCGTGATCGCCTGGCGCGGCCTGCGGATCGCGTCGCGGGCACAGGACGCCTTCGGCGCATTTCTCGCGCTGGGTATCACCACGATGATCGGCGTCCAGGCGCTCGTGAACATGAGCGTGGTGCTCGGCATGATGCCGACCAAGGGCATTCCGCTGCCGCTCGTGAGCGCCGGCGGCTCGTCACTGCTCATCAACCTGCTGGGCATGGGCATCCTGCTCAACATCTCGCAGCACGAGGCGTCGGAGTGACGGGGCGGGGGCGCGTTGAGTGAGCGTGTCGTTGATCGTGGCCGGCGGCGGGACCGGGGGCCATCTGTTCCCGGGTGTGGCCGTGGCGCGCGAACTGATGGCGCGCGTCCCTGGCGCCGCGGTGACGTTCGTCGGGACGGCGGCCGGGATCGAAGCGCGGGTGATTCCTCGCGAAGGGCTGACGCTCGAGACGATCCGGAGCGCCGGCCTGAAGGGCAAGTCGCCGGTCGCGCTGTTGCGCGGCCTGCTGCTGCTGCCGCTCAGCGCGCTCGACGCGTGGCGCGTGATTTCGCGCCGCCGTCCGTCGGTAGTGATCGGTGTGGGGGGCTACAGCTCCGGTCCGGTGGTGGCGCTGGCCGCGCTCCGCGGCGTGCCGACGCTCCTGATGGAGCAGAACGCCACGCCGGGGTTGACCAACCGGCTGCTGTCGCGGCTGGTGCGGGCCGCGG
>Ga0070675_100000714_pt1 | contig 23102 bp, 16 predicted proteins | sample KBSM43metaG_FD_65343 | JGI IMG/M metagenome (GOLD analysis project Ga0070675, IMG submission 65343) | Miscanthus rhizosphere microbial communities from Kellogg Biological Station, Michigan, USA - KBS M4-3 metaG | ecosystem: Host-associated > Plants > Roots > Rhizosphere > Soil ... | reverse complement strand
CGGCACGACCGACGGAGAGGGCCGTTTTCACGCCACACTCCGTCTCGATAAGGATTTTGAAGATCTTGGCGAATACCGCACGTTTACGGACCTCAACTACGCTGTGTATGTGACGGACCCGTCGACGGGACGAACAGAGCAGAGACGTTTCTGGCGCCGAATCACGTCGCATCCGATCCACCTCTACGTTACCGGCCCACCTCAAACTCCCAACATGCCCGTCGAGTTATATGTGACGGCATCGTACGCGGATGGCACGCCCGCAATCTGTGATGTCGAAATCCGTGAAGCGAACGAGCAGGGCGGCCTCCCTCTGGGCCGAGTAAGAACCAATAAGTACGGCGTCGCGATGGTCACGGGACTCAGTTTATCGCCTGATTTCGGCGATAGTGGGAGGAAGAGGCTGGAACTCCGGGCGCGCGATAGCGCGGACAGGGTGGGGCAATCCACAACCTACATCCGCCTGGCAAACGAGGCGCTGCGTCTTTCTACGGACAAACCTCTGTATCGCGCTTCGGAACCGATCGCGGTTCACATTGAATCCAACGCGTCGGGCGGAGACCTTGTGCTGATTGCCTCGAACGCTGGACGCGTGTTCTACAGCAGGATCATTCAATTGTCGGCGGGCAAAGCGGACCTCACAGTTCCCACATCAAAGTCCGTGCGTGGCAGCGTTCTTGTCTCTGCATACCGCCCCGGTGATCTGACGGACTCCCTGTTTAACGGGCGGCAAGTCTTGTTCCCTTCGAACGGTGATCTCGAGATCGAATCCAACATTGCGAAAAAGACCTATGCACCCGGTGAAGAAGCGGCACTCACATTTCGCGTTCGGAACGGGAACGGCACAACCCAGGCAAGCCTGCTCGGCATCAGCATCTTTGACAAGGCTGTTGAAGAAAGAGCCCGCACCGATGCGGACTTCGGAAACCAGTATGCCTTCTGCCGCGCCTGCATGACGTTCTTTGGCTACGACAGGAGGCTGCCCGGACTCACGCGATCGGATTTGGATCGGGTCAATCGCAATCAGCCGCTTCCGTCCGATCTGAAGCTGGCTGCTGAGGTGATCCTGATGGACGGCAGTTGGAATGCGGATCTGCCGATGACGCTACAAGACTTCCAACTCGTCGGAACGGCATTCGGTTCCTATCTTCAGAAGCGTTTTGCAAGCCTTCGAGAATCGAAGCAGCATTCTCTGGGCTTCCACCTCCCCGCCGATGAAGCCTCGCTTCGAGAAATCATCCGAAAAATCGATCCGGATTTCGATAGCTTGCGCGACCCCTGGGATAACCCTTACCACCTTGTTTCATCCGTCCAGTACACCCAGAACCGTATCGCGATTTTTTCTTCCGGAGCCGATGAGATCTTCAACTCGGCCGATGATTTCATGGTTGCTGTGGTCCAGTGGCCCTATTTCTCGGAATACGGAAAGAATATTCGCGTTGCTATGGATCAGTATCACGAGCGAACAGGCCGGTACATTCGCGACATCCAGGTTCTCAAGGAAGAGCTTCGCCGACAGGGCCTCGAGTTTGACGCCTGGAAGGACCCCGAAGGGCGACCCTTTACGGTGTTATTCACCATCGACCGCATACGATTCATGGTCACCGTCAAGAGCGGTGAGTTCATCGTCTGGGCGGAAGGCACGGACTACACCGCACGCCTGCAGCCCAGACTCGACACCGTATTGAGTCAGTACATGCTGCAGCACGGAGTCCTCCCACAGAATGCTGCCGAAGTGATGACAGTTCTGCGGGATGGCGGCATTTCTGACAACGATTTGAAGGATCCCTGGGGCCAATCCTACTACCCGATCTTCAAGATGGAGTCTGGCTACTTTGACAGCGTCATGTTCACAAGTGCGGGAGCGAACAACACGATGCGGGTCGTTCCGGTCACTCAGCGGATGCAAGTGATCCGCTTTCGTAGTGCCGGACCCGACGGGAGCGAGGGAACCTCGGACGATTTTACGGCGATAACTTTTCTGCGTCCGGTCAGCGAACAGTCGACCGAGGATGCGAGTCCTCGTCTTGTCGAAATCCCGCTTCTGGATCCGGCGCACGGCGCGATATATGGAGCCGTTATCGATCAGGCTGGAGCCCTTGTTCCCGGAGTGTCCGTAAAAGTCTTCAGCCCTGCCGGACGCGACTTTGATCTCATCACGGCGGAAGAAGGGAATTTTGTCCTCCGCAATCTTGATCCCGGGACCTATCGCATTCGCATCGCTCTGCCGGGTTTTGTAACAAAGAATCTCACCGGTGTTGTTGTAAGGGCTGCCTTTGCAACCCGGATTGTCGCGACATTGGAGGTCGCCTCGATATCAACAAATGTCGAAGTCGCTCTCGGTGAGCCCGCCGTTTTCCTCACCAGCTCGAGCGCTTCTTTGGTTGAGGTTCGGACCGTTCAGGGCTCACCGCTCACGCAGCCGATTGCAACGCCAAAACTGCGCGACTACTTTCCGGAAACGCTGCTTTGGCAACCCTCTCTACAAACCGGAAATGACGGACGCGCCCAGGTTCGATTCAGACTCGCTGACAGCATGACGACCTGGAAGGCTGTTGCGATCGCCTCAACTAAGGATGGTCGGGTTGCAACAGCGGAACGGGAGATCGTGGCATTTCAGCCGTTCTTCGTCGAGCACGATCCTCCGAAGCTTTTAACCGAGGGCGACCAGATCGCCTTGCCCGTTGTCGTGCGGAACTATCTCGATCGGGATCAGTCGATCGACCTTTCAATGAAACGCGAGGATTGGTTCGAGCCGATGACCAGGGCATCGCGCAAGGTCAGCGTCAAGGCGGGTGAGTTCACTCGAGAAGTGTTTTCCTTCAAAGCGCTGAAGCCGGTCAAAGACGGCAGGCAGCGAATTACCGCGCAGGGCTTTGAAGCCACCGATGCCATTGAGAAAGCGTCCACGGTATCTCCGTTTGGGCGGGAAATCACTCAGGTCTCAGGGGGCATCTTCCGCGGCGCTTCAAGTTACGGCATTACTGTTCCGCCAGATGCGCTTCCGGGAGCTGTTCGCGCCGAATTGAAGATCTATCCGAATCTTATGGCCCATGTCGTCGACGCAATCGAGGGCATCATGAAGCGCCCTTACGGATGTGCCGAGCAGGTCATCTCTTCCGCGTATCCCAGCCTGTTGTATCTGAATTACGCAAAGCAGGCGGGACTCGCTTCAGATCCAGTTTCCCAGAAGTCAAAGCGATATCTGGGGATCGCATTGCAGACTTTGCGAGGATACCAGCATGATGCGGGTGGATTCTCCTATTGGAATCGTGGAGAGCCGGATGAGGCCGTTACGGCTTACGCGATTCAACTCCTGACTGGAGCAAAAGGCTTCATTGAGATCAATGATGGGATTCACGAGAGGGCTGTCAACTGGCTGCTCAAACGGCAAGCCGACGACGGCAGTTGGAAAAGCGATCCCAAGCTGACCGCGTATATCGCCAGCATGCTGTCTTCGCCAGATGTAGCGCCAAAGGACAAGAGTCCCGTACTGCGTGCCCTCGGATACTTGCGGAACTTGTCCTTAGAGTCGACCGAACCTTACACAGCCGGATCGATCGCATTGGCCGCGCTGCAACTAGGCGATCAAGGTCTCGCAGACTCGGCTCTCAAGACTCTGAGGGCTCAAGTGCACTACGAAGGCGATGCTGCCTTCTGGGATCTGCAAACCAACACTCCCTTCTACAGCTGGGGGAAACCCGGTCGACTGGAAACAACGGCTGTTGTCATTCGCGCGTTTGCTGCCGCTGGATCCGACGCGGAACTGGTGGATAAAGGTCTCCTGTTCCTTTTGCGAAACAAGGACCGGTATGGGGTCTGGTACTCGACCCAGGCAACAGTTCGAGTTCTCGATGCTTTCGTCCGGCTTGTAGGGTCTCGCCACGCCAATACTCCCGGATCCGCTGCGATTCTTGTGAATGGCGTGCCGGTGGCGACTGTGGCTTTTGGAACACGACAACAGCCTGACAATCCCGTCACGGTTGATCTTTCGAAGTTCTTCAAGCCGGGATCCAATCATGTGGAGGTTCAGGAGCGAAAGAAGGCCGCAGCAGCGACAGTACAACTTGTGGAAAGCCACTATGTCCCCTGGAATCCGTCGGCCTCCGATCTTACTGTGGGCCCGATGCGTTACTCGGTTCGCTACAGCAAAACGGACGGCGCGATCACCGATGCCATTACTGTCCGGGTGGAAGCCGAACGCATTGGATTTCGCGGTTACGGCATGATGCTGGCCGAGATCGGGCTGCCTCCCGGTGCGGAAGTGGATCGCGAATCGCTGGCGGCCGCGCTGGCCTCATCAGGATGGGATCTGTCGAGGTACGACGTCCTTCCCGACCGTGTTATTGCCTACCTCTGGCCGCGCGCCGGTGGAACGACATTTGAATTCAAATTCCGTCCGCGCTATGGCCTTGATGCCCATACTCCGGCTTCAAAGCTTTACGATTATTACAATCCCGATGCGTACTCGCTTCTCCTGCCGCAGCATTTCAGAGTGCAATAAAACCGGAGCGTTGCCGAAAGGCAACGCTCGGAATTCCATCCGCGTGTTAATTTCATTGAATGAACGACAGCGTTCCGCCACTTCGCCGCGGTATCGACATCATGCCGTCGCCGCTCGCCGAATCACCGGGTCTGATCCTGCGAGACCCCTTCCGATACACGCAGGCCGTGCTGCTGATTCCCTCGGGCTGGATTCCGGCCCTCGCGCTCCTGAACGGGAAGAGCACGGAGCTGGAACTCCAGGCAACGCTTGCTCGCGCGAGCGGAGGGCAACTGGTCCCGCGCGAAGATGTCCAGCAGTTCGTGCAGACGCTTCGGAACCACGGCTTTCTTGAATCCGAGGAGTTTCACAAGCTGCGTGACGCTCGGCATGAAGAATTTCGCCACGCGGCGGATCGTCAGCCGACGCATGCCGGAACCGCATACCCCTCCGACACTCTCGAATTGACTCGCCAGTTACGTGAAGACTTTCGTATTGTTCCTCCATCGAGCGCTCTATCTCCTCACCTTCTGGGTGTCGCTGCGCCTCACGTGAGTCCATGGGGTGGCGTTGAAAGTTACTCCGCGGCATATCAGCGGCTTGCGCCGGAGCTGGGCAAGCGAACCTTTGTGATCCTTGGTACATCGCACTACGGCGCACCCGAGAGGTTTGGTTTGACGCGTAAGGCTTACCGGACGCCGCTGGGTAATGCTGAAGTGGATATTGAACTGATGGAGCGTCTCGTCGCCAAAGCTCCTGAGGCGGTCATCCGGGAGGACTATTGCCATTCCGTGGAGCATTCCATCGAGTTCCAGGTGATCTTTCTGCAACAGGCGGTTCATCCGAGCATCAGGATTCTTCCCATTCTTTGTGGTCCTCTTTGGGAAAGCTTGCGCACGGGACAGTCGCCGGACTCCAATACTCATGTAGCCCGATTCATCGACGCTCTCGCTGAGCTTGTTGTTGCCGAGGGCGAAAAGCTGTTCTGGGTTCTCGGCGTCGACATGGCTCACATTGGCGCACGTTACGGAGACGGCGTCGGCGTGACGGCACATGAGGGAAGAATGCGGGAAGTCGCCGCTCTCGACAACGTACGGCTCGAGCGCGTTTGTGCAGGTGATACTTCCGGCTTCGTCGGCCTCGTCCAACCCAATCAGGACGAGCTCAAATGGTGCGGCTACTCGCCGTTCTACATCTTCCTCCGGACCATGGAGCACGTCCGGCCGAAGCTGCAGGGGCGTCTGCTTCGCTACGATCAGTGGAACATTGATGCACAGTCCGTCGTCAGCTTCGGGGCGCTCGAGTTTCTTGACGGCGCATTGGCGGTATAACATCGACTCTCGATGAACAGAATCCTTATTCGATACGTTGGTCCGCTGTGGGCTCTGCTGGTCGTGCTGACGGGTTGCATGCAGTCCGCCACAGCACGCGCACCTCAATCCAGCAACGCTGCGATCGACCGGGATTTATCGGAAGTCAGCATCACACAGCTGCAGTCGCTGTATCGCGAGGGGAAGTACACAGTCGCCCAGGTCACCCAATGGCATTTGAATCGTATCGCACGCTATGACAACGTCTACAAATCCTTCCTGTATGTCGATTCCGCGGGAGCACTCGCGGCCGCGGCCGCGGCAGATTCGGCGAAGAGGAGCACGGGCTCACGCTTCAGCCCGGGGGCGCTCTGGGGAGTTCCTATCGTCGTAAAGGGAAACACGAGCGTGAAGGGACTCGTCACGATCAACGGATGGGAAGGGTATCTGATTCGCGGTAATGAACTGAGGGCTCCCGCCGATGCCACGATTGTCGCAAAATTGAAGGCAGCCGGAGCTGTGATTCTGGGACACACCAATCTTCCCGACTTTGCATCGGCCGATACGACGATCAGTTCCGCGGGGGGCCGCACCGGCAACGCGTACAACTGGCGCTACAGTCCCGGCGGTTCGTCAGGAGGAACGGCAACAGCCGTTGCTGCAGACTTTGCCGTCTTTGGCACGGGCACAGATACGTCCAACTCGATTCGACTTCCCTCAGGCGCCAGCGCACTGGTCGGCGTGCTGCCGACACGAGGGCTCGTGAGCATCAATGGAATCCATCCGCTGGACTGGCTGCTGGACAACACGGGCCCAATGGCTCGTACGGTCACGGATGCCGCGATCGCGCTCACCGTCATGACGGGCGAAGACGCTAAAGACTTCCGCACTCGCGGATCCTCTGAGCGAGCACAACCTGCTCCTTATACGCAGTACTTGAAGAAGGAAGCGCTTAGGGGCAAGCGATTCGGAGTGCCTGCTTTCATCCTGAATCATCCATCGCTCAGACCCGAGACTCGAGCCTTGTTCCTGAAGGCCATCGACGCACTACGCTCTGCCGGAGCGACAGTCGTATCCGACGAAGCCATCCTTCCGGCGAGTTTCGAAGACCTGACCGAAGCAATCAACACGCGGCCCTACCTTCGAGAAGGCCTTGAACGGTTTCTTCAGGATTTTGGTCCGACGCAGTATCGCTCAACGGCGGAGTATGCGCGTGCGGTGGGGACGCCGATTCCGTTGTTTTTCGTGGATGCTCCGTTGAGAAACCCGGAGACGGATCCGAGTGCGGAAGCGGCGTTCTTCGGTCCCCAACGCAGAGCGCTTGCTGCGTACCAGGACACGCTGGAGCGCTTTCGACTGGATGGCTATGTTTATCCGGCCCTGCAGATGCCGCCCAACGATGAAACAATTCCCCAGCCCGGTGGAGGGCAGAGTCAAGGGCCACATTCGCAGACAGGCTGGACAAATCCGATCGGCGTGCCAGCCGTCGCTGTTCCCGGCGGTTTCTATTCGAATGGGTTGCCATTCGGCCTGGAGTTTTCTGCCCGTCCCTGGAAAGATGGTGACCTGCTCGGTTGGGCCTATGCCTATGAACAGGCCACGCAATACCGAAAGCCTCCCGTGCTGACAGACAGGAATTAGAGACGGACTACTCAAGGATCCCTCATCCGGCCCTTCGGGCCACCTTCTCCCGGTGGGAGAAGGAATGGCCTGTCGAGTGTCCTTCTCCCACCGGGAGAAGGTGGCCCGAAGGGCCGGATGAGGGATCCTTAACGTCCCCTATTCCCGTCCTCCGCGTATGCTTGAGTCCTGAATGTTGTTTCCTGCAATTGCCACACCCGACGCCAAAAGATTGATTCTCACCCGCGCGTTGCGTGGTCTTGGCGACGGATTCGTCAGCGTCTACCTGGCAGCGTATCTTGAGTTGCTTGGATTTTCGGCGGTTCAGATTGGTGCAATTGTCACTGCGATGCTTGTCGGCTCCGCGGTCTTCACGCTGCTCGCCGGCCTTGCGTCGCATAAGATCAGCACGCGTCGTGTTCTCTTCTTTGCAGCGTTGCTGATGGGACTCACCGGGGCAGGATTTGCGTCAGTCAGCGGTTTCTGGCTGCTTTTTTTCATCGCCTTTGTGGGGACGTTGAATCCGAGTGCGGGAGACGTCAGTGTCTTCCTGCCGACCGAACAATCGATCCTCGCCGGCGAAGCTTCAGCCAGGGATCGCACATCGCTTTTTGCTCGGTACACGCTCGGCGGGTCGCTCTTCGGAGCTTTGGGGGCATTGATGAGCGGCGTGCCCGAAACTGTTGCGCGCCACCTTGGCTGGACTCTCGAGGATGCGTTCCGCGCAGGCTTCGTGTTCTACTCGGTACTCGCACTCGTCATCGCCGGGATCTATGGCCGGCTGGAGCATGGCAGTTCGCCGTCTGCAACCAACGGGAACGCACCACTTCGGAAGTCCCGCTCGGTCGTGGTTCGCCTGTCTGCATTGTTCGCGCTTGATGCGTTTGGTGGCGGCTTCGTGATCGATTCCCTTGTCGTTTTATGGCTCTTTCGGCGTTTCGACCTTTCCCTCCAGGTGGTAGGCGCAGTGTTCTTCGGGACACGCATGCTTGCCGCTCTGTCCCAACTGGTTTCGCCTCACCTCGCGCAGCGATTCGGGCCTGTCAAAACGATGGTCTTTACACACATCCCGGCAAGCGCGTTCCTCGTTCTCGCCGCTCTGATGCCAACCGCGTCGCTGGCTGTGGCGCTTCTGCTCTTGCGAATGGCATTCGCGTCAATGGATGTGCCGGTGCGGCAAGCCTATGTCATGTCGGTAGTACCCGTGGAAGAGCGCGCAGCCGCCGCTAGCATGACCAGTGTCCCACGAAGTCTCGCCAGCGCTGTTTCGCCTTTGATTGCAGGATCTCTATTGCAGGTCTCGACATTCGGCTGGCCGCTCCTGATTGGAGGGGCGCTGAAGATCACTTACGACATCCTGCTATTGGTCCAGTTCAAGCACATTCGGCCCGCGGAGTGATGGCAAGCGTGATGGGAGACGAACCGGTCAAAGTTGGGCTTGCGAACAACGTATTATCCAGACCGCGGTTGCCGTCGTAGTTGAAAACGCTGAGCGTGTCGATTCCTGCCGGGATTGTCGAGAGAAAGAAGTCATACTGGCTCGTTTGCTGTGCTGTCGATCCAGTGATTTCATTCCTCAAACAGCATCGGCGCAACATCATTCAAATTCCGTTGCCACACCGGATACGCATGGGCTCCGCCCGTTACCTTCCAGATGTGTTCCACTTTGTGCTGCGAGAGTTGATTCGAAAACTGGCGGACTGACTCGAACAATGTGTCTTCCGTACCGCAGCTCACCCACAGGAGTTTGATCTGACTGTTGATCTTCGCAGCGTCCGTCAGCACTGTCTCGAAATCCACGCCACCGGTCGCCGGATTATTCGCCGCACCCATCGCCGGACTGAACGCTGCAACGCGGCTGAATAACCCCGGGTGGCTCAATCCCAGCGCAAGAGCCTGGGCTCCGCCCAGGCTCAATCCTGCAATCGCTCGGTGGTCGCGGTCCGCGTACACGCGGAATGTGGATTCAATCATCGGAATAACGTCCCCCAGAAAGTCCTTCGTGAAACCCTCGCGCTGCATCTTGTTCTCCGCGGCATCTCCTCGCGCGGTTCCGGGTGCTCGGGCAGCGGCAAACCCAAAAGGCATCACGACGACAATCGGTTTGAGTTTTCCGTCAGCAATGAGGTTATCCAGGATCACGTGGGCCTGGCCGCGTTGCGTCCACGATGTTTCGTCGCTTCCTGCTCCGTGGAGCAGGTAAAGAACCGGATAGCGGGACGTGGACTTCTCGTAATCCGGCGGCGTGTAGACCATTACTTTGCGATCTGTGCCCAGAGACTTCGATTTGTACTCGTGAGACTTGATCGTACCGTGTGGCACATTTCGCACCTGCAAGTAGGCTGGTGCCGGCGCCGGTGTTTGGGCCGTAGCAATAGTCGCGCCGGCCAACAGCAATGAAAGAAATCGCGTGGGAGCTTTCATTGGAATTCTCCTGGGTAATGACTTGCGGCGATTATACAGACACAGCTACTTCGCAGCGGAACAAAGCTGAGGAAGGATGTCGCTGATGGAGACGTTGAAGACCGCGTCTGCGATTGCATCGAATGGCGTCGGCTGTCCATTCATGATGACCACGCGGGCGCCGGCTGACTTTGCATGCGGAACCGCGCTCGCGATCGGATACACCTGTAAACTCGTTCCGATCGAAAGGAGAAAGTCTGTCTGCTGCGCTGCGGTCATTGCACGCTGAATCACCTCCGGCACGAGCTGCTGGCCGAATGAAATCGTGTCGCTCTTGAGCATACCCCCGCAATGCCGGCACGGAGGATCGTCTTCGCCGGAGCGGACACGTTCCAGAGTTTGCTGCATCGGACCCTTCCACCCGCATTCGAGACAAATGACGCTGTGCATCGTTCCATGAACTTCAATGACGCGATCTGCAGAGTTGCCCGCCCGCTGGTGTAGCCCGTCTATGTTCTGCGTGATCAGGGCGTGAAGCTTTCCGCGGCGCTCGAGTTCGACGAGTGCGACATGTCCTGCATTGGGTTCTGCGGTCCACGCCGGAGAGTGGAGGCGCGCCTGCCAGGCCGCTTTCCGCACTTCAGGATCGGCAACATAATGTTGAATGTTCGAGATCTTTTCTGCCGCAGGGTTTCGTGTCCAGACTCCCTGTGGACCGCGAAAATCAGGGATACCCGAGTCCGTTGAGATGCCCGCACCTGTCAGGACAACCACGCGTCTGGCCGAATCTATCCACCGCTGAATGGTTTGGATGTCGCTCGTAGCCATGCGCAGATCTTACAGTACTTTCGTTCTAGGCACGCTGCCGCGGTCCTCGTCCGGATTCGATTGACTGGCCGCAGCGCAGGTCTATACTCGGAGTCGTTGCGGGTTGCCAGGGCGATGGTGCCAGGGCAAATCAGCAGCGCAGGCAAGGCCTAATTCCGATCTCGGTCTCGAGACGGAAGCGGGGGACCCAAACAGCACGCGAGAGCGTGCTGCGGGGCGAATCTTCCGGATGGAGAAACATCCAGAAGTAGGGCGGCTTCCCAGCCCGAGCCCGTCAGCTAACCTCGTCGGCCAGAGCGGAAGCAACCATGAATCCTCACAGTTTCGTTTCTCCAATTCACAATTTCTGGACTTTCGTTCACCTGTTTCCCGCTAACTGGAAATAGGGGTTTCGACGTTGAGACTCCGTGCACGAACGCAGCTGGAGGGCTGCATTTATGCTTAACCTGCTCCTATGGGCCGTTGGAATTGTGGTGTCACTCTTTGTGTTCCCGTGGTTGCTTGGGGTTCGTTACATTCCGCACAACAAGGTCGGTATTGTCGAGAAATTCTGGTCGCACAAAGGGTCTCTCACCGAAGGCCGCATCGTCGCCTTGCAGGGAGAAGCCGGTTTTCAGGCCGATCTTCTTCGCGGTGGATTGCATGGGGGATTCTTTCCGTGGCAATACCGCATTCACAAGGAACCGCTGGTCATGATCGCAGAAAGCAAGATCGGCTACATCTATGCGCGTGACGGCAGTCCGCTGCCGCCAACTCAAACATTAGCGCGCATCGTGGAGTGCAATCACTTCCAGGATGCGCAAACGTTCCTCAACGGTGGAGGCCAGCGCGGCCGCCAGCGCGCGATCTTGCGCGAAGGCGTCTTTGCGATCAACTCGGCGCTCTTCGTGGTCATCACCGAAGATCGTGTGTTCGCTGGGCCCATTCGTGAGAAGGAAGGGAAGTACAGCGACTGGCAGGAGCAATTGAAGTCGATGCGCGGGTTCTCCCCCGTCGTTGTCGGTTACGGCGGCGTCGCGGCGGCGAAAGTTGAGGAGCCCGTTGTGGGTGGAGCCGATGTGAGCATCGCACCCACCGATACGATCGGCATCGTCACGATTCACGACGGAGCGCCGCTCGAGTCCGGCGAGATCATTGCTCCTGAAGTGCGCGGGCAGCGAGACCACAACTACTTTCAGGACCCGGAGACCTTCCTCGCTCTGGGCGGGCGCCGGGGAAAACAGCTGCAGGTGTTGACCGACGGCACATTCTTCATCAACCGCTGGTTCGCCACGGTTGAAGTGCGACCGAAGACACTCATCCCGATAGGTTACGTCGGTGTCGTCGTTTCGTATTACGGCAGCAAAGGCGAAGACGTGACAGGGGAGAAGTTCCGCTATGGCGAACAGGTAGAGCCGGGGCAGCGTGGTGTTTGGAAACAGGCATTGCCTCCGGGCAAGTATCCGGTGAATCCGTACGCTGTGAAGGTGGAACTCGTTCCTACGGTCAACTTCGTCTTGCGTTGGATTACCGGCCAGGCGGAAGCGCATCAATACGACAAGGATCTGGTCAGTATCGCGCTGATCACGGCCGATGGTTACGAGCCGGTTCTTCCTCTGTCACTGGTTCTGCACATCGACTACGAGAAGGCGCCGAGCGTGGTGCAGCGATTCGGCGATGTGAGAAGACTGATTACGCAGACTCTCGATCCGATCCTGACATCGTACTTCCGCGATGTCGCGCAGTCGTCGAACATGCTCGACCTGCTGACGCATCGTGAAGATATTCAACGCCGGGCCACGGAAGAGCTCGGAAAGCGATTCAAGGAGTTCGATATCAATTGCATTGCGGTGTTGATCGGCCGTCCGGAATCCCGGATGGACTCGGACAACGTCGATCCCATCGAGCGTCTCTTCGACCAGTTGCGCATGCGGCGCCTGGCGGAAGAACAGATTTCGACGTTTAAAAAGCAGGTGGAAGCGGCGCAGCACCTGAAGGATCTGAACAACGCGAAAGCTGCGGCGGAGAAGCAGGCGGAGCTGACGCAAACCAAGATCGATATTGAAGTCGCCGGAAACCGTGGCGAAGCGCAGCTTGCTGAGGCGCAGCGGCTCTCCAGGCGCGACATCGCGAGGGCCGAAGGCGAATCGCGCTCTCGGGAATTGCTGGGCAGGGGCGACGCCTCGAAGATCGCTCAGGTTGGTCTCGCTGAGGCTGCAGTCTCATTGCAGAAAATCCGCGCCTACGGTGACTCGCGGTTATTCGCCTTGAACCTTGTGGCGGAACGCTTCGCCGGCAGCGCTCAGCCGATCGTTCCGGAGAGGCTGTTCGTGATGGGCGGAGCCGGAGGCGAAAAGCTCGACCTTGGCTCTTCAAACGTCTTCAGCCAGTTTCTGACGCTGCTGTTGGCAGAGAAGTCCGGCATCGGGATGACGGAAGGAGGCAAAAACATGGAGGACCTCGAGAAGCTGACCTCCAGCCTTGCGAAGCGGTTCGAGCAGGCTGTAGCAGCTGAAGCCGTTTCGGAGAACCTCAGCGGGTCCGGATCGTAACTCGCCCGTCGGTGGCGGCGGAAACCACAGGGCGCTTCTTGAGGTATGAGGCAATGGCATCGCGGAGCAGGATGCCGGTGTCTCGAGAGGAAGTGCCCTGTGTGAGCTCTACAAGACCGTCACCACCGGCGGCCATGAAATCGTTCACAGCGATGGTGTATTGGACGGCGTCCTGAATCGGTTCACCTCCAGGCAATGTCACAGACACCAGTTGGCTGCCCCGCGGTCGCGTCGTGTCCCATGAAACGCGTACTCCGCTGACAGCGAGCACGCGACGGTTCAGCAGATGTCTTAACTGCAGTCCGGTAAGATTCATCGTCACGAGCGTGTTTTGAAATGGAATGATATCGAAAACCGCGCCTCTCGTTATCGGGCCTCGGCCAAGAGTTGCTCGAATACCTCCGACATTCTCAAGTGCAATCTGTGCTCCACTTGCGTCGCGCAACGCGTCTGCGATCATGTTGTTGAGAGCAGACTCCTCGGTGTCCGACTTTCGCAGCTCCGCTTGCGATTCGCCCAGACGTTCCGCCGATCGGATGGCAATCGTTTTCTCATAGGGAGAGATCAGGGCTTGTATCTCCGGGTCCAGGGGAAGATTTCTCAGGGGAATCAACTCGGACGTGATTGATTCCGGGGTTTTCCCGGACAGTCGAATCGTGACTTTCCCCACGTATTGAACGCTGCTTCCAGCTTCGACGATGAGGGTCTGACCAACCTGAGTCGCGCGCGCCGCGTGCGGATGGCCCGCGATGATGAGCCGGATCTCCGGAAATGCCTTTGCGACCTTCAGCTGTTCCTCAACGGAGATGTGAGCCACCGCAATCTGGAAATCCGAAAGCGGCCGAACCTTCGGCAGGGTTTCGCGCACGGCCTCGACGAGGTCCTTCACCACAATCGCCTTCATGTTTTTGGGATGCGTGACCTGTGCGAGGTTCTCGACAGTGAGCCCGATAACGCCGATACGGACGCCCTTGACGGTAAGAATTGTGTACGGCTGAACCTCCTCAACTCCCGTGACATTCGCGGACAGGACTGGAAAGCGGGCCTCTTTCAGGCGGCTTCTCAACTCCGGGATTCCGTAATCGAATTCATGATTGCCGAGAGCGCCGGCCGCATACCCGAGCCGGTTCATGACTTCAATCATCGGCTTGCCGAAGAATTCGTCACTCGCCATGGTTCCGGTAAATATGTCGCCGCCATCGAGTAGCAAGTCGGGCATTTCGCGTCGAACGGCGGTCGCGAGCTGGGCCAGGCCGCCGGAACCGTTTCGTGGCAACACTTGTCCATGCATGTCATTGGTGTGAAACAGGACAAGCGTCGTCGGCGCTTGTGGGAGGAGCAGCATCCCCGGCGTAAGCAGCAGGAGTAGAGAAAACCCTAGCCAATGTCGGCGAGTCATGGTGCTGAGAGTATAGGAATAGGGGACGGACTACTCAACCCCCAAACTACTCACCCGGGGCTGCATCGAGATACAGCGGTAGAAGAAATGGAAAATGGACGAGTCCTGCATCTTAAAACCGAAATTGCAAAATCTTAAATTGGACGAGCCGACCTGGCGGATAGCCGGTCCAATTTAAGATCTTGTAATTTCGGTTTTAAGATGCAGGACTCGTCCATTTTCCATTTCTTCTACCGCTCGCGCACCCACTTCTCAATCTGATCCGCCGCCGCCTCGAGAGTATTCGCTCCCTTCCTCCCCACTTTGAGAGAGTGGTCTCCACCCTCAGTCCAGATCAGCGTCGCGCGATCCCCAAGACGATTGACGACCGTTTCCAGCAACGGGCGTTCAGCAAATGTATCCCGCGTGCCGCTCAGAAAAAGCATCGGCAGTTGGATGTCGTAGAGATGCGCGTCGCGCATTCGATCCTGCTTGCCTGGCGGATGAAGGGGATACCCGAGAAAGACAAGCCCGTTCACCTGCGGCGCATCTGCAGCAATATACGACGCGACTCGTCCACCCATCGACTTGCCGCCGATGATGATCTTTCCGGGGCCGTGGGCCGCAGCGACTTCTTCGACGACTTGCCGGTACAGCGCCTGCATCTTCGGTTGCGGGTCCGGGATCTTCTTCCCCTTCTCCATGTATTCAAAATTGAACTGCACGGAAAGCATTCCCCGCTGAGGCAACGCCTCGTGAAAGAACTTCATGAAAGGCGAGTCGATCCCCTGGCCTGCGCCATGTGCCAGGATTACGGCAATTTCGCGGTTCCAATGCTCCGGCTGCCTGGCATTCCAGCTCATCTGTACTTCTCGAAGTGGCGCCTGAAATGAGAGCTCGCCGGCAGGAATCGCTCCAGCGTAGTCTTCGCCTTCAGCGGAGACATTTCGGCTCCTTCTCGCCACACCTGCTCGAACAGCAATTCCGTCGACCCGACCGCAAGTGAAGGGAATGCACCATCATCGACTTCGCCAAAACCCACGATGAGCAGCTGCGTGAAAAGTTCTTTCATTCCGCGACTATAGTCCGCTTCGTTAACCCGTCCCTGCAGGCCGGAAAATTCCTTCAGCTTCCGGGTGGAAAGCGGAGAGTTATTCTCGAGGACTTCAAACAGCACTCGCGCCGTTTCGGAAAGCTGATGGCGTGGCGCCTGATGCGCGCGCCTTGTAGAAATCATGGCGGCAAAGACTTCATGCGAGAAGAACGTCGCTCGACCCTGGTACCACTTGGAATACACCACTTCGCGGCAATCCGAGAGAAGCTTCATCATTTGCCACATGTCTCCGACGCGGTGGTCGCTGTCTTCGTTCCAATCCCATACCATGCGCGCGGCCGGAAAGAACTCCGCCCACAGCGAATGCGGTTGTTCTCGATTGTTGATCGGGAACACGAGCAGCCCACCATGCTGGCGAATACTTGCCACTGCCGACGACAACTGAAGCTTTTTCCTGAGGCGCGCGCTCATCGCTTTCGATCATATAACGGGTTTGGGGGAACACTGCGCCTGGTGTGCTATGGTCGCGTCTCATGATTCCGGATCGACCATGGATTGGCCGTATGCGTTGGAGCGATCTTCTATTCATGCACTGGCCTGTGAAGGTAAGCACCCTGCGAGGTCTCGTGCCGGCTAACCTTGAGATCGATGTGTTCGACGGTCAGGCGTGGCTTGGTGTGATTCCCTTTTTAATGAGCGATGTCCGGCCCCGATTCGCTCCTTCTGTCCTGGCCTTCAGGTTTCCCGAACTCAATGTCCGGACTTATGTTCGGCACCGGCACAAGGCAGGTGTCTGGTTTTTCAGCCTGGATGCAGCCAGTCATCTGGCCGTTTGGACGGCGCGTCGTTTCTACCACCTTCCGTACCAGTTTGCGAAGATGTCGACATTTTCCAGCGGAGAATTCATCGAGTATCAAAGCCAACGGGCGGGAGTACCCGATGCTCAATTGAGATGCCGATACAGACCTGTTGGAGCGCCGATGCATTTCCACGCCGGTAGCCTGGATTCCTGGCTCACAGACCGATACTGCCTGTTTGCAACGAACCGACGAGGCGAGGTTTTTAGCGGCGACATCCATCACGAACCCTGGCCACTTCAACCTGCGGAAGTAGAGATCCAGGCGAACACAATGACGGCTCCGCTTGGGATTGCCTTGCCTCGAGAGATGCCATTGCTCCACTTCGCAAAACGCCTCGATGTTCATGCATGGTCGCTGACTCGTTGCGGCGTGCCGGCAACGGAGGACTTGCAGGGGTGACTTTGTGAAGAGCTGGTCAAATCCGCGGAATGACAAGCCGTTTGCCATTCCCGTCTTGCTTGCCTGCAGCGTTGTCGCGAACGTTGCCTGCTTTTCCAATCGGGCCGTCTTTATCGACGAAAACTTGTTTCTGAGCGTGGCGCGCATGAAGCGCGACTGGGGAGTATTTGCGAGCGGCGAATGGTTGTTCTTCGGAAACGTGGCTCCTCTCGCGGCACATACGCACTCTCCGTTCGGAGAATACTGCCTCGCGCTGTTGTTCGCGATCTTTGGGCGCTTTGATGAGCAGGTATTTCGTCTCGCATTCGGGTCTTTCTTTTCAATTGTGGCCGTGTGGAGTTTCTACAACCTGGCCCGACGGGTGTCGAGCCAGCCCGCCCTGTTGGCGCTGTTGTTCATTTCCAGTCCCGCGTTCTTTGTATTCAGCCCTACGCTGATGATGGATGTACCGATGGTCGCGCTGTTGCTGGCAGGACTCCATGCGTATCTCAAGGGCACTGAAGGATCCATCGCGGGACTTCCGGCAGCCGCCTTCTGCTTCACGGTGTCGGTCGCATTCGGCTATGCCGCTCTTGTTCCCCTCGCATGTCTCTTCGCAGTCGCGCTTTGGAAACGCCGGCCGATGCGAGAGTTGACGGCAATCGCAACGCCGTTTGCGGCCCTGGCGCTTTGGGCCGCCGCTCTGACCATCCACTATGGAGAACTCCCGCTGATAAAGACGGCCCGGCATTTCGCCGGCGTCGGCTCCCTTGCACAAAACGTTTTGGCGACTCCCAGCTTTCTGGGCGGCGTGACCGTGTTTCCCTGGCTGTTTGTTCTGCTCTCCTTCCGGGAAAGCAGTCGTGCCATGTTGAGGGTGGCCGTCGCAAGCATTGCCTCCGGTCTACTCCTGAGCTCATTCGTGGTCTGGATTACGTACCGCTATGGATTCTGGTACATCTTTCTGGCATCTGCCGGCATTGCTCTGATCCTGCTGTTTGCGAGACAACTGCCCGGATTGCTCCGAAATCGAGGGATATTGGAAGCGTTCCTTGCCCTCAGTTTCCCTGGTGTGTTGTTGTTTTTCATAGTAGTCGGCGAATTCATCAGCGCTCGTTATCTCCTGCTTGCTGTGCCGTGGTTGTACCTCGCTCTCTTCCGCGGTGCGAAGCGAAGACAGCTTGGGGTGCTGATCGTGGCGACGTTGACACTCTCGATAGGGGTGGCGATAGCGGACTATAGATTCGTCCGTGTCTATCGCGACTGGGTGAGCGCGAACATCTCCCCGCTCGAGCGGGAAGGCAGTCGCGTCTGGAATTCCGGCGAGTCCGGGTTGCGCTTTTATCTTGAAGAGCGCGGGGCGCCCACTCTTTCCCATGTCGATGCCCGTCCTCAGGGTGGCGATTTTGTGGTCCGTCAGAGAATGTTTCGTTACTCGCTTCCGGAAGGTATCGAAACAATGCTTGTCACACTGAAGACATGGGAACTGACAGACCGCTTTCCCCTCCGCACCTTCAACCAGGAGGCAGGCGCGGGTTTTCATGGAAGCGGCCTGGGGATGGTGCCTTTTGTTGTGTCCCGCCGCCCGTATGATCTGGTCGAGATTGGGCAGATCACGCCGCTTGCTCAGGCTCGGCCGCAGGCGGTCTGGAGTGAAGAAGGGCCGCTCTTGATTCAGAACGATGCTGTCGTGAGTGTACCTTTAAGGCTGCCTGCGCATGCGCGCGTTGAATACGAACTGGAAGGTCGCGGAGCCGTGGAAAACTACGACGGGCACATCACCCTGCGGAAAGATCAGGCCAGCCCGATCCGTTGGCGCAATTTCCGAATGGTTCCGGAATCACTGTCGCGGGGACAGTGAACTATCTGGGGAGTAAAGCTTCCTTCGTGTGCTTACTGTGAGGCATCGGACGGAATTTGTTCATGAGTGAACCGACCTTCAGCGACGCTTCGTAGATCAATCCGGCGCGGATTCCCATCGGCAGGCGATGGGCTCCTAATGCTTCCAGACCTGCAGTAGCCATGCAGCCACACTGCGAGCAGTCGGGGGTGCCTCCAAACTGGCAGGGTGTAACCCGTTGGCGAAGGTTTGCAGTAATCGTGGTTGTCGTCCGGGCAAAGATGCAATGTTCAGGGTCTGACGGTGGAGTTAGAAAAGCTCTCAAGGCCGCGCCTGGCATCGCGAGCTTGGGAAACTCCTGGCGAAGGATGAGCAACTCTTCAATCACGCGCCGGCGGACATCTGGCGGGAGAATTTCATAGCTGGTCTCGCCCATCTGTGGAGTAAAGAGGCTGACCCAGATCTTCTGCGTCTCCTTCTGTGCGCTCCAGAACGCCATGAATTCGCGGAGGTACCCGGGGCGCTCGGTCATCTGCCGTGTCACGGTGCAGTGGACGGTAATTTGGTGTCCGTTGATATGTTGCAGAATGCGTTCGTACGTCGCCGGCTTTCTGCGCGCGTCGTGCTCGGCAGGCAGTCCGTCAATGGAAACACACAGATCCATCTTCTTAATTCGAGACCACTCTTGCGGAATCGGGCGCACTGCGCTGGTAACGACCTGGATGTACATGTCGCGCGCTTCGATCTGGGGCAGGATCTCGCTGACTTCTTTGTAACGCACCAGCGGTTCGCCGCCGACAAGCGATACGTGAACGGGCCGGTACGCATCGACGAGCTTCATGACTCCGTCGACGAGTTCCTTCCCACGAAGATCGCTGACCTGACGCAATACCGCGCCGCCGCCAAGGTGTTCGTCACCGTACGCGTAGCAGCCCGGACACGTCAGTGGACACTCTTTTGTGATTTCGATGGAAAGGAATGGAGTGCGGCCCGCTAAGATAGTTTTCCAGCCACGGACGACGTCGAGCGTTCTCATCGCGTTATTAGAGCATGAAGTGGAGTCTGAAAAAATGTACAAACTAGTGTTGATCGGGTTGGCAGGCATGCTGGGAACCCTTTGCCGCTACGGTTTGTCGACATTTGTGGAGCAGCGCGCCCCTTCACAGTTCCCCTATGGGACTGTCGTCATAAACCTTGCCGGATGCCTTGTGGCCGGGCTCTTATTCCCGCTGTTTGAGCAGGCTTCCGTTCCACCGGAACTGCGTCTTGCCGTATTCACAGGCTTCCTCGGCGGGTTTACCACGTTCTCGGCCTATGGTCTTCAGACCGTCGTGCTCGCTAACGGCGGCCTGCTGTCGATAGCTGTCTTGAACGTCCTTGTATCGAATGCTGTGGGCCTCGCCCTGGTGTGGATCGGGAGCAGCCTTTCGCGATCGCTGCTTTGAGTTACAATTGCCTTCATGCGAATCCGCTTCAACCTCGGGTGCGCGGTCCTGTTGCTGGCGTTCTCCTTCCAGCTTCGTGGGGCGGATCCGGCATGGATTCAGGTCACCTCCCGAAACTTCGTTCTTTATACCGATACAACAGAAATCAAGGGGCGACGCCTTCTCGAAGACTTTGAAGGGAGGCTTGCCGCGCTGGCATCGGCTCTGGGAGGAATACCGGAGCGCCAATTTCCCGTCGAGGTGTTTCTCTTCAGCAAGAAGGAGGAGTTTCTTGAGGCGGCTCCACGTCCCACGGGGCCTGACGCCGGGGATGAGTTCATAAAGTCTGCTTACTTGTGGCGCGGGCCGGATCGCGTCTTTGTGGGGGCGCGAGACAAGTCTCCTGCGGACATTTCCGAGGACGTCGGGCACGCGCTGGGCCATATCTTCGTTGAACGTTCTATGGTCTGGAGGCCGTTCTGGCTTGCCGAAGGCGCCGCTGAGTACTTTCGAAAGGTCGGACGAAGCCCGGACAATAAGCGTGTTTCCGAAAAGGACAGCTATCCGGTTGAAGATCTCCTGGAGATCGTCCGGCCGCCGAAATATGACGATGATGTGCCTTCACCTACGATCACACCTTTCAGGACTCAGGCTCAGCGACTCTTTCGTCTGATGCTCCTTCAAAACCGTGCTTCGGAATTTCGAACCTACCTGAAGGAGGTGGGCACCCTGCAGGGAGAGAACGCGAAGCTGATGACGGACATGAAGGCACTTCAGGCGGAATTCGCCGGCTTCACGGAAACAATGGCCAATCCTGGGACTGGTGACTTCGACATCAATTCGGTATCACTGACCCTGGGTGCGATGTCGATTCATCGCGGAGACCTCCTGCTCGCGGCGGCGAAGACGTCGGAGGCCGCATCCTGGTATCAGGGAGACAATGCTGCAGCCCGCGCGGCCCGCGCCATTCTGGCACGCTACTCACGTTCGGGAGGCGAGCCGATCCGTCTCCTCGCCCGCACCGCTATGGAAATGCCGAACGCCGGGCTCGTCCAGTTTCACGCCGGCAGTGTCGAGACAAAGAACCCGGAAGATCTCCAGCTGCAGGCGGCAGCGCTCGATCGATCCATCGCGCTGCTGCCAAAACTGGGGCGGGCCCACGGCCAACTCGCGCGCGTGGATACGCTCATGGGCAAAGGCGAAGCGGCTCTGGCGGAGATTGATAAGGCTCTCGCCCTCGAACCCGAGTATGCGGACCAGTTTCTGCTGATCCGTTCGGAAGCTCTTCTCTCTCTCGGCCGCTTCGGCGAATCCGGCGCGGCAGCGCAAATCGCGGCGAACTTGCCTCATTCGGATCTGACCGTCGACTATGACCGCAGGAGTGCGGAAATGGTGCGGCGCGCAGAGGAAGCTCGTCGTGAGTTGGAAGGGCGACAACTCCAACGAATTCGAGATGAAGTCCAGGCTATCGTTACGCAGCGTGAACCTCCCGTTCCCCCGCCACCCCCCGTAACGCGCCCGCCCGAACTGTTTGGAAAGATCGAGTACAGCGTGCAGGCTAACAGGCAACTCAGCATTGTGGATGCTCCCTTGCCGATCTATGGGAACGCGCTGGTTCAGAGGAGCGCTGTGGGCAAGATTACCGTCCGAGTCACGATCGGTGCTGACGGAAAGGTCACCCAGGGTTCCATCGTGGATTCGCAGCTGCCGGAAATGAATACGTCAACGCTCGATGCAGCGAAGGGGTGGACCTTCGCGCCGGCTGCGGGGCGTGCGGCTGTCGAAGCTCGTATTGTCTTTACCTTCAGCGTTCAATGAATTGTCCCGTCTGCTTGAATCCCCGGACTGAACGCCAGCCGTTTACGGGCAGAGATCTCCTCTTCGAAACCACAGATAGAACGTTCGGATTCAGCGCCTGCAGCAGCTGCCGAAGCCTTTTTATCGATCCCGTTCCTGCAGAAGAGGAACTTGCTCATTTCTATCCGCCGCGTTATTGGTGGAGTTCTTCACAAGGCCTTCTGAACAAAGTTGAAAGTGTTTATCGCCGCATTGCGCTGCGCGATCATGTCTCATTTATCGTGAAAGCGTCGAAGACGCTTGCGGAGCAGCGAAGCCCCGTGAGATTGCTGGACATCGGTTGCGGCGGAGCGACGCTGCTGGGAGCATTGAGAAAGAAAGGCTTCGAGGTGCTGGGTTTTGACCCTGCACCGGAAGCTGCCGCGATCGCGAACGCAGATTATGGTGTCGAGGTCATCACAGGCGCCCGCCTGCAGGACGCGAAATTCTCGAATGCCTCGTTTGACGTTGTCACACTCTTCCATGTGATGGAGCATGTGCCGAACCCGCGCGACTTGCTCGTCGAGGTTCGAAGAATTTTGCAAGTGGGAGGAAGAGTGGTTCTGCAAGTTCCGAACATCGAAAGCTGGCAGTTCAGGCTGTGCCGTATGCGGTGGTACGGACTCGACGTTCCGCGCCATGTCATCAATTACTCCAGCCAATCCATGCAGCAACTGCTTTTGGATTCGGGCTTCCGCGCCCGGCGCGTTTGCCATTTCAACTTCCGGGACAATGCTCCTGCGCTCGCTTCGAGTTTATTTCCCTCGCTGGATCCCGTCAGCCGGCGCATTCGGTCAGCCCGAAGCTGCGGCAGAGAGTCTGGACTACTATCCTGGACGCGGCACGGCTTGTACCTGGCGGCCGTGGCTGCCGCATTTCCGTTCGCGCTGTTGGAATCGCTGGCGGGTTCTGGAGCGACGGTGATGATCGAAGCAGAGAAGGCCTGAATGTGAACTCCTGGCCGGGCCTGTTGCTCAACGGGAATCTCCTCGCACGCTTTCAGCGTGCGTCTGTGTAGAGGGTTGCGGTGACCCCGGGTATCGCTTCGCTCAACCCGGGGCTAATGTCCTCGCAGCCCTTTCGGGCTGCTGGTTTGCACGCCGGAGGCGTGAAGGAAATTAGCCCCCGGTGAGCGAAGCGTAGCGAGCCACCGGGGG
>Ga0070675_100000707_pt1 | contig 23201 bp, 17 predicted proteins | sample KBSM43metaG_FD_65343 | JGI IMG/M metagenome (GOLD analysis project Ga0070675, IMG submission 65343) | Miscanthus rhizosphere microbial communities from Kellogg Biological Station, Michigan, USA - KBS M4-3 metaG | ecosystem: Host-associated > Plants > Roots > Rhizosphere > Soil ... | reverse complement strand
GATCGGGTGGATCGGAACCCACGGCGTGCCGCTCTATGGTGAATCCGTGATGGGCGGCGGCCCGCGGCCCGAATCGTATCACATCAGCGGCGCGCCGCTCGTGATGATCGTCTTCGCCTTCACCGTCGCGGGGTATTGCTACCAGGCAGCACAGCCTTTCTACAACGCGATGCTCCCCGACCTCGTGCCGCCGGAGGAGCTCGGTCGGCTCTCTGGTATCGGCACCGCCATCGGCTACATCGGGACCATCTTCGGGCTTCTGCTCGTCGCACCGTTCTACGACGGCAGTCTGCCACATATCGGTGGTATTCCCGAGAGGCTGTTGCGCGTCCCGGAAGGCCTGATGCGTTGGCTGCATCTCATCCCAACGACGTCGACTGGCGGGCGCGTCGCGACCTTCGCTCCGACGGCCCTGCTCTTCCTGCTCTTTTCTCTGCCGATCTTCCTGTTTTTCCGCGATCGGAATCCCGCGCCCAGCGGGACGAAAGTCGATTGGCGACGGGCATTCGCCGAGGTCCGCCAAACCCTTCGTGATGCGCGTGAGCATCCCGGCACGCTCCGCTTCATTCTCGCGTCGCTGATCTACCAGGACGCGATGGGCACGGTCGTTTTCGCGCTCGGCCTGTACGCCATTCAGGCGGTCGGCTTCTCACAGGGGGAGGCGACCAGCGTGTATATCGCGCTGGCCGTTCCCGCGATCATCGGCAGTTATGTCTCGGGGCGTCTCGTCGACAAGCTGGGCTCCAAGCGAACGCTGGTCGGTGTGCTCGTCGGCTGGAGCGTGCTGCTCGTAACGATGGCCTTCTTCCCCGGACGAACGGCGTTCTGGACGATCGGCTCGATGATCGGTCTGGTTTTCGGTGGCGTGCCCGCCGCCGAGCGTCCGCTACTGCTCAGCCTCGTGCCGGAGAAGGACGCCGGCCGGTTCTTCTCGCTCATGCTACTGTCTTCGCGCGCCGGGTCATTCCTCGGACCCGTGGTGTGGGCGATTACGGTCGATACGCTCGAGCCGCGAGTCGGGACTCAGATCGCGTACCGCGCCGCGCTCCTCACCGTCGCGGTCTTCTTCGCGGCGTCGCTGATCGTCCTTCGCGGCGTCCCGAACAAGCGGGGCAAGGCGGCGCTCGCCACCGCCTAGACAGTGCGCAACGGGTCGACCGCGTCCGACGGACGCGCGCAAAGCCCGGCACGCTGACGGAGCGCGGCGATCCAACCCTCTTGCGGGATCGGGTGTCAGATCTATACATAGATCTGAACAGTATAGGATACCGTCATGCCTGACTCGCAGCCCCCGCTCCTCGCCGGTACGCTCGACCTCCTCATCCTCAAGACGCTGTCGCTCGGCCCAATGCACGGGTACGGCATCGCCCAGCACATCCACCGACTCTCCGGTGACGCACTCCGGATCGAAGAAGGGTCACTCTATCCGGCGCTGCGACGGATGCAGGTGAAGGGTTGGGTCGCCTCATCCCAGAAGAAGACGCCCACGGGTCGGGAAGCGCGCTACTACAAGCTCACCGCCGCGGGTACACGCCAGCTCGCCGTCGAAGAGGACCAGTTCAAGCGGTCGGTCGCCGTCACGACGCGCGTTCTGCGGGGAGCCGAGTCATGACGCTCCGCGAATTGTTCGGCCGACTCGCGACCTGGCGACGCCGGGACGCCATGGCGCACGAGCTCACCAGCGAGGTCGAAGCCCACGTGGCGCTCCTCGCGCGCGACCTCGAGCGCGAAGGCATGTCCCCCGCGGACGCCCTGGCCGCCGCCCGTCGTCGCATCGGCGATGTCGGCCGTCTGCGCGAGGAAAGCCGCGACGCTTGGGGTTTTCCCGCCATCGACGCAATCGTGCAGGACGTCCGCTACGCGCTGCGCGGCCTGCGTCGCGCGCCCGGCTTCACCATCACTGTGATCCTGACGCTGGGACTGGGCACCGGGGCGAACGTGGCGATATTCGCCGTCCTCGATCGCCTGATGTTCCGGCCCTTCCCACTGCTTCACGATCCGGCGACGGTCGGCCGCGTCTATCTCCGAACCACATATCGAGGCCGCTCCAACGCCAACTCGACGTTCCCGTATCTGCGGTTCGTGGACTTGAGCGCGGCAACGCGCACGATATCGGATATCGCCGCGCAAACCGAATGGCGCTTCGCCGTCGGGACCGGCGAGGCCGCTGCAGTGAGAAAGATTGCCGGAGTCACGCCGTCATTCTTCCGCTTTTTCGACGCGCCGCCGTCGCTCGGACGTTACTTCGTCGCCTCGGAGGACTCGACCGCCACACCGGTCGCCGTGTTGAGCCACCGGTTCTGGGCGACCGAGCTCGGATCGGCCAACGTGATTGGGCGCCGCCTCATGATCGGGGTTGTCGACTACACGATCATCGGCGTCGCACCGCCGGATTTCGTAGGCACCGTCGCCGGCGGGCCGCCGGACATCTTCGTCCCGCTCACCACCATTCCCGCGAACCTCGGGTCATGGAGCGTGGAGTCGTACCGTCGTGACTACAGCTGGGACTGGGTGCAGGTGCTGGTGCGTCGGCGTCCGGGTGCGACTCGACAGGACGCGTCCGCCGAACTAACCACAGCGTACATCCGAAGCCGCGCCGCGGCGCGCGCCCTCAACCCGCGCGTTCTCGCCGATTCTCTTGCGCACCCGTTGGCCATAGTGGGCGCGGTGAAAACCTCGGCTGGCCCCGACGGCGGCGCCGAGGGTCGTGTGCTGCTTTGGGTCGCGGCTGTCGCCGCGATCGTACTGCTCATCGCCTGCGCGAACGTGGCGAATTTGATGATCGCGCGTCTCGTGCGCCGGCGGCGAGAGATCACGGTGCGCTTGGCATTGGGCGTTCGCCGCGGCCGGTTGCTCGGCCAGTTTCTCACCGAGGCCATGGTGCTCGCGGTGTTCGGCGCGGCGGCCGGCGTGGCGTTCGCGCAAATCGTCGGTGCCGCGATTCAGTCGATGTTGCTGCCGTCCGGGTCGTCGTTCAATCTCGCCACGGACTGGCGGACGCTCGGCGTCGCCTTGCTCTGTGCGACCGTCGCGGCGTTGCTCACCGCGCTTGGTCCGGCCTGGTCGGCGTCTCGGCCCGATCTCGTGTCGTCACTGCGTTCAGCCAATCGTGACGCGATGAGTGACCGGTCGCGCGTTCGCACGATGCTGATCGTGGTACAGACCGCCCTGTCCGTCGTACTGCTCGTCGGCGCCGGATTGTTCGTTCGAAGCTTCGAGAACGTCCGCGCAGTTCCGCTGGGCTATGATGCGCGACCGGTGATCGAGGCCGTCGCCGACTATCGTGGTTATACCATGGACAGCGCTCAGGCCGTCGTCGTCCGCCGACAATTGCTCGCCGCCGCGCAAGCGATTCCCGGAGTCGTCGCGGCGGCGCGGATCAACAGCCGTCTCTTTGGCACGAACACCGCGCAGCTCCGAGTCGATGGCATCGATTCGGTCGAGGCACTCGGTCGCTTCAACTTCCAGATCACGACGCCGGACTATTTTCGCGTCATGCAGACGCGAATTGTGCGCGGCCGCGGGTTCACCGACGCGGATCGCGACGGCGCGGCCCGCGTCGCCATCGTCAGCGAGGCGATGGCACGTGCGCTGTGGCCCAAGGCCGAGCCGCTCGGACAGTGCATCCGCGTCAGCCTCGGTGCGAATCCCGCGGGAGGACGTGCGCCATGCACCACCGTGATCGGCATCGCCGAGAACACGGCACAGCAAAACCTCACGGATGATCCTCGCTTCATGTATTACCTGCCTGTGGACCAGGTCGCGCCGCATATGCTGTCGACGATATACCTGCGCGTTGCACGTCCCGACGCACGCGGCGAGCTGGAACGCGTTCGGCGCGCACTCACCCGCGCGATGCCGGGGAACGGCTTCGTGGTCGTGAGACCGCTTCAGGAAGTCGTGGACGATCAGAGCCGCTCTTGGCGCCTCGGCGCCGCGCTGTTTACGTCGTTCGGCGGCTTGGCGCTTCTCGTTGCCGTCGTCGGGCTGTACGGGACCGTGAGCTATTCCGTCGCGCAGCGACGCCAAGAGGTTGGCGTGCGTGTCGCGCTCGGCGCGCGCCGTGGACACATCGTGCGTCTCGTCGTCGGCCGGGCCATCCGGCCCGTCGCGATCGCGGTCGTCGTCGGCTTGGCTGTTGCCTGGCTGGTTGCACCCAAGCTTCAACCCCTCTTGTACGCTCAATCGGCGACCGATCCTGAGACGTACCTCGTGGTCGCCGGAGCGATGCTGCTCGCCGCATCGGTCGCCGGACTCATTCCCGCGGCGCGGGCGGCGCGCCTCGATCCGTGCAGCGCCCTGCGCGCCGACTAGGAACAAAAAGCGGGCGAAACACGCCCCGGTAGCGCACGACATCTTCCCGTTCGGCGCCGCGGCTCGGATTATTGAGCATCATGAGGCACTCCCCGCCGCGCCGAACGACACCGGGCGCACGTGTCATCGCGGTTGTCCTTCTCGTCGCCGCAGCTCGGGCCGGCGCGCAGTCGTCATCCATCGACGGTCCCCCGCGTCCGGTCGCGCCCGACGTCATTACGCGCGGCGAGTCGGGACAGGCGACCGTGCGCGCGATCAAGCTCACGGCGCCGCTCACCCTCGACGGCAAGCTCGACGAAGCGGTGTACTCTCGCGAGAAACCCTTCGGCGGGCTGATTCAGGTAACGCCGAATTTCATGGAGTTGATGTCCGAGCGAAGCGACGTCTGGATCATGTATGACGACGCGAACATGTACGTCACGTGCAAATGCTACGACTCGGCGCCGCCGAGCGAGTGGATTGCCAACGAGCTGCGGCGCGATACGAACGGCCTCCGGCAGAACGACCACTTCGGCGTGATGTTCGACACGTTCTACGACCGCCGCAGCGGCTTCGCATTCTATACGAATCCGTTGGGCGCTCGGGCTGACTACTCGGTCGTAGACGAGGGCGGGTCGAACACGGATTGGAATCCCGTGTGGACGTCGGCGACGGGCCGCTTCGAGGGCGGGTGGATCGTGGAGATGGCGATCCCCTTCAAGTCGATTCGCTATCGCGCAGGGAAAGATCAGGTGTGGGGCGTGCAGCTGCGCCGGTCGGTGCGACGCAAGAATGAATGGGGCTACCTCACGCCGGTGCCGCAGAGTCTCGCCGGGCCGCAGGCACTGAACCGAATCTCGGCGGCGGGTACACTGGTCGGACTCGACCTTCCGGAGGCCGGCAAGAACCTCGAGCTCAAGCCGTATGGCGTCTCGCGCATGACTACCGACCGTCTCCGCACGCCGCAGATCTCGAATGAGGTGGGCGGCGACTTCGGCGGCGACGCGAAGTACGGCATCACCCCCAACCTCACCGCCGATTTCACCTTCAACACCGACTTCGCGCAGGTCGAGATCGACGAACAGCAAGTCAACCTCACCCGATTCAGCCTGTTCTTCCCCGAGAAACGCGATTTCTTTCTCGAGGGCCGTGGCATCTTCGACTTCGCGCGCGGTGGCCTCGGCGCGATCGCGCCGTCGAACACGAACGACCTGCCCTATCTCTTTTACACGCGTCGCATCGGTCTCAATGCGGGACGCGTGATCCCGATCAACGCCGGCGCGCGGCTCACGGGAAAGGTCGGGCAGTACGCCGTCGGCCTGATGAACATTCAGACGGGCGACGAGGCGGTGTCGCTCACGCGTCCGACGAACTTCACCGTGGCGCGCGTCAAGCGCGACGTTTTCAAGCGGAGCGCGATCGGCGTGATGGCGACCAACCGGTCGCTCACCGCGTCGGACAGCGGATCGAACCAGGCGTACGGCGTCGACGGAACGTTCTCTTTCTTCGACAACGTGACGGCCGCCGCTTATTGGGCGCGTACGGCGACGACCGGCCGCAGCGGTGACGATCAGAGCTACCAGGGACGGTACGACTACAATGCCGATCGGTACGGGGCGCGCGGCGAGTTCCTCGCGGTCGGCAAGAATTTCAACCCCGAAGTCGGCTTCGTTCGCCGCACGAACTTCAAGCGATCGTTCGGCGAGCTGCGCTTCAGTCCACGTCCGACACACATGCCGATCGTCCGCAAGTTCACGTACAGCGGCAATGGCGAGCTGTTCGTGAACGGCGCGGGGCATGTCGAGTCGCGCACGTGGACGGGCCATTTCGGAACAGAGTTCACGAACAGCGACGCCCTCTCGATCGACGGGCTGCGCGAGTACGAGCTGCTCGTAACGCCGTTCACGCCGGCCGGGTCTCCCGTCGCGATCGCGCCCGGCGGCTACACCTTCGATCAGGTCGGCGCATCATACACATTCGGCGGACAGCGCCGGATCTCGGGAAGCCTCGCGGCGCAAACCGGCGAGTACTACAACGGCCGCATCACGAGTGTGAGCTTCGGCCTGGCGGCGAACAGCTTCACGTCCGGGGGCCGGATCTCGATTCTGCCGCAGCTGTCGATGGAGCCGACGGTTTCGCTGACCCGCTTCGACTTGCGGGGCGGCTCCTATACCGCGCGACTTTTTCGCACCCGCGCCGATTACGGTTTCTCTCCGCTCATGTTTGCCAGCGCGCTCGTTCAATACAACTCGGCGGATCGTGCCGTGAGCAGCAATCTCCGCTTCCGGTGGGAGTATCGACCGGGGAGCGAGCTCTTTCTCGTCTACACCGACGAGCGCGACGCGACGGAGGACCGTTTCGTGACGCCGACGACGGTCCGCGGACTGAAAAACCGGGCTTTTGTCATAAAGATCAACCGATTGCTGCGGTTCTGAGCCACAAGGCGTCGCCCCTGGCGGGATTGAATGGAAATTGCACATTAAAACGTCGCATTCCTCAGGTTGTCGACGACGCCGTCCATCCACCACCCCTCTTCCAGAGGCACTATGCGCAATGCTCGCCTGTTGATCGCCACCGTTTCCCTCGTCGCGTGCGCGAAGACCGAAACCCCGAAAGCCGATTCCGCTGCGCCCGCGGCGGCGGCGGCTCCGGCGGGTCCTGCCGCCCTCACCGCGGCCGATCTCGTTGGCACCGTCAGTGGTAAGATCATGGCGCCGCCCAACGATTCTGTGGTGTCGACTTTCGTCTGCACTACGGCGGCCGGCAGCAACGTGTCGAAGTGCGTAAACGCGGCAGCCCCGAAGGACACCGTCGATTACACGTACACGCTGAGCGCCGACAGCGTCATGTGGGTGTCGGCAGCCCACACCCCCCCGAAAGCCCCGAAGCAGATCGATCACGTCGTGGGCCGGCTGTCCGGCAACACATGGACGGGCACGGTCGTCTCCGTGCTCGCGTCGAAGCCCGATTCGGTGCTCGCGAAGGTGAAATTTGAGGCGACGAAGACTCAGTAACGGGTCTCGGCGCCGATCATCGGAGAAGCAAAACGGGCCGCCTTTCGGCGGCCCGTTTCTACTTCTCGCTCAGCCGTGCCTCGGCGGAAGCGGTGTCGTGCGATCATCCGTAAACGCCATTCCTTGGGCGCGCAAGTCGTATCGTACCCGTAGGACGTCGCGCGTCCTCGCGTCGACCCACACCGTGGCCGGTGCGCCTGGAACATCCACCGACACGAGCCACGCTTCGCGGCTGCCAAGCGCCGGAAACTGCACCACGGCGCGCTCCTGAACGGCGACGCGCATCGGGACGCGCCCTCCGCGCTCGTAAATGAAGAACGGCAGCTCGGTTGTGAAGTTCGTCGCCAGCGGAAGCCCGGCAACCACCATCTCGATGATGTTCGAGTCGAAGATCGGTCCGCCAAGGTTCTGCCGGACGCGTTCCAGGCGCGGAGCCGAGTCGGGCGACGCCGGGCTGATGGTAACACTTCCGGTCGCTGCACTGCTGTCGAAGTCGAACGACATCGTGCGCGTTGGTTGGTGCGAGCGATGGCCGACCGCGCGCGCATTCGATAGCTCCGCGAGAGCGGTGTCGACGATCATCCCGCCGCCGCCCGGGAATCGCTGTGCGACTTCGAGGAGGCGTGTTCGATCCTGGCCGGCGACAACGCGCATGACGACCGTTCGTGTGCCCGTGACCGAATCTCGGCCGGCGCGGGTGATCGAACGGCGATAGACGACGGTGTCAGGGCCTCGAGAGACGTTGAGTTTGACTGCCAGACCCGGGACGACGCTTACAGTCGGACCGGAAGTGTGGACGCACGCAGCGAGCGCCACGAGCGCGAGCCGCCTACCGATAGCAATTCGCATGGCATAACGCTCGCGGGTTCCGGTCCCAATTCCAATCAAGCTTTTGTAAAGCTTCGTCAGGGCCTCCGCTCGCCTCTAGGCGTTCAATGAAAAACGGGGCCGCGCTCGTCGCGCGACCCCGTCTTGTCTATTGGTCGGCAGACCTTAGTACATCCCGCCCATGCCGCCGCCCGGCGGACCACCCGCGGCCGGCTTGTCTTCCTTCTTTTCAACGACCAACGCTTCGGTCGTGAGCAGCAGGCCCGCGATCGACGCCGCGTTCTGGAGCGCCGTACGCGACACCTTCGTCGGATCGATCACGCCCGCCTGTACGAGGTTCTCGTACGTGTCGGTGAGCGCGTTGTAGCCGAACGCGTCGTCCTTCGAGCCACGTACCTTCTCGACGACGATCGAGCCTTCACCGCCCGCGTTCTGGACGATCATGCGGATCGGCTCCTCGATCGCACGACGCACGATGTCGACGCCAATCTGCTCGTCGGCCTCGGCCAGCTTGAGCGTCTTGAGCGCGCGCTGCGCGCGGATGAACGCCACACCGCCGCCCGGCACGATGCCTTCCTCGGCCGCGGCGCGGGTCGCGTGGAGCGCGTCCTCGACGCGAGCCTTCTTTTCCTTCATCTCGGCTTCCGTCGCCGCGCCGACGTTGATCACCGCCACACCGCCGGCGAGCTTCGCCAGACGCTCCTGGAGCTTCTCCTTGTCGTAATCGGACGTGCTGCTGTCGATCGCGACCCGGATCTCCTTGATGCGACCCTGGATCTTGTCGTCCGCACCGGCGCCGTCGATGATCGTCGTGTTGTCCTTGTCGACGACGATGCGCTTCGCCCGACCGAGGTCCGTGACCACCGCGTTCTCGAGCTTGAAGCCGACTTCCTCGCTGATCACCTGACCGTTGGTCAGGACCGCGATGTCCTGCAGCATCGCCTTGCGACGATCGCCGAAGCCCGGGGCCTTTACAGCCGCGACCTTGAGCGTGCCGCGCAGCTTGTTGACGACCAACGTCGCCAGCGCCTCACCCTCGACGTCCTCTGCGATGATAAGCAGCGGGCGCCCCTGCTGGGCGACCTTCTCGAGCACCGGGAGCAGATCCTTCATCGACGAGACCTTCTTGTCGTGGATGAGAATCATCGCGTCCTCGAGCACCGCTTCCATCTTTTCCGGATCGGTGACGAAGTAGGGCGACACGTAGCCGCGGTCGAATTGCATGCCTTCGACCGTCTCCAGCGTCGTCTCGAGGCCCTTGGCCTCTTCGACGGTGATGACGCCGTCCTTGCCGACCTTGTCGAACGCGTCGGCGATCAGGTTGCCAATCTCCTGATCGTTGTTCGCCGAGATCGCGCCGACCTGGGCGATCTCTTTCTTGCCCGACGTCGGAACGCTGATCTTCTTCAGCTCAGCGACGACCGCGGCGACGGCCTGGTCGATGCCGCGCTTGATCGCCATCGGGTTGGAGCCGGCCGTGACGTTCTTGAGGCCTTCGCGGAAGATCGCCTGGGCGAGCACGGTCGCCGTGGTGGTGCCGTCGCCGGCGAGATCGGAGGTCTTGGTCGCGACTTCCTTCACCATCTGCGCGCCCATGTTCTCGAGCGGATCGGAGAGCTCGATCTCCTTCGCGACGGTGACGCCGTCCTTGGTGACGGTCGGGGCGCCGAATTTCTTGTCGATGACGACATTCCGGCCCTTCGGACCGAGGGTGACCTTCACCGCCTCGGCCAGCTGATCGACACCGCGCTTTAAAGCGGCGCGCGCGTCGACATTGAAATGGAGTTCTTTAGCGGCCATAAGAGTCTGGATTAGTGGGTTGATTGGGTCGGTCTGAATACGCTTAATAGCGATCTCTGATTGACGCGCTCTCGCGGTCTCTGGTCTTAGGTCTCGGGTCTCAGGAGTAACAGCGTGCGCCGTTCACCTAGGACCTGGGACCAGGGACCTGGGACCTATCCGATGACCGCCAGAACGTCGCTCTCTCTCAAGATCAGGAACTGCTCGTTGTCGATCGTGACTTCGGTGCCGCTGTACTTCCCGTACAGCACCTTGTCGCCGACCTTCACGTCCATCGGGACGCGCTTGTCCTTCTCGAACCGGCCAGGGCCCACGGCGACGATCTCGCCCTGCTGCGGCTTTTCCTTCGCGGTATCGGGGATGTACAGACCACCGCGCATCTGCTCCGTCTCTTCGAGTGCACGGATGACGACGCGGTCGGCCAAGGGGCTGACCTTCACACTGGTCTTGGTGGCCATGCGGTTTGCTCCTCCTTGCTATGGCTGCGACTACAGCGGTAGATGAAAAATTACCTTAGCACTCTCGACTCGAGAGTGCTAACCATTGGATACTACGGGGGGCTGGACGCCCGGTCAAGCGGCGGGTGTGCGGCGCGCGCGAGCTGAGCCGCAATTTCTTGCCGCTAAATCGCTTAGATGACGCGACTTACCCGGCGCAGCAACGAATGGGCGATCTGCAGGCCCTGCAGCGTGAGATGAGGCTCCACGCGATCGAACGACCGGCACAGCGTTCCCATCGTTTCCGCCAGACCACCCGTCGCCACGACCATCGGCACCTCGGTGCGCGGCCAACTTTGCTTGATTCGGCGCACGATACCGTCGATCGACTCGGCGGCGCCGAACATCACGCCCGCTTGGATGCACTCCTCGGTGCGACGTCCGATCACGCGCGGCGGCACCGCGAGCTCGGTCGCCGGCAACTTGGACGTGCGCCGCGTCAGCGTCTCCGCTGACGTCAAGATACCCGGCGCGATCACGCCGCCAAGGAAGACGCCGTCGGAGGTCGTGCAGTCGAACGTTGTGGCGGTCCCCATGTCGACCACGATCGCGTCGCGCTCGAACAGCCGGCTGGCAGCGAGCGTGTTGATCAATCGATCCGCGCCGACGGTGAGCGGCTCGTCTACGTCCAACCGAATCGGCAGCGGCGAGCGCGCGTCGATGATCAGTGGCTCGCCCACGCGAAAGTAGCGCCGGCACGCTTCAGTCAGTGGTCCCGTGACGCGAGGGACGACCGAACCGATCGCGACGTCGTCGACCACGTCCGCCGGAAACTCCGACGCAACGAGCAGCGATCGAAGGAGCACGCCGAATTCGTCCGGCGTGCGCGCCACGTCCGTCATGATGCGCCAGTCGCCGCGCAGCTCGGAGTCGCTGAACAAGCCGATCGTGAGCTCGGTGTTGCCGACATCGAAAACGAGAATCACCGGTCGGTCCCTCCCCCCGCCCCCTCATCCAGCACCAGAGAACCCGCACGGACCTCGGTCATCGTCGATCCGTTTCCGTCCGACAAACCTACCTCCACCACGAGCGCGCCGCTCGGCGTGATGCCGCGCACGATCCCCGCGACCGGCTCGATGCAGCGCCGTCCGGCCGCCATGTCTCGGTCCGCAAATGCGGCGAGCTCGTCGCGGTCGAGCGGACCACCGTGCGCCGCGGCGGTGCGAATGGACGGCACGATTCGCTCGAGCACATCATCACGCGACATTCCTTCACGAAGACCGATGGCGTTCGGTTCGCTCACGGGCGGACGCAGGTTGATGCCGACGCCGACCGCGAGCCATTCCAGGTTTTGCTCCCGCCATCGCGCCTCGATCAGAACGCCGCCCAGCTTTCGTCCGGTCACGTACAAGTCGTTCGGCCACTTGAGGCGCACCGGCTCCGCCGCGAACGCGTCGAGCTCCCGCGCCAACGCAAGTCCAACGCGGAGCGACAGGACCTCCAAGCCCGACGGGTCGCGCGGGCGCTCGATGAGCGTGAGCCAGATCCCGGCGCCGCGCTCCGATCGCCACGATCGTCCCATCCGTCCGCGCCCGGCGGTTTGCGCGTCGGCGACGATGAGCGTTCCTCCCTCGGCGCCGGCTGCCGCGAGCTGGTGCGCCACGTCCAGCGTCGAACCGACTTCCTCGAGTCTGACGACGTGCGTCGCCGCGTGCTTATCGGACAAAGACGAAGAAGTAGACGACGGCGAGGACGACACGGTACCAGCCGAAAGCGCGGAAGTCCCGCTTCTTCACGTAGGCGAGGAACGACTTGATCGCCGCGATCGCCATCACGAAGCTCACGATGAAGCCCACGGCGAGCGCCGGCACATTCTCCGAGATCGCCGAGTGGTTCTTGAGCAGCTCGAGCCCACTCGCGGCAAGCATCGTCGGCACCGCGAGCATGAACGAGAACTCGACGATCGTCCGCTTGCTCACCCCGACGGTCATGCCGCCGATGATTGTCGCCGCGGCACGTGAGACCCCGGGGATGATCGAGACGCTCTGCCACAGACCGATCAACAGCGCCTTGCGATAGGTGATCTCCGAGAAATCGACGTCCGTCTCCGTTCCCCGGCTGAATCGCTCGAAGACAATGAGCACGATGCCGCCGACGAGCAGCGAGGCGAGAGTCACACGCAGGTTCCCCAGCAAATAGCTCTTGAGGACCTTGTACACGGTGAGGCCGATGATGCCCGTCGGGATGAATGCGACGACGAGCTTCTTGAAGACCTCCCAGTTCAGGAACTTTTTCCAGTACAGCACGACGACCGACAGAATCGCGCCGAGCTGGATGATGATCTGAAAGCTCTTGAGGAATTCCGTCTCGACCAGCCGCATCGCGTGCGACGCGAGGACCAGGTGCGCCGTCGATGAGATGGGGAGGAATTCCGTGAGCCCTTCGATGATGCCGAGGATGATCGATTGCCCGATCGACAGTCCTTCGGAAACGGGCACGGCGGTCAGCCCGGTGGGTAGAGGCAGAATCACGTCGTTGCTGGTCTGGTGGTCTCGCCGCGCTGCGTGGTCGATGGGAGGGACAGCGTGTACTCGTAAAATGACTCGTACAAGCCGACGATCGATTCGAGGTTGAACCGCTCGCGTGCGTCGCGCGCGGCGAGGGCGCTCATCGTGTTCCACCGATCGCGGTCACGAAGAATCCCGAGTGCCGCTTCCGACATGCCGTCGATATCGCCCACCGGGCACAGGAACCCCGTCTCGTTGTCGCGCACGACTTCGGGCAGCCCACCGGCGCGTGTGCCGATCACCGGCACCCCCGACGCCAACGCCTCGAGCGCGCTCAAGCCGAACGATTCGCTGTCCGACGGCAGCAGAAAGAGGTCCGCGCCGGCGAGCAACGGGGCGACGGCGTCGATCTTTCCGAGGAAAAACACCTTTTCCTGAATGCCCAGCTCACGGACTTCTGCTTCGGCGTCTACGCGATCTGGTCCATCGCCGACCATGACCAGCACCGACGGCACTTCCTTGGCGACGCGCGCGAAGATACGGACGACGTCGCGCACGCGTTTGACGGGACGGAAATTCGACACGTGCATCAGCACGCGCGTGTCCGAGGTCACCTGCTCGTCGAGAATGGAGGTGTACCGCGACCGGTCGTAGACGTTCGGATCGACGAAGTTCGGGATCACCTCGATGCGGCAGGCCGTGCATCCGAACGTCGTCAGCGTCTCCGTTTGGAGATAGCGCGACACAGCGGTGAGTCCATCGGACTTCTCGATCGAGAACTTGGTGATCGGCCGGAACGACGGATCCTGGCCGACAATGGTGATGTCCGTGCCGTGGAGTGTCGTGACGACGCGAATGTCCGGGCGGGCCGGGCGCAGCATCTCCTTTGCGATCCACGCGCTCGTCGCGTGCGGAATCGCATAGTGACAGTGTAGCAGGTCCAGTCCGTGAGCGAGCGTGACCTCGTGCATGCGCACGGCGAGCGCCAGATCGTACGGCGGATACTCGAACAGCGGATACCGTCCGACGTCCACCTCGTGGAAATAGATTCGCGGGGTAAATGACGGGAGCCGGAACGGTTGCTTATAAGTAATGAAGTGGACCTCGTGCCCGCGATGCGCGAGCGCGATGCCGAGCTCCGTGGCGAGCGCGCCGGAGCCACCGTACGTCGGATAGCAGGTGATCCCGATCTTCACGCGGCGTTGCCTCGCGTCGCTCGTACCGCCTCGGACCACGCCGCGGCTTCGGACTGCCAGGTCGGTACAGTCGGATCGAGGCGCGTCACGACATCCTGAGGCAGCTGGTGTCGAAACCAGGTGCGCTGCCGCTTGGCGTACTGGCGAGTCTGAATGAGCACGGCGTCGCGCGCCGCTTCCGGCGATAGCTCGCCGAGCTCCGCGCGTCGCAGAATGTCGTAGCCCGTTGCGTTCCACGCCGGCGCCGACGCCGGAACCATTGTCATCAGTCGCTGCACCTCGCGCGGCCAGCCGTTGTCGAGCATTCGGTCGAGACGCGCGGCGATGCGATCCGCGAGCGACGGCCCAGGGTCCACCAGAAGATAGCGGGCGCGCCAACGCGCTGGCCTGGGCCGCTCGCGGTGCAGCTCGCTCATCCGTCGTCCGGTGAGGAGCGCGATCTCGACGGCGCGCAGCAACTGCGTCCGACCGAGATGGCCCCGATCGGGATCGAGTGCGAGCGTCCATCGGCGGAGCTCGTGAATGTCGAAGGTCGCGAGCACGCGCTCGAGCCCTCGTCGTGAGGCGGCATCGAGCGGCGGCTCGTCGAACAAGCCTTCGAACAGCGCGCGGAGATAGAGCCCCGTTCCGCCGACGATGAGCGGTTCCCTCCCCTCTTGCCGCGCCGCTTCGATCCACGACGATGCATGCTCCGCCCACGCCGCCGCCGAGGAGCGCTCCGTGGGTTGCGCGATGTCGATGCCGAGGTGCGGAACGCGCGCGCGCTCCTCGACGGTCGGCTTGGCCGTCCCGATGTCGAAGCCGCGGTACACCTGTCGCGAATCCGCGCTGACGATCGTCGTCGGTTCGCGCTCGGCCAGCCATAACGCAACGGCGCTCTTTCCGGCGGCCGTGGGGCCGCAGATCACGCGAACGTCAGCGTCGGCCGAAACGTCGGTCAAGTTCGTCCCAGGTCAGTTGGACGATCGTCGAGCGGCCGTGGACGTCGTGGGCGGGAAGCGTCGTATCGCGCAATGCGACGAAGAGCGCTCGCATCTCCGACGGCGAAAGCGCCTCGCCCGCTTTGATCGCCGCTTTGCACGCGACGGTCGCGGCGAGTCGCTCGTGGCGCTGATGCGCCCCGGCGTCGCGGTCTCCGGCGATCGCCGCCAGCGTCTCTCGCAAGCAGCGTTCGGGATCGAAGCGGGGATGCGGCATCGGCACCGCGCGCACGATGAGCGTGTGTCCGCCGAATCCCTCGATCTCGAAGCCGAGTTGATCGAGCACTTCCCGGTCACGCTCATACGCTTCGGCTTCAGCGGGTCCGAGATGCAACGTCATCGGAAAGAGCAGCCGCTGCCCCGGGTGCTCGCCGCGCTCGAGCACGTTCATGAACCGCTCGAACAAGACCCGCTCGTGCGCGGAATGTTGATCGATCAGCACCATGCCGTGGTCGTGCTCGAACGCGATGTAGGTGTTGCGGAGCTGAAAGAGCGGCGGAACGGGCTCGTCGTCCCGCTCGACCGCAGCAGGTTCGCTCTCGGTGAGGGTGGCCGCTTCCACACCGTTCGCCTCCGACCCGCCGAACAATCCGTCGGCCGGTTGGCTCGGGACATACGTGAGCGTCTCGACGTCGACGACGACCGGCGGCGGTGGCGCGCTCGTCGTCCACTGCGCGCGCCCGAGAAAGCCGCCCGCTTCGAAGGTGCCGAGCGCGCGTCGCACCGCGGCTTCGACGACGCGCTCGATTTGCCACCGGTCCGAGAATCGCACCTCGGCCTTCGCGGGATGCACGTTGACGTCGACCATCTCCGCGCCGACGACGACGTCGAGAAAGAGCGTCGGCCGCACGCCGGCCGGGATCGTCGATCGATACGCGGCTTCAGCGGCGCGCACGATCCCCGTGTCGCGGACGGCGCGCCCGTTCACCGAGAGAAAAACGCGCCGCGTTCCCGTGCCGACGTCCGCCGGCCGCTCGACGAGACCGGCAACGTGGACCATGCCGGAGACGTCATTGACCGGAAGCAACCGCGCCGCGAAGTCGGCGCCGTACACCGCGGCGAGGCGGTCGCGAAGCGTCGAGCTTCGCGGGAGAACGAGAACAGTCTTGCCGTCGTGCTCGAGCGTGACGCGGACATCGCGGCGCGTCAGCGCCATCGTGCCGACGACGTCGAGCACCGCGCGCCACTCCGCCCGCGCGCTGCGCAGGAACTTGAGCCGCGCCGGCGCATTGAAGAACAGGCGTGACACCTTCACCGTCGTGCCTTGTCGTCGCGCCGTCGAACCGACGTCGGTCACCGTGCCACCGCTCGCCCGAACGAGCGTACCCGCTCCGTCCTCGGGCGCCGTCTCGAGCTCGAGCTGCGACACCGACGAAATCGCCGCCAGTGCCTCACCGCGAAAGCCGAAGCTCCGCACCCCGACCAGATCGCGCGCCGAACGGATTTTCGACGTCGCATGCCGTTCGAGCGCGAGCGCTGCGTCCTCCGGCCCCATGCCATGCCCGTCGTCGCTCACGCGAATCGTCTGCCGCCCACCTTCCTCGATCGCCAGATCGATCGACGTCGCGCCTGCGTCCAGCGCGTTCTCGATCAGCTCCTTGACGACGGACGCCGGCCGCTCGACGACCTCTCCCGCGGCGATCTGGTCGGCGACGGCGCTGGGAAGGATTGCGATGCGTGACAACGTCATGGGCAAAAAGTACTGGAGGAACGCTCGCTTCGCTCGTTGGGAGCACGGGCGCTTCAGCGGCCGTGTCGCCAGCGAGCGCCAGCGAGCATGCCCCCAGCCCGCGCCGAAGGCGCGCGCGTGCTCCTTACTCTAGGCCCGCCGCACGATCCAGCTCGATGACGGCGGAGCTCTCGACCCAGCCCTCGCGCCCGTCATCCAACACCGCACGCACCCAGGCGCCTTGCTGCCCGGTGATCCGAACTACCTCACCGATCAATCCCGTCGGACCGCGTTCACCGCCGAGTTGTGGATCGACACTCAGTGATTCGGTGCGGCGCATGACGGCGACGTGGCGGCCGGATGCGCGGTCGGCGAGGACGAAGCCGCCGATGAGCAACAGGACCGACGTCGCCGCGGCGAGCGTCAGCTCGAATGAGCGCCACGCCAGGCGCCGCGAAGCACGAATCGCGGCGACGAGCCAGACGACGAGCCACAGCCCCGCGCCGAGATTGAACACCCACGCGGCCGGAAGCGGAGGAACCCATCCCGCGCTATCCCACGCGAGTGAGTGGACGAGCTCCACGCGGTCGCGAACGTCGGACGCGAGCGGCTCCATGCGAAGTGCCCGCTGCCAAGCGGCGACGCTGCGCGCCGTGTCGGAAACCGCCCACGACGCCGTCCCGAGATTGGCCCATGCGTCCGGCGCGCGCGGCTCGGCGTTGACCGATGCGACGAACGATTCGCGCGCCGCCGTGAAGTTGTGCTGGCTGTACGCCGCCACGCCGTCGTCGAAGAAACGGCGCGCGTCGGCCACGCCCTTCGCGTGCGCGATCGCCACGCCGCCGGCGACCGCCGAGAGCGCGAGCACGGCGACGATGCCCATCATGCGTCCGAAGCCGTAGTCGCGGGGCAGCGCCTCGTCGTCGATCGTCTTACACAGCTTGGCCGCGCGCCGAGCCGCGTCCTCGGGGAATGCGCCCGCCGACGAGAAAGCCGCTTCGTCCAACTCGCGCAGAAAGCGCTCGGCGTCCTGCGCCGTCGCCGTCGAAACGCCGCGACGCCGAAGCGCGCGAGTGACGCTTCCGGGCCGGGTGAAGACGTCGGGCGACAGGTTGAGTCGGTCCGCCAGTGAGCGCGTGTAGGCGCGCCGCACTTCAGACGCGTTCCGCGCGCGTCCGGCGTCGCGGAGCAGCGCCATGATCGGAATCGCCTTCGCCGCACGCTCCGACGACGGGCCGCGTTTCCGCCGCTCTCCCCGCTTGAGGGTCAGCGCCGGGATGGGCGCGAGCGCGAGCAAGGCCCAGAACACGGGATGCTCGTGAACCGGCGCGCGCGGAGCGCCACGATATCGCGGCCTCAGCGGCAATAGCGTCTCCGTCCTCGAGGTGTCGCCCGATGCCAGCGTCCCCGTCCCGATGCGGACGTGCGTTGGATTCGTCGAGGCGACCTCGTAGCGGCGCGAGTCCGGATTGAAGTAGCCGTATTTGATCGGCGGCAAGTCGAGCTCTCCGGCGACACGCGGCGTCAGCACCCAATCGAATTCCTTGGAGCCGGCGATACGGCGAGCCGTCGTGTCCACCTGCACGCGCTCGTCGCCTTTCACGAGCGACGCCCACGACACACCGACCGCGGGTCGCGGAAACAGCTTCACGTTGCCCGTCCCGGACACGCGTACGGTGAGCAGCATCGGATCGCCGACGCGCGACACACTCGTGTCGAGCTTTGCGGCGACGCGGAGACTTCCCACCGCACCACCGAAGTCCGACGGGCGACCCGAGGCCGGCGGCTCGACGGCGACGATGACCGTGCTGTCGGTCTGGAGCTCGTGCGTCTCTTCGCGGCTGAAGAAGCTCGCCGACAGCGGAAGCGAGTAGACGAGTTGCGCCGGCGGGATCGCGAACCGCCCCGGCATCAACGGGAAGAGCGCGCGCTGATAGACGAGCGCGTCGAAGCAGTGCTCGCCGACTTGCCGTCGCGGCGGTACACCTCGCGTCGGCAGATCGTAGGCGAGCATCGATTGCATGTCGGGCGGAAAGAACGTGGGGTTTCGCCGCAAGCGATCACGAACGGTCGAGTTGAGAAAGACGGCGACCTCATAATTCGCCTGCTGCCCGACGTACACCGTTTCCGGTTTGCTGAGCGCGCGGAAGTTCACCTCGAGGCTCGTGTCCACACGCGCGCGCGCGATGACCGCGGGCAGCGGTGGTCGGCCGGTCGCCGGTGTGATGGCGATCTGCACCGGTCGCGAGCGCGAGACCACGTTGCCGAGCCGCGCTTCGAACGACGGGATCGTGTAGACACCGATGTGGTCGGTCGTCAGCACGTAGGTGTGCTCGACGGTCGTCGTGTTCTGCTCACGCGAATAGCGAACGTGGGGCGACACGGTCGAGCGGAGAATATCGAAGCCGCCGAACGGCGGCGGAATGACTTGCGGGCCCGCGTTCCCCGGAGCGCTCGCCGCGACGCTGATCTCGACGACGTCGCACGCCGCCGCCGCCTCGGGCGCGTGCACGGCGATCGCCAACTGGGCGACGAGCGCGAGCGCCGAGATCACCAGTCCTTTCCTCCGGGCGGCGGCTCGACGCGATTCTGCTTCTGCTTCTTCGCCTGCACGTCGCGCTCTTCGCGCGCCGCGCTGCCGAGCAGTTGCTCCGCCTGTTGCTGTCCGAGCCCGCCCTGCGGTTGCGGCGACTGTCCCTGCGGCTTGTTCGATCCACCGCCGCCGCCGCCGCCGCCACCACCGCCTCCTCCACCACCGCCCTGCTGTTTTTTGCGCAGCGCGAGCTCGTAATTCCACTTCGCGTCGAGGTCGTTCGGGCGCATCAGAATCGCTTTCTTGTACACGGCGAGCGTCGAGTCGAGCTCACCACCGTCTTGGCCTTCTTGCGCCGCGAGACCGGGCTTGAGATGCGCCAGTCCGAGATTGAATAGCGACCGGAAGCGCGCCTCCTCTTTCTTGCTCTCGCTCGCTCGGCCCAAGACCTCTGTGGCCGAAGAATTCGAGTCGCCCGCGACGAGCGAGGTGCCAAAGTTGTAGAGCGTTTCCTCCGACTTGTCGCCGGCGGCGATCGCGTCGCGATAGAGCGACGCCGCGCGGGCGTACTGGCCGGAATGGAATGACGCCGCCGCCTGCTGATTGCGCGTAAATCGCGCGCACCCGCTCATGAACAGAGCGAATACGAGACCCGCGGCTGCGGCCGTTTCCGCCGAGGCCGGCCGGGGCGCGCGCCGGCCGCGACGCTCGATCAACAGCGTATCCAGCAGCAGGAGGAAAAACGCCGGAAAGAGGAACCACTGAAAGCGCGGCGTCTTCGACTCGCCGCCGAGGCTCGCGCGCGCTTGCGTGCGCAAGGTGGCAAGCGACGACTTGATCCGCGCCGCCTTGTCGGTCTCTCCGGCTTCGATGAAGGTCCCGCCCGCTCCGTCGGCGGCCGCCTTGAGTAGCTCAGGATGGTACTGGGTCACAACCGTCGTTCCATTCTCGTCCTTTTTCACCGTCATCGATCCGTCGGGGTTCTTGATCGGAATGGTCGCCCCGGCGGTGGTACCAAAGCCCACCGTCACTACGCTGATCCCCTGCGTGGCGGCGCGCTTGGCCTCGGTAACGATGTCCTCGGTCGGCTCGAACGCCTCACCATCGCTCATGACGACCAGCGCGCGATCCGCGCCACCGTTCGACACGGTCAGCAGATCGACCCCCTGACGGATGGTCCGCGCCAGCGAGCTGCCCGCCTGCCCCACCACCGAAGGATCCAGGTTGTCGAGGAACAGGTCCAGGGCACCTTCGTCGATCGTGAGCGGTGACAAAACGTAGCTGCGTCCGGCAAAGGCCAACACGCCCATCCGGTCGCCAGGCGACAGCGCGCGAAGCCGGCGGACCTCCTGCTTCATGCGCTCCAGCCGGCTCGGCTTGTCGTCTTGCGCCATCATCGAAAGCGAGGCATCGAGCGCGAGCACCATGTCGATGCCGCGCGATCGCACGACGCTGCGCTCGTCTCCCCAGCGCGGCCCGGACACCGCGACGCCGACGAGCGCGCTGGCGAATCCCAGGCGCGCCATTCGCCAGCCCGGACGGGCCAGCGTGTTGGGCGGAATGAGCCGTGTGACGACGTCAATGTTGCCGAGACGCTGTAGGCGCGCCCGACGCTGACGGTAGGCGTGGCGCAGCACGAGGATCGACAGGAGCGGCAAAAGCACCGCCAACGGCAGCAGCCAGAGATGATCGAACGTAATGTCGCTCATCGTCATGGCAGCGGCCCTCGACGCGCCGCGAGAAGCAGCTCGGACACGAGCGCGAGCGCCGCGAGATAGAGCGGCCAGTGGAAGAGCTCCGTGTAGCGCACGTACGAGCGCGTGCGCACGGGCTCGCGCTCGAGCTGATTGATCTCTTGATAGATGCGCTGCAGCGCGGCGGCGTCGCGCGCCCGGTAGTAACGGCCCCCAGTGGTCTTCGCGATGTCGACAAGCAAGGGCTCGTCGATCCGCACGAGACGGTTTTCATAGCGCAGCCCGAACAGGCCGCGGCCCACCGGTACCGGCGCCATGCCCTCCGTGCCGACGCCGATCGTGTAAATCTTGATGCCGAACACCGCGGCCGCCTTCGCCGCGGTGCGCGGATCGATCGAGCCGCGATTGTTCTCACCGTCGGTGAGCAGGATCATCACGCGCGAGCGGCCGGGGGCGTCGCGCAGCCGGTTCGCCGCGGTGGCGATCGCGGTGCCGATCGCCGTCCCGTCCTCGAGCTGTCCTGCCGCGAGATTGTCCACCGCGCCCGTGACGACTGGATAGTCCGTCGTGAGCGGAACTTGCGTCAGCGCTTCGGCGGCGAACGCGACGACGCCGATGCGGTCGCTCGACCGCGCCGTGATGAATCGTTTGACGACGTCCTTCGCGACCTCGAGGCGGTTCTGCGGCTGGAAGTCCTGCGCCAGCATCGAGCTCGAGAGATCGATCGCGAGCACGATGTTGATGCCCTCGCTGGTCACGTCCTCGGCATGCGCGCCCGAGCGCGGCCGCGACAGCGCGACGATCATCGACGCCAGCAGCAGATTTCGAAACAGGAAGAGAAAGAGCGTCGTCTTCCGGCCGGCGCGCGGACCGGCGGCCAGCACGGAGACGCGCGAGAACACGATCGCCGGTGCTTTCCGACGGCGCCGGATAATCCACCACATCGGCAGCACGATCAGAAACAGCAACACCCACGGCGTCGCGAACTGGATCGATCCGATGGAGATCATGCGGCCGCCTTGGTCACGGCCGGCGTCGGCTGCGATGCGCGATGTTCAATGCCGACGATCGCGCGGGCCTCACGCCCGAGCTCACGCGCCCGCTCTCCGCTTACGGGCCGGCGCGCGAACTTGATCAGATCGGCGTCGGTCAGCACGCGCATGAGTCTGTCCTGTGGGACATGGGGCAGGTGGCCGACGGCCCGCTCCAGCTCCGTGCTCGTCAACGCGAGGGACGCCTCGGCGTAGCGCGCCGACAGATAGTCGCGCAGCACTTCGATCATCAGCGCGACGTAGCGCCCACGCTCGCCGGCATCGATGAGACCCAACGCCTCGATGCGCTGGAATTCCGCTTCCGCGCGCTCGTACGGATCGACGACAATCGCCAGCGCCGGCTTCTTGCGCCGGCGACGTCGCATCCACCACAGAATGAGGCCGATGATCGCCGCGGCGATGAGCGCCCAGACCCACCACGGGAACATTCCCGGCTCGAACAAGGCGCGCGGCGGCTTCGGCACACGCTGCGCGCTGTCCTTGGGCAGCACGCTGCGGACGAACACGCTGTAGCCCGCGATCGGGATCCGTCGCGTGGCGCCGTTGAATCGAACGAGCACGTCCTCGAGGCGAATCGGCTGCTTCCCGACGTCCCACGCGGCGACCCGATACTCCGCATACTGCTCGACGGCCGCCGTATCGGCGCTGGTCCGCACCGCCACCGGATCGAGGGATTGAACCGTCGCCGTCGAGTCGAGCACGCGCGGGAACTCGATCGACGCGCCCACCGGCGCCCGTACGCCGACGGTGATATGAAATGGATCACCGATGCGCACGCTGTCCGGCGCGATCGTGACCCCCGCTTTGACGGGGATCTGTTGCGCGAGGGCCATGGACGGTAACAGAACCATCGTCGTTACAAGGCCGAGTCGCCGAGCCGCCATGCGCCCGCAAGCGGGCACCCGGCCAAGTCGCCGAGTCGTCACATTCGGATCCTCGTCTCGCGCTGGCGGAAAAAGCGGAGCAACGGCTCCATGGTTCCTTTGTCCGTCGCGACCGGGATCTCGTCGATCGCGAGGCGTCGGAGCAGATGCCGCCGCTTGCTTGCTTCGTCGGCGACGCGAACGTCGAACGCCTTGCGCACCACGGGATTGCTCGTGTCGACGTCGAGCGTTGCGCCGGTTTCCGGATCGACGAGGCGTACGAGACCAATGTCCGGCAATACGCGCTCGCTCGGATCTTCGACCGTCACGGCGAC
>Ga0070675_100000704_pt1 | contig 23208 bp, 15 predicted proteins | sample KBSM43metaG_FD_65343 | JGI IMG/M metagenome (GOLD analysis project Ga0070675, IMG submission 65343) | Miscanthus rhizosphere microbial communities from Kellogg Biological Station, Michigan, USA - KBS M4-3 metaG | ecosystem: Host-associated > Plants > Roots > Rhizosphere > Soil ... | reverse complement strand
CGCTAGGGGCGGTTCCTAGGGCGCGTCCGCATTCGAGCCGACGCCGTCCGGGGAACGCCCTAGAGGCGAGCCCCAGGCGTTCCTGGGGCACCTTCGTTCGCGCGTTCCTGGTGCTGATTGCGCACCCTTACAGAACCGTGATCGGACCCCGCAAAGCCGGGCTTCCCTGACGGTATTTGGCAAACACCTTAATCAACTCAAGTGTCTGTAATACCAATGACTTAACGACCTCATCCGTGGTGGTCGTCTGGTTGCACTTGTCCGGTTGCCCGCGTTCCGCTGCTTTCAAGCGTGTTCCGGCCGAATGGACCGATGCACTACAGACAGACTCTCCCCCGCCGGATCCTCAGCACCGCGCTGGTGCTGGTGCTCACACTCGTGGCTCGGGCCGCACACGCCCAGAACATTTCGCTGCAGTGGGATCCCAATCCCGAGGCCGATGTCGCCGGATACTGGGTCTACGTTGGGAACGAGCCGGGCAGCTACACCTCGACGATCGACGTCGGCAACGTCACTACCTACACGTTCAGCGGTTTGGGTCAGCGCTACTGTTTTGCGATCGCTGCCTACGCGCCGGGGCCGTTGGTCGGTGACAAGTCCACCGACGTCTGCACCGAGGGCAACCAGCCGCCCGCGCTGACCACTCCCGGCAATCAGAGCAGCGCGGCGGGGACTGCGGTCACGTTGACCCTGCAAGGCTACGACCCTGAAGGTTTGCCAGTCACGTTCTCCGTGACGGGCCTTCCGCCGGGGCTGACGCTGACGCCGAGTACGGGCGCCATCGGCGGCACGCCGACAACTGCCGGCACCTACTCGGTGACGGCCACCGTGTCTGACGGGGCCCTCACCGCATCCCTGACGTTCACCTGGACGATCCAGGCGGCTGTGCCGGTCGTGGTGAATCCACTGAGTCCTACCGGTTCGATCTCGACGGTCACGCCTTCGTTCGAGTGGGAGTCGCTTTCGACCGCAACGTCGTACCGGCTCTGGGTCGACGACGCGACCACCACTGATCCGAAAATTCAGGTCGACTACACGCCGGCGCAGGCGGGCTGCGCGACGAACGGTGCCGTTTGCCGCGTGTCACCCGGCGTCGTCCTTGCGGCGGGTCGCGCGTCCTGGTCGGTCCGCGCGTCGAACGCGGCGGGCGCCGGGCCGTGGAGCGGTGCCCTCGACTTCACGGTACCCGACGGGCGACTCCCCTCGATCGTGATTGCGACGCCCACCGGCGCTTCGACCTTTTCGACGGGTAACGCGACGGTCGCCCTGGGGGGCACGGCCACCGACGACGTGGCGGTGACGCAAGTCACCTGGACCAACGATCGCGGCGGTAGTGGAACGGCCTCGGGCACGTCTTCGTGGACGATTTCGTCCATTACTCTGGCGACGGGTACCAACGTCATCACCGTGACCGCTCGCGACGGCGCCGGCAACAGCGGGACCGACGTGCTGACGGTGACGAAGACCGACGGGCAGGCACCGACGCTTGATCTCACGGCCCCCACGTCGGGCACGGCCTACTCGACCACGACGTCGACCGTCTCGCTGGGCGGCACGGCGTCCGACGACGTCGGTGTAACGCGGGTCGCCTGGTCCAGTGATCGCGGCGGCAGCGGCAATGCGTCGCTCGCGACCGAAATGTCCTACGGCGGCGGCGCGGCGGGCTGGTCCGTTCCGTCTGTTGCGCTGCAGCCGGGGGTGAACAACATCACCGTGACGGCGTTCGACGCGGCGAGCCATCAGTCGAGCAGAGTGTTGGCCGTCACGCTGGCCGATGCCGTCGCGCCGACCGTGTCGATCTCGACCCCCTCGCCGTCGGGTGCCTACTCCACGACCAACGATGCGGTCACCGTGGCGGGCGTCGCGGCCGACGCCTTCGGTGTCGCGCAGGTAACCTGGTCGAACAATCAGGGTGGCAGCGGCACGGCCGCGGGCACGACCGCATGGACTGCCTCGATCGCGCTGAAGTCTGGTGCGAACGTCATCACCGTCACGGCACGGGATGCGGCTGGCAACACGACCAGCGCGTCGCTGACCGTCACGATGAACGACGGGATGGCTCCGGTCATCGCGATCGCGTCGCCCACGGCGGTGACGACCTTCTCGACGACGTCTGCGACGCTCGCGCTGGGTGGAACGGCCAGCGATGCGTTCGGTGTAACCCAGGTGAGTTGGTCGACGGACAAAGGCGCCTCGGGCGTGGCGTCGGGCACGACGGCATGGACCGTGGCGAGCATCGCGCTGGAAGTCGGCTCTACCGTGATCACGGTCACCGCGCGCGATGCCGCCGGTCAGACCGGAACCGACGTCCTGACGGTGACGCGCACCGATGGCGTGCCGCCAACGGTGGACATCACCTCGCCAGCGGCGGGCGCTACGTTCTCGACCACGTCGACGACGATTGTGCTGGCCGGCTCGGCGTCGGACAACACCAGCGTTTCGCAAGTGAGCTGGTCGAACAGTAAAGGTGGCAGCGGCGTGGCCACCGGCACGGCCTCATGGTCCGTGGCCGCCGTTTCGTTGCAGCCGGGCGCGAACGTCATCACAGTGACGGCCAAGGACGCGGCCGGCAACGTCGCGACGGATGTCCTGACGATCACCTTGACCGATGTGGTACCGCCGACGATCGCGATTGCCTCGCCGACCGCGGCTGACACCACGACCACAACCGCGGTGAGCGTCACGCTCGGCGGCACGGCGTCGGACGTCTTTGGCGTCACCGAAGTGCGGTGGACGAACGATCGCGGTGGCAGCGGCGTCGCCGCGGGCACGACGACGTGGTCGGTGCAGGGGCTCGCGCTTCAGCTTGGCGTCAACGTGATCACCGTGACCGCGAGCGACGCGGCCGGCAACACCTCGTCGGACCGCATCACCATCACGTCCGACAGCAAGGCGCCGACGATTGCCATCGCCGCGCCCGCTGCGAACGGCTCTTACGTCACCAAGGGTGAGACGGTCTCGCTCGCCGGCACTGCGAGCGACGAGGTTGGGGTCACCGAAGTCGCGTGGGCCAACAACCGCGGCGGCAGCGGGAGCGCCAGCGGGAAGACGAACTGGACGATTGCCAATGTCGCGCTGCAGGGCGGCGTCAATGTCATCACGGTGACCGCGCGCGATGCCGCCGGCAATGCGGCCAACACGACGATGTCGGTGACGCGCGACTCGCAAGTTCCGACCATCTCCATCGTGGTGCCCACCGCGGCGCCAACCTTCGTGACGAACAAGGGTGTGGTGGCGCTGAGCGGCAAGGCCGGCGACGACACCGGCGTCAGGCAGGTGACCTGGCAGAACAACCGCGGTGGCCAGGGCACGGCGGCCGGCACGTCGGAATGGACTGCGGCGTCGGTAGCTCTTCAGGCGGGCGCGAACGTCATCAGCGTGACGGCGAGCGACGCGGCCGGGAACACCACGACGAGTACGGTGACGGTTTCCCTCGACACGCGAGCGCCGTCCATCTCGATTCAGACGCCTACCGGCGCCAGCGCGCACCAAACGGCGGCGAGCACCGTCGTGCTGGGCGGCGTCGCCACCGACGACACGGGTGTTGTCGACGTCTCCTGGGCCAACGCTCAGGGCGGCAGCGGTATCGCGTCGGGCACGACGTCCTGGACCGCAGCCGGCGTTCCGCTGAAGGTCGGGTTCAACGAGATCACCGTCACCGCGAAGGACGCGGCTGGAAACACCGCCACCGCCAATCTGAAGGTGAAGGCGACCGACAAGACGGCTCCCGAGATCCGCATCACCGGCCCGTCGATGGAGCCGTCGGTGTCCGTCGGGCTCGGCGTGATCAACATCGAGGGGACGGCCTCGGACGACTTTGACCTGGCGCAGATCGCGTGGGCGAACAATCGCGGCGGCAGCGGCATGACGCGCGCCGGCAGCCGCTGGGTCGTGGGCGCCGTCGCGCTGCAGCCCGGCGTCAACGTGATCGCGGTGACGGCGGTCGACGCGAGCGGCAACTCGTCGTTCGACGAGATCCGCATCTCGTACGACCGCGGCGTGCCGACCGTCTCGATCACTGCGCCGACCAGCACCGGGTCGTATGCGACCCCGGTGTCGACGGTGACGGTGGCGGGCGTGGCCGCCGACGACCTGGGCATCGCGCAGGTCACCTGGACGACCGACAAGGGCCAAAGCGGTGTCGCGTCTGGCACGATGGCGTGGACGATTCCGTCAGTGAACGTAGACGCGGGCACGACGGTGCTCACCGTGACGGCGACGGACAAGTCGGGAAACAGCGCGCGTGCCTCGCTCACTCTGGTGCGCGCCGATGCGTCGGCGCCGGTGATCAAGGTCTACACGCCGGCGACCGCATCGTCCTACTGGACGATCGGGTCCTCGATCGTGCTCGGCGGCACGGCGAGTGACGACACCAGCGTCGCGCAGGTCTCGTGGTCGAACAGCGCTGGTGGCAGTGGCGTCGCGTTCGGCACGACCGGATGGAGCACGCCAAGCGTGCCGCTCGTCGTTGGCGTCAACGTCATTACGGTGACAGCAAAGGACGCTGCCGGCAACGTCGCGATGGCGGCGATGACCGTGACGCGCGGCAGCGCCCCGGCTCCCACGCCTGTGAACGCGGCGACCGGTTCCTCCAACCTCGGCGTGACCACAGAGACTCGGAACTCGACGGTCGCGCCCGCGTCGACGGCGCCGGTCGTGGCGTCGCAGCCCGCGCCAGTGACGCAACCCGCTCCAGTGCCGCAACCCGCGCCCGCCCCTCGGGTCAGCATGCCGACGTTGCCGCCGGTGATGCCGTCGTGGCCCGCGCCCGCGACGAGCCCCGCGCCGACGACGAGCCCCGCGCCGACGAGGTCGAGCAAGGCGAGCGATCTCCCACCCGAGGCGGCCGCCCCCAAGAAGGACGCGCAAGCACCTCCGGTCATTCGTATTCTGTCGCCGACCACCGCGGCTCAGTTGACGACGTCCAATACCGGCATTGGAATGGCGGGAACCGCCACGTCCGCCGCCGGCATCACGTTGGTCAGGTGGAGCACCGATCGCGGCGACACCGGCGTCGCACAGGGCACGTCGCGTTGGAGCATCCCGTCGGTCCCGCTGAAATCCGGGACCACGACGGTGACGGTCACGGCCGTGACGGCCGATGGCGATAGCGCAACCGCGGTCCTGGCCGTCGCGCGCCCTGAGGGGCTGCCGAAACTCAGGGTGTCATCACCAACGGCTGACTCGCAATGGACCAGCGTTACGGGTACTGTAGCGCTCCGTGGTTCAGCAACCGATAACGTCACTCGAGTGACGTGGAGCGCCGATTCGGGCGCCGATGGATCCGCTGACGGAACGACGAGCTGGTCAATCGCAGCGATTTCCTTGCAACCGGGCATCAACAAGGTCACGGTGACGGCACAGGATGCCGACGGCCGCTCGGACCGGCACGTCCTCACCATTACGTATCGTCCACGCGTTGCAACCGCTGGGGCGGGGAATCCCACCTCTCAGAGCCGGGCGGGGCTGGAGTGATGAGGCATGCGAAGTCGGTCAGTCGTGGGGGAGGGCGCGCGTAGAGTTCTCCTCATCTGTTCCGCGGTGGCGTGGTGGGCCATTTTGAGTGGCAACGCCATGGCCGCGTCGATCACGCTGGCGTGGAGTCCCAATCCCGAACCCGACATCACGGGTTACCGGGTCTTGGTCGGCACCGCGCCGGGCGTCTACACGCAAACCTTCGACGTCCCGTCCAATCGCACGACGTTCACCTTCAGCTCTGCGACGACCGGCATTCGTTATTATTTCGCCGTGGCGGCACAAGTGGAGAACGTATTTGGGCCAGTTTCCGCCGAAGTGTGGTCCGACGATCGCCTTTCGACACTGAGCAGCACTGCCGAACGAAGCCTGTCGAGCGGCGATGTCTCGAGCCTCAGCGCTCCGGTGCAGCCCTGCCGAAGTTCCTGTGTGACGGTTGTGACCTCGAGCACGGGGGAGATCACGGGCCTGACCGCTCTCCCACAAGGCGGGGTGATGTATGTCGAAGCCGGGACGCGAGTTGTTGGCCGCGCTCAAGGGGAGGAGCTCATCACGCTGATGGCGGCGGCGAACGACGAGCGCATTCTGCAGGCGACGCTCGACCCGCAGTTTTCGACAAACGGTTTGGCCTACGTGTCGGTTGCCCGTCCGAGCCGCGACGCCAGCAGCGAGGTCGATATCGTGCGGCATCGGTACGTTGGCGGCACGTTTGGCGAACCGGCCACGATCGTCTCGGGAATCACCTTGCCGGCCGGACGGGCCGTGCCGTTTGTCATGAGCGACGACGGTCTCATCTATGTTGCCGCCCCGGCGGGCGGCGGGCGGCGCGATCCGTACGCTGCATCGGTGCTCGTATTCGACCGCGCGGGACGAGTGCCGGCGGACCAGACACCTGCCACTCCGGTTATCGCCGCCGGATTCGAAGCACCCCTTGCGCTGGCATGGGATGCCGCCGCCAAACGTGTCTGGGTCGCTGGCCGAAACGCCGGCGACAGAGCTTCGCTCAAGGCGGTTCGACGCGACGCGATTCCGACGACTGCTGACGGCGACCGTCGGGCGGCCGAGGCCCTCATGGCCGCGCTTTCCAACCATCCCGCGACCGGAGTTGCGACGTCGCCTCAGGCGATGGCCGTTTCAACCGACGAAGCTGTCGTCCTGGCGGGCGGGCGAGAGCCCGCCGCACGAACGGTCGACGTGAGCGCTTTTGGGAAGCCGACGGCGGTAGCCGTGGGCCCAGGCGGAGAGACCTATGTCGTCGTCCGCCCGAGCGAAAGTGGCGGATCACTCATTCTGAAACTGCCTGTGGCGAGCGTAGCCTCCGCTCGTTGAGGCGACGCTTCTCGTATGATGCTCTCGGAGCATCGGACATGTCCCTGGAACTCACCTTCCGTTGGTTTCGAAAGAGTGTTTGGCTCGCCACCTGGGTGAGCCTGACTGCCAGCGCTCCGACGTTCGCCCAGACCGCCGAGAACGTGGCAGTCGTGATCAATGACGCCAGTCCAGAATCGCGCCAGATTGGCGAGTACTACATCAAAGCCCGGGACATTCCGGCCGCGAATGTCATTCGACTCAAGACGACCACTGACGAGACGATCCAGCCCGCCGCGTTTGCAGCCACGATCCAGGGCCCGATTGCCGCCGCACTGACCCGAGCCGGCACGCTGGACCAGGTGCTCTACCTCGTCCTCACGAAAGGCGTCCCGCTGCGGGTATTGGGGACCGGCGGGCCGGATGGCACCGTGGCGAGCGTCGACTCCGAGCTCACTCTGCTGTACAGGCGCATGACCGGTCGTTCCGTCGCCGCCCGGGGCAAGGTCGACAATCCCTACTTCCTGGGCGCGCGAGACCTCGGCGAGGCGCGCCCGTTCACGCATCGCGATCACGATATCTTCCTGGTGTCCAGGCTCGACGCCTTCACAGTGGCAGAGGCGATCTCGCTGGTCGTCAAAGGCCTCGACCCTTCCCGGGATGGTCGCGTGGTGCTCGATCAACGGGACGCGCTCGTCAACCGGACGGGCGAGGACTGGATGGGTCGCGCCGCTCAGAATCTCACGAGCCACGGCTTTGGCACCCGCGTCACGCTCGAGGCGACGCCCAAGCCGGCGCGCGGCATCTCGCCGGTCCTTGGCTACTTCTCCTGGGGCTCGACAGACCCGCAGAACCGCGTGCGGATCGTGAACATGGATTTTTCGCCAGGCGCGCTCGCCGCGACCTTCGTGAGCACCGATGCGCGCACGTTCAAGGAACCGCCCGCCGACTGGCAACCGACGAACCTGAACGACAGTTCGAAATACTTCGGCGGCTCGTCGCAGTCGTTGATCGGTGATCTGATTCGAGAAGGCGCCACCGGAGTCGCAGGGCAAGTATCGGAACCGTATCTGGAGAGTGCTGTCCGACCCGAGGTGCTCTTTCCAGCCTACCTGTCGGGATTCAATCTGATCGAATCGTTCTACCTTGCCATCCCCCACCTCAGCTGGCAGACGGTCGTCGTGGGCGATCCCTTGTGTGCCCCCTTTCAGAAGAGGAATCTGAGCCGGGCCGATATTGATGGAGGACTCGACCAAGACGTCGATCTCCCCGCCTTCTTCGCCAAGCGGCGGCTCGCTCAAGCCGCAACAGAGCTGCCCGGTGCGTCCGAACGTGCGGTGAAGCTCGTCGTCAAGGGCGAGACGCTGATCAACAAGGGAGATCGGGCGGGCGCACGAAAAGCGTTGGAACAGGCCGTGGACGCTGCGCCGACGCTCGCGCGGCCCAACCTTTTATTGGCGGATCTCTACGCGGCGTCCGGCGACGCGGCGCTGGCGGCGGATCGCTACCGGAAGATCATCGCCATTGACGCGAATAACGCCGTCGCCCTCAACAACCTGGCGTACGACCTCGCGGTGAGGGAGCGGAAGCCGGCGGACGCGCTGCCCTTGGCTCGTCGCGCCCAGGCGCTGTCCCCTCGTGATCCGACGGTGCTCGACACCCTTGCATGGGTGGAGTATCTGCTCGGGAACACGGCCGAGGCTGCGCGGCTCCTGGTCCTGGCGGCTCGAGCGGCGCCCGGCAACCCGGAGATCCGACTCCACAACGCCTTCGCTCTGGCATCACAAGGAGCCAGGGCCGCTGCGGAAGGCGAGCTGGCGGAAGCTCTAAAATTGGACCCATCCCTCGACAAGAGGACCGACGTCCAGGAGTTGAAGTCGAAGCTCCAGTCGGTCCAAAAATAGCTGCTTCTGGCGCTCTGGCGGGAACAAAGCCAGCCAGACGAATGACTTTTTTGGGCTGCTCCCGCTCCACCGAGGGATTTGCCAGGGATCTCCCGTCCCCGATCGGTGGCCATTAACTTGCTAGATAAATGGACGAGTCATTGTTCGAGCGATTCCGTGGACCGGAGGATAGTCGGCATGTCGCGTGTTTGGGCCGGGTTAATTACAGTTTTGACATTGTCGATCGCGTCGAACGCCGGCGCCACTGTGCTGTTTTCGAACACAGAGAACGGCTTGTCAGCGTCCGCATACTTCACTCTCTCGGCGGGACCAGCGCCGGGCACACAGACGCTCACCATTCTCCTGACCAACACCGACACCGCGACGGGAGGCGGGGCGCCACTCAACTCGGCCAACACCCTGTCGGGCTTGTTCTTCAACCTCGGCACCGGCACTTTTTCGCCGGTATCGGCGACGCTTCTCTCGGGTGCTGAGGCGACCACGTTCAACGGGTCACAGCCTGTCGCAAACCCGGACGTTGCGGCCGGGTCGATCAGCCAGCCGTCGCAATGTGACGTGAATTGCACCGGCGCCACGAACGTCGGCATGGAGTTCAGCTACGCCTCCGGCGGCGCGAGCTGGCTCACCGGGACCACGCAGGGGATTTCGAGCAGCGGCTACCTGAACGCCAACACTTCGCAAGGCAACTTCCTGTCCGGGTCACCAGTCAATTACGACGACCCGCTCGCGCTCGATGGCATCAACTTCGGTATTCTTCCCTTCGGCTGGTGCGGGGCCCTGGACGGGTGCGGCAATGGCGGTCTTGATTCGGTCCCGCTCATCGAGGGCACGGTCAAGTTCGTGTTGACGGTCCCAACCAACCTCACGGAAGCCCAGATTTCGAACGTCTACTTCACCTATGGGACGTCTGCCGGAGAAAACACGCTGGCTGGAACCACCACCAACGTGACAGTGCCCGAACCTGCCTCGCTGTCGTTGATGGGCCTGGCGCTGGCGGGTATGGCAACAGCGCTTCGCCGCCGCCGGTCGAGAGCGCAGCAGTAGGCCGAGTAAGCACCGATCCGAGCCCGGTTAGGGCTCAACGCGACGCATCGCATCAGCGAGCGTCGCGTTTGTCTGTACGGGCCATTGCCACGTCCCTCGCACTTGGATCCGTTGTGCCCGGATTGGTTCCGGACGGCGGAACTTTCTCCAGACAACAAGGCCCGATCCGGGCGACTTTCACTCCGGACAGTTTAGTAAGTCTATTTAACACGATAGTTTACGGGCTCGTATGGCCCGGTCCATCGGTTGCTCAGCTCATGGGTGCAACCTGCCGATTCGGCGGTGCGCGGATTCCGGATTCCCCGGACGAAGGGCTGAGACGAGATGTTGTCGATTACACGCAAAATTACCGTCGCCACGATTGGGCTTGCGGCGCTCGCATTGACCTCGGCCAGCGCGCAGGCAAGCTCGTTCACGTTTCACTTCTGTCCCGGCGATGCGGCCTGCAATGCGGACCTGTCCGCGAGCATCACGTTCGCGACGGACGAGAGCACCGCGCTCGATCTGAACGACTACATCGTCACCCTGCGGTTCGTGGGCACCCTGACGAACACGTTCATCGACACCGTCGACTTCACGGCCGGCCTCCAGATCGAGTCGCTCCCGACGCTGCTGTCCGTCCCGGACGGCACCGTGGCATCGGATTGGACGACGAACTTCGACAAGGTCAGTAATGGCGCCTCCAACTGTTCGGGAGCCATTCCGAACCAGAAGTTCGTGTGCTCGACGTCCACGACCGGGAACGGCGCTGACTTCAACGGGATCAACGAATGGGTCTACGCCGTCGACTTTGCGGGAAGCGACCTGGTCGGCCCCACCAGCCCGATCGATTTGCGCGTGCTCTTCGTCGACGTCAACGGCGACAAAGTCGGTCCGGTCATGTCTCTCATGGGCAACTACAATTCCACAACGACCAACCAGTCTGTTCCCGAGCCCGCTGCTCTGAGCCTGCTTGGCCTGGGCCTGGCGATTGCGGCGCGGCGGCTGCGGCGGGTCAAGACGAGCTAGTCTGCGTCTCGAGGGTCTGAGTCAAGCGGAGTCATAGACGCGGCTACAAAAGTCACTGGAATCGAGAACTAGCTATTGCCCCCATGACCTAGAATCAGAGAATTTCTTAAGAAAAAGGAGGAATAGTCCCACCGATTCGCATGGCTTCCCTCTTGCTAAAGTGTTGTCTAAAGAAATCGGGACAACGCCGTGGTCGTAGCTGGCCAGAAGGCATTTCGAGGGGGCAATTGTGATGAAGAAGTTCGTTCTGGCCGCGACCATCCTGGCGTGCGCGCTGTTCACGTCGTCGCCGGCGTCGGCAGATATCGTCTCTTTTTCAGGTTCGAGCGGCACTCTTGCCGCCTCGGCCGACTTTAATTTCAGCGGTAACACTCTGATCGTAACCTTGACGAACACGTCGGCCTTCGACGTGATGAATCCGGCTGAGGTTCTGACGGCGCTGTTCTTCAATATCAACGGGGCCGGTGCGCTGGGGAGCGTGTCGGCGGTGCTCGGGGCCGGCAGCACGGTCTTCTACGACGCCGACGGGCAGCCCGCTGGCGGCGTCGTCGGCGGCGAATGGGGCTATGGTTCAGGTCTGGCTGGCCCCGGCGGGGCTACGGAAGGGATCAGCAGCACGGGTCTCGGTGGCGTGTTCGGCGGCGCGACTTTCCCGGGTCCAGATTTGGAAGGCCCTGCGGCGCTCGACGGCCCGCAGTACGGGATCCTGTCGGCCGGCGACAATACGGCCACCGGCAATGGTGGTATCACGGGCAGCGGCGGGCTCATCAAGAACTCGGTGGTGTTCACGCTCACTGGTGTGATGGGTCTGACCGGTGCCTCGGTGAGCAATGTCAGCTTCCAGTACGGCACCGCCCCGACCGAGCCGAACATTCCCTCAACGACCACCAACATCACTGTCCCAGAGCCGACGCTGCTGTCGCTGCTGGGCTTTGGTTTGGCGGGTGCGGCCTACCGTATCCGCCGTCGCCGTCAGTAAGCTCGGCGATCGAACCCACTCAAGCGCGAGGCCTCTCGAGGGCCTCGCGCTTTTTTTTTCGGCCACGGTCGCGACAGCTCCTGAGCGATAGTCATCGAGCATGAACTACCGTCGGCTCTCGAGTGTTTTCATCGCCTGGCATTTGCTCGCGATCTCGATAGGTGCGCTGCCGCCGCCTGAACGATTCTCCAACTTCCCGAAGCGCGAGCCGACCGCACTCGGCGCGCCGTTCGACTCCGCGACTGCCGCGGTCGACTCCCTGACTCAATTCGTGGCGCCATTCGAACGGATGGTCTGGTGGGTGACGCGACCGCTCGATCGAGCGGCGAGAGTCTACCGGTCGCTGGCCGGGCTCAACCAATCCTGGGCCATGTTTTCGAACCCACCGAAGGTTGACGAGTACGTCCGGGTCCGGTACTACGTGGAAGAACGCAGCGGACGCCGGTGGACGGCCACCGAGCTGGTGTCACCCGCACATCGCGAGGACCGGGTTCGACTCGTGAAATCGTACCGCGATTCGTACCAGGACAAGGCCATCGCCATCGCGGTTGGCGGCTTCTACACCCGCCGACGGGCGTCGAGCATCAGGCCCGATACCAAGCCTTCCGAACTCCCAGACGATCTAGCGCCGATCGGCCGGTACTTCGCGCGCACATTTGCGCGCCGCGCGCTGTCTGCGGACCAGAAGATCTCCCGAGTGGAGGTCTGGGTGGGCCGCGCCCGCACACCACCCCCAGGCGCCCCTCGAGTTCCCGATCAACTGGCCGAACGCCTGGACGTCTTGGAGGCCTACTACGAAGGCCCGGTCGAGCAGCGCTTCAACGTGTCGCCGTACCCGCCGTATCACGCTGGTGAGCACGAGGCGGATATCGAGTGGCTGCTCGAATACTACGAAGCTTCATGAGCGCCTTTTCAGGGCCGCTCGTGGCCACTCTTTCACGATACGCGTCCTCATGGTCGGCGCAGGTGCCGCCGCATTCGTACGCGCTGCTTCGGATCGTGCTCGGCGCCGTGGGACTGCTCAGCCTCGCGGGTTTGACACCAGTGGGCATGTTCTGGGACCTCGCGGGTCTGTCGCCGTTGTCGTCCGACGGCGTCGGCCCACGTGCCTGGTTGTATATCCATGGCTGGGGAGGCGTCGTCGGGTGGGCCTTCTTTGTCGGCCTGGCCCTCGCTCTCGCCGCCGTCTCAGTGGGCTACCGGACTGGACCCGCAGTGCTGGCGTCATTCATCGGCCTCGTCGCACAACCCCATTGGAACCACCTCCCGCTCTCGTCGGCGCATGCAGTGCTGATCGTCTTGTTCTTCTGCCTACTGTGGGCCGAACCAGGGCGCGTGTGGTCGCTCGATGCCAAGCGATCCCCCTCGAAGGATGGTCTGGTGCCAGTGTGGCCGCTCATGCTGATGCGGTATCAGATCGCGCTGATCTATTGGAGTTCCGCGCTGTGGAAGATTTCATTTCCAGAGTGGCGAGACGGCTCGGTGATCTATTGGGTCCTGAGCCTGAACGGATTTCACCGGTTTCCCGGGGAGCTCCCGCTCGGCCTGGCACCGGTTCTTGCGCTCATGACCTGGGGAACGTTGGGTTTCGAATTCGCATTTCCCTTTCTTGTGTTCGCGCGGCGCACGCGCCTGGCTGCCCTGGTCTGCGGCGTCGCGCTTCATCTTGGCCTGTGGGCAACGCTCGAGTTAGGCCCGTTCAGCTTGGTGATGATTGGAAGCTACCTGGCGTTCTTGAATCCCCAGAGCGTCTCGAAGCTTGGCTCTGACCCGGCGGCGCCAACTCTTCGATCCTTGGTCGGGTAAATTGCACTCGCAAATATGTTCGTAAACGCGCCAAACTGTGCAGTATCTGCACCACGAAATAGCGGCTTGTGACTGAAATTACGACGCTACGGCACACCAGAGCCGCTAACAAAATGGTAAGTCAAACAAACTAAACACTTTACACAACGGCACTTCAGTTGCTCTCCTGCGCCCCGGCTCTAGTATCAGGGTCGGACGGGGGAAGTTCTGAATGAAAATCGCGTCGCTGGTTGTGTTCGTATCTCTCACTGCTGCAATAGTTTCCGCGGATGTCGCGCCGCCGGTCGACATGAGCACCAGAGCTCGCGGGGCTTCCCGAGTCGTGGTGGCGCAGGTCGCAGACGTTCAAGCGCAATTCCAGACCAACCGCTTTGGGGACCAGCTCATCGTCTCCAACGTGCTCCTCGATGTCAGCGAGACCCTGAAGGGTTCGCCCACGGCGACGTTGCGCGTCTCCATCGAGGGCGGCACGGTCGGTGATCTCACGCTCAAGGTCTCAGACATGCCCGCCTTTCGCGCCGGCGATCGGGCGGTGTTCTTTCTTGATGGTGCGGCTGGTGATGTCCAGCTGCCGCACGAGCGGGGGCGAGGAATCCTGAAACTGGGCGCCGATGACCGCGTGCAAGGCAGCGCGCTCACACTTGACGATGTCCGCGAACAAATCCGCGCGGCGCTGGGCCAGGGGGCGCGATGATGAAGCGCGCCGCCCTGCTCGCCGCGTGTGCCGCCATCACGGCCGGAATGGCGGCCACAGGCTATGCCTACTCGACCTACGCGAAGTGGTCGAGCGTTCCGGTGTCGTTCTTCATCAACCCCAACAACAATGACGTGAGCGCCTCCGCTGCCATCTCGGCGTTTCAAACGGCGCTGAACGTGTGGAGTACGCAATCCGGCTCGTCGTTTCGATTCCAGTACGCTGGGACCTCCAACAACACGTCGACCGGCTACGACAATCAAAACGTGCTCATCTTCCGGAACTCGGGTGGCACTGGGGCGGTCGCATCCACCTACTCCTGGTGGGATTCTGGCGGCCGTCTGCTCGACTCCGACATCATCGTGTGGGACGGCTCGTACACGTTTTTCACCGGTACTTCAGGCTGTTCGGGCGGGCTGTATATCGAGGACATCGCGACGCACGAACTGGGTCACAGCTTGGGATTGGACCACTCGGGCGTCGCCGACGCCACTATGTATCCGAGCGTCTCGTGGTGTTCGCAGGATCTCAGGACCTTGGCGTCCGACGACATCTCCGGCGTTCGATCGCTCTATGGGGGCTCGGCGCCGTCCAACACACCTCCGACAGTCGTGATCACGAGCCCGGCGAATGGGGCGACGTATCCGTTGGGCAGCACGATCTCTTTGAGCGGGAGCGCGTACGACTCGCAAGACGGCGATCTGACGTCGCAAATCCAGTGGAGCACGAACGGCCTCTCTGGCCTCCTGCCGCTTGGTGTCGGCAGCTTGCTGACGCACACCCTTGATGCCCTCGGTACTCAGACGTTCGTCGCCAACATCACCGACAGTGGCAATCTCACTGGCTCGAGTCAGGTGAGCGTCACCGTCACGGTTCTGAGCGCTCCTCTCGGCGAAGCGACACAGGCCATACTTACGGCGACAGGGCGTAAAGTGCGGGGGTTGCAGAAGGCAAACCTCGCGTGGAGCGGACTTGCCGGCTCGAGCTTCGACGTCTATCGCAATGGCACGCGGGTGACCACCGTCTCCGACAAACAGTCGTACACCGATCCGATCAACCTGAAAGGGTCTGGTACCTACAACTACCTGGTGTGCGAGGCCGGAACGCAGACGTGCACCAATTCGGCGACCGTGACCTTCTAGTCCCAGTACTGCTCGAGAATGGCGACGATGCGTTCGGCCGCTTGTCCGTCCCAGAGGGGCGGGCGGTCCGGGCGCGTCGTCGTGTCCCGGATCTGCTGCCAGGCCGAGACGATTCTGCCGGAGTCCGCACCCACGAGCTGATTGGTCCCATGCGTGATCGTGATCGGCCGCTCGGTATTCTCGCGAAGCGTCAGACACGGTACGCCGAGAATCGTGGTTTCTTCCTGGATGCCCCCGGAGTCGGTGAGCACGACCCGGGCGCGCTCCATCAGGCCGATGAAGTCCAGGTAGCCTTGAGGATCGATTAATCGAAGCCGGCCGCGTTCGACGAGGTCGGCCGCTGTCGTCGAGCGAGTGACCGCAGGACGCGTCCGTGGATGCACCGGGAACACGATCGGTATCTCTCTCGCGATCGTCGCCACTCCCCGCATCAGTCCTTCGAACGCATCGGTGTCATCGACATTGCTCGGCCGATGCAGCGTCATCAGGCCGTAGCCCCCCGGCTCGAGACCCAGCGATTTGTGAACGCCGGTCGAGCGCGCTCGCTCACGATGCGTCAGCAACGTGTCGATCATCACGTTGCCAACGAAATGCACCTTGGTCGAATCGATCCCCTCCCGGCGCAGGTTGGCCTCGGCCGACTCCTCGGTGGTGAAGAGGAGATCTGAGATCTGGTCGGTGAGGACACGGTTGATCTCCTCCGGCATCTCGCGGTCGTAGCTTCTCAGCCCGGCTTCGACGTGTGCGATTGGAACCCCCAGCTTCGACGCGACGAGCGCGCACGCGATGGTCGAATTGACGTCGCCGACGACGAGCACCATGTCGATCGCGTGCTCCAGCAGCACGCGCTCGAAGGCGGTCATGATTGACGCCGTCTGCTGGGCGTGGCTGCCGGACCCGACCTCGAGGTTGATGTCGGGCCTCGGGATACCGAGCTCGTCGAAGAAGATCTGCGACATCTTCTCGTCGTAATGCTGGCCGGTGTGGATCAGCATCGACTCGAAGGAATCCGACCGGCGCTGCAGGGCAGCGACGATCGGCGCAATCTTCATGAAATTGGGGCGGGCGCCAGCAATGCTGGCGATCCGGCGACGCACTCCGTCCTTACTTCCCAAGATAATTACTCGATAACATATTGATTACAGACCACTTGTCAGCCAGAGCGGTCATCTCAGCCATTCCCTCGATTCGTCGCCAGTGCCGCCGGACGCCGGTTCAGAGCAAGATGCAGGCCCGACCCGATTCGCCGGGGATCCCGAAGAAATTGGCGAACCGGGGAACCTAAGGTCGACGCCAGAGCGACCTTTGTTGACGCGGCCCGTCGATGCGAAGGACTTTGTCGATCGGCAGCAGGGTACTCTCGGTTGAAAGCTGGCCAGGCTACGATGTTAGTCTGCACGAAGGTAGACTTCTGTGCGCCTCGCGGGGGACGGCCCGCCGGTATATGGAAAATCGGCAAAAGAGCGAGCAATCCAGACGGTATTTCCTCGTCGAAAGTCTGGCCAGGCGCTTGCTGAGAAAGCCCCTTTGGCATTGCCGTCCTCGAGGGCAGAGCGGATGCGGAGCAAGGGGATTATGAAGGTTACTGAGCTGAGTCGGCTGGTCGCGGCAGTCGTCTCCTGCATGGTTCTCACAGGGTGCTCGAACTCGGAAGAGGCGAAGAAGGAGCACTTCGAGAACGCCAATCGTTTCGTTGCGGCAGACAAGCCGCAGGAAGCGGTTGTCGAGTACCGCAACGCTCTCAAGGAAGACCCGAAGTTCGGAGAAGCCCGCTTCAAGCTCGCCCAGGCTTACGAGTCGCTGGGGAACGCCAACCAGGCGTTTCGAGAGTACGTCCGCGCGGCAGACCTCATGCCGCAGAACACCGACGCACAAGTCAAAGCTGCCGCATATATGTTGGCTGCTGGACAATTCGAGGACGCGAAGACCCGAATCCAGCCGGTGATTGACCGCGATCCCACCAACTCCACCGCGCAGTTGATTCTTGGAAATGCCCTGGTTGGCCTCAAGGATCTGGACGGAGCCGTCCGCGAGATCGAGGAGGCCATCAGACTCGAACCCGGCCGTGGCCTGACCTACAGCAATCTCGCAATGGTCAAGTTCGCGCAGGGGCAGAAGGACGAGGCGAAGAAGGCTTTCGAAAAGGCTGTCGAAGTCGATCCCAAGTCGGTTCAAGCGCGACTCGCGTTGGCCTATTTCCAGTGGTCAGTCAACGACGTGGCCGCCGCGGAGGACTCTCTCAAATCGGCCCTGGCCATCGAGCCGAAGAACGTGCTGGCCAATCGCACTCTCGTGGCGTTTTACATCGGCTCAAATCGCGCCGCGCAAGCGGAGCCGTATCTGAAGGCACTGGCGGCGGCTGGCGCGCCACAGCCGACCCTTCAACTTGCCGATTACTACGTCTCTCAGCGGCGTCCGGCGGAGGCCAGCGCCATTCTCGAGCCGCTGACGAAGGATCCCCTCAGTGCAGGCGCTGCCGAAACACGTCTGGCCGCCCTTGCGTACGCCACCGACAAGTCTCGCGGGCACGGCATGCTGGACGCCGTCATCAAGCGCGAACCCGCCAATGTGCTGGCGCTGTTGCAGAAGACGCAGTGGCTGCTCGTTGAAACACGAACGCAGGAGGCGCTGGTCCCGGCGCGAGCCGCCGTCAAAGCAGCGCCGACGAATATCACGGCGCATTACTACTTGGGCCTGGCTCTCGATGCTCTGCGTCAGCGAAAAGAGGCCATGGCCGAGTTCGGCGAAGTCCTCCGTCTCAATCCACGCGCCACGCCAGCTCAGCTCGCGCTCTCGCGGCTGAATCTGCTCGAGGGCTCGACGGAGAGTGCGGTGAACTACGCGGAAGGCGCGCTCAGCTCGCAGCCCAATAACCCGGATGCTCGGGCCAGTCTCGTGCGTAGTCTGCTCGGCCGGCGCGATCTCGACCGGGCGGCCGAGGTTTTGGCGCCGCTCCTCAAACAGTACCCGCAGGTCGCTACCGTTCACGTGCTGAACGGGGGACTCAAGCTGCAGAAGCGCGACTTTGCCGGCGCCGGGTCCGCGTATGAGCGTGCGTTGTCACTGTCGCCGGCGTCCGTCGAGGCGCTCGCGGGCCTGACCACCGTCGAGCTGCTGCAAAACAAAGGGCCACAGGCGCGTCAGCGGATCGAGGCGCGGCTCGCGACTGAACCCAATCGGGCCGACCTGCTCATCATTGCCGGTCAGGTTTACGCCAATCAGCGTGACTTCGGGAAGGCAGAGGCCGTGTTGCGGCATGCGATTCAGTCTGATGCGACCTCTTCTCGTGCGTACTCGATGCTCGCGAACGTCTTGCTTGTTGCTGGCAAGCTCGAGGCCGCGCTCGTCGAGTTCGATCAAATGTCGTCGCGCGACGCCAAGAACCTCAGCGCCGCCACCATGGCCGCCATGATTGTCCACTCGCAAAACAAGACCGCTGATGCGAAGAAGCGGTATGAGGCGATCGTCAGCGCGGATCCCACCGCCGCCGTGGCCGCGAACAACCTCGCCTGGATTTACCAGGAGGAGGGGGGCAAGCTCGACGAAGCCTTGCGGCTGGCCCAGGCTGCGGCGACGCGGCTTCCCGAGAGTCCGGAGGTTCAGGACACGATCGGTATGATCTACGTCAAGAAGGAACTCCCCGCGCTGGCCGTTTCCGCCTTCGAGCGCAGCATCGACAAGGCGCCCGACAACCCTTCGTATCACTACCACCTGGCGCTCGCGCTCTCGAAGTCCGGTAATTCGCAGCGCGCGCGACAGTCGGCGGAGCAGGCGATCAAGCTGAAACCCGACTATCCAGAGGCGCTGAAGCTGCTCGCGCAGGTGAAAGGCTGACCGTCGATTGCCCTCGCCCAGGAGCCTGATGGGACGCCCCGGCATGCGTGTCGTTGGCCTGCTGCTCGCGGTCGCGTGTGCTGCGGCTTGTACGGACCCGGCCGTCGCCAAGCAGCAATACTTCGACAACGGCAACCGTCTGGCAGCGCAGAAGAAATACGCCGAGGCCATTGTCGAATATCGAAACGCGCTGCAGATCGACGACAAGTTCGGCGCGGCGCGTGCGCAGCTCGGCGAGGCCTACGCCTCCCTCGGCAATCCCGAAGGCGCGTTCCGGGAATATCAACGGGCCGCCGACTTGATGCCCGACGACGTCGTCGTGCAGAAGCGCGCGGCGACCATGCTCTTCCTCGCCGGGCAGTTCGAGGACGTCCGCACACGGGCCGAGGCGATCCTCCGAAAGAATCCCAAGGACATCGATGCGCAGTTGCTGCTGGCCAACGCCATGGTGGGTCTCCACGATCTCGAGGCCGGCGTCAGGGAACTCGAAGAGGCCATCGCGATCGACCCGCAGCACGCCGCCACCTACACCAACCTGGCGCTCCTGAAGCTCGCGCAAGGAAGGGCGACGGCTGCGGAGGAGGCGTTCGAAAAAGCGGTGGCGCTCGACCCGAAGTCGCTGAAGGCCCGCCTTGCGCTCACCTATTTCTTCCTGTCCACCGGCCGAGTCCAGAAGGCCGAACAGTCGCTCGGCAAAGCGCTCGAGATCGACTCTCGGGATCCGCTCGCCAACCGCACGCTTGCCACTCTCTACCTTGGAACGGGGCGGCGCACGCTGGCCGAGAAGCCCCTGAAACAAGTGGTGGAGTCGACGGGCAGCAGCCGGGCGAAATTCGCGCTCGCGGAGTACTACTCCCGCGAAGGGCGCGTCAAGGAAGCACGCGAAGTACTCGAACCGATGCTGGCGTCTCCGAACACGTTCGCTGACGCCCAGATCCGGCTGGCTGCCCTGGTCTACGCCGGTGGCCAACGGGATGAGGCGAGGCAGTCGGTGGATGACGTGTTGAAGCGGTATCCCAACCATCCGGGGGCCCTGCAGCTGAGCGCGCGTTGGGACTTGGCCGACGGTCGACCGGTGCAGGCGCTCGAGCGAGCCAAGGCGGCAGTCGTTGCTGCGCCGCGCGACGTCACCGCACTGTATCTGCTCGGGACGCTGCAGTCCGTCAACGGTCAGCCCGAGGCAGCAGCCACGACATTCAATCAGGTCCTGAAGCTCAACCCGCGCGCCGCGGCCGCGCAGATCCAGGCGTCGCAGTTGAGCCTGTCCCGAGGTGACAGCGTCGCGGCTCTCGGATTGGCGCGCGAGGCCGTCTCCAACGCTCCGGGAACTCCCGAGGCTCGACTCGTCCTGGCACGAGCGCTCGTCGCTGAACGAGACTACGCGCGCGCAGACAGCGAAATCAATCAGCTCCTCGCCGCGTTTCCGCGAGCCTCCGCCGTGCATTCGTTGAAAGGCACGCTGCTCCTGCTCAAGGGTGATTTTGCGGCGTCGCGACAGGCCTACGAACGTGCCTACTCGCTGGCGCCTGACTCCATCTCGGCGCTGACGGGATTGACCATGCTCGATATGCAGCAGCAGCGAGTCGCCGCCGCGCGGACGCGACTCGAGGCTCGTCTTGCCGTCGATGACAAGCGCCCCGACCTGCTGGTGCTCGCGGCCAAAGTGTACGTCGTCGATCGACAGCTGGCCAAGGCGGAGCAGGTGCTGCGGAAGGCGATGGTGCTCGCCCCCGGACTCCCCGATCCCTATCGAATGCTCGTCGACATCTATCGGGCGGAGAATCGTCTCGGACCTGCGCAGGCGGAGTTCGACGGCTTGATTCGTCGCGACGGCGGCAATATCAGCGCGCGCGTCATGGCTGCCACCTTGGTGCATGCCCAGAACAACCCTGCCGAGGCGAAGCGGCGGTATGCCGAAGTGTTATCCCTCGAACCGCGCGCTTCCGTTGTGGCCAACAATCTCGCGTGGATCTATGCCGAGGAGCGTCAGAACCTCGATGCGGCGCTCGAGCTTGCGAAACGCGCCACCGAGCAGTTGCCTGAGTACCCCGAAGCCTGGGACACGCTCGGCTGGGTCTATTATCGGAAGCAGCTGCCGCTGCTTGCGCTCGAACCGTTTGAAACGGCGATCGCGAAGGATCCGTCGAACGCGATGTTTCACTTTCACTTGGCGCTCGCGCTGATTGCTGGCAACGACCGGCCGCACGGACGCGAAGCGCTCCAGCAGGCGCTCAAGCTGCAGCCGGCGTTTTCGGACGCGCAGCGGGAATTACGGGCACTGGGCCAATGAGAACGGTGCGACCCGCCTGGCTCTGGATTGTCGCCCTCGCGCTGATCGCCCTCTTCGCGCCAACGGTGGTGTGGCTGTGGCAGCGCTGGACACTGAGCGTGTGGCACAACGCACACGGCTTGCTCCTCGTGCCGGTTGTCGCCTACTTCGTGCGCGACGAGTTGATACGCGCACGCAACCTTCCCGAGAGCTCGAGTGGCTGGGGCTTTGCGATTCTCATACCGGCGCTGGCCCTGCAGGCGGCGGATGCCGGGCTGAACACGCAACTCTTGAGCGCGGTGGCGCTCGTGCTCGCGCTGCCCGGGCTGTCGTTGCTGTTTCTGGGCATGGCGCGAACAAAAGCGATCCTGTTCCCGTTGCTCCTGCTCGTGCTGGCTCTTCCCATTCCGTTGTCGTTCACCGAGACGATTCACTTGCAGTTGCGCCACCTCGCGACGGCCGGAACGGCCGCCCTGCTGCCCTGGATCGGGATCCCAGTGTTCGCTCAAGGGACGGAACTGCATACAGCTCGAGGAGCGCTGCAAGTCGCCGACGCGTGCAGTGGCTTCTCCACACTGCACGCGGCGATCGCCGTCAGCCTGCTGACAGCGTATATGACGCCTCTGTCGTCGCGGCGTGCCCTCGTGCTGCTCGCCGCGGCTCCAATCGCCATCGCGTCGAATATCCTGCGGATTGTGCTCCTGGTCAGCCTGATGGTGTGGCGAGGGCCCGAAATTCTCGATACCTTCATCCACCCTTTGTCGGGGCTGATGACGTTCGCGTTGTCGCTTCCCCTTATCTTCTGGCTCGGCGGCAACGACTCTCGAGCGGCAACTGGGCCCGCTCCTGTGGTCGCCCAATCGTAGAAACGCGGCCTTGTCTCATGGTGTCGACACGCTACGCCCCTATCGTCTGCCTCCTGCTGGCCGCCGCCCTGGTGCCAACCGTCATCCACAGCTACGCGAGCATCCGCGAAGACGATGGTCGTCTGACCACGAGCGTCCCAGCCACGCTCCAGGGTTTCGCCAGCACGCCGTCGTCTCGAGACCAGGGCTGGGGTGGCCGCCGATTCGATAGCCACGATTGGAATGAGCGCCGCTACACCTCAGGCTCGAACGGCGTGCTGCTGACCATCGTCCGGTCGTACGATCTCAAGAAGCTCTACCATCATCCTGAGCTCGATATCGCCTACGGCACCGCGTTCACTTCCCAACAGGTCGTTCGCTTATCCGATCGGCCGGATATGCCAATCCATGTCCTGCGCGGCACCGGCGACACGGCCGTCAGCGGTGCCTACGTCCTGGAGTACGAAGGCGGCTTCATCGCCGACCCCGTTCGCTTCCAACTGCGTGCCGTCGGCGAGATGCTCTTTCGCGGCCGCCGACCGATGACAGTGTTCTTTGCTCGTGACCTCGAATCACACGAGCCCACACAACCAGCCGAGACTCTTCCTTCGGTCATGCTCGCGCGGGCTGCGGCCGACGCGTTCGCGAAGCAGCTGACGGAGCACTGAACGTGTCGCGAAGTCGCGCGGCGCTCGGCTGGATCTGGCCAAGCGTCGTGGCCTCGTGCGGCGCGACTGTCCTCGACTGCCTCCTTCTCCAGCGCCGCCGTTCCTACTTCACGGGGGGCTTTCTCTCCGTCGATTCGATTTCCACTCTCGGGCAGGCCGTCGCCTTCGTCGCTGGATCGCTGCTGGCAGACATCGCGGTCCTCGGCCCGATCGTTTTGGTGGCGTTGTGGTT